>Ga0315273_10014955_pt1 | contig 10021 bp, 8 predicted proteins | sample YL17G02_0_MG_FD_205753 | JGI IMG/M metagenome (GOLD analysis project Ga0315273, IMG submission 205753) | Sediment microbial communities from Yellowstone Lake, YNP, Wyoming, USA - YL17G02_0 | ecosystem: Environmental > Aquatic > Freshwater > Lake > Sediment | place: USA: Wyoming | collected... | reverse complement strand
GAGCAGCACGTTCACCCGGGCGATGGTACGGGCTGCGGCAGGCCTCCGGCGGTCTGGCAGGGGCTGCCGGTGCAGGACGGCCGGCACCACGGTTGAATACCAGTGCGACCGCCTGCTCTCACCGCCACCATGCCGACCCTCTCGATCATCATGCCCGTCTACAACGAGCGCTCGACCTTCGAGGCGGCGATCGAGGATGCGCTCGGGGCCGATCTCCCGGTCGAGGGCCGGGAGTTGATCGTCGTCGACGACGGCTCCACCGACGGGACCCGCGAGCTGCTCCGGGACGGGACCTGGCCGGATGCGGTCAAGGTCGTCTTCCACGACCGCAACCGCGGCAAAGGCGAGGCGATCCGCACCGCCCTCCAGCATGCGACCGGCGAGTTCGCGGCGATCCTCGACGCCGACCTCGAGTACGCCGCCGCCGACCTCGCGACCGTGCTCGAGCCGCTGCTCGCCGGCCGCGCCAGGGTCGTCTTCGGCACGCGGGCCTGGACGTCGCAGTCTTCCTTCAGCTTCTGGTACGTGATGGGGAACAAGTCGGTCACGATGGCGACGAATGTGCTCTACAACTGCTGGATTTCGGACGTGATGACCTGTCACAAGGCGATGCGCACCGACCTCTTCCGCTCGCTGAAGCTGAAGGAGCGCGGCTTTGCGATCGAGCCCGAGATCGCGGCGCGGGTGCTGCAGTCCGGCGCGCGGATCTACGAGGTGCCGATCGGCTACAGCGCACGCGGGCGCGAGGAGGGCAAGAAGCTCACCTCGATGGACGGACTGCGCGTGTTACGTACGCTCGTCCGCTGCAAGCTCTCCTGAGCCCGCCGCGGCTGCGGCCGCAATGCGTTCGCGGTGCCCCGCGGCGTCACGATGCACCTCGCGGATCGCGATCGCACCTCCCACGATCGTCGTCGGGATGAACCAGATCGCCTGCATCAGGAGCGAAAACGCGATCGCGACCTCCCCGTGGACTCCGACGACGCCGAGCGCCGAGACCGCGAGCCACTGGTAGGTGCCGATGAACCCGGGCGAGCTCGGGATCACGACGCCGAGGTTGATCACCGCCGTGACGAAGACGAGCTCGACCGGGGAGAGGGAGATACCGAGCGATCGGCAGACGAGACCGGCCGCGCACGCCCACGCGCCCCAGGCAACGGCACTCAGAGCCAACGCGAGCACGAGACGGCGGCGGCCGATCGGCGAGGCGACCTCGTCGATCGTGTCCCGCAACAGCTGCCGGGCGCGGCTTCGAGTCCCTCGCCGCGCCCGCGGTCGGGTGCGCGAGTACACGACCGCGCCGACGATGATGAGCGCCAGCACCGCGACCAGAGCGAGGCCGCCGACAGCGATCCTTGCCACCCAGGCGGCATCCCCGACGATCGGGAGCGAGACCGCGAGCGCAACAACGAGGGTGAGGACGTCGCAGGCGCGATCCCGGAACACCGACCCGAATGCCCGCCCCGTCGGTATCTGCGCCGAGGTCGCGAGCCAGCGCGCCCGGAGGATGTCACCGATGCGCAACGGCAGCACGTTGTTTGCGCCGATCCCGCCCAGCACGAGGGTGTAGAAACGCCGCACCGTGAGCTCGAGCGTGTCGGCGATCAGTCGCCAGCGGGCCGCCTGGGCGACGTACACGGCCTGGATGACGACCGCCGCGAGGAGAACCAGGCCGAGGTCGGCGCTACGAAGCGCGAACCAGATCGCGCCTAGGTCGGCGTCGCGGAAGACGAGCCAGAGGAAGAACGCGGACGACGCGATGCCGACCGCGAGCAATGCGCCACCGCGGCGTCTGGAGGGGGTCACGGTCGAGGGGCCGCTCATCTGGCTCGGAGTCCTATCGTCGACCACTCTGCATGCGTTGCCTAGGCGTAGAGGTCCGCTGGGGTGACGAGCCTCACCCGTCGTGGCTCGGCGGCAGCGAGAGCCAAGAGGCTTTCATCGAAGCCCGATCGGGAGAAGAAGTAGTGGCGGGTGTTGGGGCTCACCTTAGGGAGCTCGGACTCGAGCCGGGCCAGAAGACTCTCCTCGCTCGTGCCGGCCTGTGCGTTCGTCCATTTGCAGCTGGCGATCGCTGTGGTCTGACCGTCACCGTCGAGCGCTACCGCGTCGAGTTCGCGTGTCACCCATTTCGAGCCTTCACGAACCTGTCCCCACCACGTGCCGACGACGGCGGCCTGCTCGTGGATGCGAAGATATTCCTGGCATGCCTCCTCGAAGGCGGGCTTCGAGACGAACTGGTCGAGACCCGGCATCACGGTCTGGCGCAGATGGCTTTCGGCTTCCGCGTTGCTCTTGAGGCGGCTCTCGAAGGGGTGCATGAAGCGGAAGTAGAAGCGGAGGTAGCCGTCCGTGACCTCGTAGCTTGTCTGCTTGGTTCGCTCGGGGTTGGCGACGGTGACGGGAACCTTGCGACGAACGAGGTAGAGCTCTCGGAGCAGCTCGAGCGCGTTGTTGAGTGCGCTGTCGCGCACGCCGGTGCGTTGAGCGATCTCGTTGTAGCGGTTGGCGCCGTTCTCGATCGCGCGAAGGATCGAGAAGAACTTTGGCGGCTCGGGCAGCTGCTCATAGAGGAGGAGCTTGGCCTCTTCATGAAGGACGCCGGAGCGGTGGAGAACGGCGCGCAGGATGTTCTCGTCGAGCGGGAGCGACTCGTCGAACTGCTCGAGGTAGTACGGCATCCCACCGCAGACAGCGTAGGCGCGCATCCTGTCCTCCGCCGACCAGCTGGAAAAGAAGAGCCCTGCTGCCTTGTAGCCGAACGGCGCGAGTTGCTGTTGGCCGGTACGGCGGCCGTACATGGAGCCAGTCAGGATCTCACGCTCGAAGAACGAGACTTCGCTGCCGGAGATGATCAGAAAGATCGGGAGCTCGCGACCCACTTCGCGCCACCAACGGTTGAGCAGCGACCCGATGTCGGCAGTTGCGTGCGCGACCCACTGGAACTCGTCGAAGATGATCACAACCGGCCCCTCGCGCGCGTAGTCGGCGATCGCCGCGAGTGCGGCCTGCCAGTTCGAAAGGCCCTGGGCAGCAAGAAGGCGGCTCCCAGTCTTGTTGACGAGGAGATCGGTGAGATCTTGCAGGTGGTCGGGCTCGAGGCCCTCGGTGGCCTCGAAGTGGAGCCCACGCTTCCCCTCGAGGAACGTGCTCAGAAGCTCGGTCTTGCCCACCCGGCGCCGACCCCCGACGACGAAGAACTCGCCGCGGCCGCGCTGCCAGCGCGTCTCCAGAGCCTCGAGCTCATCCTCGCGGTTGAAGAACATGGAGCGATTCTAACAGAAAACTCTACTGCGATAAACTTTCTCGTGGAAACGTCTTTCGCATAGTTGTAATTCGCGTCCTGAGCTACCGACATCGGATGATGTCGCGTCCCGGGCCGTTGCTCACCGGGAGATCCGGTAGAGGGTGTAGCGTCCATCGCGATACGCGACCGGGAGCTCCGGACGGGTGTCGAAGCGGTCGCGGTCGATCACGAGCCACGTCGCGCCGCAGCGCTTCGGGATACGGAGCTCACCGGTCTCGTTGAACTGCCGCCACTGCTCGCGACGCACATAAGGGCGGTTGCGCTTCGTGTCGGCAACGTGGCCCGGTGGAGCGTTGCAGATGTACACGGGGGAGGCAGCGGCGATCCGGTAGCTCGACTCGAGATCGGAGAAGACGACGTCTCCCGCCGACACCGTCTTCCTCAGCGCATCCACGAGCCCGGGCGTCAACGGGCTCGGGCGTCGCTCCGCAGAGGGCGACCACTCCGAGAGCCCGTGAACGAACGTCGGCAGGAGCAGCAGCGCCGAGGCGACGGCGGCGGTCGTCCCCACCGAGCGAAGACGCCAGAGGCCGAGAACGAGCGCGACGAGCGCGCCTGCGACCGCGATCCACGTCGCCCAGGCTGGACCGCCCTGCTCGAGCGTGTACCCGAAGTCGCCTGGAAACTGCCACTGCAGAACGATGCCGGCGGCGAGCGCGAACGGTGCCACGAACGGGCCGAGCAGGGACGCCAGCACGCCCATCCCACCCGCGAACGCGAAGCCGAACGGGAGGAAGCCCGCAAGTCGCCGACCCTGCGAGAGCGAGACCACATCGGTGAACGGCGTGAAGAGCCACGGGATCAGGGTGATCGCAAAGACTGCGAGCGAGCCGCCGACGACATACGCCGCCCAGCGACGACGCGAAGCGAGCGCCGTCAGCGGGATCAACAACAGCGCCGCCACCGCAACCGCGCCCGAGCGACCGAACACCTGGGGTGCGAGCGAGAAGTGATCGACCGAGCCACGCAGCTGACCGGCGTACTGGTCGAAGGCGCGGGCCCGCTCCCCCGCGTCCGGACTCACCGAGGCCGTGCTGCGCACCACGGGAACGAGCCACACGAGAAAGAGCCCGGCCGGGACGACGAGCGCACCGAGTGCGAGCGCGCCGCTTCGCATCGGCTCTCGCCGCCATGCACAGCGGACGGCAAGGAACCCGCCGAAGGGGATCCAGAGGAAGATCGCATACGTCGGGTGGACGGCGGCAAGCACGAGCGATGCGAGGCCCGCGCTCGCGACGAGGCCGAGGGACGGCTTCCGCATCGTGGCGAGGGCAAGCGCGAGCGCCGCCGGCACGAGAATCTGCCGCGCTGCGGTTGCGGGCAGGGCCAGTGCGGTGTAGGCGCCACCGTTTCCCGGCGCCATCGCAGCGATCGCAACAGCGGCTCCGGCCGAGGCGGCGGCCGGCGTCACCCGCCGGAACACCGCATAGCCGGCCTCGTAGGCGACGAGCACGGCCAGGGGTGCGAGCACTGTCGGCTCGTGGAGCACGACCTCCGCGGGGTCGGCGAAGGCGACCTTCGCGACGAGCGCGAGGAATGCATGCCAGAGCGGGAATGCGTAGCCGGGATGAAGGCCTCCGTCGGCGAACTCGTTCAGCGACGAGAGCGAGAGGCCGCCGAGCTCGACGAGCTTGCGAACGCGCGCCAGGTGGAAGAGGCCGTCGCCGCCGATTTCGCCCGCTACGTGCCAGAGGAGCAGCCCGAGCAAGGCCCCCGCAGCCCAGACCCACGCGCGGCCGGGGAGCGGCGGCACGGCCGGCCGGCGGATCGCAAACGGCGCCGCGACAAGTGCTGCGACGACGAGCAACACGAGCGCCAGAGTCAGCGAGGCGTGGACGAGGAACACGACGCCCATGGCGCCGAACACGATCCCGAGCCCCCACGCGAGCGTCGCCGACGTGCTCCGGACCCCAACGGCACGCGCGGCGATCGCACCCGGCGCGAGGACTATCGCCGTCGCCGCCGCGAGCCGGATGAGCAGGAACAGCGAGCTCATCGCTCGATCAATGAGCGAACATCGCCCGTCCCGAGCCAGCGGGCGGTCTCGAGATACGTGGCTCCCTGCGGCCCGCGCACGATCCTGCCCCGCAGAGCGAGCGACGCGCGCAGCAGCGACCGGACACGCTCGGCCTCCTGCAGGCCATGGTGCTTGAGGAAGAAGCGGAGTTGGCCGCGGACGTTCTCCCGGAAGAGGCGCCCGCCGTGCGACGCGCCCCCGACGTGCACGCACCGCGCCTCCGGCGTGAACAGCGTCTTCCAGCCGGCCTGCGCGAACCGGTACAGCCAGTCGACCTCCTCGCTGAAGAGAAAGAAGCTCTCGTCCGGAGGGCCGACGTCGTCGATCGCGGCGCGACGAACGAGCATGCAGGCACCCATCACGCACTCCACCTCGCGCTCCGACGCATGGTCGAAGCCCGCGCCGTAGAAAGCGTTCAGGAGCTCCGTGTGGGTACCGAGCTTGCGCAGGTACAGATACTCCGTGGCGAGCCGCCAGCGGGTCGGAAAGCCCCGCACCGACCGTTGCAACGTCCCGTCCGGATTGAGCAGCTTCGGGGCCACGACGGCGACATCGGTATGGGCATCGCCGATGGCGACCAGCCGCTCGAGCGCGTCGCCGACGAGCCAGGCGTCGGCGTTGAGGATCAGAGCCCAGCGGCTCGGGGGTATCTCGTCGAGGCCCCTGGCCCACCCGGCGGCGAGGCCGAGGTTCGCCTGCTCCACCACCCGCACGTCGGGGAAGCGCTCGCGCACGAAGGCGACGGTGCCGTCGCTCGAGGCGTTGTCGACGACAACGGTCTCGACTCCCTCCACGCTCTGGAGGCACTGCTCGATCCACGGCAGAGCGTTGTACGTCGTCACGACGACGGAGGCGTCAGCCATGGCCGACCTCGGGGCGGCGCCCGCCGTGCACCGACTCCCAGAGCAGGATCAGGCCGCCGGGCATTGCGAGCGCAACCGTGACGAGGAAGAAGAGGAAGCCCGCAGCGAAGGCCGCATCGGCATCGACCCCAACGCTGCCGAGGAAGCTGACGAAGAACGCCTCCCGCACGGCGAATCCGTTCAGCGTGAAGGGCACGAGCAGGACGAGGAAGAACAGTGGCCCCATCACGTAGTAGATCCGGGGGCCGAGATCGATCCCGACAGCCTTGCACGAGGCCCAGATCGAGAGGATGCGCACGGCCTGGATAGCGGTCGTGAACACGAACACCTTCAGCAGCAGGCGTGGGTGCCCCCGGTAGTGGTGCACACCGTCGTAGAAGGCTCTCAGCGGCCGCTCGAGGCGAACGCGAACGAGCAGAGGCCGCACCCGGGAGAGCAGTGGCCGCGCCGATCGGGAGAAGAACAGGACGAGGAGCAGGAGGGTGCCGAACACGAACGCTCCCTCGAGCCAGAGGTAGGCACTGACGTCGTACCGGCCGATCGCGAGCACGAAGCCGACGGCGCCGAGCAGAACGGTCGCGGCGCCCCCGAGGCCTCTCTCGAGCAGGACGATCGCCGTCAGGTCACCGGAACGGCCGGGGTTGCGCTTGCCGATCTCGAAGATCCGCACCGCGTCACCGCCGATCGACGTCGGCAGGATCTGGCCGGCGGTGTACGAGACGAAGTACGCGCGCGTCAGCCACCAGAACCGCTCGACGATCCCTTGCGCCACGAGCAGCCACTGCCACCGCAGGGCCATGGGCAGTGCGGTCACGATCATGATCGTGACCGCCAGGGCGAACCACCACAAGTTGGCCGAGGTGAGCACGTCCCACGTCTTCTGGACGTCGATCTTGAGGAGGATGTAGGCGACCGCGAGAGTGGTCAGCGCGAGGCCGATCGCGATCCGCACGGGTCGCTTCACGTGCGACAGCCGCGGCACTCTCGGCGTTCTCATGCAGTGAACCGCTCGTGCGTGCGCCGGATTGCGTCGACCGCATCGAGGATGTCGTCATCGGAGTGCGCTGGCGAGAGCGGCAGCGAGAGCACCTCGTCGCCTGCCCGCTCGGCGACCGGCAGTGGTGCCTGGGCCGGGTAGCGCTCGCGGAACCACGTCAGGCGGTGGACGGGCAGGAAGTGGATGCTCGTGGCGATCAGCTCGTCTGTCAGGGCGCGTTGGTAGGCATCCCTGTTCGCGCCGGCGCGCGAGGCGTCGATCCGCACTACGTACAGGTGTAGGGCGTGCGTGTCACGATCGTCGCGTGCGAGTGGCTCAATCCCGTCGAGTCCGGCAAGTCCTTCGTCGTAGAGCGCGAACTGTCGCGCCCGGATGCGCGCGTGCTCCTCGACCCGATCGAGCTGCACGAGCGCGATCGCCGCGAGCACGTCTGAGAGGTTCGCCTTGAAGCCCGGGCTGACCTGGTCGTAGTGCGACCCGTCGCCTCGCCGCGTCAGCCGCATGTTGCGGATCGCGTCGGCGACGTCGTCGCGGTTCGTCGCGACGAGCCCCCCTTCGCCCGCGGCGATGTTCTTCGTCGCGTACAGCGAGAAGCAGGAGGCGTCCGAGATACCGCCGATCTTCCGGCCGCGATACGTGCTCTCGGCCGCGTGCGCGGCATCCTCGACGACGGGCAGGCCTAGTGCCAGGATCGGATCGAGGTCGGCGGGCTGTCCCGCGAGGTGCACGGGCATGATCGCCTTCGTCCGTTCCGTGACGAGGGCTGGAAGTAACTCGGCGTCGATGTTCAGATCGGTGTCGCGGACATCGCAGAAGATGGGAGTGGCGCCACAGTGCTCGATCACGTTCGCCGTCGCAGGCCAGGTGATCGGGCTCGTGATCACCTCGTCGCCGGGTCCTACGCCGACCGCGAGCAGCGCCAGGTGGAGCGCCGCCGTACCCGAGGTGACGGCGAGAACGTGCTCGGCTTCGAGGTAGGCGGCCATGCGCTCCTCGAGCAGCGCAGCGCGCGGCCCGGTCGTGAGCCAGCCCGACCGCAGGGTCTCGACGACGGCGGCGATCTCCTCCTCCCCGATTGCGGGAGGCTGGAAGCCCAGCTTGGTACTACGACGGGGTCGCATCGACCACGAAGCGTACGGCCTGCGCCGCACGGCGAGCGCGCGCGAGGGCATCCTCTCGGTCAACTCCCGCCGCGAGGATCGCGCCGGCACGGTCGGCCCCGCGGCGAAGCGGCCCGAAACGCCACTCGGGCCGGCGGTAGGTTCGCACCCAGGTGACACCTTCGACGGCTTCGGCAGCCTCCACGCCCTCCGTTCCGAGCAGGACGCCCTCGGGCGCGACGAGGAAGAGGACGCACGCCCCGCCGGAGCGTGTTCCCCCCGCTTGTGACACTTTGTCACAAGGATCGTGCGCACCTTCCAACCGAGCGGAAACGTTGACGACGTCAGCGAGGGCTGCTTGTGACACTTTGTCACAAGGATCCTGGCCGAGGGCGAACGAGATCGCGAGGTCGTTGAGGTCGACGCCGACAGACGCGCGGCAGAGCTCTGCGTCATGGCCGCCGCCGAGCCGCGCGGCGACCTCGACGACGTACGGCCGGCCGCCGGGGCCGAGCCGGATCTGGGTGTAGCTCGGCCCGTTCACGATCCCGAGGGCCGCCACGGCGGAACGCGCAGCCTCGATCACGGAGTCCGTGGGATGGACGCTGGGCCAGGCGTGTGCAAGCGCGACCCCGAAGGCCGGTGCGTCGGCGAGGATCCTGTCGGTCACCGTGAGCGGGAAGAACGCCCCGTCCCGGGAGAGGGCGTTCACGGTCAACTCGGGCCCGTCTATCAACTCCTCGACGAGCACGCCGCCACCACGTGACTCGGCGACGGCGGCCTCGACCGCGGCGGCGAACGCTGAAGGCTCGCGGACGAGGGTCAGGCCCCGCTGGCCCTGGCGATCGGGTGCCTTGACGACACAAGGGAACGGGATCGCCGGATCGCTCACCGAGAACGTTCGAGGCTGCAGCACGCCGGTCGAGGCCAAGCGTTCGCGCTGTCGCGTCTTCGTGGTCGCGAGAACCGCGGTGGCACCGTCGATCGGATGTGGCAGGCCGAGCCGCTCCGCCACGCGCGCCGCAATCCCGACGGGCCAATCGGCCCCGGGGGAGATGACACCGTCCACGGCACGGGCACGGGCCAGGCGCTCGATGCCCTGCTCGTCCTCGGATGAGATCACCGCGCGCTCGTCCGCCAGGGCGAACCCGACCGCGAGCGGGTCACGGTCGACGGCAATCACGGTCACGTCCCGGACGGCAGCTGCCTCGAGCAGGCCGAGCTGAGCCGCCCCGGCGCCTAGGACGAGGAGACGTGCTGGCTGTGACCGGCGATGCTCCGCCACCAGGCCTCGTTCTCGCGATACCAGGCGACGGTCTGTTCGAGGCCGTCGGCGAAGGCGGTGCGGGCCCGCCAGCCGGTCAGAGCCGCCATCTTGTCGGTCGAGCCGATGTGGCGGTCGACCTGTCCGAGCCGCTCGGGGACGTGCGCCTTCGTCGATCCGGTGTCGCCGACACACTCGAGCACGAGGTCGGCGATCTCTGCCACCGAGATGTCGACACCGGTCGCGACGTTGACGACCTCGCCTGCCAGCGAGTCGATTGGCGTCTCGATCAGCACCTCGATCGCCTCGGCGTGGTCATCGACATAGAGCCAGTCGCGGCTCGCGTGCCCGTCGCCGTGGATCGTCAGCGGGGCGCCGGAAAGAGCCTGCGTGATGAAGCGCGGCACGACCTTCTCCGGATGCTGGTGCGGCCCGTAGTTGTTGAACGGTCTCACGATCACGATCGGCAGGTCATA
>Ga0315273_10014954_pt1 | contig 10021 bp, 3 predicted proteins | sample YL17G02_0_MG_FD_205753 | JGI IMG/M metagenome (GOLD analysis project Ga0315273, IMG submission 205753) | Sediment microbial communities from Yellowstone Lake, YNP, Wyoming, USA - YL17G02_0 | ecosystem: Environmental > Aquatic > Freshwater > Lake > Sediment | place: USA: Wyoming | collected... | reverse complement strand
GACACCGCCGGGCGAGCCGGCTGGCTGAACGCCGCCAGCATCCGCGCCATGCGGGGCAGAGATTCGCGGTAGGGCTCGGTCAGGAAGGTCGTCGTACCTCGGAGCGTCGGTGCGTCGAGCCCTCCGCTCAACACGAGGTCGGCCGAGATCCTGTTCCGGAACCCCGCGGGGTACTCGACGAACAGGTCGCGCGCGGTCAGGCGAAGCACTCGGTCGTCGCGGGAACGATCGAGGGGCACCGAGCCTGAGATGGCCACGGAACCGCCATTCAGCTGACCCCGGAGATCAACGGACGCAATCGAACCTGGCTCGAAGGTGATACGCCCGCCCACGTCGGCCAGCACCAGCTTCGCGGTTGGCGACAACGCGTTCACGTCGCGCAGCGTCAGGACGCCATCGAACGTGGGCTGCTGCATCGACCCGCCGACGCGCAGTTCGACATCCGCAAAGCCATCGACACGCGGCGTCACCAGCGCGTCAACCAACGACATGGATGCTGTGCCGCGGACCTGCACGTCCAGCACCGCGCCGGGGCTCAACCCCACTTGGCCCGACGCCTGAATCCGGGAGCCTGGCCCCTTGAGCGCGAGCGCCTCGATGACCGCGAGACCCTTCTCGATCCTGACACGCAACGGGCCGTCCTCGGTGAATATGCCAGTCCGGGTCTGCAGCGTGAACGCATCCGCGGTCATCACGCCACGAAGCGCGTCCACCGTTGGCGCGTCTGCGGCGAGTTCGACCGACACCCGGGCCGCCCCGGTCACCTCCGGGGCATCAATGCCGAGGGCGCCCACTACGGCGGCCAACGAGGCGTCGATGGTTCCGCCGATACGAGCCTGTGCCGGTCCGACTGGCGTCGCTGTGGTGGCCGGCGCGCGGGCGAACCACGGTGCGATCCACGCAGGGGGCGCCGTGGCTGTGGCATTCACGGTCGCTCCCAGCAGCGTGCCGTTCAGTGCCAGCAGTTCGAGATGGTCCCGATCGAGCCGGGCCGTCGCGCGCAGGCCGCTCGCAACACGCTTGGCGTCACGTGCGACCGAAATGATGTCGACTGAGGCCTGCACGCTCGTGTTGCCGGGGTCAGCCCGAGGCACCAGCGCCTCCACGCGAAGCGTGCCGTCGGCAATCAGTCCTGGCGGGACTGAGCCGGAAGGCAACATCGCCAGGATGTCCGCCAGCGACGCGGCCAGCGTGACTGACGACGCGGTTGGCGCATTGGCAGTCGGCCCCACCGCGATCGTTGCGGCTCCGATCGTAATGGTTGATGTCCCGGCATCGAGGATGCCGCGGGTCCAGCGTACGACGGTTGGAGCGGCGAGGGCGACAGCGTGCCCGCGAACAGTGCCGCTGAGGTTGTCGAGGCCTACCGTGAACTGTACGGCATCCAGATTCTCGAACGGGCCGGACGCGTCGACTGTCCCATCGACCGACAGGCGAATCCCTTTGGTCAACGCCGGGGCTGCGCCGCCGAGTTCAATCCACCGCACGGCATCGGCGTTCCTGCACTCCGCGCGGGCCGTGGGGGCCTGCCGTTCGGCGGGATCGTACGTGCCAGAGAAGCGGCATCCGAGTTCCGGAATGGAGACCGAGCCGGTCACTGCCGCGAGGTCAGCGTGAACGCGGCCGCGAACCGGCCCAATAGACTTGGCGGCCAACGTCGCCGCAGACGACTCCAGCGAAACCTCCAGATCACTCGCGTCGTCGCGGGTGACCCAGCGTCCCTTGACCGACGCGCGGCCGCCGATCGGCCACGCGGCGGGCACGAAGGGAGCCGAGGCCCAGCCTGCGTCAATGACGCCGTCGAACGACACGTCGGTGCTGGCCTCGAGGATCCCGATCGTGCCGCTCATACGAATCTGGCTGCCCGGAGCCTTCAGCTCGAGATCGTTTGTCGCGAGCCGCCCCGGATCGACGTCGAACGTCCCACCGACAGTGATTTCGTGGAGACCAGACACGACGACATCATCGGCCTGGAGTGCCGCGTGCCATTGCGGCATCGTCACCGATCCCGCCACGGGGCCGGTCAATGTCGCGCGGGCGCCATTCAGGCGTGTCAGGAACACGTCAGGAATCGCGATGTCCAGGCCGGCGATTCGCCTCATGGCGAACGCGGCGTTCGCCGTGGACAGCTCCAGCGTTCCATCCAGCGCGGACTGGCCGAATCGCAGCGGATCGATCCGCACCGCGAACTGCCCGCGGACCGTGGTCTCGCCAGGCAGCCGTTGCCGCCAGTCGACCTGCCAGCGCGTGTTGCCGCCCACCATGTTGACGATGCCGCGATCGTCGCCGGCGGGATCACCCGAACTGACGCGCGTCTCGAGCGTGCCCGCGAGCGTGGCGAGGTCAGGAACAAACCCCGGCCAATTGACCACCGCCGTGCCTTCGGCCGACACGAGCGGGATGCTCTCTGGCTTCAGATCAATCAGCGGCCCGAGTTGGCGGAGCAGCGAAGCGCTCCATGAGGCGTTCAGCGTGCTGCGTGGAGTGGCATCGCTCCAAGACAAGAAGCCCTTTCCGTTTGCCGAGACCTCGGGGACCTCGAGCGCGAACGCCTTCACCTCCACGCCGGATCCCGTGAGCAGCCCGTCGGCGGTCAGACGTCCCGGCGACAGGGTCGACCATGCGAAACCGGCCGCGTCAACCCGCGCGCTGGCGGTCGGCGACAGCAACGGTCCGGTGACACGCCCCGACACCGCCAGGCGGCCCTTCATCGTCGACGTCGTGTGCCACCAGCGCGCCGCCCGAGAGAGGTCGATGGACCCCTGATAGTCCACGTCGATTGGGTAGTTCCCGTCGAAGCGTACACGTCCGCGGCCCTCCACCCGTGCCGTGCCGGACTCTGCCGCGAGTCGGCTGATCGTCAACCCGTCGCCATCTATCACGAACGCCGCGGCCAGCGTGTCGAACGGCAGGCGGGCATCCGCCATCTCAACGAGCAACGATCCCGGCGAGGCTGACTCGAGTCGCAGTCGGCCTGGCGCTTCGCCCGAGCCCTTCAATGACAGCCTCCGGATCGTGAGCCTGGCGGTATCGGGCGTGCCCACGACGAGGGACAGGTTGTCGATGGATACGTCGCCCGCCTGCAGCGACCCGAGACCGCGGAAGGGCGTGCCGTCAGAGTCCCCGCCGGCGACCTTCGTCAGATCGACAACCGGATCGACGATCCTGATGCGATCGAATATCGGTCGGCCTCTGAGCACCGCCGTCTGCGCGTCGACCTCGACGCAGGTGGCGGTGAAGTAGGCTGTCTCCGGAGTGGCCCGGCTCGCAATCGATACGCCGTCCAGAGCGAGGCGGAGACGGAACGGAGCCAACGCGATGTGCCCGGCGCGGACGACGATCCCGGCTTTTGCCCCGAGTCGGGCAGCGACGCGCTCGAAAACCCAGCGCTGGAACGGTGGCGTGTACGTCAGGGCCAGCAGCAACGCCGGCACGGTGAGCAGCGTCGCCAGCCGCCGAATGCGGCGGCGGCGCCGGGCGGGCCGCCGGTTCGGAGCATTGCCGGAATCTGCGACCGAATCGGCTATCTGGGCGGACATGCTGGCTGCCGGTGATTGTACTCCCCGGATGCCTTGCGTCCGGGGACCGTTTGGGTTGACCGTTTGGGTTGAGGGCGTCCGCACGTCTGAAGATTCGGCCTCAAGGACGCGGCCCCAGGCGCGTCCGGCGGCCGGGGCGTGCGCGTCGGAATCCTCGAGATGGCGACCGAGTCTTCGAGATGTAGGCCGGGTCTTCAGACCCGGAGGAGGGCGCTACGTGCGGGCAGGCTTCGACCTGGCGCGCAGCGACGACGACACGCTGCACACGCGATCGCCAATCCAGATCAGAATCAGGCCGATGAATTCGAGGACGTAGAGGACCTCGACGTAGCCCGCCTTCGCCATCGACCCGCCGATGCCAGGCATCAGTGCGCCCACCGCAATCAGCGCGTTTCCGGCCGCCCGGTGGCCGTCGTGCTCGTTGCGGAAGTACTTCCACGCGCTGTAACCCGCGCCGCCGATCAGGAAAAACGACGCGTAGAGGTTAATGAACGGCGTCAACAGCCGAATCCAGCTCCAGCCCAGAATCGCACCGGTCGGACGAGTGAGTTGGAGCATCTCCATGCGCACGGGCGACAGGAAGACGAGGATCGACGCGACGATCACGAACGGCAGCGTGATTGCCGTCGCGCGATCGGCGAACTTCTTCGAGTGCGTGAGGTACACCGAACCCTGAGCCAGCGGATAGCCGCCGAGCAAGGCGCCCGTGACGTACCACAGCTTGTTGAGGAGCACGGTGTTGCCGGAGAGCGTAATCAGGCTCTCGACCACCGTGCCGCTGCCGTAGCAGGCCACGCCGAAGGCCCACCAGAAGAGGTGGGGCGACCGGTGCGCGAAGTACTTCCGGAACAGCAGCGTCGAAAACGTGATCGCGACGATCGATGTCCCGATCGGGAAGTAGTGAACGATCGTGAGGGCCTGCTGATCCATCTGACTGATCTTTCCTTTGAGGAGGAGCTACTGGCGGCTCGGGCCGACCTTCAGGCTCGAAATGTCCATCAAGTACATGAACATCTTGCGCTCGCCGGGATTGGCGCCGCGGCTCGACGAGAAGCCCATCCAGTGGCCGTCCGGCGAAATGGCCGGGAAACCGTCGAACGCATCATTGTACGTGAGGCGGCGCTGCTCGCCGCTCACGATGTCCATCATGAAGACTTCAAAGTTGCGCGGCGGCAGAAGCTTGACGAAGACGAAATGCCGCCCGTCGGGCGCGGGCGCCGGGGCCCAGTTCGTGCCGGCTTCGGATGTGATCTGCTTCATGTCGGTGCCGTCGGGCTTGATCGTGAAGATCTGCATCGGCATGCCGCGCTGGCCCTGGTCCTGGATCTTCCACGCGCGGTAGATGATCGTCTTGCCGTCAGGCATCCACTGCGCCCCGCCTTCCTGCCAGTCCGGCGTGTGCGTGACCTGGAACACCTCGCTCCCGTCCGGCCGCATCGTGTAGAGGTCCATCTTCCCGTCGATCTGCCGCCCGAACAGGATCCACTTGCCGTCAGGTGAGACGGTGACCTCGGCGTCGTATACCTTGTTGTTCGTCATCCGGACGACGTGGCTGCCGTCCAGGTCGGACGTGTAGAGCTCGGCTCCCTGCGGGTAGTCGTTGGCGTCCGAGTAGTTGCCGGCAGGCATGTCGAGGTTGTCGCGCGTGGACGTCCAGATCAACTTCTTCCCGTCCGGGTAATAGAACGAACAGGCGTCGCCGCCCTTGTTATTGATGCGCCGGACGTTCGTGCCATCCAGGTTGAACGTATAAACCTGGTACTCCTTGTCGTCGGCCATCTTGGCGTTGCAGATCATGCTCTTGCTGTCAGGAGAGAAGTAGCCCTCGGCGGCCTCGCCCGGAATCGGAATCTTGTGGATCGGCAGCTCCTGGCCAGCGGCCTGAGCCGTGGTCGCCACCGGCTGCTGCGCCGGCGCCTGGCCGTCGGCAGCGAGGCCGGTCCCCAGCGCCACCAGGCACGCGATTCCCAGAACGGCCGCCAACCGAGTCATGCGAGATCCACCCATCACACGGCACCCCTTTCACAAGTCCCGAACTCCGACAATGGCACGTCCGAATTCGCCGAGTCAAGACAGCGTCGCAGGCCACGCCACCGGCACGCCACCGGCAGGCACGCCACCAGCAGGTGACATCCGGCCTCGTTTCGCTGCACAATGGGGCGCTCCGGTCCCACCCGGGGAGCCGCTCTGCGCGTGCTTCGACTCGCAGCGACGGCCGGGCGCGACGGTAAGCCGATCCGCTGACAACGCTCGCTCAGCACGAAGTCCTGGTTGAGCGGATCGGTTGCCCACTTCACGATTCGAAGGACTTCGCGAGGCATCATGAAGATTGAACACGGCTCCCGTCTCACCATCAGACTGTCCGCCGCCGCGCTGGTCGCCGCGATCATCAGCGCCTCAGCCGCCGCTGCTCAGACTAAACCCGCTGATCCGGAACAAACGACACCGATTCCGGCGCAGGCGAAGCCAGCCGACCAGAAGCCTGCCGATCCGAAAGCTGCCCCCCCGTCGTCGCCGGCCCCGGCGCGCGAGGTCACTCCCGAAGCCAAAGCCTTGAAGGAGGCGTCGTCGATTACCGATCCCGACAAGCAGGTCGAGGCCCTCAAGAAGGTGATCGCCGATTTCCCGAAGACCTCGGCGGCCAGTTCCGCCGAGAACAACATCATCAACACGCTGACCCGGAAGGCATCGACCGACATCAAGGCGCTGCAGGAGCAGGCGAAGAAATACGTGGAGGGTGCCCCGGCGCCGAACGAACAGGCGCGGCGCCTCGGGTCCACCGCCAGCGGCCTTGCGGGCGCCGGCGTGCTGCTCGACGAGGCCGAGCAGTACGCGAAGAAAGCGCTCGAGGTGCTCGGCAACGAGAAAGCCTGGATAGAAGCCGAAAAGAGGGCCGCTGCCGAGTCGCAGGCCGAAGCGGCCAAGCGGAATCCGACGGCCAAGCCGCGGCCGGCCCAGACGGACGCGGACTACTCGAGCCGGCTCGTCTCGACGAGGCAGACAGGTCTCATGACACTCGGCCAGATCTACGACAAGCGCGGGAAGACGGCTGACGCCGAGAAGACGTACCGGGAAGCCTACAATCTCGCCCCCAAGACCGGGGCTGCTGCGGCCTTGAAACTGGCGGACTACGCGAAACTGGCCAACCATCCGTATGAGCAACTCGAGTACCTGACCGTGGCCACGTTGGCCGGTCGGATAACGGCCGGGTCGCGCGCCGATCTCGAAGCGGTCTACAAGCAGACCCACGGAGGGTCGCCGGCCGATCTCGACAAGATGCTGGACGAACGCTACGAGAAGGAAGCCCCGAGAGTCGAGACCAAGCCCTACACGGCCTCAAAGAAGCGAACCGACCGCATGGTCGTCGCCGAACTGTTTACCGGCTCGGGATGTCCTCCGTGCGTCGCGGCCGACATGGCGTTTGAAGCGGCGATCGATCGCTATTCCGCCAAAGACGTCGCGGTGCTCGTCTACCATCTCCACATTCCGCGGCCCGATCCGATGACCAACCCGTCCACGCAGACGCGCAGGAGTTTCTACGAGGCGAATTCGACGCCCACCTACGTCATCGACGGCAGCAACCAGAAAGTCGGCGGCGGCGGCGCCGCGCAAGCGGAGAAGCTCTTCAAGGACTCGATTGAATCTGCCATCGACAAGCGCCTCGAGGGCAAGCCCGGCGCCCAAATCAAGCTGAAGACCGCCATGAAGAGCGGGAACGTCGATGTCGCCATCGAAGTCGGGAAGACGGTAAAGAACGGGAAACCCGATCAGAAGCTCAGATTGCAGGTCGCGCTGGTCGAGGAAACCGTGCACTACACCGGTGAGAACGGGGTGCGGTTCCACCCGATGGTCGTCCGAAGTCTCGCGTCGACCGAGAAGGACCAGTTGGGCTTCGCGGTGACGCCGGGGCAGACTACGAAGTGGACGCACTCGTTCGATTTGGCCAAGGTCGTCGCCGATGCCAAGGCGCACCTCGACTCGATGGAGGGCGGCGCCAGCGAGCGCTTCGGCAAGTTCCAGTTCATCGAGCGCAAGAGCGCCATCGACGCGGCGAATCTTCGGGTGGTGGCCTTCGTGCAGGATGAGAAGACCAAGGAGATCCTGCAGGCCGCGGTTGTCGACCTGCCGGCGCCCGCGAAGGTACCGGCGACGAAGGGTAACTAGCCGACGTAGACGCGCGCGTTGCGGAACAGGCGCATCCAGGGGCTGTCCTCGCCCCAGCCGTCCGGATGCCACGAGAACTGGACCGATCGGAAGACTCGCTCCGGGTGCGGCATCAGGATCGTGAACCGGCCGTCGGCGGTCGTCACCGCCGTCAGGCCGCCAGGGGAACCGTTCGGGTTGAGGGGATAGATCTCTGTGGCCTGTCCCCGATTGTCAACCTGTCGAGCCGACACGATGACCCGCTGCAAGTCGTCTGGCTGATCGAAGACCGCTCTGCCTTCGCCATGCGCGGTGACAACAGGAAGAAGACTCCCGGCCATCCCCGAGAGGAACAGCGAAGGGCTCGGCACGATCTCTACAGTGATCAATCTGGCCTCGAACTGTTCGGACGCGTTCTTGACGAACCGCGGCCAGGCCTCGGCTCCCGGGATCAACGACTTCAGCGCGGCCATCATCTGGCATCCGTTGCAGACACCGAGCGCGAAGGTGTCCAGCCGCTCGAAAAACGCCGAGAACTGGTCGCGGGCCCTGGCGTGGTAGAGGATCGACTTCGCCCACCCTTCGCCGCCGCCAAGCACGTCGCCGTACGAAAACCCGCCGCACGCGGCCAGGCCCCGGAACGACTCAAGCGACACGCGTCCCGCGATGATGTCACTCATGTGCACGTCGTGCGCTTCGAAGCCGGCACGGTCGAAAGCCGCTGCCATTTCGATTTCGCCGTTCACGCCTTGCTCGCGCAGGATCGCGATGGGCGGTCGGACGCCCTTCGCGATAAACGGCGCGGCGACATCATCGGCCGGCTCGAACCGCATCACCGGAGTGATGCCCGGCTCGCCGGCGTCCAGAATCCGGTCGTACTCCTGGCGCGCTGAAGCCGGGTTGTCGCGGAGAGACTGCAACAGCCACGTCGTCTCGCTCCACACGCGCTGCAGCGCGACGCGCGACTCGCTGAACAGCTCGTGGCCGCCGCGCGCCACGCGCACCACGTCGTCGTCGGTGACATGACCGACGACGCGGCCCTCAACGCCGTGGGTCTGCAACACCGCGAGCACGCTAGCACTATCAGTGTCGCGAACCTGGATGACCGCCCCCAGTTCCTCCGCGAACAGAAGGGCGAGAAAGGCAGCATCATCAGCGGCCGGAGGTGCGTCGATTGCGTCGGAGTCGAGCGTCACGCCGACATGGCCGGCAAAACTCATTTCCGCTGCCGTCACGAAGAGGCCGCCATCCGATCGATCGTGGTACGCCAGCACGAGGCTTGCCGCGCGCAACTCAGCCAGCGCCGAAAACAGGCCACGAATGGCCGCGGGGCTGTCGAGATCCGGCACGTCTCCGCCAAATTGGCCAAGGACCTGCGCCAGGATGGACCCACCCAGTCTCGCCTGACCGCCAGCCAGGTCGATCAACACCAGTGATGTCGCGCCGACATCAGTCCTCAACCGTGGCGTCCACGTCGGTCTGACGTCATCGCAAGGGGCGAACGCCGAGACGACCAGCGACACCGGACTCACGACATCGTGCGCGATGCCTGCCTCCGTCCACCGTGTGCGCATCGACATCGAATCCTTGCCAACGGGAATGCTGATGTCGAGTGCGGGGCACAGCTCGAGCGCGACCGCGCGAACCGTGTCGAACAGTGCAGCGTCTTCGCCTGGCGCGCCCGCGGCAGCCATCCAGTTCGCCGACAGCTTGACGAGCGAGAGTGCGCGCACGGGAGCGGCCGCGAGGTTCGTGAGCGCCTCGCCGACGGCCATCCGCCCGGACGCCGGCGCGTTGGTCGCAGCGATCGGCGTCCGCTCACCGATGGCGAAGGCCTCTCCCGCGTAGCCCTCGAAGGCCAGCAGTGTCGTCGCGCAGTCGGCCACCGGCACCTGCCACGGTCCGACGCACTGGTCGCGTGAACACAGGCCGCCGACCGTGCGATCGCCGATGGTGACGAGGAATGTCTTATCGGCAACCGTCGGCGCCCGCAGCACCAGATGGGCGGCCTCGGCAAGTGTCACGCCGCGCCCGCCAAACGGCTCAATGTCGATGTGCCCGCGAGTGACATCGCGCGTCATCCGCGGCGGCTTGCCGAGCAGCGCCGGCAGATCCATGTCGACCGGCGAGTTATCGAAGAGCGGATCGCGCACCTCGAGCCGCTCATCGTCTGTCGCGACGCCGACGACGGCGAAGGGGCAGCGCTCGCGCTCGCAGAGTGCGCGGAAGCGGTCGAGATCACCCGGTGCAATCGCCAGCACGTACCGTTCCTGCGCCTCGTTGCACCACACCTCGCGAGGCGTCATCCCTGGCTCTTCATTGGGAGCCGCCCGCAGGTC
>Ga0315273_10014953_pt1 | contig 10022 bp, 10 predicted proteins | sample YL17G02_0_MG_FD_205753 | JGI IMG/M metagenome (GOLD analysis project Ga0315273, IMG submission 205753) | Sediment microbial communities from Yellowstone Lake, YNP, Wyoming, USA - YL17G02_0 | ecosystem: Environmental > Aquatic > Freshwater > Lake > Sediment | place: USA: Wyoming | collected... | reverse complement strand
CCCCCGCTGTTCTGGCACCGGATTCCGTCGTCCGGACGGGGGAATCCGGTGCCAGAACGGGGTGAGTAGGTTCGGGGCGGTGGGGGACGTCCAGTTCGAGATCGACGGGTCGGTGGCCGTGCTCACACTCGACCGGCCCGAGCACCTCAACACCTTCACCGGGGCGATGGGCGCCGAACTGGAGGCGGCCTATCGGCGCTGCGACGAGGACGACGCCGTCCGGGCCGTGGTGCTGACGGGGGCCGGACGGGCCTTCTGCGCGGGGGCGGACTTCTCCGGTGGGGCCGAGGTCTTCGCCGCTCCCGAAGGCGGCGGCGAGGGCTTCCGGTCCGACCCCTTCACCTTCCACGCCTGGGACGTGCGCAAGCCGGTCATCGCCGCAATCAACGGCCACGCCGTGGGCATCGGGCTGACCCTGGCCCTGCAGTGCGACCTCCGCTACGTGGCCGCCTCCGCCAAGCTCGGGATCGTCCAGAACCGGCGGGGGATCCTGCCCGACCTGCGCTCGCACTGGACCCTGCCCCGCCTGGTCGGCCACGGCCGGGCGACCGAGCTGCTGCTGACCGGGCGGATGTTCTCCGGCGCCGAGGCGGCCGAGTGGGGTGTCGCTCTGGAGGCCCTGGCCGACGGTGGAGCGACGCTCGATCGGGCCCTGGAGGTGGCCCGTGACATCGCGGTCAACGTGGCGCCCCGGTCGGTGGCGGCCAGCAAGGCCATCCTCTGGCGGTCACCGGCGCCCGACGCCGACGAGGTCGACGCCTTGGAGCGGGCCGTCCACGTCGCCCTCATGGGCTCGCCCGACACCAACGAGGGCGTGAGGGCCTGGGTCGAGAAGCGGGACCCGCACTGGCAGGGCACCCTCGCCGACGGCTGGCCCCGCGACCTCGAGCCGTGACGGTCAGGGGGCGGCGGCCATGGCCCGGGCGACGGCCTGCCACCGGTCGAGGGTGTCGTCGGTGCGGATCGAGTTGGCGGCGAAGTAGCAGATGACCCGGACGGGGTGCTCGACGCCGGCGTAGCGGTCGAGCAGGGCGGGGGCCAGGCCGTCCCACGTGGCGGTCACGGCGTAGGCGTCCAGCATCTCGTCGGTGATGACCGCGGCCATCGCCGCGAAGTCGCCGGACTTCTGGTGCTCGTGGAGGCGCTCGGAGGTGCCGTCCCAACCGTGGGTCTCGAAGACGCCCCGGTACGTGCGGGTCGAGCCGTAGAAGGCGAGCTGGAAGCGGGCCGCCTCCCGCCAGCGGTCCTGCTCCTCGTCCCTGTCGCCCACGATGGTCAGCACCGGACAGGCCAGGGTGACGGCATCGACCGGCCGGTCGGCCTGGGCTCGGCCCGCGGCCACGTTGGGGACGATGACCTCGTCCAGGTAGCGCCGGGAGTGCAGGGGGTGCACGTGCAGGCCGTCGGCCACCTCGCCCACGGCCCGCAGCATCCACGGCCGGACCCCGGACAGGTAGATGGGCACGTCGGGGTGCTCGATGGGCCCGGGGCTCCAGGTCGGGGGCAACAGGTCGAGGTCGTAGAAGTCACCGTGGAAGGACAGTGGCTCCTCGCCCTGGAACGCCCGGAAGATGGCCCGTAAGGCGAGCACGTACTCCCGAAGCCACGGCCCCGGGTGCTCGTAGGGGACCCCGTAGCGGCGCTCGATGTGGGCCTTGACCTGGGTGCCGAGGCCGAGGATGAAGCGGCCGCCGGTCGCCTCGGCCAGCTCCCAGGTGGTCGAGGCGGTGACCATCGGGCTGCGGGGGAAGGCCACGGCGATGCCCGTGCCCAGTTCCAGCTCGGTGGTGGCCAGAGCGGCGGCGACGGCGCCGAGGTAGGCGGTGCGGCCCCCCTCGGTGAACCACAGGCCCGAGAACCCGGCCCGCTCCGCGTCGACGGCGAGGCGCTGGGCCTCGCGCAGGGGCAGGCCCATGGCCATTGCGTCGAGCTTCATGCCGAGACCTCCACCGTGAGCAGAATCGGGACCAATGGCCGTGCCATGCCCCATCTTGGCCCCGTAACGTCGGCGCCATGAGCAGCTACGACGGCAAGGCCTCGCTCGTCTTCTCCTCCGGCGACTCGTTCGCCGAGTGCCGCTTGGTGGCCGAGGCCACCGGCGACGGCTGGAGCGGCGAGGTCAGCGGCATCCTCTTCCGGACCCAGATGGTCCCCACCCCGCTGAACCCCGGCGAGCACCTCCGCCTCGAGGACCTCGACGGCAAGCCGGTGGTCCCGGTGAGCGTCGGGTCACAGGACGGTGACACCGCCCACGTCTCCGGCGAGGGCGATCCCTTCAGCTGACCGGCCCACCGCCCTGACCGTTCCGGGAGTCAGCCGGCTCCGGCGACGACTTCGTCGCGGAGGTCGCGTTTGAGGACCTTGCCGCTGGCGTTCCTCGGCAGGCGCTCGGTACGGATCTCGACGATGGAGGGGACCTTGAACGCGGCCAGGTGGCGCTTCAGGTGGCCCAGTAGGCCGTCCACGTCGAGGTCGGCGCCGGGGGAGGCGACCACGGCCAGCGCCACCTCCTCGCCCAGGCGTTCGTGGGGGACGCCGAACACGGCGGCCTCGGCCACGCCGGGGAACTCGTAGACGGCGCCCTCGACCTCGGCGCAGTAGATGTTCTCGCCCGCCCGCAGGACCATGTCCTTGGCCCGGTCCTCGACGTAGATGAAGCCTTCGTCGTCCAGGCGGCCGAGGTCACCCGAGCGCAGCCAACCGTCGGCGTCGATGACTTCGGCCGTGGCCTCCGGCTTGTTCCAGTAGCCCCGGATCAGGTTCGGCCCCCGGAAACAGATCTCGCCCACCTCGCCGTCGGGCACCGGGTTCCCGTCGTCGTCGACCACCTGGATCTCCATGACCGGGACGGCCCGGCCCGAGCTGGTGGGCTTGCGCAGGTAGTCGGCCCCGCTGTTGCCCGGCCCGTAGGCGTTGGTCTCGGTCATGCCATAGCCGATCTGGGGTTTGCCGTGGCGGAAGCCCCTGTCGACGCGGCGCACCAGCTCGGCCGGGGCCGGGGCTCCGCCCCCGCCGACGGAGACGAGGCTGGAGGTGTCCCGCTTCTCGAAGTCGGGCGACTCGAGCAGGTCCCAGGACATGGTGGGCACGCCCACGAACGCGGTGACCCGCTCCCGCTCGATGAGCTCCAGGGCCCGCTCGGGGCTCCACCGGTACATCATCACCAGCTTCGCCCCCGACGCCGTGGTGCCGAGCATGACCGGGATCAGGCCCGTGGCGTGGAAGAGGGGCACGACCAGGATGTAGGCGGTGCGGTCCTTCGGGGTGTCGGCGTCCTCGGCGGCCGGCTCCATGAGGGCGCCGACCGCCGAGCGGCAGCCGAAGGCGAGCAGGCCGCTGAGCACGGCCCGGTGGGTGGAGACCGCCCCCTTGGGGTGACCGGTCGTGCCCGAGGTGTAGAGGATGGTGGCGTCGTCGTCGGGGTCGATGGCGACCTCGGGCAGGGCGGCCGTGGGCTCGAGCACGGCCTCCAACCGGTCGACGCCGACCGCGTCCTCGGTGAGGCGCACCCCGATCACGGCCAGGCCGAGGCCCTCGCGCACCGGGGCCAGGCGCGCCACCCGCTCCTGATCGGCGACGCAGACCTTGGCACCGCAGTCCTCGAAGCCGTACTCCAGCTCGTCGGTGGTCCACCAGGCGTTGAGGGCCACGGCCACGGCCCCGATGGAGGTGATGGCCTGGAAGGCCACGATCCATTCCGGGTAGTTGCGCATGGCAATGGCCACTCGGTCGCCGTGGCGGACGCCGTAGCGGTCGTGGAGCAGTGCCCCCATGGCCCCGACCCGGCTCCGGACCTCGGCGAAGGAGAGGCGTTCGTCCTCGTAGACCAAGTAGTCCTGGTCGCCGTAGCCGCCGGCCAGCTCGAACAGGAAGCGCAGTGACGGCGGCGTGTTGGCGAAGACCCTGTAGGGCCGGCCGTCGATGGCGGCGTCGATCAGGGGGTAACGACCGTCGGGTCCGGTGACCCGCGCCACCGCCTCGTCCCAGGACAAAGGAGCGTCAGGCATCGGAGGGCATGGTAGGGATTGCGTCCGTGGGGGACCTCACGCTCGAGATCGCCGACCACGTGGCCACGGTGACCCTCGATCGTCCGCCCGTGAACGCCATCACCCGTTCGACCATGGTCGAGTTGCGGGACACCTTCCGGGCGTTGGGCGACGATCCTCGGATTCGGGTCGCCGTGTTCACCGGGGCGGGCGAGAAGGCGTTCATGGCCGGGGTCGACCTCAAGACCTTCGACACCGACGACACCGAAGCCGACCCCGACGACCCGGGCCGCCTGCCCCGCGAGGCGCTGGAAGCGGTGTACGACTGCGCCGTCCCCGTCATCGCCGCGGTCAACGGCCCGGCCCTGGGGGCCGGGCTGGCCTACGCCGCCGTGTGCGACCTGATCGTGGCCGCCGACCACGCCACCTTCGGCACCACCGAGATCAACGTCGGCCTCCTCGGGGCCAGCGCCCACCTGAACCTGCTCCTGGGCCGCCCCAAGGTGCGCGAGCTCTTCCTGACCGGCGTGCCCGCGCCGGCGGCCGAGCTGTACCGGCTGGGCGCGGTCAACCGGGTCGTGCCGATCGCCGACCTGGCGCCGGCGGCGGCCGAGCTGGCGTCCGCACTGGCGGCCAAGAGCCCGCTGGCCCTGCGCCTGGCCAAAGAGGCCCTCAACGAGACCGAGTTCCTCCCCCTGAAGGAGGCGTACCGGGCCGAGCAGGGCTACACCCGCCGCCTCCTGGAGCACCCCGACTCCCAGGAGGCCCGCCGGGCCTTCGCCGAGAAGCGCGACCCGGTCTGGACGTACCACCCAGGTGACTGAGGGTCCGCGGGCTGGGCCAAGCGAGGCAGCCACGGGGGCGTCGGGTCTGCCGCGTCCCGCCGACCGGCGGTTACCGCCCAACTGAAACGTGTTCTAGTCTCAGAACCGATGAGTGAGAGCGACGTCCTGAGTGCGCCCCTCGTCGTCGAGTACCCGTTCACCCGGACCGTGGGCCCCGTGCAGTCGGCCTTCTTCACCGGGTTGCGCGAGGGGGTGCTGGTCGGCGTGCGGATGGTCGACGGCGGGGTGATGTGTCCGCCCGTCGAGTACGACCCCCTGACCTCCGAGCCCCTGACCGAGCTGGTCCCGGTCGGCGCCGCCGGGGAGGTGACGACCTGGGCCTGGGTCGACGAGCCCCGGGCCGACAACCCTCTGTCCACGCCGTTCGCGTGGGCCCTCGTCCGCCTCGACGGGGCCGACACGGCGATGCTGCACGCCGTCGACGCCGGCTCGGCCGACGCCATGAGCACCGGCATGCGGGTCCAGGTCCGCTGGGCCGACGAGCGCGAAGGCGCCATCACCGACATCGCCTGCTTCGAGCCCGAGGGTGGTGACCGATGAGCGACGTCGAGGTCAGCCCGTTCCCCGAGGGCCTCTGGTCCCAGCCTGCGGTCGACCCGTCGGCCATCGCCGAGCTGGAGGGCGTGGAGCCGGTCAAGTCGATCCGGACCCCGGCCCGGCTGGACTACACGTACACCGCGGGCATCAGCCAGTCCCGCTTCCTGCGGGGCATGGCCGAGGGCAAGCTCCTCGGTGAGCGGTGCCGCAAGTGCGGCAAGGTCTACGTCCCTTCCCGGGGCGCCTGCCCGGTGGACGGCATCCCCACCGAGGAGATCGTCGAACTGCCCAGCGTGGGCACGGTCACCAGCTTCTGCGTCGTGAACGTCGAGTTCACGGGCCGGGGCATCGACATCCCCTACGCCTCGGCGCTGGTGGTGCCCGACGGCGCCGACCTGGCCGTCTTCGGCCTCATCCAGGAGATCCCCCACGACCAGGTCCGCATGGGGATGCGGGTCGAGGCCAAGTGGAAGGACGAGGCCGACTGGGAGACCTCCTTCGAGAACATCGAGTACTGGCGCCCGAACGGCGAGCCCGACGCCGACTACGAGTCGTACAAGGAGCACATCTGATGCGCGACGTCGCCATCGTCGGCACCGCCCAATCGGTACATGCCCGGCGCATCGACGACCGCAACGAGGTCGAGATGCTCATGCCGGTGCTCCAGGAGCTGAAGGACGGCCTCGGGGTCACCCAGGCCGACCTGGACTTCACCTGCTCGGGGAGCACCGACTACCTGGCCGGCCAGGGCTTCAGCTTCGTCGGGACCCTCGACGGCGTGGGCCCCTACCCGCCGATCAGCGAGTCCCACGTCGAAGCGGACGGGGCCTGGGCCCTCTACGAGGCCTGGGTGAAGATCCAGACCGGGGCGGCGGACACCGCGCTGGTCTACAGCTACGGCAAGTCCTCGCCGGGCGATCTGCCCCGGGTGCTGAGCCGTCAGCTCGACCCCTACTACTACGGACCCCTCTGGCCGGACTCGATCAGCATGGCCGCCCTCCAGGCCCGGGCCCTGCTCGACTCGGGCAAGGCCACCGAGCGGGACCTGGCCGAGATCGCCGTCCGCTCCCGGGCCTCGGCCAAGGACAACCCCTTCGCCACGATCAGCGGCGACTTCGACGTCGACGAGATCCTGGCCGAGGACCACGTGGTCTCGCCGCTGCGGAAGCACGACTGCCCGCCCGTCAGCGACGGGGCCGTGGCCATCGTGCTCGCCGCCGACGACCGGGCCCGTGAGCTCACCGACACCCCGGCGTGGATCCGGGGCCTCGACCACCGCATCGACGTGCACGCCATCGGCCTGCGGGACCTGACCGACTCACCGTCCACCCGTCTGGCCGCGGGGGCCGCCGGGGTGAACGACGGAGCAATCGACGTGGCCGAGCTCCACGCCCCCTTCACCGCCCAGGAGGTCATCCTGCGCGAGGCCATCGGGCTCGGCGACGACATCGACGTCAACCCGTCGGGCGGGGCGTTGGCGGCCAACACGATGATGGCGGCCGGCCTGGTCCGCATCGTGGAGGTGGCCAACCGCATCTCGGCGGGCACGGCGGGCCGAGGGGTGGCACACGCCACCGCCGGTCACTGCCTCCAGCAGAACCTCGTGTGTGTCCTCGGAGCCGAGCCGTGAGGCGAGGCGACCAGGCAGGCACGGCGAAACCATTCGCGGTGCGCGGCGAGACGGACCACGAGTCCGCCACGACCAGGGTGAACCGTTCGTTCGAGTCCTCGGAGGGAAGCTGACATGGGTGCCGAGCGCGTAGCCGTCGTCGGGTGCGGTCAGACCCGCCACCAGGCGACCCGGGGCGACGTCTCCATCGCCGGTCTCGTCCGGGAGGCCGCCATGCGGGCCCTCGAGGACGCGGGCATGACGTGGGCCGACATCGACGCCGTGGTCGTGGGCAAGGCCCCCGACTTCTTCGAGGGCCTGATGATGCCCGAGCTGTACCTGGCCGAAGCGCTCGGTGCGGTGGGCAAGCCGATGCTGCGGGTGCACACCGCGGGCTCGGTCGGTGGCTCGACCGCCATCGTGGCCAGCAGCCTGGTGTCCTCGGGCGTGCACAAGCGGGTGCTGACCGTGGCCTTCGAGAAGCAGTCCGAGTCCGAGGCCATGTGGGCCCTGTCCTTACCCGTGCCCTTCTCCCAGAAGCTCGTGGCCGGCGCGGGCGGCTTCTTCGCCCCCCACATCCGGGCCTACATGCGGCGCTCCGGTGCCCCGGACGACACCGGGATCCTGGTGGCGCTGAAGGACCGGCTCAACGCCTGCAAGAACCCCTTCGCCCACCTGCACCAGCCCCACATCACCTACGAGTCCATCCGGGACTCGACCATGCTGTGGGACCCGATCCGCTACGACGAGACCTGCCCCTCCTCGGACGGGGCCTTCGCGATGGTCCTGGCCGACGAGGCCACCGGTGATGCCAGCCCCAACCCGGCGTGGATCCACGGCTCGTCCCTGCGCAGCGAGGCCACGATGGCCGCCGGCCGCGACCACGTGAACCCCCAGGCCGGTCGGGACTGCGCTGCGGACCTCTACCAGCAGGCGGGCATCACCAACCCCCGTGAGCAGATCGACCTGGCCGAGGTCTACGTCCCCTTCTCGTGGTACGAGCCCATGTGGCTGGAGAACCTGGGCTTCGCCGAGGAGGGCGACGGCTGGAAGCTGACCGAGTCCGGGGCCACGGCCATGGACGGTGACATCCCGTGGAACTGCTCGGGCGGGGTGCTGTCCACGAACCCCATCGGGGCGTCGGGGATGATCCGTTTCGGCGAGGCGGCCATGCAGGTCCGGGGGATGTGCGGGGACCATCAGGTCGATGGTGCCCGGACGGCCCTCGGCCATGCCTACGGTGGGGGGGCCCAGTTCTTCGCGATGTGGATCGTCAGCAGCGCCAAGCCCTGACCTCATCGGTCCGGACGGTCGCCGGTCTGAAGGGAACAGAATCGACATGACCTCGAAGGAGCCGCAGCGATGAGCGCCCCCGCCGGTTGGTACCCGGACCCGACGAGCCGTCACCAGAACCGCTGGTTCGACGGCAACGACTGGACGGACCAGGTGGCCGACGGCCAGGTGGTCGGCACCGACCCGGTCCAGGCCGGTGCGGCCGCCTCCGCCGCCCAGCCGGCGCCGGCGGCCACGCCTGATCCGTCGGCGACGGCCGTCATTCCCGTAGCGTCCGGGCCGCCTCCCGGCGCCCCCGGTGGCTCGCCCCCGGGGGGCACCCCGTCGCTCGGCGAGTACTCCTCGCCCGGGTCCGGCTCGGCCTCCAGTGGCAAGGGGAAGACCGTGCTCCTCGTGGGTGTGGTCGTGGCCCTGATCGCCGTGGCCGTCGGCCTGGTGCTGACCCTGGGCGGCGGGGACGACAGCGGCGAGGCGGCTGACTCCTCGTCGGCTTCGGACGGGCCGGACGAGGACACCACCACGACGACCGACGATCCGTCGGCGTCGGACCTCTTCGACGACATGGCCGACACCGGCAGCGACGGTGGCGGCGACATCTTCGGCACCGACGACGAGCCCGCGGACGATCCCGCCGACTCGACGGTCCCGCCCGATGACAGCAGCGGCAACGCCTACCCCCAGGAAGTCATCGACAACTTCACCACCTCCTGCGAGAACGCCGGAAGCCCGGCCAGCTTCTGCGGTTGTGTGATCGATGCTCTCCAGCAGGACGTGCCCTACGACCGTTTCGTGGAGATCGACCAGGAGCTGGCCGACGATCCGTCGAACATCCCCGCCGAGCTGACCGACGCCGCGGCCGGCTGCCAATGAGCCATTCCCGGGCCGAGATCGCCGCCGCCGTCGAGCGCTACCTGCAGGTCCGCGTCGACGCCGAAGAGGGGCGAGGGGGCTGGGACGGCCTGGACGAGCTGTTCACCGACGACGCCACCTTCATCGACCCCGCGTGGGGTCGGGTGACCGGGATCGAGAACCTGCGGGCGTTCTGGCGGGAGAGCATGGCCGGCCTCGAGGACTGGCGGTTCCCCCACGAGTGGTCGTCGATCGACGGGGACCAGGTGGTCCTCAAGTGGTGGAACCGGCTGCCCGGCCGACGGGCCGACGGCTCGTTCTACGAGGTCCCCGGCGTGTCGATGCTGACCTACGCCGGGGACGGCAAGTTCTCCTACGAGGAGGACATCATGAACATGGTCCATCTCTTCGAGGTCATCACCGAGAGCGGGTACCGGTTCCCGGCCACGGGGAACCCTCCCCCCCGCAACCCTCCCCGGTAGGCACCCGCTCGTCATGCCCGCACACGAGCTGCTGTCGCCTCGGGAGGAGCACACCGTCCGGGTGGCACCGGACCGTCACCTCGGCCTCGCCGAGTTCGGTCCCCGGGACGGCAAGCCGGTCTTCTGGTTCCACGGCACGCCGGGCGGTCGCCGCCAGGTCCCGCCCGCCGCCCGGCGGGCGGCCGAGGAACTGGGCGCCCGGGTCATCGGGGTCGAACGCCCGGGCACCGGGGCCTCCACCGGGCACCTCTACCCCCGGGTGCGCGCCTTCGCCGACGACATCACCGTGGTCGCCGACACGTTGGGCGTCGACCGCTTCGGCGTGATCGGCCTCTCCGGTGGCGGCCCCTACGTGCTGGCCTGCGCCGAGGCGTTCCCCGACCGGGTCGTGGCCGCCGTGGTCCTGGGGGGCGTCGCCCCG
>Ga0315273_10014952_pt1 | contig 10022 bp, 10 predicted proteins | sample YL17G02_0_MG_FD_205753 | JGI IMG/M metagenome (GOLD analysis project Ga0315273, IMG submission 205753) | Sediment microbial communities from Yellowstone Lake, YNP, Wyoming, USA - YL17G02_0 | ecosystem: Environmental > Aquatic > Freshwater > Lake > Sediment | place: USA: Wyoming | collected... | reverse complement strand
GCCATGTGTTCAAACTCGGCGCCATCTACAGCGTGCCTCTCGACGCCTACTTCCTCGGAGAGGACGGGCAGCGCAGTCCCATTCAGATGGGCTGCTACGGGCTCGGCACGACCCGCATGATCGCCGCCATCGCGGAGCATTTCCACGATGACTCCGGCCTCATCTGGCCCACCTCCGTCGCTCCCTTCGACATCGTCGTCATCCCCGTCAACCACGACGATGCCACTCAGCGCGACCTCGCCGAGCGCATCTACCACGAACTCCGGGCCGCCGGCTACGACTGCCTGTTGGAGACTCGCGCCGAGCGGCCGGGCGTCAAATTCAAGGACGCCGACCTCATCGGCATCCCGGGCCAGGTCGTCGTCGGCCGGCTCGCTGGCGAGGGCAAGGTGGAAGTCCGCCGCCGCGCCGGCGCCACCCGCACCGTGGAGGTAGGGGAGGTGCTTGCGGCAATGAAGGAGCTACTCCAGGAGACCTGCCCGGGTTAGCGCCGGGCGTCGCTCAAACCACGTCGGGGCTGGACTGTGTCCTATCCGCTCCGCGTCAGGGGTTAGACTGTGCCCTATCCTCTTGAGGTGCTGATCAAGATCACCATCGCCGCGGTCCTCGGCGGGATCGTTGGTTGGCAGCGCGAGGCGCGGTTCCGCCCGGCCGGGCTGAGGACGCACATCCTCGTCTGCGTCGGCTCGGCGGTCTACACCCTCGCCTCCATGAGCTTCCCCGGCAGCGCCGACCCCAGCCGCATCGCCTCCCAGGTCGCCACCGGCATGGGCTTCCTGGGAGCGGGCACCATCATCCGCCACGGCAACATGGTCCGCGGCCTCACCACCGCCGCCAGCCTCTGGGCCGTCGCCGCCATCGGCATCTGCGCCGCCATCGGGGGCGACAGCTACTGGGTGGCCGGTATCGCCACCGGCATGGTGCTGCTGACGCTCACCTTCCTCCACACCGTCGAGGTCCGCATCATCGCCCGCCGGCGGGACGCCCTGATCGCCTTCCGCCTCTCCGATCCTCGCTCCCGCCTACCTGAGATCCAGAAAACCCTCGAAAACGAAGGGGTGGCTATCGAATCCGTCCGTATCTCCGCTTCCCCCCAGCCCGGCCTGGAGGAGCTTGAGATGGACATCCGTCTCCCCGATGACGGCGAGTTCGGCCGCGTCGCCGCCATGGTGGGCCGCCTCGAAGGCTTCCTCTCCATCCGCCAGGAGTAGGCCGGCGTCGCTACGCCCCCGTAGGCGAAGCAGCGGCGCTTCCCCGCGGCCCTTGCCGCTCCCGCCGCCTCAACATCGACTTGCCAACCCCTACCGCCTATGCTATACTCACCCTAGTCTTCATGCTTGTGTTGTCGTATCGCATCCCGCGGAACGTCGGGGGAAGAGTTCCGGCGGATGTTTGCCGCTCGCCGCGGCTGATGCCAGGGGGACGACCCCTGGAGCCGACTGAGCGGAAGTCTAGGTTCGTGCTCGATCGAAGAGTGGGCGAAGTCCCACTCTTTGGCGTTAGGGATGCTGAGAATCGGGAACTGTCGGGCGGCCGGAGATGCTCTACCTCCGCTCTGTCGCCCGAGCCCGGAGGGGGCTTGTCGGCCCCACCGTCCGCGGTGCCGGGTAGACAACTGAATAACAGCCCATATCGCCAATCAGATAACTGAATAGGTAACAAGAACATGCAAATGGACTTCGTCCAGGCATTAAGAGACCTCGGTCGCGAGAAAGATATCCCGCTCAATACCCTGAGCGAGATCATCGAAGTCGCGCTCGTCTCGGCATACAAGAGGCACTTTGGCGCTGCCTCCGAGATCCACGTCGACATTGACTGGGATTCCGGTCAGGCCGCCGTTTTCATCCGCAAGCGTGTGGTCGAGCACGTCGAGAATCCGCACACCGAGATGTCGCTCGCCGAAGCGCGCCGTCTCGACCCCACGGTCGAGGAAGGCGAAAGCCTGGATATCGAGGTGTCGCCCTCCGAGTTCGGCCGCATCGCCGCTCAGACGGCCAAGCAGGTGGTGGCCCAGCGCATCCGGGAGGCGGAGCGCGAGATCATCTACGAAGAGTTCAGCAATCGCGACGGCGACGTCGTCACCGGCGTCGTGCAGCGGCGCGACGGCCGCACCGTGCTCATCGACCTCGGCAAGGTCGAGGCCGTGCTTCCGGCCTCCGAGCAGAGCTCGCTCGACAGTTATCGTTTCGGCGAGCGCCTCAAGGTCTACATCCTCGAGGTGAAGCGCACTACCAAGACGCCGCGAGTCCTGGTGTCGCGCAGCCATCCCGGGCTGCTCCGCCGCCTCTTCGAGCTTGAAGTTCCCGAAGTGCACGATGGGGTCGTCGAGATCAAGGCCCAGGCCCGCGAGTCCGGCGCTCGCAGCAAGATCGCCGTTCACTCCCGCCAGGATAACGTGGACCCCGTCGGCGCCTGTGTCGGCCATCGCGGCAGCCGCGTCCAGGCCGTAGTGGATGAGCTGCGCGGCGAGAAGGTCGACATCGTCCGCTGGAGCGACGATCCGGCCAGGTACGTCGCCAGCGCCCTCAGCCCGGCCAAGGTCAGCAAGGTTGTGATCGAAGAGAGATCGCGGTCGGCCACCGTCATCGCCCCCGACAATCAGCTCTCTCTCGCCATCGGCCGAGAGGGCCAGAACGTTCGGCTGGCGGCGCGGCTCACCGGCTGGCGCATAGATATCCGGAGCGAGGCCCAGGCCGCCGAGCAGGCGGCGGCCGCGGCCCAGGCCGCGGCGATCGAAGCCGGCGAAGTCCCGGCCCCCGAGGAGGCGGCTGACATCGCGCTGCCCGAGGGCGGGGCGGAGGCAGATGCCCCCGAGGCTTCCGCCTCCGCGGAAGCGCCTGTGGCGGGAACCGAACCCGAGCCGTCCGAAGACGAAGCCGCTGTCGAGGACGCTCCGCAGGTCGTCGAGGAGGGCTAGTTCCTATGAAGCATGTCCCTCAGCGAACCTGCATCGCCTGTCGGCAGATCAGGGGCAAGTCGGAATTGCTGCGAATCGTCCGGACGCCCTCCGGCGCCGTCGCAGCCGATGCCACCGGCAAGCTGGCCGGACGAGGCGCGTACCTGTGTCGGGATGAGTCTTGCCTGGCGCAGGCCATAAAACAGAAGAAACTCGGGCGTGCCCTCGGGGTCACGGTCGACCCTGAAGTGGCAGATGAAGTCAGAGCCCTGATCGGCCTGGCTGAGGCGTCCGGGGCTGAGGAAAGGCAAGGCGAGCGATAGATGCGGGTTTATGAGCTCGCAAAACAACTCGGCGTACACGGGAGAGACGTCCTCCTGCTCCTCGAGGAGCTTGGAGTCGGCGGTCGCACGGCCAGCTCCCGCGTCCCTCCCGAATACCTCGACGTTATCCGGGTGAGACTGGGCGGTGGCGCCCGCGTGGTCACTCCCGTTTCCGAGGGCAAGCCCAAGGCAGCCGCTGCGGCTCCCGCCGCGGCAGCCGTGGCGCCCCCTGCCCCCGAGCCGGCCGCCGAGACGCCGACCGAAATCGCAGTCGCGGTCGAGGAAGACAGCTATACCATCACCATCAAGCCTCCCATCTCTGTGGCCGCCTTCGCCACCGCCCTCGACACCGACGCGGAGAACGTGGTCAGCGCCGCCTCCTCCCTTGGGGAAGAGGTGGGTGAGTCAGACAGCATCTCCGCCGAGCTGGCCGTCCTGATCGGCGAGCAGTGGGGCTACACCGTGAATATCGAGGAGCCCGAGGTGGTCGAGGTGGCTCCGCCGCCCGCTCCCGAGCCCGTCGCCGAGGCGCCCGCGGCCCAGCCCGCGGAGAAAGCCGCGCGAACCCCTGAGCCTACTGCCGCTCCCGCCGCGCCGCCCAAGCGGGTCGTGCCGCGCCGGGTAGCCGCAGCCGATGCCCCTATCCGGCCGCCCGTCGTCACTGTGCTGGGACACGTCGACCACGGCAAGACCAGCCTTCTCGACGCCATCCGCGAGACCAACGTGGTCGCCGGAGAAGCCGGCGCCATCACCCAGCACATCGGCGCCTATCAGGTCGAGATCAACGGTCGCCTGATCACCTTCATCGATACCCCGGGCCACGAAGCCTTCACCGCCATGCGCGCCCGCGGCGCCCAGGTCACCGACATCGCCATCCTGGTCGTTGCCGCTGACGACGGAGTCATGCCCCAGACGTTGGAGGCCATTGACCACGCTCAGGCGGCCGGCGTGCCCGTCATCGTCGCGGTGAACAAGATTGACCGGCCCAACTCCGGCGTCGACCAGATCAAGCAGCGCCTCTCCCAGAAGAACCTTGTCCCTGAGGAATGGGGAGGCGAAACCATCTACGCGCCCATCTCCGCGCTCCAGAAGGTTGGCATCCAGGACCTTCTCGAGATGATCTTGCTGGTCGCCGACATGCGCGAGTTCCGCGCGCGACGCGAGGGCCCTGCCGAAGGCGTGGTGCTGGAGGCCGAAATGGACCGCCGCCGCGGCGCCGTCGCCACCCTGCTCGTGCAGGAGGGGACCCTCAAGACCGGCGACAGCATCGTCATGGGAGCGATCGCAGGCAAGGTCCGCGCGATGATGGATGATCGCGGCCGCCGCCTGAAAGAAGCCGGACCCGCGACCCCGGTCCAGGTCATCGGGCTCTCCGATGTCCCCGACGCCAGCGAAACCTTCCGCGTCGTCGCCAGCGGCCGGGAGGCTCGTGGCCTCGCCGAGAAGCAGCGCGTGGTCAATCGCGACGCCGACATGCTAACCACCGGTCCTCGTTCGGTCTCGATGATGGAGCTCTCCCAGCTCTTCGCTGCTGGCGAGGTCAAGGTCCTCAACCTCATCCTCAAGGCCGACACCCAGGGCACCGTCGAGGCCATCAGCGACGCCGTCGTCCAGATGCAGACCGAAAGCGAGGAAGTGCACGTCAACCTCCTCCACAGCGGCGTCGGCGACGTCAACGAATCCGATGTCAGCCTCGCCTCCGCCACCAAGCCGACCATCATCGTCGGCTTCCAGGTCGGGGCCGACACTGCCGCCCGGCGGCTTGCCGCCGACGAGCGCATCGAGCTCCGGCGCTACGACGTTATCTACGACCTCCTCGACGACGTGCGCCTGACGATGGTGGGGATGCTCGAAGCCATTACCGAGGAAGCCGTCACCGGCCGCGCCGAGGTGCGCCAGCTCTTCAAGTCCTCCCGCATCGGCACCATCGCCGGCTGCTCTGTCGTCGAAGGCCGCGTCTTCCGCGGCGGCATCGCCCGCGTCCGCCGCCGCAACAGCCTCGTGTTTGAGGGGAAGATCGATTCCCTCCGTCACCTCCAGGATGACGTGACCGAGATGACCCAGGGCTTCGAGTGTGGCATCACCGTCGCCGGCTTCGGCGACTTCGAGGCCGGCGACATCATCGAGTGCGTCGAGCAGCGCGAGGTTCGCCGCTCCGTCCTGTAGGCGCGCCATGTCCGATACCCAGGTGCATATCGCCGTGCTCACCGTCGAGCTTGAGATCACCGACGGGATCACGCTCAAGGACAAGCGCCAGGTGGTCAGGAGCCTGCTCGACCGCGTCCGCAACCGCTTCAACGTCAGTGCGGCCGAGGTCGGCCACCTTGACTCACCGCGCTACGCCACCCTCGCCATCGTGGCGGTGGCCAACGAGCGGCCGTTCGTCGACGAAATGCTGGCGAAAATCGCCAACCTGATCGAGGGCGAAACGCGGGCCCTGGTGCTCGACCGCGACCTCGAGTTTCTGTAGCGCCGATGGTGGAATTGCATGGCATCGCTACGCATTCAGCGCATTCAGAACCTACTACGCGCCGAGATCTCCACGATCCTTCAGCGAAAGCTGAAGGACCCGCGGGTGAAGATGGTCACTATCATCTCCATCGAGGTCTCCGCCGACCTCGGCCAGGCCCGCGTCTTCATCAGCGTCTACGGTGGCCGCAAGCTCAAGGAGAACGCTCTCGAAGGCCTGCGGAGCGCGGCCGGCTTCATCCGCTCCGAACTCATGAGAGAGCTGCACCTGCGCCCGATGCCCCACCTGGAGTTCCACACCGATGAATCGCTCGACCGCGGCGCGCGCACTCTCGACCTGCTGGAGCAGATTCGGTATGAGCGTGAGCAACGCGAGGCAAGAGCGGCGCTGGAAGAGCCCGCTGAGCCGCAAGGCGGAGCCAGGGCAAGTGATGACCATTGAACGAGGGCTAGACCCGGGCCGCAACTATAGCCAGGCGACCGACCTCATCCGCGCCGGCAAAGCCGTCCTCATCAGCACTCACATCCGCCCGGACGGTGATGCTCTCGGCTCCATGCTGGGCCTCGCCCTCGCCCTCGAACGCCTCGGCCTGCGCGTCGCCCGGCTCTGCGCCGATCCTACCCCCGACTACTACGCCTTCCTCCCGGGGGCCGATCTCATCACCTCCACGCCCCCCGAGTGGACCGCGGATCTTGGTATCGTCGTCGACTGCGACGGCCTCTCCCGCGTGAACTCCCTCGAACCGGCCTTCGCGGCCCTCCCGCATCTCATCGACATCGACCACCACGCCACCGACCGCGTGTTCGGCGAAGTGCAGATCATCGACTCCACCGCTGGCGCCTGCTCCGAACTCGTCTACGAACTCCTGCTGTCGCTTGACCTCCTCATCGACCAGTCGATCGCGACCTGCCTCTATACGGGCATCCTTACCGACACCGGCCGCTTTAGCTACGGCAACACCACCCCCCGGTCGCTCAGCATCGCCGCCGAACTCGTCCGCGCTGGCGCCGAGCCCTATGTCATTGCTCGCAAGGTCTACGCCGAGCACTCCATCGCCGCCATGCGGCTCCTCGGCGTCGCCCTCTCCCGCACCACCGCCCACCTCGACGGCCGGGTGGTCAGCTCGACTCTCATGCGCGATGACTTCGAGGCCACCGATGCCCTCCCCGCCGACACGGAGGGCATCATCGACCATCTCAGGGGCATCGGTGGCCCCCACGTCGCCCTTTTCTTCGTGCAGCTCGACAACGGCGAAGTGCGCGTCAGCCTCCGCTCCGGTGGCGCCATCGACGTCAGTCTCGTCGCCCTCGCCCTGGGCGGAGGCGGCCACGCCATGGCCGCCGGCTCCACTTGCCCTGGCACGGTGGGGGAGGTGCGAGCGCGAGTGCTGGGAGAGATTGAGAAGCGGCTCCCAGCTCTGAGTGCAGACAGTGCCGCGTGATGGCTTCCTGAACCTGCTGAAGCCCCCCGGCATGACCTCCCACGACGTCGTCGCCGCCGTGCGCTCCCGCCTCCGCATGCAACGGGTCGGACACCTCGGGACCCTCGATCCCGCCGCCGCCGGCGTGCTGCCTATCTCCGTCGGCCGCGCCACTCGCCTCTTCGACTACGCCGCCGGAGAGACCAAGGGCTACCGTGCCGAGGTCACCTTCGGCCTCACCACCGACACCCTCGACGCTGAAGGCTCAGTGACTGGGATCGGGGATGCCGGCGCGCTCACCCGAGTCGAGCTGCTCGATCTGCTGCCGCGCTTCATCGGCGACATTGAGCAAGTTCCGCCCGCTTATTCGGCCATCCAAGTCAATGGGAAGAGGTTGTACGAACTCGCTCGCAAGGGCGAAGCTCCCGTTGTCAGACCTCGCCAGGTGCGCATCGACTCCATCGCCCTCATCGGTTTCTGGCCCGGTCCGCGGGCGCGGGCCCTGCTCGACGTCGTCTGTGAGGCCGGAACCTATCTCCGCGTCCTCGCCTACGACCTCGGGTGCGCCATCGGCTGCGGCGCCTATCTGACCTTCCTCCTGCGCACCCGCGTCGGCCGTTTCGAACTCCCCGAGGCCCTCATCCTCGAGGAGGTCGACGCGGCGAGCCAACGGGGCGACCTGCTGGATTCCGTGCTGCCGATGGACTGGCCCCTCGCCCACCTCCCGGCCTCCACCCTCGCTGAGGAGGATGCCAGGCGCTTCGGTCAGGGAACTCGCGTCGCATCTGACATCGCGGCCGCGGAAGTGGTAAGGGTCTATGGCCCGGGGGAATCGTTCCTGGGGATCGGCGCCGTCAGTGAGGGCCAACTCCGGCCCCGCGTCGTCGTGGCCGGCCCAGGGGAGTCAGCCGCGTGAAAGTGATTCGCAGCCTGGCGGAGGCCCGCGTTCGCAGTCGCCTATGCCTGGCCATGGGTGTCTTCGACGGTGTCCACGTCGGGCATCAGGCGATCATCTCCCAGGCGGTTCGCATGGCCTCGTCGGGTCGCGGCCTTCCCGCCGTACTCACTTTCGACCCCCATCCCGATACCATCATCTCGCCCCGCGGCGCGCCACCTCTGCTCACCACCACCGACGAGAAGCTCGCCCTGTTGCGAGAGCTTGGCATCCGCCTCGTCGTGGTTGCCCGCTTCGACCGGGCGCTTGCGGAGACTCCCGCCGCCGACTTCGCCCGGCGCATCCTCGCCGAGCGCCTTCGTGCCGGCTGCCTTATCGTTGGCGAAGGCTGGCGCTTTGGCGCCAGGGGCGAGGGCACTACCGATCTGCTCCGCCGGTTCGCCCCCGAGCTGGGATTCGATGTCTGCCCGGTGCCCCACGTCACCGTCCGTCACCGCGTCGTCAGCAGCACCCACATCCGCGATCTGATCTCCGTGGGTCGCGTCGACGCCGCCCGCGACTTCCTCGGACGCTGGTATGAGATCACCGGACCCGTCGTCGCCGGCGATCGCCGCGGGCGCACGCTCGGCTTCCCCACCGCTAACCTCGACCTGCCGCCGGAAAAGCTCACCCCTCCCAATGGCATCTATGCCTGCTGGGCCGGTGTGCGCAAGCCCCGCCCCGCCGTCGCCAGCATCGGCGTCCGCCCCACCTTCGAGAACGCCGGCCGGACCAAGATCGAGGTCCACCTCCTCACTCCCCCGCGCCTCAACCTCCTCGGCCGCCTACTGCGTGTCCAGTTCGTCTCCCGCCTCCGCGAGGAACGTCGCTTCCCCACTCCCGACGCCCTCATCGCGCAGATGCAGAGGGATCGCAGAGAGGCCGGAAGCGTGTTGAGCGAGCTGGCCGAGTAGCCTCCGCGCCCGTCCGTATTGCCTCCCAGCTAGGCCTGGGTGTGACCCTCTCTCCTGGGTTGTCGCCCACTGACACCGAGATTGCCACGCCCCGCTTCCAGCGGGGCTCGCAATGACAGAGGGCCGGGGCGTGATGAATCACGCCCTTACTGAACAGCAACGACGAGATTGCCACGCGCGCCTTGGCTCCAGCCGGAGCCAAGGCGGTTCGCAATGACAGGGAAATGGGAGCCGTTGCTTCCCGGCCCGCGCCCTGCTATCATCTGACTGCGCACAGCGCGACGAAATGGTCATCATCGGCATCGCTCTGCCCATCTTCGCCTTCGTGGTATTGCTCGTCCTGATCGGTGAGGTGCACCGGTACAAATCAGGGCGGCATATCATCTCGGCCCGGCGGCTCGGGCTGCGCCTGGTCGCCGGTGTGCTGCTGCTCGCGCTCATCGCCCTGGTGTTCGTCGGCCTGTTCGTTCTGCACCTGCGGGAGGCGGCGCCGCGGCCTCAGCTCTTCGTCACCTTCTGGTCAACCTGTCTGTTGATCGCGGTCTTACTCATTCTGGTGATGCTGGTTGACTTGCGCGAGGTCGGCGAGCGCTACACGCAGCGGCAGCACGAAATCTGGCGCGACTTCGCTGGCTTCCTGGCCAGACAAGTGGCAAAGCCTCCTTCCGGATCCCCGCCGCCGAAGCCTGACGAGCCAAAGCGATGAGCGGGACCGACGACGCCAAGTGGGTGCGGCGCGCGCTGCGGCTGGCCGCCCGAGGCCGCGGCCGGACCAGCCCCAACCCGATGGTCGGAGCGGTGATCGTCAAGCGCGGCGCCGTGGTGGGCGAGGGTTACCACCAGCAGGTCGGCGGGCCGCATGCCGAGGTGTGGGCGCTTCAGGCCGCGGGCCGCGATGCCAGGGGGGCAACTGTCTACGTCACGCTGGAACCGTGCTGCCATCGAGGCCGCACTCCGCCCTGCACTGACGCACTCATCGCGGCCGGTGTGAAGCGGGTAGTGGCGGCCCAGCTCGACCCGGACGCGCGGGTCAGCGGCGAGGGCGTGAAGCAGCTTGAGAAGGCC
>Ga0315273_10014950_pt1 | contig 10023 bp, 6 predicted proteins | sample YL17G02_0_MG_FD_205753 | JGI IMG/M metagenome (GOLD analysis project Ga0315273, IMG submission 205753) | Sediment microbial communities from Yellowstone Lake, YNP, Wyoming, USA - YL17G02_0 | ecosystem: Environmental > Aquatic > Freshwater > Lake > Sediment | place: USA: Wyoming | collected... | reverse complement strand
AGGTGCTTCCAAAGGACAAAACGAAGCTGTGAGTTTACCTGCCGATAAGGCAGCATATATCACCACTACAGTGATTCGTGACGCTCTGGTCGGGGAGGAGGCCTCAGAACATAAAATATTAGATGAGGCGATGATTCAGATGGATGGAACCCCAAATAAAAGCCATTTGGGGGCAAATAGTATTCTCTCGGTCTCTTTAGCTTTAGCTAAAGCCATGGCTAAGACCAAAAATATTGAGCTTTATCGATACTTGGGCTTTTTATACAGCGGAAAAGAAAAGCTTAGAAAGGACTTAAAGTTTCCCGTTCCAGTTTTTAATATTTTAAACGGTGGGAAACATGCCCATAATAATCTTTCCTTTCAGGAGTTTATGATCATTCCTTCGAAAGATAAGAGTTATGATAAAGCTTTGGAGGTCGGAGTTAAGATTTATCATAATCTCAAAAAAAACTTAGAAGATTCCCATCTTGATGTAGCGGTGGGGGATGAAGGGGGGTTTGCTCCCGGAGGACTTACCTGTGAAATGGCTTTTGAACTAATAAAAAAGGCCTCGGGTGAGTCTTATAAGGTTGGAACCGATGTATATTTAGGAATGGATTGTGCAGCTGAATCTTTTTACAGGAATGGGAAATATTTTATTGAAGAGGAGGATCTGGAGTTTGATCATGACGGCCTTTTGGAATATTACCGAAATATGCTTAAGAAGTATGAGCTGATTTATATTGAGGACCCGTTTTATGAGAATGATAAAGATGGCTGGGAAAACTTTACCAAAGAATATTTTGATAAGTTAATGATTGTTGCAGACGATCTGGTGGTGACCAATATCGATTTTCTGAATGCAGCTTTAAAAAGAAGACTGGCTAACTCGGTGATTGTAAAGCCAAATCAAGTAGGCACACTTTCTGAAACCTTTAATTTTGTGAGAAAAGCTAAAGAATCAGGGATGAATATTGTAGTTTCACATCGAAGCGGAGAAACGGGAGAGGATACTTTTATTGCCGATTTATCATTAGCTATTGACGCTGAATTTATTAAAGCGGGGGCTCCGGTAAGAGGTGAGAGGGTGGTGAAGTACAACCGTTTGCTGGATATTTATAACTCAAAGTAGTACTTTGAGTTGCGCTCAGTAGATCTTAACTCAAAGTAGTTATTTGATGGGATATGCTGCGAAGTCTTGACCCAAGGGGGTTTCAATTTCAGCCGTTTCCTGATTCGAAAGATTTTCAAAATATTTTCTAAACCCTCGGATGGAATTTCCGTGGCAAGAAACTGCTACGTTTACCTTAAACTCTTTCATCTTGGGAAGGAGGTCAGAAATAAACTCGTATACTCTTTTTACAACCATTTCTAAACTTTCTCCGTTGGGAGGAGCTTTAGTATATGATCTTCGGTATTCCAAAAGAAGAGATGGGTTTTCTAGTTGAACTGTAAGTTTACTGGTTCCCTGCAAGTCCCCGTAGCATCTTTCTTTTATTCTTGGGTCACGTAAAATTTCCAGATTTTTAGCCTGTCCGTTTTTTGATACCGCTAGCTGCATGGTTCTGATTGATCTAATCTGGTCAGACGCGAAAAGCATATTAATTTTTTTATTTTCTAATTTTGGGGCCAGTTCCAAAGCCTGCTCTATACCTTTTTGGGTTAAATCCGAATCCCTCCATCCGCTGAAGATAAAATTTGCGTTATCTTCTGTCTGTCCATGTCTAAAAACATACAAAATTGGAAAAGCTTTGTTTTCGTCTTTGGGAAGTGGGTTGGTGTCCTTATAACTTAGATAGGAGATTGCCTGATCCACCTTTTCTTTTCCGTATTTTTTATACATTGAAAGAAGTTGGGCAGAGGATAGCATAGTTTCATCGTAGCATAAAAATGATATGATGCATAAATGAACAAAAAGTTGCTTTTGTTGTTGATAGGAGCAGTTCTTTTGGCGGTTTTGATATTATTTCTTTCCTCCAGGCCTGATATTGTAAATGCGTTCCTGAAAGGTGACTTAAAAGGTTTTATCGAAAGTATTGGACTTATTGGTGTTTTTTCCGTGGTTTTTGCGGAGTCGGGGTTACTGATTGGTTTTTTTCTCCCCGGGGACAGTCTACTTTTTACGGCAGGGCTTCTAGCCTCAAAATCTTTTGGCTTTTTTAATATCTGGACACTTGTGCTTGGGGCATGGGCGGCAGCAGTAATTGGTGATAATGTTGGTTATGAATTTGGAAAGAGAGTTGGAAGAAATCTGTTTAAGCGTGAAAAATCCTTATTTTTTAATCCGGAAAATTTGGCCAGGGCACAGGATTTTTATGAAAGACACGGAGGAAAAGCTATTACTCTAGCAAGATTTATACCGATTATAAGAACATTTGCTCCGATGGTTGCTGGTATTGGTCACATGAACCACACGAGGTTCACCTTGTTTAATTTTATCGGAGGCACTTTATGGGTTTGGGGAATGGTGTTTGGTGGTTACTTTTTAGGCAGCATTATCCCTGATGTTGACAAGTATATTTTGCCGATTGTGCTTTTGATTATTGTAGCCTCAGTAGCTCCGCCTCTTTATCACGTATATAAGGAAAATCATAAAACTATTTGGCAGAAGTTATGGGAGAAGATTAGGTTTTTTTTGAAGTATAAGGTCTAACTAACGCTAATTATTGTATCTCCGAATAACTCCGGTAACAATTCCTTGAATTTGTAGAGACTTTGCTTCCACAATAATAGGATCCATTTTTTTATTAGCGGGTTGAAGTCTAACTTTTCCGTTTTTTTCCTTAAAAAAGCCTTTTAAAGTGGCAAATTCCCCGTCAATTAATGCCACCACAATTTGCCCGTCTTCAGCAGTTTCTTGCTGTTGGATTACAACGTAGTCTCCGTCGCAGATACTTTCCTCGATCATGGAATCTCCTCTTACTTGGAGTACAAAACACCTTTTAGTCTTAGATACGATGTCAGATGAGACAAGGACGGTAGCTAGGGGATTTTCTATAGCTTCAATAGGTTTTCCTGCGGCGATGTAGCCCACCAAAGGCAAAGAAACAGCGTTAAGTGCGGTATTAATTGCATCGTGGACTATTTCTAAACCTCTTACTGCGCCGTCGTAGCGTTTTAAAATACCTTTTTTTTCTAGAGATTGGATATGTTCATGCACTGTGGCTAATGAAGAAAGTCCCATTGCATTGGCAATTTCCTGAAGAGTGGGTGAGTGCCCATTTATTTGGATGTATTGTGAGATGTAGTCTAAAATCTGTTTTTGTTTTTTATATAAAGTTACCGGACTCATTTATGGTTTTCCTTCGTATTTATATATTACCGAATGTTATACGAAGATGTCAAGAGGGAGATTTTTGCTGAACGGAATTTGTTTTATATTTTTCCGTTCAGCAATTAAAAAAAACTTATGCTGTACCTGTTTTAAGGACCCTAAGAACTCTTTCGAGGTTTTGTTCTCTCCTAATCCAACCTATTTTTTTACACTTTTGATCACCTTCTACCCTAAGGAGAATGTTTCCTTTGAGGTTATGTTGGGGGTTTCCAGGAAGTACATTCATGACTAGTAGGGTTTCACCTTTGTGTACTCTGAATATGAGCGTTTCACCGATTATTTTGGGGTTTGGTTTCTCAAGATTAAATGCACGAACTGCAACTAGTCTATCATGAGTTTGGATTTTCATTCGTCTCCTTTATCTGTCTGATTTTTGTCAATTATACCCACTTTTCTCAAATAAACCAAACAAAACCCATAAAGCTATGATATTATATTTTTATGTTTCAACTTGAAGCACCGTTTAAGCCCACCGGCGACCAACCCCAGGCTATTGATAAGCTTACGGAAAAAATCAAAAAAGGAGTAAAGGACCAAGTTTTGCTTGGAGTTACTGGTTGTGGCAAAACTTTCGTCATTGCCAACGTAATTAAAAATATCAACCGTCCCACTTTGATCATTTCCCATAATAAAACCCTAGCCGCCCAATTGTTTCAGGAATTTAGAGAGTTTTTTCCCAAAAATGCCGTTGAATTTTTTGTTAGTTATTACGATTATTATCAACCTGAAAGCTATATTCCTTCGACCGATACCTATATTGAAAAAGATGTTGATATAAACGAAAAGATCGATAAACTGCGCTTATCAGCCACTACCTCACTAATGACCCGAAAGGATGTGATTGTGGTTTCCTCGGTTTCTTGTATTTACAACCTAGGTTCTCCCGCCGAATACAGCAAAGTAGCTATAGAACTAAGAGTCGGGATGAAGATTAGGCCGGTGGATCTACTGGCAAGACTTTCACAAATCTATTATGACCGCGCCGATTACGATTTTAAGAGAGGTACTTATCGGATGGTTGGAGAAGTGGTGGATGTATTCCCCGCTTACCAAGATTATGCAGTAAGACTTGAAATCTATGATAACTATTTAAAAAATATTACCTATTTTGATCCCTTGACGGGGCAGGAGGTGAATAGGGATAGTTTACCGGATGTCAGACGTGGCAGTCACAGCCGAGCTCAATCTCAAGATGAGCAGGACTACCTTGAACATGGGATGCAGACGGGGGATGCCTTCACCATGATCTTTCCGGCTAAGCATTACGTGGCAGCGGAAGAGCGAAGAAAATCCGCTATAGAACAGATTCAAACCGATTTACAACTTAGGCTAAAAGAGCTGAAGGATACCGGAAAAGTAATTGAGGCTTATCGTTTAGAGCAAAGAACAAAATACGATCTAGAAATGATGGGGGAGATTGGTTACTGCAAAGGTATAGAAAACTATTCTCGGTATTTTGACGGGAGAGCTCCGGGGTCTGCACCCTATACTTTATTAGACTTTTTTCCTAAAGATTTTCTTTTAGTCGCGGATGAATCACATATGTCGATTCCTCAAATCCGTGGGATGTACAACGGAGATCGCTCGAGAAAACAAACTTTGATTGATTACGGCTTTAGACTTCCCTCGGCTTTGGATAATCGCCCCTTAAATTTTGATGAATTTGAGAAGAAAGTAAATCAGGTGGTTTACGTAAGTGCAACTCCTGACGAGTGGGAAATTGAAAAATCGAATCACGAAGTAACCGAAATACTAGTTAGACCAACCGGTATTGTTGATCCTCAAGTAGTAATTATGCCGATTAAAAATCAAGTTCCCGACCTGTTAGAAAGAATTAAAGAAAAAGTAGCTAAAAAACAAAGAGTTTTGGTTACCACGCTGACCAAGAGAATGGCCGAGGAACTTTCTTCTTTTCTGCTGGAAAAAGGAATTGTGGTTACCTATCTTCATTCAGATATCAACACTTTAGAGCGAACCGATATTTTAGATAAACTACGAAAAGGCGAATATGACGTATTGGTAGGAATTAACTTGCTAAGAGAGGGGCTTGATCTTCCTGAGGTTTCTCTGGTAGCAATACTAGATGCTGACAAAGAAGGCTTCTTAAGATCAGAAACATCATTGATCCAAACCATGGGTAGAGCTTCCAGACACATTTCCGGGGAAGTAGTTATGTATGCCGATCATATTACCGGAAGTATGAAACGGGCTATTGCCGAGGTTGACCGCAGAAGAAAAGTTCAGTTGGAATACAATATTAAGTTTGGGATTAAACCGGTTCAGATTGTTAAACCGATGAGAGACAGACTAATAGAACTCGATGTCGAAGAGGAGTTAAAAAAGTCAAAGGGTAAGGATATGTTTAAAGAAATTGATTATGTTCAGCTTCCCCCGAAAGAGCTGAAAAAAGAAATTTCTAAATTGGAAAAAACCATGAGTTATGAAGCCGAAGTACTCAACTTTGAAAAAGCCGCGGTAATAAGGGACAAAGTAAGAGAGCTAAAAAGGCTGTTGTAACATTGACGATTTGGTCATAGAATGCGATAAGCTGCTTCCCGAATAAATAAAATGCTGGTAGATATAATTACAAAAATAATAGAAATTATAGGTCAGGTGGTGCTGGTCCCTTTTCGGGTGGTCTCCGTTTTTGTAGCAAAAAGCATTGAAAAGGCTGTTAAATATATTTTACACAAGACCCCAAATATGAAAGAAAGTAAAGTTAAAGTCCGAAAGATTAAAAAATCCAAAAAGAAAGTACGGGTATTTAGTAAGTTTAAAAGCTTCATATCTGGGATAAAATTGCCGGTTATTGATATCCGCTTTCCCAAAATAACCCTTATGCAAAAGATAGAATGGAGATTAATTTTGGGGATATTCATCGGAGTATTATTTACCATTGTTTTTGTATTTCTTCCCATACAAATTAGCAGATGGTTTAGAGAACTTCCCAACCCAAGTTTACTGGTGATCGATGCTTCCAGAAGATCTACCAGGATACTGGATAGAAATAGGGAACTGCTTTATGAGATTTATGTAGACAGAAATTTTGATCCGGTAAGAATTAGCCAAATTCCTGATTTTATTATTAACGCGACGATCGCCGCAGAAGATGAAAATTTTTACACTCACCCCGGTATTGATGTGCGGGCAATTATCCGTGCTGCCAGAGAAACCGTTTTGGGCCATAATCTACAAGGTGGATCCACCATTACCCAGCAATTGATAAAAAATGTTTTGTTAACACCCGAAAGAACTATCTCTAGAAAAATAAAAGAAATTGCGTTAGCTCTCATGGTAGAAAATAAATACTCCAAAGATCAGATATTGGAAATGTATTTAAATAATACCCCATATGGTGGTACAGCTTGGGGAGTTCAGACTGCGGCACAGAAATATTTTGGGAAAAATGTTTGGGAGCTAGATTTAGCTAGGGCTTCCTTACTCGCCGGGCTTCCTTCTTCTCCTTCTGCTTATTCACCTATTTCTAATTTAGAATTGGCTAAAGCAAGACAAAAATATGTTTTGGATAAAATGGTTCAGCTTAAATACATTACTCCTGAGCAGTCAGATCAGGCGTACGCTGAAGACCTAAATATTATTGATGAATCACAGTACATCCGGGCGCCTCATTTTGTTGATTATGTAAGGGGCGAGTTAATTAAAAGATATGGAAGACGAATGGTGGAGCTTGGCGGGTTAGAGGTAATAACCACATTGGACTTATCGTTGCATGAGCAAGTTCAAAGCATTGTCACCGATGAAGTCTTAAAAAATGGAAAGGGTTTAAATTTTTCTAACGGAGCTGCGGTTGTCCTGGATCCTAAAAATTCTGAGATTTTAGCTTATGTAGGATCAATTGACTATTTTCAACTTGGTTGGGGAGCATATGATGTTTTGACCGCGGATAGGCAGCCCGGATCTTCCATAAAACCGGTCACCTACTCACTAGCTTTATCAGATAAGTATACTCTTGCTTCTACTATTAAAGACGAGGCTATTACCTATCCGCAAATTGGGGGAAGGCCCTACACCCCTGTCAATTACGATGGACAGTATCATGGAAACGTGACCTTGAGGCAGGCACTAGCTAATTCATACAATATTCCTGCGGTAAAACTTGCAGCTTCTTTGGGGCCCGACAATGTTGTATCACTTGGGCATCAGATGGGTCTAAATAACTGGTTAATAGGGGATGATTACGGTTTGTCGGTAACTTTGGGGGGCAAGGAAGTAAGGGCCTTGGATTTAGCAAATGTTTACGCTACTTTGGCAAGGAAAGGGGTGTACAAAGAGGTTACTCCTCTTATATCCGTCAAGGATAGCCGGGGCTATGAAATTTATAATAAATATACCGAGGAAAGAAGAGCAATAAGCGAAGAAGTATCTTATTTGATTTGGAATGTTCTGTCTGACAACGGGGCAAGAACACCTGCTTTTGGGCCAAACAGCTATTTAGTTGTACCGGGATATAATGTAGCCGTAAAAACCGGAACCACTGACGCCAAAAAAGACAACTGGACACTTGGATATACTCCCTCTTACGTAGTTGGTGTCTGGGTTGGTAACAATGACGCTAAACCAATGAATTATTACCTTGCCTCCGGTCTTACCGGCGCAGCCCCAATCTGGAATAAAATATTCCAGACTGTTCTTAAGGGTAAATCTAAAGAAACCTATGATGTACCAAGCGGGGTTTTTGTTAAATACGATGATAAGTGTAAAAGAACCGAGTACTTTGTAAAGGGAAGTAATGTTCCAAGTACCTTGTGTCCCGAGGAGAAAAAGGATAACAAGGATAACAAGGATAAGAAGAAGGACTAGCTACTCACCCGAATAAAATCCGTAGACGAGATCAATATTTTTATATACAATACCTTTTGTTATGAAAGATGCATTAACTTACATACAGGTAAGGGGTGCAAGGCAGCACAACCTTAAAAATATAGATTTGGATATACCAAAAAATAAAATGGTGGTATTTACCGGTGTGTCCGGATCGGGTAAATCTTCTTTGGCGATGGACACTATCTATGCTGAAGGTCAAAGAAGATATGTGGAGAGTTTGTCCGCCTACGCGAGGCAGTTTTTGGGAATTATGGATAAACCCGACGTAGATAAGATTGACGGCTTATCCCCCGCCATTGCGATTGATCAGAAAACCACCTCAAAAAATCCCAGATCTACTGTGGGCACAATTACCGAGGTGTATGACTACTTAAGACTCTTATACGCAAGGATAGGCCACCCGCGTTGTCCCAACTGCGGACGGGAAATTCAAAGGCAAAGCACGGAAGAAATTGTAAATAAAGTATTTGAACTAATAAGTACAGATAAAGATTTCAAAAATGCCAAAGGAGTTAGATTTATTATTTTTGCTCCGATTATTAAAGATAGAAAAGGAGAATATTCCACTTTGTTTGAAAACTTAAAAAAGCAGGGGGTAATTAGAGCTAGAATTGACGGAGAACTCAGGAGTCTAAATGAAGATTTTGACCTTATTAAAACCAATAAGCATTCGGTAGATGGTCTTATTTCCAGACATTCTATCGGCAAATCTATGTTAGCTAAGGCTGGAAAAGAAAATGAGTTGAAAACCTTAGTTTTTCAATCTGTTGAAACTGCTTTAAGACTGGGAAATGGAAGTGTAGTAATTTCTTTAATACAGGACAAGTCTTTTGATTTCCCGGAAAAGCCGAAATCTTTTGAAGATCATCTATTTTCCGAAAACTTTGCCTGTCCGGTATGTAATATTTCTTTACCGGATTTAGAACCCAGAAACTTTTCTTTTAATTCCCCGCATGGTGCGTGCCCGGCGTGTGACGGCATCGGATCACAGTTAAGAGTTGAAGAAAGCTTAGTGATCAACCCAAGACTGTCCATTGCTGAGGGCGGTGTTTTACCCTGGTCTCATTTATTTGAACATATTACCTGGACCCAAAAGGTTATTGAAGCCGTTTCCAAAGAAATGAACTTTTCCCTCGATACCCCGATTGGGGATCTTCCCAAAGAAACTAAGCATTTTGTTTTGTACGGAACAGGCCAAAGGAAATTTAAAGTTACCTACAGAAATCAAGAAGGAGAAACCCACTCGTTCAACGCCCATTTTGAAGGGGTAATTCCAAATTTATCCAGACGCCATAAGGAAACCCAATCAGATTTTATTCGTAATGAAATAGATAAGTATATGGTTAACGAAAAATGTCCATTATGTAATGGTTCCAGAATGAAAAAAGAAACCATGTCTGTCGTGATTTGGGAAAAAAATATTTGGGAAATAACCGAAATGCCAATTAATAGATCAAGGGATTGGTGTAACAGTCTTCCTGCAAGTCTAACCGAAAGAGAAAAGAAAATAGGCGCAACCATCCTAAGAGAAATTAATTACAGATTAAAGTTTTTAGTTGATGTCGGGCTCAGTTATCTAACTTTAAGCAGGTCATCCGCGCAGTTGTCGGGCGGTGAGGCTCAAAGAATTAGACTAGCCTCTCAAATCGGTTCCGGTTTGTCCGGAGTTTTATATGTCTTGGATGAGCCATCAGTCGGGCTTCACCAAAGAGATCAGGATAAGCTAATTACCACCTTGCACCACCTGCGGGACTTAGGTAATACAGTTTTGGTGGTTGAGCATGACGCAGAAACCATGTATCAAAGTGATTATATTTTTGATTTTGGCCCGGGTGCCGGAGAGCACGGTGGAGAGGTAATAGCAG
>Ga0315273_10014949_pt1 | contig 10023 bp, 6 predicted proteins | sample YL17G02_0_MG_FD_205753 | JGI IMG/M metagenome (GOLD analysis project Ga0315273, IMG submission 205753) | Sediment microbial communities from Yellowstone Lake, YNP, Wyoming, USA - YL17G02_0 | ecosystem: Environmental > Aquatic > Freshwater > Lake > Sediment | place: USA: Wyoming | collected... | reverse complement strand
TCAAGGCTGCCTGTGATAGTTTCACTTCAAGACAAATATGGCTGACTCCTTGTATAGTAACGGGCCAGACAAATTCAGCCACTTGGGCAGATATTCAGGCGAAAGTCGATGCCGGTTACATCGAGCCTGCCAGTCATACACGAACTCATCCCAGTCCTCCTTACGATTATGATTCAGAGATAGGAGGTTCAAAACAAGATATCATAGACAACCTTGAGCTGCCGAGTTTGATGAAAAAGGGAAGCACTGAATATGTATATACTTTTATCGAGCCGGGAGGCCAGACAGACCCCAATGTACAAGCAACAGTTGGAATATATAAGTATATTGTTGACAGGTCTAACGTTCCTTACCAGGTAGGATGGGCGTCTTATGACGCAATTAAACATATATATCGTCCACGCTGGACAATACGAGTGGGTAGCGATGGAGGTTCCAGCCTCGCAGGACTCAACTCCAAGTTCGACCAGTGTTATAACAATAAACAGATATACCATTTAATGTGTCATCCCTGGGCTGTGGATTGGAGTCCCGATGCAACTGCCCAGCAGCACCTCGACTATATCAAAGGAAAAAAGGATGTATGGTATGTCGGCCTCGGTTTGATGTATGAGTATCATTATCTTGATGAGCAGAACAAAATAACTGTAGAATACTTGGCTTGGTAAATTAGTTGCTCTTTTTTATCTCAAAACAAGAAAGTAGCTGCCTCACCGTCACTGTTACCTCTAACCCATTGTCATTGTGAACCTGCCTTGCAGGGTGCGGCAATCCGACCCTGCCTGTCCGCCATAGCCCCTGGCGACGGTGGGTCGTTGCGAACCTCGCCACCTTGTGGCGGGCGTGGCAATCTCGCCGCTTCGGCGATTCCATAGTTTTGGGCTTTAACTTTTAAGCTTTAAGCTGTCTGCGATATACGATATACAAACCCTCATCGCGGCTTCGGTCGAAATGCTCCGTAAGTCCCTTCCCGCGAAACGCAGCGAATATCCTCGCAGCGAAACGCAGACCTCGGCGTAGCCTTGGCGAAGACGGGCCACCACCCGCCGCACCTCCGTTCTGCCCCGCTTACTTCAATTACCTATTTTAACAGCATGAGTCCGTGTCTTCACTCTGTGCCCAGCCGGGCCTGTGCAAATCTTTGTCAGCCAAAAGTCCTAAAAACCAGATGTTCAAAACTTGCTCCGGGTTTTTTTAAAAATTAATGTTGATTTTTGGATTTTTTCAAGCTAAAATATACTGCGAAAACAAAAACTAATAAACCCGCCGCGGGTGAGGCAAACCCGCTTGATGCGAGGTAAAGGGGGTTGTTATGAAAGTGACAGATTTGGAGCAGCAGGTATTCGCGCTTGTCCGAAAAGATTTTTGGCCGAAGTTCGGGAAATTAAAAGAGACATTTCCGCAACATCCTGTATGGCAACGGCTTAAGGCTTTAGGCAGCGAGTTGTGGCTGGATTCCGGCAGCATCGACGACTGCAAAAAACTCTACACGCAGGAGTTTTCTGCGCTAACGACGAACAACACGCTTCTTAATAAGGAAATACAGACCGGCAGGTACGATGAGCTGATTCGCGAAGCTGTGAAATTGCTTTCCGCATATCTGCAGCTTACGGAAAAACAGCGAATCATAGAAATCGCGTTTATCCTCAATGCCTATCATGCCTTACGGCTGGTCGAACAGTTTGACTGCTTCGTTTCAGTCGAGGAGCACACGGATTTGGCGGGTGAGGTTGATTTGGCGGTCGATTACGCCCGGCGGTACTTCGCGATTTGCCCTGAACGATTTATTGTCAAGATTCCGTTCACACCGGCTGGGCTTTTGACGACGCGGCGATTGTCGAAAGAAGGCATACCGATAAATCATACGCTCGGTTTTGGCGCACGGCAGAATTACGCGATAGCGAGAATCGCCCAGCCGCGGTACGTAAATGTCTTTTTAGGCAGATTGAACAGCTTTGTCGTCGATAACAACTTAGGCGACGGCGCATATATCGGTGAAAAGGCAACTCTGGCATCGCAGGCGGCAATCCGCAAATTGCGAAGCGAGGGTCGAACCAGCGCCAAACAAATCGGGGCGAGTTTCCGTTCCGGCGGGCAGGTGCGGGATTTGGCGGGGATTGACGTTATGACGATGCCACCGAAGGCAGCAGGAGAATTTTTGGCGATGAATCTCAAACCCGACGAAATCACCGACAAAACCGAACCTATCTATAAGCCCGGTATAAATAAGGATTTGGATCCTGCCAAAATAAGGCTCGAAACTCTTTGGGACATCAATAGCGAGTTAATAGAATGTGTCGATGCTTTAGAAAAAGAGAATTTAGACAGCTTTACACCGGACGATTTGATTGGATTTTTCGGTGAGCACGGTTGCGGGGATTTTTTAGTCAAGTGGAGCAGTTCAGAAACTACGATAAGCAAAAAGGAAGGGAAAATTCCGCGGCTGGAAAACTGGGAGGATGCTCTGGCTGAAAAAGCGATTGGTCTGGATTCGCTTATGAATCTTGCGGGTCTGTACAGTTTCGCGACGGACCAGGGGGCGATGGACAGCCGCGTCCGACAAGTGCTGTCCAGTTAGGCGAAACAGAAACAGGCAACTTAGAAGTTTTTATTTACCTACGGTAATCAGTGTACCAATTAATGCCCCAATTATTGTGCTGATAATCGGATTTCCTATCAATGGGCAAGTGCCGGATGCGCACTTGCCAAAATAGCCGACTGCAAAGCCAATTACACCTCCGATTACTATACCTAATATAATTTTTATCATCGTGTATTTATACTTCCATTTTTTGCACGGCTGCTCTAATCATAAAGTAGCGGCTGATGTCGTCCATGCACACGATTCCCATAACGCGGCCATTGTCTATTACGGCGACCGAATTTTTTCGGTTTGCGGCAAGGGCCTTATACACTTCGTCGAGGGAGCTATCCGATTTTACGGTCGCGAAGTCACGGTCCATAACCTCCGAGACGGGGACACTGAGTCCTTTTTCGTGAATGCTTGCCAGTATTCGGCTGCGGGTCAGAACGCCTTCGAGTCCGCCACCTCCGATGACGGGGAAATCCTGGTGGCAGCCGTGATGAAAATGCTCGAGTGCTTCCGAAAGCGGGGCTTCGGGGCGTAAAGCAAGAAATTCGGTCGCCATCGCTTCACTGACCGGGACCTTATTGAGAAGCGAGTGCAATACAACCTGCTGCCTTTCACTGCCGGCACCAATGTATAGAAATATACCAATAAGGGCAAGCAACGGGTTGTAGAAAAGTCCGAAGAATACGAAGAATATGGAAATGGCCTGGCCAATCGTAACTGCGATGGTGGTCGCCCGCAGGTAATCCATTTTTGTTGCCAGCAAGCCCCGCAGGACGCGGCCTCCATCCATCGGAAAAGCAGGTATAAGATTAAAAATCGCAAGTATAATGTTTACGCCGATCAGGTTGGCGAAAAAAGTCTGTGCCGAATCAGGAAACAGGTTCGCCACACCTATGCCCGACCAGCGTCCCACAATTATATAGAGCAGGCCGGCGATTATCAGATTTGTAATGGGGCCTACGATTGCCATAGTAATTTCCTGCAGAGGTTTTTCGGGCATTTCTTCGATTGAAGCTACTCCACCTATGGGCAGCAAAGTAATGCTTTTCGGGTTCTTACCGAACCGTTTGGCGAAAAGGCTGTGGCCTATTTCGTGGATGACTATGCATACAAAAACGGCGCATATAAAAAGCACGGCCAGCATGGCCTCGTTCAAACCACGCTCATTTAAAACCCAAGCGAATATAACAATCAAAAGCAAAAAGAACGTAAAATGGATTCTGAAGTTTATGCCGAATATTTTTCCGATATTTAAAGACCATCTCATAATAATTTAATCCTGTTCTTTTATTATCCCCGAATCCGTATCCTATATTTACTGCAAGATGTTCATGCCCATTAGACCTTTTCGTACCATCATAATAGCGATAGCGGCGAGAAGCAGGCTCATAATTTTCGAAAGCGCTTTCGAACCGGCTTCTCCGAGGATTTTCACAAGATAGCTCGATGACATAAAAACCAAGCCGGCGAATAATATATTAACGACGATTGAGACAAAAGTTGCCAAATGGCCATACTGCGGGATGATAATCATCGAGGTTGTAAGGACGGCTGGACCAACTATTAGCGGCGTGCCGAGCGGGACCGCGCCAAGCTCGCTGCCCGGGGCATATCTTTTTTTGACAGGGTTTAGTATGTCCGTAATCGCGATACAAAACAGGACTGTGCCGCCTGCCACCATAAAATCCCCGACGGTTATGCCCAAAGCCTTAAATACGAACTTACCCAGCAGTATGAATCCCGCTGCCAGGCAGAACGCCGTAATCATCGACTGAACGATAATTCTTTTTTTTTCTTTTTGTTCGACGTTTTCGGTCAACGCTACAAAAATCGGTAAAACTCCAATCGCATCAACGGCGACAAATATCGGGATAAGCGCCAGGAGAAAATTCTTAATCATTTGTTATGCCTCCTGCAACATCCAGTTCCGTCCTTTTGCGAAGCCGGTGCTTCACATTTGCATATTGCCGCTTTGCGCGATGCCGGCATAGTTTCTATATCGGCAAATTAGAATATTCAGGCGCCTTTTTCTTCTTTGACCTTGCTATCCAACTGTTTTTTCGCGTCCCCAGCCGGTTCCCGTTTTCTATTCAAGGCCGCACAACAACCAAATCCTACATTTTTGGAATTTGAACGCAATAAGGGGTGAACCTGTTTTTTATATAGTGGAATTCCCTTAAATGGAAACAGCGGATGCGAGTGCGAACAGCGGAATTTTATATTTTTGCTTTTGGATTTTAGTATTCCGCCGCAATCCTACGGGTGTAAACCCGTAGATGAAGTTATCCGCCGAAGGCGGACAGGCGGAGCCTGTAATTTAAAATGCTACGGGCGTAAGCCCGTAGAAATTTACTTGCATATTGACGCATATGCTGTTTTGGTCTAAAATGTTGAATCTAAAATTGGAACTGGACCGGGCTCGTAGCGCAGCGGTAGCGCAGGGGACTCATAATCCCTTGGTCGTAGGTTCGAATCCTACCGGGCCCATTTGCAGCGCAAATTATTGACACCATCGCCAAAAATGTCCGATGTCACAGCATCGCTAAAACTGTCGCCAAAAACGAGTAAAACCTCAAAAATTTCGCGGAAAAATAAAAAAACATCAAAAGGATTCGTATTGCATAACCGATAATTATAGAAGACAGTACACAATAACGGTCTATTTAAGTTATTAAAGCGAAAAGAGTAGAGATATGGAATTCGAAACAAAGCGCGAGGGCTTTGTAGTGCCGAAAATTCTATATCTTTTGTTTGTGCTGAGCCTATTTACAGCTCCTTTCGCAAAACCGACGACAGCATCCGCCGCCAGCAGTCTGCAGTACTATAAAATTATTTCAACTGTGGAATTTTCCGGGAAGGGTCAGTACCGGAATGCTGTTGAAACATTGCTTGCCGTTAAGAAAGAGATTTTATCTGATAACCAGGTGCGATATTCCCTTTCTGCCAGAGACTATGACATCAGCGGTAGCGGCGCATCTGTGCCCGGCGTAATCTCATTTGTTGTTGACACACAAACGAAGAAGATAACCGATGGTGATAAGGACCTCGTGCTTTTCGAAAAGATTACCAACCAATGTGTAAATGCCCTGAAGGAAACACCGGTAAAGAACATCGGGAAGACATGGTCGCAGTCGTTCAGTCTACCATTTCTCGGCAAGTCGTTCCCCAAAGAACTGAAGTTTACACTAACTGCGATACAGCTTAAGAATAAGGAACTTGGTGAGATGATAGCTGTAAGAGCTTTGTCGGAACCTTTTGCGGTCAAAACCATGAAGGCGGACGGCAAGACCGGAAGCATCAGTTCGAGAATTAACAGCATCTATCTTTTTGATTCACAGATTAATGAAGTTTATTTAAGCGCATCCGTATTCGCAGGCTCGACTGATATAAACGGTTCGAAAGAATCGTTACGTCACGAAATCGCAGCGTACATGTCGAATCAGGACGGTAAGCCGCTTATAACTACTAATCTGGGCAAGGATTTTGAAAAGCTCATCCAGAAAGTCGGTTTGACTTCTAAGGCGCTGGCAATAAAAAAGAAATCTTCGCTTCCTAACTGGGCATGCTTTGAAGGTTTGCGTACCTCGCAGGTAGCGAATATTTGCGCGTCAATAGCCTGCGAAGGCGGTGTAAATCCTGTTTCCACGATTTATATGCCGGTTATGCGCATCATATCACTGCAGAGTTCCGGCAGTCTGGCGTCAATCGGCACTGCAACAACGGTCGGCAGTTCGCTGGGCAGCATGTCTGCTTTAGGTGGAATGAAAGTTGCTGTTGCTCCTGCTATTGCTGCAGGTGCGGGCCTGGGAACGACCGGCACTATTGCCGCAGTTGGTGCAGGAGTTGGGATAGCTGCCGGTGGTGGCGGTGGCGGCGGCGGCAGCGCTCGCAGCCCCTCTACGCCGTAATAATTTAAAGTTTCTGCTCAGGTTGAAAATTTAACGCTGGCTCCCGGTAAGTATTTTCGAGAGCCAGTATTTTATTGTTATCAGATTTGTTCCGCACCCACATCAAATTGCGCTCAAAGTCCAGAACTATTACTGTATCATGGAAGCACTGCATCCCGAGAAGGCCCTGGCAATCTTCCACCAGCGGGCAGTCGTCCGGAAAGACCGCAAGTTCTGCATCCTGCACCGTTCTGTCGCCGACTTCCAGTTTGGCTATTCTGCCTTTTTGACAGTTAAACCAGCCCATATAAGGGTATAGTTCGGCATCCTTTTTTAGCTTTACCTTCGGAATGCGATTGCGTAATTGATTCCATAATTCGGTTCTAACCGCCAGTCCCCTGCCGCTACCGGTATCGAGCTGCAGTTTCATGTCTAATCCCGCGATTGGTATCGTTGCGAAAAGAAATGTATTTCCCGCCAAGTCCTCCACAATCTCAAACTTGTAGTGAGCCCATTGAGCAGATTCGGATGGCAGAAATTTTCCTCCAAGGGAAAATTCCACTATCTGTATTACACTGTCAAATGCAATGTAACTGAATTGGCGCAGCAACGGCAGACCAGCAATAATCGCCTTGTCTGTAGCCACCGGCAACCCTAAAAACTGAACTTCGGTGTGCTGTTCCCTATATGTGCAGGATACTTTGCCGAATTTCAAATCACCTACACGCAATCCGGGTATATAACACAAACCCCATCCCACAGATTCTCCATCTCCGCTAAACGGGTAAATTGGAAGTTTGTTTTCCGTGATATGGACGTCGGTAACGAACAGAGTCGGGGTTGCACCTGTATCGAGCACCACGGGATAACTTTTGCCATTTTCCAGTTTGCCTTCGACTACCATCCAGCGGTTTTGAGAAAAAGACGAATGGTATCTAACTCTGTACCTGTCCCCCTGCCGTATTTCAGCAAAATTCAAACCGGGCTGGTATGTTTCCTGCGAATAGAGTGGAATATCCGACCTGCTGGATAATTTGTTCGATTCAATTATCGCTATGCCAATGGGAAATCTTGAACAGCCCATCAGTAGAATAACCAGCAATCCGGCAAGGCCGACCACATACTTCTTTATAAAGCTCACCGCTACCCCTCACGCAGCAGGCTCCTTCCTCTAAACCGGCTTGTGTCCTCAAGACACTATCAGCCCTCCTTAACATTGAACATCCGTGAATCTTGTTGCGGCGCCATTTAAATGCCGCCCCCTTTGAAAAACGACCCAACTTCCTTGTGCTAATGATTTTAGCATTTTTACTGTGCTTTTGTCAAGCGTTTTGGCTATCCCAACCATACAAGTGATTTCGGAGGTCCTAAAAAAACAAGAAAATTGGGATTTTCAGACAAAAAGGCCGATAAAGTTAATGTTTTGGCATATATAAAACCGACAAACAATATAGGACCGAAATGCCTTCTAACAGTTGTATTGAGCAGTAATTAGGGAGGAATATGTGAAAAAAACCCGGGTGAGCTTTCACGGTAAATCTATAGTTTTGATTTGTATCTGTATTGGTCTTTTTGTAGCTGGCTGCGGGCCGAAGCTTTCCACGTCTGACCAAGTCAATCAGTTCGAGATTGCGGGTCCTGTCGGCGCCAACACAAAACTTACTGACGAGGCCCATACTGCGCCTTACAGGGTTGTTATCGGCGATATACTGGAGTTCAAGATGCCTGCGTCACTTCGTTTGATTTCTCCTGAACCGGATACATCAATGGAAAAGGTTGAGCCTTACCTGTGCCGTGTCAGCGATACCGGGACTATTACCCTGCCTATTGCAGGTGAAATATATGTCGCAGGAAAAACGGTTTCGGAAATCGAAAGGCTTGTAGCCGATGCGTACTATCCCAAATACGTAGTCAACCGCCCTATCGTGGTTTGTGAAATAACAAAATACCAGGGCGAAAACGAGCGTGTCTTTACGGTTATGGGGTTAGTGAACCATCCGAACGCTTTTCCATATCCACCCGGTGTCAGGTATAATCTTATGGAAGCCCTGGCTTTTGCCGGCGGTTTCGATATGGTTGCCGACCCGAAGTTCGTGAAGATTTATCGGCAGGACGCGACAGGTAAAATTGTTTCCGCGACATTTGCTGTTGACAGCAAATCCCTTTCCGATACATACCGTGTCACCGTAAAGCCAGGTGATGTTATTTATGTTGACCATACCTTATCAACACGAGTCAACAAATTCCTTACCGATATATTGCATGTTACGGTCGGCTATGATTTTCGCAGTTACAATGATGATTAGTACATCTTAAATGAGGAAGTATGGAAAACAATATAGATAATGGAAATACAAAGTTTCGATTTTCACAAGTTGAGCCTTTGCCGGAAGAAAATTTATTATATGTAGTCCTTTGTCACCGCTGGATTGTTTTAGCTGCTGTGATATCTTTTCTGGTAATTGTGTTTTTTTATCTTCTGAAAGCGACACCCATTTATACAAGCTTTTCTCGGCTGTATGTTGAGCAAACCGGCCCCAGAATCATCAGCGAATACGAAGGAGTCATGACGCAGTCGAAAAACTATCTTTACACGCAAGGTGAACTGATAAAATCAACGCCCATCGTTACCAAAGTGGCAGATGATGCACAAATAAAACAATTTAAAACGTTTGAAGGCGTCGATAATATAGCTGGTTACATCAAGAAAAACATGGGTGTAACCATCGGCAGGAAGGATGATATCATAAACATATCATTCGACTCACCTTATCCTGTCGAAGCCGCTCAGATTGTCAATGAAATCGTAAATTCATACATCGAATACAACTCGAACTGCAAAAGAAGCACTGTGTTCGAAGTATTAAAGATTCTCCAGAAAGAAAAAATTAAAAGGGATAGAGAGCTTTCTGAGAAGTTCGCGCAACTGCTTGATTATACCCGCAAAAACGGGATTGTTTCCTTTGAGAAGGAAGGTGGTCATGTCATCTTCCAGAAATTGTCGAAGTTGTCAGAAGCGCTGACCGATTCGCAGTTAGCCGCCATTAACGCAAAGGCCGATTATGAAGCGACTAAAAGTATGATAAATGAGCCGGCGAAGATAAAACAATTTGCCGCCGCTTCATCAACTGGTGTTCGCATAGTCCTCAATGACATTGAAAGTCAATTGCTTACCGAGTTAAAGACAATCGAAACCGAATTGCGAAATGCGCAGTATTACTGCACGGAAGACCATCCGACAGTTAAAATGCTCAAAGCAAGAATAGATATTATTCAAAAAAAATTAAACGAACAGGCGAAGGAGTTTGCTGACGCTTATCTTGAGGTAACGAGACTCAAATTAGAAACTATGAAACAGCGAGAAAGCGAACTGGAGGTTTGCTACGATACTCAGTGCAGTGAAGCGCAGGATTTAGGCATCAAAGCTGCGGAGTACTCAGTTTTGCAGTCTGAACTGAAGCGAACCGAAAGGCTTTGTGAAATTCTTGACGACCGCATCAAGGAACTTAATGTTACCGAAGATACAGGGGCGCTCAACATCAG
>Ga0315273_10014948_pt1 | contig 10023 bp, 9 predicted proteins | sample YL17G02_0_MG_FD_205753 | JGI IMG/M metagenome (GOLD analysis project Ga0315273, IMG submission 205753) | Sediment microbial communities from Yellowstone Lake, YNP, Wyoming, USA - YL17G02_0 | ecosystem: Environmental > Aquatic > Freshwater > Lake > Sediment | place: USA: Wyoming | collected... | reverse complement strand
CGGGGAAGCGCCATCTGGACCCTGCCCATGGCAGGGAAGAAACGTTCCGGAGGCAGTCCGCTGATCGCAAAGTCGATGTCATTCGCCTTCTCGACGCCGCCTTTCGCTGCGGAACCGAAAACACAAACTTCGTTTGCTTCGCGGGAACCGGCGGCCTTCAGAATACGGGCCGCAAGCGTAAACAGCGGATGTTTGGCCGGAGCGCTGCCGCGGTACTTTTTATCCTTGTTTTTCATTGTCGCCTCTTTTTATGATTATACTTAAAAATATATTGAACCATAAGGCCCCGGCGAGCCGGCTATGGCCGAGGCCCTCTTTCGAAAGTCTTTTGAACCGCGCCTTCTAAGTACAACACTGTTGTCATTATAAGGCCTAAGGGTTTTTACTGGTGTTAAATCTGTATTTGTATGTTTCATGTGTTAACCTGAAATACACCAGGTGGTCAGAATCCGGCATTACGTCAACGGGTATTCAGAATTCAGCCCGCAGGCCTGCGTTTTGGCAGGCAGTCAGAAGTCAGAACACTGAACCCCGAAATATGAACTCCTTCCACCGTGCTTGACAAAGAATAATAAACGCATAACCGGCATCAGGTCGCTGCTCAAAATTACCGGATACTACCGCACCCCAGACAATACTTTTTTATTTCACTGACAGCCGGACCAATTTCAATAGTAATGGCGCATTCAGATATAAGTTTTCTGAATGGTAATGTCCAATTGTCAGGCGGACCGGGAAACACCGGCGGAAACGGTTGTTTTTCGCGCCGGTTGAACGTTGTCGCTGCCGCCTTTTTTACTTTCTCAGGGTCCATGGCGCCCGTCCGGACAAGAATAAGCAGGTCGACAAGGTCTTTGACCCTTGAGTTCGGGGTCTGGCGCGGCAGGGTATACGCATGCAGTTTTTCAGCGAACTGCTGTTCAGCGGAAATGACCGGTATTTTCGGCGCTTCTATCCCGGCAAAACCGAGCCAATCATACGGCTGGACCGTTTCGTGAGGTTCCATCCATGCGTCACCGGCGGCACAATCCAGTTCGAACCGGATGAATATCCGGCCTGCCATGCGGACCTCGACAGGGAAACGGTACCCTCCGCCGCAGGGCGCGTTTTCAAGGTCAAGGACCGCTTTGCCGATTACATACTCAAAAAAATCATTCCGGTCAACAGCGGCTGACGCTTGAAGGAAATCCCGGAGTGATTCCGGATCAGCGGTCTTTTGGCCTGTCCATACTCCACCCGCATTACCTTTGAATGAGATATCGATGTCCCTGGTTGTCCGGGCATTTTTCAGCCGCAGCTCCAGTGCATAGCCGCCTTTCACAATCAGATCATTGGTTTCCTTTGCAAACAGACGGGCGCAAAGACGGTCGAAAGCCACGTGTCTTCGCAGCTTCATTATGTCCACGCCCGTCTCTCCGGCCGTGCGGTTCAGACGTTCTTCAAGTGCCGCGCGCATGCCTGCGGCCGTTCGGTATTTCCGTTCCGTTGTCATGTGCCGTCACCCATGATTTCCCTGAGACGGCGGCCGATCCGCGGCATGTCTTTGAGCGTCCGGTAGTTCGCCCGGGTCAGATAACCCTTGTCCAGGGCCTGCCGTACGGCCTGTTGTATGAACTCCGGGGAAACAGTTCCGGAGCGGACTATATCAGAAATCGTCCGGAACGGCTTTGTGACGCGGTAACCGCTCCTTTCCTCGCATTCCGACGCTTTAATGCCGGCATGGTGAAGGCGGAGTGCTTTGGGGATTGCGCCGTGGCGCCGGTAGCCGCGGGGCACGGTCATGTGGAGTTTTTCCGGCATCACATCGGAAAGGTCATACAGGGAAAGCGCCGTTTCATGCGAGTAGGTCCCCTGCGGAATTCCCTTGCGGTTGCATGACCACACTCCCCAGAGGGAGTACTGTGCGTCGTCCTGCAGGGGATACCGCGCCAGCCGGTAGATGCCCCGCCATTCGCGGACCCAGTTGCCGGTCCGGACGTGATAAAGGTGATTATTGTCCCGGAATCCAGCCTGTTTTGCCTGGAGAGCGGTAAAGTATCCGCCCTGGGCAGCGGCGGTCATGAAAAGGTTTTCTTCAGGTTTGTTTTTTTTCATGTAGTATTAAACCCCTAATTTATAGGGATAATATACTACATTACTGCTGGTTGCCCAATAAATATTTTGGCCATTCCACTTTAAATTAACGGGTTGCGCCGTTTCAGAGCGGGCCGACAATGACCTGATTTACAAGTGTCGCGATTGTCATGCCCGGCGCCAGTTCGCCGTACTGACGGGAGGTCATGAGCCCGGTCAGTTCAAGTCCCAGGTTTCCGGTTGAGGCCGCCTTCTCAGAATAACTCGGTTACCTGCCTGCCGAAGCCTCGGCGCAGGCAGGTCCTGATAAGGCCTAAGGCGCGTTACCCGTTGAAAGAGCCGCTCCGCGCGCGGCCGGGTCTCAAAAGAACCCGGTCAGGAACGTGCTCGCGCTCACTGTCCTTATATTGTCCCTGATGACGTCCACCCCTTCTTCCCTGACCACCTGATAGACATACGGTATCTTCATCCTGGCAACGAAGTATCTCAGGGCGGGAGAGGGCGCTTCTTTCGAAAGCTTGGCTTCGGCGCACAGCCAGGGCTTCCCGTCGACGGCAATGAGAAAATCCACCTCGCGCTTTTCCACGTCGCGGATATAATGCAGCACGGCTTTATGTCCTTCCGCGTTCTTCAGGTAGTCGCAGAATTTCAGGAGGTGGGAGGCGACCATGTTCTCGAAACGGGCGCCCTCCGCCTTTACCTGGGACCAGTCCCACAGGAAGAGCTTGGGCTCCTTGCGCAGGGACTTGATCGTAGAATACCGGAACGGATAGATCCTGAAATGGTAATAAAATTTCTCAAGCACATCGGCCCACAGGGAAACGGTCCGGTGCGTGGCGCGCAGGTCTTCGCACAGCGAGTTCAGGGAAAAGATCGAACCGGCCCTTTCGGGCAGCATTTCCACCATGACCTCCACGGCAGACAGGTCCCGCAGGCTCTCGACGTCACGGATGTCCTCCCGCACCAGCCGGTCCACCCGGTCGTTGTGCCACCGCCGGAGCTCTTTTTCACTCTGCCTGACGAACATCTCAGGGAAACCGCCGAACCGGAAGAGCGCGTCGAACGCAGAGGCCGTCTCTTTTGACCCTGCCTTGAAGTCCGGCTCATCGAACGCCGCGGTTGTTGCCCTGTTTCCGAGGACTTCGTTCATGGACAGGGGATGAAGGAGATAATGGTAGTACCGTCCCTGGAGCGAGTCGCCGCCTTTCCGGTAAATGTCCATGCGGGCGCTGCCGGTGACAAGGATTTTAAACCGCTCCTTATACTTGTCGTATTCGCCCTTCAGATAGTTCTTCCACTGCCGGTATTTGTGGATCTCGTCGAAGATGACCAGCCTGTTGTCGGCCCTGAATTCGCCGTCGAGGATCGCCCTGCGGTCTTCCCTGCTGTCCCAGTTGAGGTAGGAATACCTGTCGGAAAAATGTTCTTTGCCGATGGCCCGGGCGAGCGTGGTCTTTCCCACCTGGCGCGGGCCGGAAATGAACGCCATCTTTTCTGCCGTCAGGTCCTCGAAAATCTTTTTACCTAGGGCGCGTTTTATCATATCCTGAAAATTATACCACCGTACAATAAAAAGTCAAGATTATTATACTTCGGTAGAAATTACACGACCGTCGCTTTTTATGCAGGCAGCCTCACCCGCCCCAATCACTTCAAATCCCAAATCCCATCTCGGTACAACACGGTTGTCCCTATAAGGCCTAAGGCCCCTAGGTCTTTTAAGAATGCCTGCGGCATTATTAAAACGGCCCATAGGTCTTTTCGAGGTAATGGCATTACCTTGAAAAGGGCACCCGGCGTTCAGCGGTCAACCTCCTTCGACTTTGAATGGGGGAGAAGAGGCCGATAGTGCTCGTCTGATTCGTTTAAATCAGCATGGTAATTGTGCACGTTGTGCTTGACAAATTAGAGCCCCCTTCTCAGTATAACACAGTTATCCTGATAAGGCCATTAGGGCCGCCTTAAGCGGAACCGCCACGCCGTCTCTGGCGTATTCCCGGATGAACGAATTGCCGTTTTTCCATTCTTCCGGAGTAAACGCTATAGCCTCGATGGGCTCGAAGACCTCGTAGATCGCCTTTGACATGACATCGATCCGTTTCCAGTAGTCCATGCCTTTGAAATCGCCGGAAATAACGGCGATGTCTATATCGCTGCCGTCTCTGGACGTCCCGTTCGCATAAGAACCGAAAAGGACAATGCGGCTTGCCTTGACTCCCAGCCGTACAAGCGCGTCGTTGAAGCGTGCCGCTGCTTTCAGCGCGTAGTTTTTATCCATGCAAGCGCCTCCCCGGTTTTTTTAATGATATCATCCGTTACAGTATCGTTGTATAAGCTCACCAGTTCTTTGAGTTCATAGGGATAACGGGTCGCCGTATTCGCTTCGCTGAGTTTTGAGATGAATTCCCCGATCGCTTCCGGCGCCTGCAGTCCGGCGTTCTTCAGGAGCCACAACAGATTATGTGTCTTAGGCGGCACTTCGTTTTTTTCCTGAAACATCACGGCTTTCAAGGCTTTTTCGACCGCCATATGGCACATAAAAACGGCATAGAAATTTCTTCCGCCCGTACGCATGACCTTTGCCGTCGCAAGGTCATATTCGCTCTGTAAAAACCACTCGTTTGCGTTTTTAGCCATAAGTGCCTTCTCAGATCAGGGGCTGATTTTCCCGGACAAGCAGCGACAATTGTTCGAGTTCGACCCGTATCTGCTTGATCAGTTTATCCGATGCGGACCAGCTCATGTTCGTCCTTGAGATACCGGGTGAAGGAGTTGTCTTCATCGAGGTCGACAAGGTCTATCTGCCGGGGAAGCGCCATCTGGACCCTGCCCATGGCAGGGAAGAAACGTTCCGGAGGCAGTCCGCTGATCGCAAAGTCGATGTCATTCGCCTTCTCGACGTCGCCTTTCGCCGCTGAACCGAAAACACAAACTTCGTTTGCTTCGCGGGAACCCGCGGCTTTCAGAATACCGGCCGCAAGCGCAAACAGCGGATGTTCGGCCGGAGAGCTGCCGCGGTACTTTTTATCCTTGTTTTTCATCGTCGCCTCTTTGATTATATTTAAAAATACATTGAACCATAAGGCCCCAGCGACACAGCAATGGTAAACCTGCTTGGGCAGGTTCGTTTAAGGCCAAATGCCTCAACCCGCCCCGGTTACTTCAAATCCCAAGTCTCAGGTTTCCGGTTGAGGCCGCCTTCTCAGAATAACTCGGTTACCTGCCTGCCGAAGCCTCGGCGCAGGCAGGTCCTGATAAGGCCTAAGGCGTGTTACACGTTGAAAGAGCCGCTCCCGCGCGCGGCCGGCCCTCACGCAATCTCCCCGTTTTCCTTCATCTGTTCAATTGCCGCATACAGCGGTTCCGCAATGACCCCGCGCGCCACCTCAAGGGGTTTGTCGCCGAGCGATAGAATGACGCGGCTTTTTATCTTTTTCCCTCCGCCTGCCTGGAACTCGATGAGGTTCTGCGCCATTCTCTGATGTATCGTTTTCGCCAGCTTGCACTCATACAGGGAAAGCGATCCGCCGTCGTCGACGACCAGGTCAATTTCGGCGCCGTTCCTTGTCCGGTAGAAATACAGCCGTGATTTCCGGTTCGTATGGAACACGCATTTGACGAATTCGGCAACGCAGTAGTTTTCGTACAGCGCGCCGGAAAACGGGCCGTTCATGACGTGCTGTACAGTCTTCATGCCGGTAAGATAGCAGACAAGCCCGGTGTCCAGGAAGTAGACCTTCGGGCTCTTGACCACCTGTTTACCCATGTTTTCAGTATAGGGCGGAAGCAGAACAACGATATACGACGCTTCAAGTATCGACAGCCAGTGTCTGATCGTGGGCACTGAAATGCCGAGTTCCCGCGAGAAAGTGGACATGTTGAGCTGCTGGGAGCATCGGGCAGCGAGCAGATTGACGAACCGGTGGAAGTCCCGTATGTTGACGATGTTCTGTATGAGCCTCACGTCCCGTTCGATATAGGTCTGAACGTACGAGGCATACCAGTCCGCCGGGTCAGGCCATTTTTTTATGACAAGCTCCGGGTAGAGCCCCCGTAAAAGCGCGCGTGTAAACTGTTGCGCGGCGCTCATCTCCCTGCCGTCCTTCAGCTCGGTTGTCCCGAAGGGAAGCAGGCTCAGGAGACCGATCCTGCCTGCAAGTGACTCGGACAGGTTTTTCATCAGGGTGAACTGGTTCGAGCCGGTAAGAAGGTACCTGCCTGTGGCCTGCCGGTCCCTGTCTATCGCGATCTTCAGATACGGCACGATCTGGGGCAGCAGCTGGACCTCGTCGAACAGGACTTTTTCCGGGCAGTTGTCCATGAAAAGCTGCGGGTCGTCGGTAAACCGCCGCCGGATTTCCGGGTCGTCAAATGAAATATACGCATGCGAATCCTTCGCATGGCTCTTTTCGAACAGTTTCCGGAGCGTCGTCGATTTTCCCGACTGGCGCGGTCCGGTCAGCGCTACGGCCGGAAAGAGTTTCGCGTATTCAGCGAGCGGTGTTTCGATGTCACGTGATATATAGGCGGTCATGATACAATTATAATTTATCGCGCCGGTAAATACCAGTAAATTTTAAAGTGCCACTTTAAATATAGCTGGTATGGTGATGCCATGGCACCGGAGCCCCTCTTTCGAAAGCCTTTTGAACCGCGCCTTCTAAGTACAACATCTTTATAAGTCCAACACCGTTGTCCTTAAAAGACCTTACGGCTGTTGTCCTTATAAGGCCTAGGGGTGAACTTAGAATTTTATCGGTGAACATGGTTCATGACAATCGAAATTATTGTTTGTCACCCGGTTACTTCAAATTCAAAATTCCAAATTCCAAATCCCAAACTCGAACCCCGTTCCCCCTTTACAATATAACACTGTTATATCGAAAAGGCCTGAGGCCCCCGGGGGAAATCAAGGGGGCGTTCACCATTCCGCGTCCATTAAATGTTTTCCCGTAATTTTCTCCAGTTCACGAACCGGCAGTTGCCGAGGACCTCTTCTTCCTTTCCGTCATACACGACAAGCGATTTTTTGACCTGGTCCGGGAACAGCGCGCCGAAATAGCGCAGCGATTTAGTAAAATCCTGCGAAGCGGTCTGGGACGATTTGATCTCGACCGGCAGGAGCGTGTTTCCGTCTTCGACGATCACATCGACCTCGTTGCCGGCGCGGTCCCTGTAGAACGTCAAGTTGGAAAGCCGGGCGTCGTTGAACCTTCTTTTCAGAAGTTCCGCGACAATGAAGTTTTCAAAAACAGCGCCCCGCAGCGGGTGCGCCGCAAGGTGGGCAGGGGTCTCAACGCCTAAGAGAAAGCAGAGCAGTCCGGTGTCGAAAAAATAGATCTTCGGGGCCTTTATCAGCCGTTTGCCGATATTTCGGTAGAAGGGGGGCAATACAAAAACGATATAACCGGCTTCAAGGAGCGAAACCCATTTCCGCACCGTAGGCTGTGACACGCCGCAGTCATTCGCAATGCCGTGGTGGTTCAAAAGACTGGAGGCCCTTGCCGCAATGAGACGGACGAACTTTTCGAACGTCTTCAGGTTGTCAATCTGCGAGAGCTGCCGCAAATCGCGCTCGATATAGGTTTCAAAGTAACTTGCGTAAAAATGGCCGGGCGAAATCCCATTGACGTGCAGACCGGGAAAGAACCCGTTTACGAGGAGCGTGGAAAGGTCCGGCAGGGGAGCGTATGAGCCGAGTTCCCCTGCGGTGAGCGGCAGCAGCTGTACCATGGCGGTACGGCCGGCCAGCGACTGGCTTATGCTCCGGACGACTTCAAATTGCCTGCTTCCGGTAAGGACGAACATGCCGTTTTGTTTTTTCTCGTCAACGATTCCCTGAAGATACGACGGCAGTTCCGGCGTCCGCTGGATTTCGTCGAGTATCGCGCCGTCCGGATATCTGTTCAGGAACCCGCGCGGGTCGTCTATCGCAAACTGCCGCTGGTCCGGGAACTCAAGATTTATATAGGGTTTCTCCGGAAACACTTTTCTGGCAAGCGTCGTTTTTCCTGACTGCCTCGGTCCGGTAATGGTCAGTATCGGGAATTGGCTGAAAAGCCGAATGCAGACAGCTTCTATTTCTCTCTTTATCATAACGTTAGTATACTATATTGCTAATTCAAAGTCAAGCTTTATTTTAGCATTAATTGGTGTGTTGGTAGATGCTTTCTGTGCGTATACGAAAAGCCCCGCCCCGGTTACTTCAAATCCAAGGTTACCGGTTGAGTCCGCCTTCTCAGAATAACTCGGTTATCCTGAGAAGGCCTAAGGCGCGTTACACGTTGAAAGAGCCGCTCCCGCGCGCGGCCGGCCCTCACGCAATCTCCCCGTGCTTGACAAAGCCCCTAGGCCTTACCTGCCAGAAATAATTCTATTATTTCTATGCAGGCCTTTAGGTCAGGGCAATCGTATTGCGCTGAGAAGGTATAATACGCGTGTTTTATTCCCCGGCAAGACCGCTCAAACCCTCACAATATTTCTGCCAGCCCATGACGCGGAATCCGTCAAGCTCATAACCGTTCCGGGCCCTGCAGACGACCATCCCCGGCACTTCAGGATATTCCTCGCGGAAAGCCCGCAGCCCTGAAAGATCGGCCCCGGCGACGGTTTCCGCGGACTTGATTTCTATGGCGGCCATGATCTTCTGGTGTTTTTCTATTACAAGGTCCACCTCGGCGCCATGACCGGTCCGCCAGAAAAACACGCGCGCTTCGCGCGCTTCGCTGCGCGCATAATGGAGATACCGATAGGTCTCAAGCACGACAAACTGCTCGAACAGCCGTCCCGCGAGCGACCGGTCGGGTTCACCGGTAAGACGCCGGTTGATCGCATTGGTCACGCCGTTATCGAAGAAATAGAATTTCGGATGTCCGCTCAGCCGCTTGCGCAGGCTCCGGCGCCACGGCTCCAGGCGGAAGCCGACCAGCGTGTCTTCGAGGATTTCGTAGTACGACTGCACGGTGCGCACCGGCAGTCCGCAATCGCGGCCCACGGCGGAAAAGCTGACCTGTTCCCCGAACTGCGCCGCTGCCACGTCCAGGAACCTGGAAAACCCGCCAAGATTGCGGACGATCCCTTCCTGCTGGATTTCTTCCCGTAAATAGACATGGGCATACGCTTCAAGGATGTCGCGTTTTTCGGTCGCAGGTTTTCCGAAAACGACCGGAAGGGTCCCGAATACAAGCGCATCGTCCAGATCAAACGAGTTCCTGATCTCAGCAAAAGTAAACGGGAAAAGATGGCGTTCCACCGCCCTGCCGGCAAGCAGGTCGGCGCCGCTGCGCTTGAGCTTGCGGGCGCTTGAACCGGTAAGTATAAACCTGCAGGAAGGGTACTTCTCGATCAGGTAGTGGATTTCGTTCAGCAGAAGCGGCACGCGCTGGATCTCATCGACGAAAATGATGTTTATACCTTCGCGCCCTATTTTTTCTTCTGCCTCACGGCGGAACAATGCAGGGTCTTTGGAGTATTTGAAAAAAACATCGGTCAGAAGAAAGTCTATTTTCCAGACGCCTCCGGTATAAAGGCCGTTAATGAGGGTGCTTTTGCCGGTCTGGCGCGGCCCAAGGAGAAAAAAAGAGCCCCGTTCCGGCAGCTCAATGGTTCTCTGTATCATATATATTGCACCTCAATGCAAGTTTACACGGTATTCTTGCAACATGTTTAAAATAATATCAAATTCGCTGAACATCAACCATTAAATCATAAGCTGCAGGAATTTTCAACGGACCGCGCGCGATCCCGGGTCAGGTCAGTATCCGCACGCCGACCAGCATGCCGGCGATGGTCGCTATCTGGCCGTTCACTATCCCGAGGCCACTATAGCCGAGGCCTTCTTTGGAAAGCCGCCTTCTCAGAATAACACAGTTATCCTGATAAGGCCTGGGGGCGAATTGATGATTTTCCCGGCAATCATATCAAGTATTACCTATTTCATTACCTAATTCA
>Ga0315273_10014945_pt1 | contig 10024 bp, 10 predicted proteins | sample YL17G02_0_MG_FD_205753 | JGI IMG/M metagenome (GOLD analysis project Ga0315273, IMG submission 205753) | Sediment microbial communities from Yellowstone Lake, YNP, Wyoming, USA - YL17G02_0 | ecosystem: Environmental > Aquatic > Freshwater > Lake > Sediment | place: USA: Wyoming | collected... | reverse complement strand
GCGCCGGCGGCGCCATCGCCGGCCTGCTCATTGGATGCCTGGGCTCCTCGACGTGCTTCGCCTCGGGCACTTCGGGAGGCGCCATGTCCGGCACGCGCGTGCGGACGAAGGCCAGAGCCTCGTTCCCGTCTCCCAGCGCATCGGTAGTATGGCCGGCGCGGGTGAGGTACCGGTGCAGCAGTTCGGCGATGTCGCGGTCGTCTTCGACGATGACGATGTGGCTCATGAGGACCGATGATCGATCCTAGACCAGCCTGGGTACCGCTCCAACGAGGATCGGAGCGGACGAGGCCCCATGTAACGTCTGGGTAAGGTTTCGCCCTGGCGTCGCAGCCCCGTCGCTGGTTTCTGGTACAGTTCAAAGGTTTCAGTGTCGAAGGGAGACCCACGTGGCGCGATTCCGACTGATTCCCCGGGAAGAGAAGTTCTATCAGGATTTCCTGGCCATGGCCGAGCACATCTGCACGGCCGCCCGCATCATGGAGGAGATGGTCTCGTCCGACCCTCCGGCCTCGAGCAAGATGGACGAGATCAAGGACCTCGAGCATCGGTGCGACTTCCTGACTCACGAGGTCATCCAGCGCCTCCATCGCACCTTCGTCACGCCGATCGACCGCGAAGACATCCACGCCCTCGCGAAGGCGATGGACGACGTCATGGACGCCATCGACGACTCGTCCCACCTGTTCGTGCAGTACCGCATCGAGAAGATGCGTGACGGTGCGCGGAAGTTCTGCCACATCACCGTTAGCGCCACCGAGCAGATTCGCAGCGCCCTCCAGCACATGGAGAAGCGGGAGAATGTGACCCCGTCCGTGGTCGAGGTCAACCGGCTGGAGAATGAGGCCGACCGCCTCCACCAGGAGGTGATCACCGCGCTCTTCGACGATGAGAAAGACCCGATCATGATCATGAAGTGGAAGGAGATCTTCGACTACCTGGAGGCGACGGTCGATTCAATCGAGGATGTCTCCGACGTCATCCAGGGCGTCGTCGTGAAACACGCCTGAGGCGTTCATGGAACTCAGCATCGTCGTCGCGCTCATCATGGTGGCCCTGCTGTTTGATTACATCAACGGGTTTCACGACGCCGCGAACTCCATTGCCACCGTCGTGTCCACGCGCGTGCTGTCGCCGGGCCAGGCCGTGGTGTGGGCCGCGTTCTTCAACTTCATCGCGGCGTTTGGATTCGGGACGGCCGTCGCCAAGACCATTGGCTCGGGGATGATCGATATCAACATCGTCACGCTCCCCGTGATCTTCTCGGGGCTGTTCGGCGCGATCGTGTGGGACCTGTTCACTTGGCATTTCGGGCTGCCGACGAGCTCGTCGCACGCCCTCATCGGCGGGTACGCGGGCGCGGCCATCGCGAAGGCCGGCTGGGCGGCGATCATCCCGGCGGGATGGACGAAGACGCTCATCTTCATCGTGGTTTCCCCTCTCATCGGACTGACCGCGGGCCTCGTGCTGATGGTGTCTATCTACTGGATCTTTCAGCGGACGACGCCTCTTCACGTCGATCACTGGTTCCGGAAGCTCCAATTGGTCTCTGCCGCCTTGTTCAGCCTCAATCACGGCGCGAACGATGCGCAGAAGACGATGGGCATCATCGCGGGCGTGATCTTCACAGTGCCGGCGTTCCGCCCCGTGGTGGCCGACCACGCCGGCCACCTGATGATCCCGTTCTGGGTGGTCCTGATCGCGCATGCCGCCATCGGGCTCGGCACCCTCTCCGGCGGCTGGCGCATCATTCACACGATGGGCTCGCGCATCACCAAGCTCCAGCCCGTCCACGGCTTCGCCGCCGAGACTGGGGCCGCGGCGGCCGTCTTCGTGGCGACGACCCTGGGCATCCCGGTCAGCACAACTCACGCGATTACGGGATCGATCGTCGGCGTCGGGGCCACGCGCCGCCTGTCCGCCGTGCGCTGGGGTGTGGCAGGTCGCATCGTGTGGGCGTGGGTCCTGACGATTCCCGCGGCGGCATTCCTGGGGATGTCGATGCAGATGGTGTTGGGGGCGTTCGGGGTTCGGTAGGACAGACAGGCGAGAGGGGACGGGCGAGAGGCGAGGAGATCCGCCCCGGACGCATCTTGTCGGGACCAAGGCTCAGGGGTCCGTACGCGACAAGCGCCGCACCTCGCCGAGGAGATCCGTGTCGCAGGCCAGCATGATCGCGACGAGATCGGCCACGGTCGTGTGGGGCCGCCCGGGCCAGGTCACCGGACTGCCGAGATCAGCCGCCGTGCACGCGCGCAGGATGTCCAGGTTCGCTCGGCGCTCGGCGATGAACGCCGCGAGTGCCGGGGTGGGCGCCGATGATTCGCCCCCGTCGGTCCGTCCCAGGCCTGCGCGTCCGTAAGTGTGCTCGGCGGCGGCGAGCCTGGCGACCAGCGCTCCAATCTCGGCCCCGGCGGCGGCGGGCGCAGCGGCGACGAGGCGCTCGATGCGCCCAATCGAGTGCTCGAGCGCCTTGATCTGGATGACGCACTCCAGCAGGTCAACCACTCCAGCCTCACTCGGAAACCGCCTGGGCAGGACCCCGGCGCTCGCGCTCTCGTTTCTTCCGCTCCGTGCCTCTGTCTACTGTCTACTGACTACTGACTACTGAGTACTGACTACTTCTTTATCTCCGGTATTCCCGTCGCCCGCTCGGCCACGTAGCCCACGGGCTCGCCTTGCGTGACCGGCGGCGTGGCCACGACGTACAGGATCTCGCCCGCGAACGGCGACCGGATCTCTTCCAGCACCTTGCCGTGAAAATCCGTGACGCGCGCGACCAGCGTGCCCTGGGCCACGGTCTGCCCGGGCTCAACCATCGGGTAGAGCAGGCCCGTGAACCTGGCGCGCAACACCTCGTTCCGCCCGAGCCAGACTGGGTGCGCCACCGAGTCGGGACCGCCGGCGCGCATCTTCAGGTGGCGAAGCACGCCCGCCACACCCTGCTCGACGCGGGCGATCGACTCCTCGTCGGTCCGCGACCAGCCGCCCGATTCCACGGTCAACGCGGGCTTGCCGCGCGTCATCGCCGTGTTCGCCAGGTAGATCGACGCGGCGGGATCGTTGGGGCGCTCGGTGTCGATGACGATGTGATCGAGCCCGAACGCCAGCGCCAGATCCTTGCTCGCCGCCACGACGCCGGGCGCGCTGGTGACGACCCAGTAACTGTAGGGCCTGAGCCACTCGTTGCCGTCGCCGCAGTGGATGTCGATGACGTGCGTGGCCCGATCGATGATCTCGCGGGTGAGGACGTCGGCGATGCGATCGGACAGTGTCCCGTCCCGTGTGCCGGGAAACACGCGGTTCAGGTTCTTGCCGTCGGTCGGCCCGTAGTAGATCGTCCGCTTCAGGAACGACGGCATGTTGGCCACGTGCACGAGGATGACCGAGCCCGCGAGCGACTGCGGGTCGATGGACGTGCGGAGCCGTTGCAGCGCGAGCACCGGCGGGTACTCGACACCGTGCGTGCCGGCGATGAGGGCCAGCACCGGCCCCGGCCGCACGCCATGAATGATCGAGAACGGGATGACGGTGCCTTCGTCGCCGGGCCCGGCGGGCACTTTCAGTTCGCCCGACACTCCCGTGCCAGCTGCCGCCGTGACGCCGCCGACAACGAACGGCCCCTGCGCCCACGTCCGCGTGGGGTCCGCGAGCGTGAGGACGATCCCGAGCAGCCCCGCCGCCCATGTCTTCTGACGCTTCATGTACATCTCCGTTCGGTTCCGGCCAGTACGGCACCCGGATTCACCCGCGCCGGGAGTGGAGGCCGCTGTTACGTGTCCGATCGGGACCGCCGTCTTTCTCGCTTCGCGGGTCGACGTTGCCGCGGAACGGACCGGTCCCGCCAGGCGCTGAACGCACCGATTGTATCGATTTCCTGCGCCGGCGCCAGCGCGACGGCATCGGCACCGAGAGCCGGCCTCGGCTCGGGACGTCCGACGCGCGTGCAAGGTCTTCGGCTCGAAGCAGCGCCGCAACCGTGTCGCGGAGCCGAGTCTCGCAGGCCGGATGGGTGAGACCCCGCAAGCCGTGCTCGGGTGCTACGAGAGGTTACACCGCCGTAGATTCCCTGTAGAATCTGGTACAGTTTCGGGGCGGCCAATGCCTGGCGACGTCCGCCAGGTGGTGCGTAAGGGCCTTGGCCCTCGGGGACGACCTACTTGGCCAGGTTGTTTCCCTCGATTGGGCGTCGCGGCACGCCGCCGCGCCGGTATCGCAGGCAGAGGATTCGCAGCATTGACCACACCCCCTTCGTCCCATTTCGAGGCTGCGTTGCAGCGGGACAGCGACCAGATCCGCACCAAGGTGCTGGAGATGGCGTCGCTGGATGAGCAGGCGCTGACGCGGGCGTACCAGGCGTTCATCAAGCGAGACCGCCAGATGGCGTACTCGGTGATCCTGTGCGATCAGGACGTCGATGCGCTGGAGACAGAGCTGGACCGCCTCTGCCTCGAGTTCATCGTCAGGCACCAGCCCGCGGCGGGCCACCTGCGCTTCGTGTACTCGGCCAGCAAGATCGTCAACGAGCTGGAGCGAGTCGGCGACTACGCCGAGAGCATCGCGCGGCAGGTGTTGTTTCTCAGCTCGCTCACCTTCGAGGCGCCCGTCGACGACTTCAGCGAGATGGCCAATCTGGCCATCCCGATGCTGCACAATTCGGTGCGGGCCTTCGTCGACAAGAACCCTGACCTGGCCCGTGCGACGATGGCGATCGAGCCGCGCGTGAATCAGGTCCGGGATACCCTGAGCGCGAAGCTCGTCGAGTGGCGCGAAGAGGGGCGATTACCGCTGGAGGCGCTGCCGCCGCTCATCAACGTGGCCCGCCGCTTCGAGCGCGTGTCCGACCAGGCGACCAATATCTGCGAGGAGGCGCTCTACTTCGCGACGGGCGAGTACTTGCGCCACCTGCCCCGCGAGGGCTTCCGCGTGCTGTTCGTGGACGAGACCAACGGGTGCCTGAGCCGGCTGGCAGAAGCCATCGGCAACGGGCTGACCGCGAAGCGATTCTCCTTCGCCAGCGCCGGCCTCACGCCCGCGCCGGTAGATCCGCAGACGGTGCGGTTTCTCGCGGACAGGGGCGTGGAGATCTCCCACCAGCCCCCGAGGGCCGTCGAAGACATTCCCCAACTCGACCAGGTGCAGGTGATCGTCAGCCTGTGCAAGGCGAGTGAGCGGGCGTTCCCGCGGCGGCCGGCGAAGAAGACGGTGGGCCTGGACTGGTTCCTTGTCGATCCGTCGGAAGCCCGCGGGACGCCTGCCGATGTTCACGCCGCCTACGAGCAGGCGTACGAGACGCTTACCAACCACGTCCGGGATCTGGTCGAGGCCATCCTTGGAAAGGACGAACGTGAAGCCAGTGCCAACATCAACAGATCGCTCTAGTTTTCGGGTCATCCGCCGCGCCGGCGGCGCGCTGATGCTTGCCACACTCGCCCTGTCGTCGGTCGGGTGTTCCGGCTCGAAGCCGGCGGGACCCGAGAAGACCGTGATCCAGAACACCGGCTCGGACACCATGGTCAACCTAGCCCAGGCCTGGGCCGAGGAGTATGCGCAGGTGGTACCGACGGTCTCCGTAGAGGTGTCCGGCGGCGGCTCGGGCACGGGCATCGCGGCTCTCGAGAACGGCACGGTCGACATTGCCAACACCAGCCGCCGGATGGAACCGGCTGAAGCGGCCACGGCCAAGAAGAACACGGGCAAGGAACCCCGGGAGTTCATGGTCGGCTACGACGCGCTCGCGGTGTACGTCAGCAAGGCGAATCCGCTCGAAGAGATTGCCCTGGAGCAGCTCGCCGCGATCTATGGCGAAGGCGAAAAGGTCACAAAGTGGTCGGAGATGGGCGTGAAGATGCCTCCCGGTGCCGACGAGATCATCCGCGTCAGCCGGCAGTCCAATTCCGGCACCTACGCGTACTTCCGGGAGGCCGTGCTCGGCAAGGGACGGGACTTCAAACTCGGGTCGCGGGACATGCACGGGTCGAAGGACGTGGTCGAGCTGGTTTCCAAGACGCCGGGCGCCATTGGGTACAGTGGCATGGGCTATGCGATTCCCGAGGTCAAGACACTTCGCGTCGCCAGAAAGGCGGGCGGTCCGGCCTACGCCCCGACTGTCGAGAACACGCTGAATCACACCTACCCGATCGCACGGCCGCTGTTCATGTACACGCTCGGGGAACCGACCGGCGCGATCAAGGCCTACCTAGACTGGATCCACGCTGACGAGGGCCAGGCGATTGTACAGAAGAACGGGTACGTGCCGCTGCCGAAACCCGGCGCCGGGCGGTAGGCCCCGGTCGAGATCGGATCGCGGTATCCATGCAGGGCCGGCGCCGGTGGGAGCTACTGGTTGAGGCAGCGATCGAGGCGCTGATCCGTCTGTGCGGGGTCAGCGCGATCCTGTTCGTGTTCGGCATCTTCTTCTTCGTGTTCCGCGAAGGCGCCGGATACCTGTTCAACGGGTTCAGCCCTCGCGGGTTCTTCCTCAGCCCCGAGTGGTATCCGACCTCGCAGAGCCACGTCCGCTACGGGGTGCTGGCCCTGATCGCGGGGACGGCGAGCGTGACGGTGCTCGCGATGGCGCTCGCGGTCCCCTTCGGCATCGGGGCGGCGATATTCGTCTCGGAGTTCTGCGGGGCCAGATGGAAGGAAATCCTCAAGATCACGATCGAGCTGCTTGCCGCGATTCCGTCGGTCGTGTGGGGGTTTATCGGCCTCACGGTGATGAACCCGCTGATCATGCAGCTGTTCGAGGTCCCGATCGGCCTCAACGTCCTGAACGGCGGCCTGATCCTGGCGCTGATGAGCGTGCCCATCATCGTTTCCATCGGCGAGGACGCGCTCAAAGCCGTGCCGGACTCGTACCGCGAGGCGGCGCTGGCGCTCGGCGTGACGCGGTGGCAGCTGGTGTACCGCGTCCTCCTGCCCGCAGCGAAGAACGGGCTGCTCGCTGCCGTGCTCCTCGGCGTCGGCCGGGCGGTGGGCGAGACGATGGCCGTGCTGATGGCCACGGGCCACGCCGTCACGATTCCCACGAGCGTCATGGACTCGGTGCGAACCCTCACCGCCACGATTGCCGCCGAACTCGGCGAGGCTCCCGTGAACTCGGAGCACTACCAGGTGCTGTTCATCATCGGCATCCTGTTGTTCACGATCACGTTCATCGTCAACCTGACCGCCGACCTGATCGTGCGGGGGGTGCGGCGCCGATGACCCGCTGCGAAGCCGAGGGGTAGCTCGACGTGTTCCAGGCCACGCCGCTCACACGCCGGAAGGGGTATAGCGAGCTGGTCGCCAGGACGATCTTCCTGGCGATGACGGCGATGATGGTCCTGCCGCTCATCCTCATCGTGTCGTACCTGTTCTACAAGGCTTGGCCAATCCTCTCGCCGGAGTTCCTGCTGGCCGTGCCCAGGAACGGCATGCGGGCTGGCGGCATCTGGTCGCCGCTGCTCGGGACCATCTACCTGGTCGTGATCTCGCTCGTCATCGCCACGCCGATCGGCGTGCTGGCGGCGGTGTTTCTGAACGAGTACGCGCGTGAGAACTGGATGACCCGTGTCGTGAACCTGGCGGTGGTGAACCTGGCGGGCGTCCCCAGCATCGTGCACGCCCTGTTCGGCCTCGGGGCGTTCGTGCTGTTCGCCCACCTGGGGAAGTCGATCCTCGCGGCATCTCTCACGCTGGCGATCATGACCCTGCCCGTGATCATCGCCAGCACGAAAGAGGCGCTCGCGTCGGTCCCGCTGGCGTTCCGCGAGGCGTGCTGGAATGTCGGCGCGACGCGCTGGCAGACCATCCGGCACGTGGTGCTGCCCAACTCGATCAGCGGGATCCTGACGGGCGTGATCCTGCAGGTGTCGCGCGCGGCCGGCGAAACCGCGCCGATCATGTTCACCGGAGTTGTGTTCTTCAAGGCCATCCCCGAAGGGAAGCTGTTCGCCTACGGGCTGTTCGATCAGTGCATGGCGCTGTCGATGCATCTGTTCACGATTTCCACGCAGGTACCCGACGTGCCCGCGGCCCTCCCGTATGGAACCGCCGTCGTCCTGCTCAGCTCCGTGCTGGCCGTCAACGCGATGGCCATCGCCTTGCGCGTCTACCTGCGCGCGCGGAAGAAATGGTGATGTCCGACGGCAAGATCGATTTCGTGGACCTCCGGGTCCGCTACGGTCGCCGGGAGGCGCTGAAGGGGGTGACCTTCGACGTCCGCCGCCACGAGATCCTGGGCATCATCGGGCCGGCCCAGTCGGGCAAGACGACGCTGCTCCGGACGATCAACCGTACAATCGACGATGTCCCCGGCGCTGTCGTGTCCGGCGCCGTCCGCGTGGATGGGGAGGACGTCCGCCTGGCGCCGGATCTGTACGGGCTCCGCCGCAAGATCGGGATGGTGGCGCCGCTGCCGGTCGGGTTGCCGCTCTCGATCTTCGACAATGTCGCGTTTGCGCCGCGCATGGCCGGCATCCGGAACCGCCACGACCTTGAGGGCCGCGTGGAGCAGTGCCTGCGGCAGGCGGCGCTGTGGGAAGAGGTCAAGGACCGCCTCGACAGCCTCGGGACCAAGCTGTCGGGAGGGCAGCAGCAGCGCCTGACGATCGCCCGGGCGCTGTCGCACGATCCGGAGGTGCTATGCCTCGACGAGTTCTCGATTGCCATCGACCCGGTGACCACCATGCGCATCGAGGACGTGTTGAGAGACCTGCGATCCAGGATGACCATCATCCTGGTCACGAATCTCGTACAGCAGGCGCGGCGGCTGGCCGATCGGACGGCGTTCCTGCTCAACGGTAACCTCGTGGAGGTGGATCGGACCGACGTGATCTTCTCCGAACAGCCCGCAAGCCGGAAGACGTACGAGTACGTCAACGGGATATTCGGATGAGCCCGACCGCCTCGGCCACTCCGGCGACCCTGTCCATCGAGGCCACGGCCATCAACCTCTGGTACGGAGACTTCCAGGCCTTGAAGGACGTCGACCTCGGGGTCCGTCACGGCCAGATCGCGGCGCTCATCGGCCCGTCCGGATGCGGAAAGACGACGCTGCTCCGCTGCTTCAACCGCATCAACGAGCGCTACGGGTACGTCCGGACCACCGGCGAGATCAGCATCCTCGGCCAGAACATCTACGCGCCGGACGTCTCGCTCGTGGAACTGCGCAAGTCGGTGGGGATGGTGTTCCAGCGTCCGAATCCGCTTCCCATCTCGGTTTACGAGAACGTCGTCTTCGGCCTGCGCGTCCACAGCGCGATCGGGCGCTTCAGGAAGGCCGATCTCGATGACGCGGTCGAGAAGGCCCTCACCGAGGTGTCGCTCTGGCGCGATCTCAAGGACCGCCTGCACACCCGCGCGACGTCGCTCCAGCTGGAACAGCAGCAGAAGCTGTGCATCGCGCGCCTCCTGCCCCTGAAGCCGGAAGTCATCCTCATGGACGAGCCGTGTTCGGCGCTCGACACCGAGGCCACCCTCGGGATCGAAGAGCTGATGCTCACCCTCGCCGGGCGCTACACGATCCTCATCGTGACGCACAACATGGCCCAGGCACGGCGCGTCAGCGAGGAGTGCGCGTTCATGCTTATGGGCGAGGTCGTCGAGCACGCGCGTACGCAGGAACTCTTTCTCACGCCGCGCGACCCGCGGACGGCCGACTACGTCGAAGGCCGCTACGGCTAGTGGGCCATCAGGCCCCGGCCGGGCCCGCGCGTCGTGCGGCAGCACGATGCTGACGTGGCCGGCGCGAGGTCGTGCGTCCGTCAGTTGCCGCCCGTCCGATCGTCCACTGCTTCCCGCTTCTGTCTTCTGTCTTCCGTCTTCCAACTACTGACCAGCGGCTGCGGACTACTTCGTGAGCTCCGTCACACCCGCTGCCCGCTCGGCCACGAAGCCCACCGGCTCGCCCTTCGTCACTGGCGGCGTGGCCACGACGTACAGAATCTCGCCCGCGAATGGCGACCGGATCTCCTCCAGCAGCTTGCCGTGGAAATCCGTGACGCGCGCGATGAGCGTGCCCTGGGCCACCGTCTGCCCG
>Ga0315273_10014944_pt1 | contig 10024 bp, 8 predicted proteins | sample YL17G02_0_MG_FD_205753 | JGI IMG/M metagenome (GOLD analysis project Ga0315273, IMG submission 205753) | Sediment microbial communities from Yellowstone Lake, YNP, Wyoming, USA - YL17G02_0 | ecosystem: Environmental > Aquatic > Freshwater > Lake > Sediment | place: USA: Wyoming | collected... | reverse complement strand
GGCTGTGATCGGGACGAGTACCCATCGCGGCGCCGGCACAGAGACCCGGCGGCTGGTGGAAGCCGGGGCGGCGACGATGGCGAATGGACCCGGGAGCCTCCGGACCGAACGCGGACCGGCGAGCGTCGAGGTGACGCACGCACGGCCCCGCCAGTAGGCTCCGGCGCAGAGCGCCAGCGATAAAGGGCAGCGCCGATCGGACGGTCCCCGTCCCGTCGGTCAGGTGAGCGCGGCAGACGCCGAACCCGGGTGGCACCGCGGAAGGTCCGACCTTTCGTCCTGGCAGGACGAGAGGTCGTGTTCGTTTCCGGAGGTCAGCCCAGATGTCCACCCAGCACCCCCTCAGCCTCGGCGAGGTCAAGCGCCTCGCGGAGAGCGCGGACACGATCCGCCTGCGGGCGGTGCGCGACGCCGACCTCGAGACTCCGATCGGCGCCTTCCTGCGCCTCGATGACGGCGCGACCCCCGCCTACCTGCTCGAGTCCGTGGAGGGCGGCGAGCGCCTCGGCCGCTACAGCTTTCTCGGCATCGGGCCGCGCCGGCTGCTCGAGGTCCGCGACGGCCGGGCCCGGATCCAGGACCGTCCCGTCGGCGTCGTCGACTACACCCCCGACCTGCCGGTGACGGAGATCCCGGCCGACGATCCACTCGCGGCGCTCCGCGACTTCCTGCCGCGCCGCCGGGCGGAGCCCTCCGAGGGGATGCCCCGCTTCACCGGCGGCGCCGTTGGCGCCCTCGCCTACGACGCGGTCTCGGTCTTCGAGCCGACCGTCCCGCTGCCGGCCGCCGATCCGGTCGGGGTCCCGCTTGCGAGCTTCATCGAGACCGACCTCGTCCTCGTCTTCGACCATTTGACCCACACGCTGGCGGCGATCGCCTCGCTCCACACGGAAGCGCCGCGGCTCGAGGAGCGCTACCGGGTGGCCGAGCGGGCGCTCTTCGAGGCGCTGGAGAAGAGCGCCCGGCCGAGCGCTGCCGAGATCGCCCGGCCCGTGGTCACGCGCGCCGCCGCCACCGCAGCCGCCGCCGCAGCGGGCGTCGCGCCCGAGCCGCCGGAGACCTCGCTCGGCCGCGACGCCTACGAGGCCGCGGTCCGCAACGCGAAGGACGCGATCGCGGCGGGGGAGGCGATCCAGGTGGTCCTCGCCCGCCGCCAGACCATGGCCCTCCCGCGCCGCCCGGACGGCACTCCGGTCGACGGGATCGGTCTCTACCGGGCGCTCCGCAAGGTCAACCCCAGCCCCTACCTCTTCTTCGTCCGGACCCCGTCGTTCGAGGTCGTCGGCGCCAGCCCGGAGCTCCTCCTCCAGGTCGAGGGCGACCGGATGACGACCCACCCGATCGCCGGCACGCGGCCGCGCGGGACCAACCCGAAGGACGACGAGCTGCTCGCCGAGCAGCTCCAGGCCGACCCGAAGGAGCGCGCCGAGCACGTGATGCTCGTCGACCTCGGCCGCAACGACCTCGGGCGGGTGGCCCGGCCGGGCACGGTCCGGGTCTCGAAGTACATGGAAGTGGAGCGCTACAGCCACGTCCTCCACCTGGTGAGCCACGTCGAGGCGAAGATGGCGCCGGGGCTCGACGCCCTCGAGGCCCTGCGCAGCGTCTTCCCGGCCGGGACGCTGTCGGGGGCCCCGAAGGTGCGGGCCATGCAGCTGATCGCGGCGGCCGAAGGCGAGCGGCGGGGGCTCTACGGCGGCGCCGTCGGCTACCTCGGCTACGACGGGAACCTCGACACGGCGATCACGATCCGCAGCGCGGTGCTCAAGGACGGCGTCGCCCACGTCCACACCGGGGCCGGCATCGTGGCCGCCAGCGTGCCCGAGCGCGAGTTCGAGGAGACCGAGCACAAGGCGGCGGCCCTGCGGCGGGCGATCGACCTGGCGGCCGGGGGCACGGGTGCGCCGGCATCCCCGGCGGGCGAGGCGGTCGGTGCGTCCGAACTGACCGAAGACGGGCCGGCTCCCGACGGCGCGTCCGGCGGGCCGACCGGGGACGGCCGATGATTCTCGTCATCGACAACTACGACAGCTTCACCTTCAACCTGGTGCAGGCGCTGCAGGCCGCCGGGGCCGAGGTGCGGGTCGTCCGCAACGACGCGATCGACCGCGCGGGCCTCGACGCGCTCGCCGACGACCCGGCAGTCGCCCTGCGGGGGATCGTGGTCTCGCCGGGGCCGTCGGACCCGGAGCACGCCGGAATCTCCATCGAGACCGTCCACTTCGCCGCCGAGCGGCGGATCCCCCTCCTCGGCGTCTGCCTGGGGATGCAGGCGATGGGTGCCGCATTCGGTGCTTCGATCGTGCGCGCGCCGACGCTGGTCCACGGCGAGGCGTCGCCCGTGGAGCACGACGGCGCGGGACTCCTTGCCGGGATGAGCCCCGGCTTCCCGGCCGCCCGCTACCACTCGCTGTGCATCGACCCGGCAACGCTGCCGGCAGAGCTGGTCGTGACGGCCCACAGCGCGGGCGACGAGGTCCTCATGGGGGTGCGCCACGTCTCGCTGCCGATGGAGGGCGTCCAGTTCCACCCGGAGTCGGTGCTGACGCCGGAAGGTCCGCACCTGCTCGCCAACTTCCTGCGCCTCGCGGGCGAGGGCGAGGCGGCCCTGCTCGACGCGGCGGCGGGCTCGTTCGCGACGCACGGGCTCGACGAGGCCGATGCGCCGGCAGCCGAGCCGGCGGGAGCGGCCCGATGAGCGAGGCGGTCCGCGCGGCCCTGGCGGCCGTCGTCGACGGGCGCTCGCTCGAGCGCGCCGAGGCGCGCGCCGCGATGGGCGCGGTGATGGACGGCGAGGCGACCCCGGCCCAGCTGGCGGCCCTCCTCGTGGCCCTCCGGATGCGCGGCGAGACGGTCGATGAGCTGACGGGGTTCGCCGAGGCCATGCGCGAGCGGGTGGTGCGGGTGGGGGCGCCCGCCGGCACGATCGACGTGGTCGGCACGGGCGGCGACCGGAGCGGGACGATCAACGTCTCCACCGGGGCCGCGCTGGTGGCCGCGGCCGCCGGCGTCCCGGTGGCGAAGCACGGCAACCGCGCGATCACCTCGCGGGCCGGGTCGGCGGACGTGCTCGAGGCGCTGGGCGTCCGCACCGACCACGACGCGGACTCGGCCGCGGCCGCGCTCCGCGAGCTCGGCTTCGCGTTCCTCTTCGCCCCGTCGTTCCACCCGGCGATGCGCCACGCGGGCCCGACCCGCCGTGAGCTCGGGATCCGGACCGCTTTCAACCTGCTCGGGCCCCTCACGAACCCGGCCGGCGTGACGCGCGCGGTGCTGGGGATCGGGGTGGCCGCCGTCGCCCCCGCGTACGCGGCGGTCGTGGAGGCGCTCGGCACCCAGCGGACGCTCGTCGTCCACGGAGCCGGGGTGGACGAGCTGCCCCTCGACGGGAGCGGCGTGATCCACGATGTCTCCCCGGCGGGCGTGATCCGGAGCGAGGTGGACCCCGCCGCCCTGGGACTGGCCGTCGCGCCGCTCGGCACGCTGGCGGGCGGCACCGCCGCGGAGAACGCGGCGCTGCTGGAGGCGATCCTCGCCGGCACCGATCGCGGCCCGCGGCGGGACGTGATCCTGCTCAACGCCGCGGCCGCCTTCGTCGCCGCCGGTCGGGCCCGAGACCTGGGTGCGGGTGTCGCCCTCGCGGCCGCGATCATCGACGGCGGCTCCGCGACAACGCTGCTGGCCCGGCTGAGAGCCGAGAAGGCAGCCGCCGACCGGGTGCGCGCCGCCAGCTCCGAGGTGCCCGCATGACCCCCGCCGCCGCGCCCGCCCGCCCCGCGTCGCGCCGCCGGGCGGGCGTCCTCGGGGAGATCGCGGCGCGACGCGCCGCCGACGTGGCGGCCGAGCTGGGCGACGCGACCTACCGCGATCTGGCTCGCGCTGCCGCCTCCGCCCCTGCGCCGCGCGACGCGACCCTCCGCTTGGCCCGGCCCGGGCTCCATCTCATCGCCGAGGTGAAACGCTCGTCGCCGTCCGCCGGTGCGATCGATCCGATCGCCGATCCCGTGGCCCGGGCCCGCGCCTATGAGGCCGGGGGAGCGTCGGTCATCTCCGTCCTGTGCGAGCCGCACTGGTTCGGCGGGTCGGTGGCCGACCTGCGCGCGGTCCGGGCCGCGGTCGCCGTCCCGGTCCTCGCCAAGGAGTTCGTGGTCGACGCGAGGCAGCTCCCGCTCCTGCGGGCCGCCGGGGCCGACCTCGTCCTGCTGCTCGCGGCGCTCCATCCGGCCCGTCGGCTCGCGGACCTCGCCGCCCGCGCCCGCGACCTCGGCCTGGAGCCGCTTGTCGAGGTCCACGCCGAGCGGGAGCTCCACGCCGCGCTCGCGTCGGGGGCGCGCCTGGTAGGCGTCAACTCGCGGGACCTGCGGACCCTCGAGGTCGACCCCGACTACCCGATCCGGCTGCGTCCCGGCATTCCCGACGACTGGATCGCGATCGCGGAGTCCGGGGCGCGCGACCCCGCGACGATCGCCCGCTGGCGAGCCGCCGGCTACGACGCCGCGCTCGTCGGGGAGGCGCTCGTGCGGGCCGCCGATCCCCGCGCGGCCGCGGCCGCCTTCGTCGCCGCCGGCGCCGTGCCCGACGACGTCGGCGCCGCTCATCGGATTCCGCTCGTGAAGATCTGCGGCGTGGTCGACGACGCCGGGCTCGATACGGCGCTGGCCGCCGGCGCCGACGCGATCGGCCTCAACTTCGTGGCCGGCACGCCGCGGGCGTTGACCCTCGACGAGGGGGTCGCCCTGGCCCACCGCGCCCGGGCGGCCGGCGGCACCCGCGCCCCGACCATTGTCGCGATCACGGCGCGGGCCGACGACGCGCTCCTCGCCGCACTGGCGGCGGACGTCAACGTCGATGCCATCCAGTTCGCGGGCCGGGAGCCGCCGGCGCGGATCTCTGCCTCGCCGCGCCCGGCCTGGGCCGTGGTGCACCTCCCGGTGCAGGCCCCGGCCGATGCTGCCGAACGTGAGCACGCGGCCGCCGCGGCGGTCGCCCGCGCCCGGGCGCTCCTCGACGCCGGCGCGCGGCGCATCGTTCTCGACACCGCCGGCGGACCCCATCCGGGCGGGACCGGCACCCGGGCCGACGCCTCGCTGGCGGCCGCGGTCGCGCGGGAGGTGCCGGTGATCCTGGCCGGCGGCCTCACCGCGGCATCCGTCGCCGGCGCGCTCCTGGCCGTCCCCGCGGTCGGCGTCGACGTCGCCTCAGGCGTTGAGGCGCCCAGGGTCGAGGGCGAGCGGCCGCGCAAGGACCCCCTCGCCGTCGCCCTCTTCGCCAAGCGCGCCCGCGCCGCCCGCTTCGACCGCCCCAACGTCGCCTCCGGCCCGACCCCCGTCCACCCCGGCCTGCTCGAGGCCGACGCCCGCGGCCACTGGGGAGCGGAGCGCGACTTCGGTGGGCGCTTCGTCCCGGAGACGCTCGTCGGGGCCCTGGAGCAGCTCGAGGCCGCCTACGCCGCCCTCCGCCACGACCCGGTCTTCTGGGCCGAGCTGCGCGACCTCCTCGCCCGGTACGCCGGCCGCCCGACCCCGCTCTACCGCGCCGACCGGCTCGCCGCGGCCGTCCTCGCCGAATCCGCCCACCTTCGGGCGACCCCCGACCCCGTGCCCGCCGGCCACGCCCCCAGCGCCCGTCGTGCCGTCGCGCCCCTCCCGACCCGCCTTCGCGTCTACCTGAAGCGCGAGGACCTCGCCCACACCGGGGCCCACAAGATCAACAACGCCCTTGGTCAGGCGCTGCTTACACATCGCCTCGGTAAGACCCGGGTGATCGCCGAGACCGGCGCCGGCCAGCATGGCGTCGCGACGGCGACCGCCTGCGCCCTCCTGGGCCTCCCCTGCGTCGTGTTCATGGGCGAGGAGGACATCCGGCGCCAGGCCCCGAACGTCCTCCGGATGCGCGCCCTCGGCGCCGAGGTCCGCTCGGTCACCTCCGGCACGGCGACCCTCAAGGATGCCGTCAACGAGGCGATGCGCGACTGGGTCACGAACGTCGCGACCACCCACTACGTGCTGGGCAGCGCGATGGGCCCGCACCCGTACCCGACGATCGTGCGCGACCTCCAGCGCCGCATCGGCGACGAGGCGGCCGCGCAGCTCGTGGCGGTCGAGGGGCGCCTGCCGGACCTCGCCCTCGCCTGCGTCGGGGGCGGCTCGAACGCGATCGGTCTCCTGTCCCGCTTCATCGGCGAGCCGTCGGTCCGCCTCGCCGTGGCCGAGGCCGCCGGCGACGGGATCGAGACCGGGCGCCACGCGGCCGCGATCCTGGGTGGGACGCCGGGGATCCTCCACGGCTCGCGCTCGCTCATGCTCCAGGACCGCGACGGGCAGGTCGTCGAGGCGGTCAGCGCCTCGGCGGGTCTCGACTACCCGGGCGTCGGACCGCAGCTCGCGGCGCTTGCCGAAGCCGGCCGGATCGCGGTGGCCGGCGCGACTGACCGCGAGGCGGTGGCGGCGATGAAGGCGGTGACGCTGACGGAGGGGATCCTCCCTGCGCTCGAGACGGCCCACGCGATCGCCGCGCTGCCGGGGTTGCTGGCCGGCGTCGGCAGCCGGCCTGGGCGCGGTGGTCCGCCGCCCGCCTGGCCCGACGAGACGCTCGTCCTGGTCGGCTTCTCCGGCCGGGGCGACAAGGACCTTGCCGCGCTCGAGCGCTTCGCCGACGTCGAGCCGTGGGAGGGCGCCCGATGACGGCCGCTGCGCCCGGTCAGCCCGCCGCCGCCCCGTCCACCAACGACACCGCAGGCGCCCGGCGGATCGCCGACGCCTTCGCGCGCGCCCACGCGAACGGCCGCGTCGCCCTGATCCCGCTCATCGTCGCCGGCTACCCGGATGCCGAGACGTCGCTGGTCATCGCCCTCGCCGCGATCGACGCCGGCGCCGACCTGCTCGAGGTCGGCCTCCCGTACTCGGATCCCCTGGCCGACGGAACCACCCTGCAGCGCGCCTCTGCCGGCGCCCTCGCCGCCGGCGCCACGTTCGACGGCTCGCTCGACCTCGTCCGGCGGATCGCCCGCGCCCGCCCGGGCGTTCCGCTCGTCACGATGGGCTACGCGAACCAGCTGATGGGCGGCGGCGACGGCCGCGAGCGCGCCCGCGCGCTCGCGAGGGCCGGCGCCGCGGGCACGATCGTGGCCGACCTGACGCCCGACGAAGGGGCGCCCTTCGAGGCCGCGGCGGCGGGGGAGGGGATCGCCGTCGTCTACCTCGTCGCCCCGACCACGTCGCCCGCGCGCCGAGCGCTCGTCGCTGCCCGGAGCGGCGGCTTCCTCTACTGCGTCTCGCTCGTCGGGATCACCGGTGCGCGGAGCAGCCTCCCGCCGGAGGTCGGCAGCTACGTCCGCGAGGTGAAGGCCGTCAGCCCGGTTCCGGTCGCCGTCGGCTTCGGCGTGAGCCGCCCGGCCCACGTCCGTGCCCTCGTCCGAGCCGGCGCCGACGGCGTCATCGTCGCCTCGGCCCTCGTCGACGCCCTCGGTCCGGACGGGCGTGACGTGGCCGCACTCGGCAGGCTGGTCGCCTCCCTGGGGCGGGCGGCCGCGAGCCCCTGATCGCAGCCGGCCCGTCATCGGTACGCCGCGGTTGTGGACCAGGCGTGAGGCGCGCCAAGATCCGGGCCCGCGTGGGTTGTGCGGCCGCGTCTGTGGCGCCATGCACACGGTTTCGTGGGATCAGATGAGAGCACGCCGGGGCACGCGAGCGGCCTGTCGCCTCGGCCCACCGGGGGCGGTTCGCCTCTCCACCAGATCGCTGGTTCGTGGCGGCGGCTCGCAGGGGCGCCCAGCTGCCAGAGAGGGCCCGCCGTGCCCGGCCCAACCGGCCGAGGCACCGGGCGTCTGTGGGCCATTCGGCTCTCGCCGACTGTGCGGCGGGCTGCGACGTTTCCCGCAGCGGGCAGCTCGGAGGGATCGGTCATGTGCGCAGTGTCGCGCTTCAGGCGGCGGCTGCTGCTGGTCTGCGTCATGGCCGGGGCGGTGCTCGCCGGCTGTGGCGGAGCGTCCTCACCCCCCGGTACGCCGCGGCACGCCACCCCACGCCCTGAACCCACGCCCAGCCCGGAGCCAAGCCCATGGTCGAGCGGCTGGCCAGGGGGGGGCCTGGACGCGAATTGGGACGTCCTGCGGGATCTCCAGGGCGAGCTGTTCGATACCTGCCATGCCGGAACGCCCGTGCCGGGAGCCGCGCCCTATGCGGGCAAGGTCCACCCCCTGATCGTGATGGACATGAACAACGCGTGGCTGGCCTATGACGTCGACATCAACCAGGAGTTCCGGGCGAGCGGCTGGCCATGGCCGAGCCCGATCCAGCTGGTCGCGTGCTATCGCAGCGAAGACAAGAAGGCGGGCTCGTGTGGCCCCTACAAGACGGAGGCCGGCGAGGTCGGCGAGGTCATCCGATACCGTGAGACGATGACGATCCGGGTGGTCGTCGCCGCGACCGGCAAGGTGCTCCAGAAGAAAGCCCTGACGAGCGCCACCCCGAAGTGCCCGGGCGCGAAGTTCTGGACCACGGGCACCTGGGGCTGGACGCTCAAGAACCCGGTGACTGCCGACCAGATCAGCACCTACATCACGGCGGTGTCGAAGCAGCAGGTGAAATAGCCGCCCTCGGGCTACGCACGGGACGATCGTGCGACGCCCGATGGTATCGTTGCCCGATGAGCAGATCGTTGCTGGCGGACCCGTTCGCGCACCACGTGTGGGCGACCCTGCGGCTGGTTGATGCGTGCCTCGCGCTGAGTCCGCAGCAGCTGGGGAGGGACGTCCCGGGTACCTACGGCTCGATCCTCGCGACGATGCGCCACCTCGTGGGTGCCGACTCCTCGTACCTGTTCGCCCTGACGGGCGGGGGCGTCCCCATCATCGACGAGGACCAGATGGACCTCCGCGGGCTTCGGACCACCATGGAGCAGAACGAAGCCGCCTGGTCGTCCCTCCTGGCAGCGGACCTCGATCCGGACGTCGTCGTCGTGAGGCACCGCGACGACGGGTCCGAAAGCCACGCGCCGATGGGAGTCCGGCTCGCGCAGGCGCTGCACCACGGATCCGATCATCGGAGCCAGATCTGCACCGCGCTCACGACGCTCGCGGTGGAGCCACCGGCGATCGACGTGTGGGACTTCGCCGAACAGGCCGGCCGCCTCGTCGAGGTTCCACCCCGCTCCTGAATGTTCGGCGCGCTCGTCGGTCGTGTGATGGTCGCCTCGAGCTCGTCTGTCACGGAGGGAACAGGCATGGTCAGACCGGCCAGCGTGGAGGATTACCTGGCCGCCCGGCCGGAGGACCGGCGCGCCGCCCTGGAGGAGCTTCGGCAGACCATCAAGGCCGCCCCCCCCCGAGGCGACGGAGATGATCGCCTACCAGATGCCGGCGTTCCGGAGTCACGGTCGATTCCTCGTCTCCTACGCCGCGTTCAAGAACCACAACAGCCGGTTTCCGGCGAGCGAGGCGGTCATCGAGGCACTCGGCGAGGAGCTGGCGCCCCACCTTGCGGGGAAGGGGACGATCCGCTTCCGCGCAGGCACCCCCATCCCTGCCGCAGTCGTGACCAGGATCGTCAAGGTGCAGCTCGCCGAGAACGCAGCACGCGTTGGTCGTTGAGGCGTCGGCGATCGGGCACGTCGCACCTGCGATCGCCGATGGTCGACTTGGGCAGGCGTCCAGGTACGCTCGCGGGCGCTCGCGCAGCCGGCGACCCTCCCCTGGGAGAGCCCGCCAGGGGCATCCAGGCCTGCTTGTGCTGCTGGGTTGACAGGGCGGCAGGGTCCTTTCGGACCGGGCGGCTGAGCTCCTCGCCGGCGTAGCGGAGCAGGACGTCGCCCTCGCGGACGACCCAGCGACCGGCAGCCGCGAGCGCCCGATGGCGCTCTCGCGCGACCTCCCAGCCCCTGTGGGTACAATCGCGCCACCCGTCGACCGGTGCGTCAGGAGTCATCGAAGCGTGCGCGTCGCCCACATTCCCAAGAACTACCTGGTGCTCATCGCCGGCCTGGTCTGGTGCGCGGCGGGCGCGATGGTATGCATGATCGGGCTGCC
>Ga0315273_10014941_pt1 | contig 10026 bp, 8 predicted proteins | sample YL17G02_0_MG_FD_205753 | JGI IMG/M metagenome (GOLD analysis project Ga0315273, IMG submission 205753) | Sediment microbial communities from Yellowstone Lake, YNP, Wyoming, USA - YL17G02_0 | ecosystem: Environmental > Aquatic > Freshwater > Lake > Sediment | place: USA: Wyoming | collected... | reverse complement strand
TTTGAAGAAGCAAAGAAAAATTTCAGATGGAGTGAGAGGTGGGAGGTATTTGATAGAAAACCTGAAAATTTAAACATTGCACATGAATGTGTGGATCGACATCCCAAAGAAAGAATCGCAATTAGACTGAAAAATAGTGATGGCAGCAAGGAGACCTACACGTTTGGTGAGCTTTCTGATTTGACATCAAAGTTTGCCAATATGCTGGAAAAGAGAGGCGTTACTCCCGGTGATAAGGTGGGAATTGCATTGAACCCTTCTCTGGAATACTACGTCAGCTTTTATGGTACCTTAAAGAGAGGTGCAGTGGCCGTGCCTTGCTATGCGCTCCTCGGCCCCGAGGGGCTTGGGTATCGGCTTGAAGACTCCAAGGCGAAGGTTGTGATCATAGGCAAGGAGAGAACGGCCAGTATACCTTCTAGGCTGATGTCAAATGTAATTCATTCTGAAGAATTGATTGAAATTATTGAAAAAGAAGATCAGAATTACAAAACCAGCACATCAGCCGATACTCTCGCAGTAATACAGTTTTCAAGCGGCACGACAGGTCAACCGAAGCAGGTCCTTTATAATCACGCGGCAGTGTCTGTTTCTGCTGTGTTTACAAAATTCTGGCTTGGCCTTCAAGAGGGTGACAGCTATATCTGCACCTCATCTCCAGCATGGGGACATGGGATATGGTACGGAACAGTGGGCCCGTTAATATTCGGAAACGGGATCGGAGCGTTTTCGGGAAAATTTGACCCAGAGATGCTGTTGCAAGCCTTTGAAGAGTTTGAGACTACGGTAACCTCCAACATTCCAAGGGTTTATAAAATGATCATGGAATGCGGAAAGATCGACAACTATAAGCTGAAGCTTAGGCGGCTAACATATACCGGGGATGGAATTGAAAAAGAAGTAGTTGAATACTTCCAGAAAAAGTTAGGCGTTTATATTGGAAGTACTTATGGAAATACCGAGTCAGGTCCCATCGTCCTTGATTATGCTTTCGATGACTGGAAGCCGAGACTGGGAACTGCAGGAAAGGCGATATTGGGAGTGAAGTTGGGTATCCTGGATGAGGATGGGAAGGAATTGCCCCCAGGCGAAACTGGTCAGGCTGCTGTATGGCGTAAAGGCAAATGGAATGGAATCGGAGATTACGGTTATCTTGATGAGGACGGTTACTTCTATCCCAAGGGGAGAAGTGATGACGTAATAAAATCATCAGGATACAGAATCGGACCATTTGAAATAGAGACTGTTCTTGAGAAACATCCGGCGGTTCAGAAGTCTGCAGTAGTGGGCAGTCCGGACAAAGAGCGTGGCGAGGTTGTTAAAGCCTTTATTGTTCTTAACCCAGAGTTTAAGCTTAAGCCAAGTGAAGAGTTAATATCTGAGATAAAGAATTTTGTTAAGACACGGTTGAGCATGCACGAATATCCAAAAGAAATCGAGTTCGTTGAGGAACTTCCTGAGACTCCTGACGGAAAACTAAAAAGAAAAGTGCTTAAGCAAAAAGAATATGAAAAGAAGGGGAAGAAGCTGCGATAGAAACCCAAACAAGTGAAGAGTGGTTATGGGGTTTTAGTGGATGGCAAAGAAGGCAATGGGTGTAACACCAGAGGCACCCTTAGGTGTTCCTGACTCTGCCAAGGAGTTAGACTACGGAAATGGATCTTGATTCTGCCTGCCAACTGGATGTGAACCTATCATCAATATGTTTAGGAACCCTGGATTTTAAGGAGAGCGTTACCACCTTTGTGGACAACCGGAAATCCGAATTCAAAGGGATTGAAGCTCCGGGATAGTGAAAACATTTTAGAAAAATCAAGTGAGGCTGTCATGGATGTTAATGATGTCGTATGTATAAGCACCTGCCGAACGCCTATGGGTAGATTCGGGGGCAAGTTAAAGGATTTCAGTGTGCACAAGCTGGGCGCGAGGGTTATCGCTGAAGCCCTCAAGCGTGCAGGAATAGAAGGTAAGGATGTGGGCGAGGTGATCGTAGGGCACTGCCGGCAGGCAGGCAACGGTCCCAACCCGGCCAAGATCGCTGCGGTCATGGGTGGAATCCCCCAGGATGTTCACGCAGTGACCATCAACAACGCCTGCCCCTCCGGGATGAAGGCCACCATCTTTGGGATTCAGAATCTTCTGCTGGGAGAGATCGACACTGCAATGATTGCCGGTATGGAGAGCATGAGTACCATTCCCTATCTTCTCAAGACCGGCAGGTGGAACGGTTTCAGGATGGGAGACCAAGTTTTACTGGATGGATGGAATGATACCAGAGATATAATTTGCGACATGCTTATGGGGAATACCGCGGAAAATCTGGTTGAAAAGTATCAGCTTACCAGAAATGAACAGGACGAGTTTGCTCTCAGCAGCCATCAGAAAGCGGCCAAGGCCCAGGTTGAGGGGTGGTTTGATGAGGAGATTGTTTCGGTTGTGATACCGGCAACCAAGGAAAAACCTGAAGAAATTTTTGCCCGGGACGAACCCATAAGGGGGGATACCTCCCTGGAGCAGATGGCCAAACTGCCGGCGGCATTTAAGAAGGGTGGTTCCGTTACCGCAGGGAATTCGTGCGGATTGAGTGATGGGGCGAGCAGCATGGTGCTGATGTCAAGGGATAAAGCCAGGGCGCTGGGAATTCAACCGCTTTTCTCTATACGGAGTTTCGCTTCCGTCGGCGTGGAAAATGCTTACATGGGAGAAGGTCCTGCAGTGGCTATACCAAAGGCTCTAAAAAAAGTTGGCATGGATCTTAACAATATGGACCTGATCGAAGTCAACGAAGCTTTTGCTGCCCAGATCCTTGCAAACGAAAGGGTCCTTTCCTGGGATCGTTCCAAGCTTAATGTCCATGGTGGGGCGATTGCTCTGGGTCATCCTACCGGTGAAAGTGGCGTCAGGATCATCGTGACCCTCTACCATGCCCTGAAAAGAATGGACAAGGAGTTCGGCATAGCAAGCATTTGTGGCGGAACAGGTGTTGCTTGCGCAGTGATCATGAAACGAGAAATTTAGGGTTTGGGGGATTACTAAGTGCACCGGGGACATTTCACCCCGTGTATGGAGCTCAAACGATCGCAGTGGGGCGGTATGCAATGGCAGCCACCAGATACTTTGAGCGGTATGGCTTGAGTCGGGAAGAAGGAAAGAAGGTGATCGGGATGATCTCGGTCAAGAGTCATTATAATGGAGCACGGAACCCGAAGGCTCATTTGCGGAGGGAAGTGACCTTGGAAGAGGTAATTAATGCTCCCCTCATTGCTTGGCCTCTAGGGCTTTATGATTGTTGTGGGGTAACGGATGGGGCAGCGGCAGCTATATTATGTCGCACGGAAGATGCCAAACAGTTTCGCAAAGACTACGTGACGATCAAAGGGATTGGACTTTCGGTGGGTCCTGGGTGGGGGAAGGAGAAGAGTGACTTTGATTATACCCATTGGCCGGAGACTGAACACGCAGCAAGGATGGCGTATGCGGATGCGGGGATCAAGGATCCCCGGAAGGAATTAGGCGTGGCTGAAGTTCATGACTGTTTCTCCATCGCTGAGCTCATTGCGATTGAATCCTTGGGGCTATGTGAGAAAGGGAAGGCAAAGTATGACATTGAGGCTGGGTCTTTTTCTTTAAAGGGAGATATGCCGGTCAATCCGAGTGGGGGGTTAAAGTCATTTGGTCATCCCATCGGGGCGAGTGGCTGTCGGGAGGGATCGGAGGTGTACAAGCAGATTCAGGGGAAGGCAGAACTTCCGGAGCGACAGATCAAAAATGTCACGCTGGGGTTAATACATAACCAAGGAGGACATCCGGGCAGGTTCATGGCAGGGGTGTGTATTATTGGGGCACCATGATAACAACATTTGAGACAGAATGCACTTTGAGAGGTGAGTATGGGATACAAGGACTTAAAATCATTTTTGAGAAAGCTTGATGAACAAGATGAACTAATCAAGATAGGAGAAGAAGTTAACCCCAAATTTGAAGCCGCTGCCGTGCTTAAACAAGTGGGGCAATCGGAGAATCCTGCCATAGTATTCCAAAATGTAACCGGGTATTCATTCCCAGTGGTGGGAAACCTTTTTGGTTCCCGAAATCGTTTGGCTCTGGCACTTGAAACAACCAAAGATAAATTAAAGGAAAAATACCTGGAAGCCAAGAATCGCTCCCTTCCTCCGGTTATGGTTCAGGATGCCCCTGTTAAAGAAGTAGTGATTAAAGATGCCGTTGACATTCCGGCACTGATTCCAGCCCTTACCCACCATCGCAAAGACAAAAACCCGTACTTCACTCAAGCGATCTGCTTTATGAAACACCCGCAAACACGGACCTCCACCATGGGAATCCACCGCATGGAGGTAAAAGGGGGGAACCGCTTGGGAATTTATTTGGGTAGTCGAACCTCGACTGAGTACTTAAGGATAGCGGAGGAAAGGAATGAATCCCTAGACATAGCGATCGTTTTGGGAGTGGATCCGGGCATATTATTAGCTGCCGTTGCCTGGTACCCCTATGGGGATAAAATCGGTTTAGCAGGCAGCCTTCGGGGAGAACCGGTAGAGTTAGTCCGGGCGGAAACTGTTGATTTGGAGGTTCCTGCGCAGGCAGTCTTTGTTCTCGAAGGTAAGGTTTTACCTCATGTCCGTGAGGAGGAAGGACCTTTTGGAGAAAGTACTGGCAATTATGCCACATTTAGTAATCCCGTGATTGAAATCTCGACCATTACTCACCAGAAGGACGCAGTGTACCCGGCGGCAGTTCCGTGGGCGATTGAAGATGAACTGCAGTTTTCACTGGCATGGGGGGTTGAGACCCTACGAACGCTGAAGCAACTTTACCCTGCGGTGATCGACTTGAACCTCATTTCCATGATGAACGCGGTAATTTCCATGAAAAAAAAGGACAGCGCCCAGGTGAGAGAAGTGCTTTATTTGACGCTCATCAGCAACCAGTTTATCAAAAAGGCAGTGGTAGTGGATCAAGATATTGATATCTATAACCTCCGAGAGGTCGAATGGAGCTTAGCTACGCGGTTCCAGCCTGACCGAGATTTGATCGTGATCCCAGCAGTTCACGGTTTACCCATTGACCCTTCGGTTCTTCCCGGTAATATAACCGCCAAAATAGGTATCGATGCTACTAAACCTGAAGAAGGCAGTCACTCCTTTGAGAAGATAGATATTCCCGAGGAGGCCGTGGCTAAGGCTGGAAGACTCCTTAAGCCCTATTTTCGAAGGACAAACCCTTAAAGTGCAGGAGGTAAAATGAAATCAGACGTCTTGAAGCAAATGTTTGATAACCCCCCTCCAAAAATGGGCTTGCCTGAGCCCAAGGAAATGCCCCGAATGCCAACTGCTCGTATTCCTTGTTCCCCAGAAGAGTTGCAAGTGCATCTCCAAAACTACATCAAGCTTATGAAGGAGAAGGGCGCGGACGATGCCCGAATTGTTAATGCCCGTGAGATTCCCCAAGATCCTCGGGTTCTCCTAAAATGTTCCTCACCCAAATGTCCCTTTTATGGCCGCAGTGGAAGTTGTCCCCCCCACTGCACCGGGACCTTTCAACAGGCGAAGGAGTTTCTTAACGCCTATACTTGGGCTATTGTTTATCGGGTCGATATTCCTGAGGAAGGGAGGCAGTATGTGACCGGCCCCGCCCTGATAGAACAAATAAAGACCAAGGAAGGCCAGCACCGATTGGCTTCCATGCAGAGGTATTGCTGGCATATGGGAGATGCGGTCCAGAGCGCTGCATATTATGATGGCCATTATTTTGTTATTAACTGCCATTTTGGCCCCTGTCTGACGAGTCTCTGTGAAGGATTTGACCATTGCCAGGAAATCAAGTCCGGAATATGCCGTTTTCCCACCATAGCCAAGCCCAGCGTCGAACAGACGTTCTGTGTTGACTTTATCAAGCTGGCAGCAAAGTTCGGGTGGAACCATTATATGTGGGGATACTGTGCTAATGCGCAGGACTATCCCAAAGATCACACCCCGTTTGCCATTGGATTAATTCTCATTGACTGAAAAAAGAAGACTATCTAAATCAGGTCTCAAATCGTATTGTCAGGTCATCCATTTGAAAGAAAGAAAAAGAGAAGGAGGGACCCCATGGATAAAGTAGTATGCGAGAAGCTATTTGATAATCAAGTGTGGAAGATTATCCTTAATGATCCCAAAGGGAATGTAATCGATTCGGTTATGTTAAGGGGGTTTCAGGCGATACTTGACGAGGCTTCTCAGGAGAAGCATTGTAAGTTGATTATGTTTCAAGGTGCCGGGAGCCACTTTTCCTTTGGAGTGAGTGTGGAAGAGCACAAGGCGGAAGTGGCTGCGGAAATGCTGGCAAGTTTTCATAATTTGTTTATCAGGTTATCTGAGTTAGCGATACCAGTGTGTTCGTTAGTATCGGGTCAATGTCTGGGTGGGGGGTTGGAGGTAGCTGCCTTCGCTCATTTTGTTTTTGCTGATGAGAGTGCGCGACTTGGGCAGCCGGAGATAGTGTTGGCGGTATTTGCTCCTCCGGCATCGGTGATACTGCCCTTAAAGATGGGGCATACCTATGCGGAAGATCTTCTGCTCACGGGGAGGAGTATAACTGCTCAGGAGGCAAAGCAGATGGGGTTGGTGAACGAAGTCTATCCTGACAAAGCTACCATGGAACAGAAGGTAAGCGAATGGATCGGGCAGTATATCCTTCCTAAGAGTGCGGTAGCGTTGCGCATAGCTACGAAGGTAGCACGGAAGCGGTTCAATGAGCGGCTGAAGGAAGATTTAAGGTATTATGAATCAGTGTACATGAATGAGTTAATGAAGACCCATGATGGCAAAGAAGGCCTGAATTCATTCCTGGAGAAAAGAAAACCGGTGTGGAAGGATGAATAGAACGGACAAGAAACGTTACGCGGGTGCTGTTTATCCGGTTATGGTTATACGGTAAACTTGAGGGAGATAGAAAATTTACCAATTAGAGATAAGGTGTTCAAACCCATCCAGACTTTCCAAAACCCCATCGGCAAATTTTAAGGCCTCGATTTCTTCTCCGGGGCGATTTGGACTGCCTTCAGAAACCGGATAAGTTTTATCCAATAGAGCAAGTGACTTTAAAGAATCTTCCCGTGCCAAATAGACCGTCCTCATTCCAACATTTTTTGCCCCAATAATGTCTTCCTGTAAATCATCCCCCACCATGACCGCTTCTTCAGGTCTAAACCCCATGGCCTCCAATCCTGATTCAAAAATTCGAGGATGGGGCTTTCTTTTCCCTAATTCGGAAGAGATGACGAGCACATCAAAAAACTCCCTCAGGCCGGTTCGGATTAAATCCAACTCCGTATTTCTTCTTAAGCTGTTGGAAATTACCCCCAAACAATATAGGGGTTTTAATTTAGCTAAAACTTCTTTGGCTGGCGGGATCTCGGTAGTAGTTTCAATAAATCCTTTCATCCACTCCTCATTGAGTTGGTCTATCCAACTCTCACTATCATTCGAAACCCCCAGATCATAAAGCAAGCCTCTATACCATCCATAGAAGCTTACTTCGTTAAGCTCTTCGTAGTCTCTCCGGTGCTTTTTAAGATTGGAAATCCAAATTTCATTATACCTCTCATTACTAACCGTAATGCCATGGGCATTAAGAAAAGCTACCACATGGGCTCGACCAAGTTCGAGGCTTTTGTTCCCTCCCTTGTCGAGCAAGGTTCCGTGCACATCAAAAAAGATTCCTCTGATCATCGTCTTTCCCGGGTAAGTTCTTATCTATAAGCAATATCCTATCTTTCCCATTATAATAAAAAATGGGTCTGGACTAGATTAGCACAAGTAAATGTGCTAAAAAGCTAGTCATGACAATAAGTAACAAGTACATAAAGCGTTCAAGAATTTCTGAGGCCAAATTTCGAGAGTTTATCCGGTATTTTTCTCTGGATTTAGACGCTCATAAAATTGCTCTTTTAACTGGTTTAAATCGCAATACGGTTAATCGTTATGTGCTTCTCATCAGAAAAAGGATTGCCGAATTCTGTGAGCAGTCATCTCCTTTTTCCGGAGAAATCGAAGTAGACGAATCATACTTCGGGGCCAGGCGTATAAAAGGAAAACGTGGCCGCGGTGCTTATGGTAAAACCCCCGTTTTTGGCATCCTTCAGCGTGGCGGCAAGGTTTATACAGAGATCGTTGCTGACTGCGCCCGAAAGACCTTGCCAGCCATTATCCGCGGCAAGGTGGAGCCTGACAGTATTATTCATTCCGATGCCTGGCGCGGATACAGTGGTTTGGTTGACGTGGGATACAAAAAGCATTATCGTGTCCACCATGGCAATGACCAGTTTGCCAATGGTAAGCGGCATATTAACGGCATCGAGTCCTTCTGGTCTTATTCAAAACGGAGACTCATGAAATTCCATGGGATTCCAAGGTCAACCTTTTATTTTCACCTCAAAGAGTGTGAGTTCCGATTCAATTACCGGAACTAAAATATTTACCAAGTACTTCTAAAAACCCTGTGGGAAAACCCTCTCAACTAGTCTAGACCCTTTTTTTATTCCCTTTTAAAGCCTGTAAATAATCTTTAACCACAAAAACTGGCCCTGCGGTCGATTCTGGGCATATACCTCGAACTGACCTTTAAGACAAAAGGTAATAGCTTTAACAGTCCATCTCACACTCGGGCCAATAGCGAAGACCTCGGTCATGGTATCTGATACCGAGTGGCCATCGACCTCATCTAGGGAAATATCTTTCCAGAGATATCCATTAAGTCCAATCCGCAGCCCCCCTAACTCTGGTTTGACGGTGCGGGAAACACCATAATCAATATAAAAAGCCTCACCGGGCTTGTGAGAGGTTTCCTTCCCGCTTCGCGGATCAATGAAATCGTTGTTTTTAGTATTGAAAGAGAAATGGTATCCACCGGTAACCTCCCATGGTTCCTTCCAATAGGTAAAGTATGCGGCAGGCTCAAAAGTCCAATGATTATTGCCGATATTTACCAGACCATATTTTTCATAACGACCGGTGGGAGCTATAAAATCAAGATAAATTAGACTGTAGAAGTTCCCCCATTGGTAAAAAAGGTTGACGGGACAAAAAACTATATCACCGAGACCGGTTTTCGACTTGTCAAAGAGGGTGGTTTTAATCCCCTTATAAATTACGGGAAAAGCGATATCGGACATCCATTTCCCTCCCAAGATTCGTATATCTCGTTTGGGAACATACGCCACACGGGCAATTTCTCCATAGATATCAGCTTCGAAGTCCTTTAAAATTCCGTTATGGACATTTTTACCGGAACGAGTAGTGAAATGATCAGCGAAATAGTAGAAATTGTAATTGAGCAAATACAGGCCCGGGGGAGGACAAATCGCGATCAAATCGCTATCCGCTCCCATGATATTAGTTACTAACAAACCACCGGAAGGGCCAATAGGACTCAGGGAACCCGCGTAAACGGCGCCGGTTACTATAAAAAATAAGAATAAACATATCGTTACTATCATCCTACCGCAGTAACTGTCGGATGTTTTTACCTGAGATTTAAGAAGAAACCCTTGCCGTGCATAATGGTACATTTTCCCTCCCATTCACTGTTTTTTAATATTTTAAATTAGGAGGCTGAAATATTTCCCTCTTTACATAACTCAAAAATCTGGAACAAGGATAATTCGCATCATTAAAGGCGCAGTATGGGCTTCTTCAAATATTTCTTTGATTTGACTCATTGGCCGAGTCTCCACAAAGGATTCGATTTCGATTTTTCTATTTAAAACCATTTCTAAAACTCTGGGGTAATACTTGGGCAGGCAGCCCCAGGTTCCAATTATCTCCGCATCAAACGCCATTAACCGGGAAACCATATACTCTACTTTTGCCATCCCAAAACCTATTACGATCAGCTTTCCGATGAAAGAAAGTAGTTCCAAGCCGATTTCTTGGCCCACGCGCGTTCCGGTACATTCAAAAATCTTCCATCCATAATTGGATGGGAATTGATTGGACTTGCAGATTGCTCTAAATTCCTCCCTGA
>Ga0315273_10014940_pt1 | contig 10026 bp, 8 predicted proteins | sample YL17G02_0_MG_FD_205753 | JGI IMG/M metagenome (GOLD analysis project Ga0315273, IMG submission 205753) | Sediment microbial communities from Yellowstone Lake, YNP, Wyoming, USA - YL17G02_0 | ecosystem: Environmental > Aquatic > Freshwater > Lake > Sediment | place: USA: Wyoming | collected... | reverse complement strand
TCCTGACCGCCGTCGGCGAGGAAGCGGTGCTCACCGCCCTGGCCCGGCAGGACGCCAAGCTGGGCCTGATCTTCCTCGAGATGCGGCGGGCATCCGAAGATCTGTTAAAATTGGTGGGATGAAAGAAAAACCACGCCAATCACAAGCGCAAGGAAGTCGTCACCCCAAGTGGGGAGGGCGCGGATCAACCGCCCTCCCCACTTCTCTTTTAGGATCCATACGCCCTAGAATACACGCGGAAAAGCAGGCATCACCAGCCAGCAGATTTTGGAGGTAGCATGAGCGCGAAGTATATCTTCTTCACTGGTGGGGTGGTCAGTTCTGTGGGCAAGGGCGTCACCGCTGCTGCCCTTGGACTGGTACTCAAGCAGCGCGGATTCAACGTGGCTGCCCAGAAGCTCGATCCCTATATCAACGTGGATCCCGGGACGATGAGCCCCTACCAGCATGGCGAGGTCTTCGTCCTGGACGACGGGGCCGAGACCGATCTTGACCTCGGCCACTATGAGAGATTCATTGACATCCGCCTCAGCCGGGTGTGCAATTTCACCACCGGGCAGGTTTACGCCGAGGTCATCGCCAAGGAGCGGCGGGGTGACTACCTGGGCGGGACGATCCAGGTCATCCCCCACATCACGAACGAGATCAAGCGACGCATCCGCCTGGTCGAGAGAAGCATGGGTGCGGACATTGTTCTGGTCGAGGTGGGCGGCACCATCGGCGACATCGAGTCGCAACCGTTCGTGGAGGCCCTGCGCCAGCTTCGCAATGAGATCGGCCGTGAGAACTGCCTCTTCGTCCACGTGACCTGGCTGCCCACCATCGGCGCAACGGGCGAGATGAAAACGAAGCCAACCCAGCACTCCGTCGCCGCCCTGCGCTCTTTCGGTATCTCCCCGCAGATTATCATCGCCCGGGCAGACGAGCCCGTGACGGATGATCTGTGCGAGAAGATTGCCCTCTTCTGTGACGTCGACCGGCGCGCTGTTGTCCCCATGACGACCACACAGGTGCTGTATGAGGTTCCTCTCCTGCTCGAGAAATTGGGTGTCGGCGATCTCATCCTTAAGAACCTTGGGCTCACCGCCCGCCAGCAGCCAGACTGGAAGCCCTGGCAGAGACTCGTGGCCGCAGAGCACCGCGAGAAGCCTTCACTAAACGTGGCGCTGGTCGGGAAGTATGTGGAGCTGCGCGACGCGTACCTGTCGGTGCGGGAGGCCCTGAAGCACGCAGGACTGGCCACCGGGAGCGAAGTAAACATACTGTGGATTCATTCCACCGACCTGGAGCGAAACAAAGGCTGGGATGTGATCGAGGCCGCCGACGGAATCATCGTGCCGGGCGGTTTCGGTTCGCGTGGCACGGAGGGCAAGATCATGGCTGCACGCTATGCCCGCGAGCGGAAGATCCCCTACCTTGGCTTGTGCCTCGGCATGCAGCTCATGTGCATCGAGTTCGCACGCAATGTATTGGGCCTTGAAGACGCTAATTCGAGCGAATTCGACCACTCTACAGAGCACGCAGTGATCGACCTGATGCTCGAGCAGCGCGTCGTCACGGACATGGGCGGGACCATGCGGCTCGGTCTGTATCCCTGCGAACTCAAGCCGGGGACCAGGGCCGCCGCGGCTTATGGCGTCCCAAAAGTGGAGGAGCGCCACCGCCACCGCTTCGAGTTCAACAACGCCTATCGGGAAGCGTTTGAAAACGCGGGCATGGCCTTCTCAGGACTTTCGCCTGATAACCGCCTGGTGGAAATCGCCGAGATCAGCGATCATCCCTACATGGTCGGCAGCCAGTTCCACCCTGAATTCCTGTCGCGCCCTAACCGCCCCCACCCGCTCTTCAGGGGCTTCGTGGAGGCAGCGCGGGAGCACAGCAAACAGCACGCGGCGGAAGTTGCCGATTGAGGTGGCTTTCGGCTGGGGACTAACCTTCGAAACCCTTCGCGGCCTCTTGATATACCCCCCGCAGGTCCGGTGGCAGGCTGGCAGCCAACGCGAACATCGTGCGCTCGATTAGCGACAGAGGATCGTCGTCGGGCCTAGGATAAATGGGCGGTGAGACTGTGACCCTCACGGGCTTGCGACGTGGGAAGCCCCTGAAGATTAGCTGGCTGCCGTCAATCCCCACCGGTACAATCGGCACATTCTTCTCGATGGAGAGGCGCGCGGCTCCAGTCTTGGCGACCTTTAGCCCCCGGGCACCCCAGCGCGTCCCCTCGGGAAACATCCCCAGCACCAGCCCGCCTTCCAGCACCCGCCGAGCATGATCCATCGCCCACTGGTCGCTGGCACCGCGCTGGACCGGAAACCCCCCGAGCTGGCGCAGGAGCCAGGCCAGTAACGGATTCGCGAACAGCTCGGCTTTACCCATGAAGAAGATGGGGCGAGGCAGGGCAAACTGGAGCGGGAAAACGTCCAGGTTGGTCAGATGATTGGCCACTACGATGCAAGCTGCGTCGCGCGGCAGGTTTTCCGCCCCCTGCACAGAAAGGGTCATCACCAAGCTGAATAAAGCTCGGGCCAAACCAACTGCCGTTCTCCGGACAGGAGTCTCGTGCAGGAAGAAGGTTTGAGAGTCGCGAGGGTCTGTTTCGGTGGGGGCTGTCTGCATGGCATGGCTCTCCGGGTGGACCTATTAATGGATTATACTTTTCCAGAAACCGGTAATGCGGCGGCCGAAACATCATACATCACTGCCGCCCGGCGGGGCATTGTGCCAAGCCTCCGGGTTTCGCGGAATTTCGATGAGACTTTCATTACTATCCTGAGGAGATAACCCATGGACACATTCATAGAGGCTGTCAGCGCGCAGGAGATCCTCGATTCGCGCGGCAACCCCACTGTCGAGGTCGAAGTCATCCTTGGCGGCGGCGCATGGGGGCGGGCTGCCGTCCCCAGCGGTGCCTCGACCGGAACGCACGAGGCGCTGGAACTGCGTGACGGAGACAAGAGTCGTTATGGCGGCAAAGGCGTGCTGAAGGCGGTCGAAAATGTCAACGAGATTATCGCGGATGAGCTTTTCGGCTGGGACGCCACCGACCAGCGCGGCGTCGATCGGTTTTTGTTGGAGCTGGATGGCACGCCCAACAAATCGAAGCTGGGTGCGAATGCCCTCCTTGGCGTCAGTCTGGCTACCGCGAAGGCGGCGGCCAATGCCCTCGGTTTGCCGCTGTATCGCTACCTGGGCGGCGTGGATGCACACCTGTTGCCCGTTCCGATGATGAATATTCTCAACGGCGGCGCGCACACCGGCTGGCAATCGACCGATATGCAGGAGTTCATGGTCATGCCGCTGGGTGCGGCCACATTTGCCGAGGGCCTGCGCTGGGGCGCCGAGATCTACCAGGCGCTCAAGGGCGTTCTCAAAGACAAGGGCTATGCAACGCTCGTGGGCGATGAGGGCGGATACGCGCCGGCGCTCAAGTCCAATGCCGAGGCGATCGAGGTGATCCTCGCCGCTATCGAGAAGGCGGGATACAAAGTAGGCGACCAGGTTGCCCTGGCGCTTGATCCGGCGACCTCGGAGCTGTACGAGGCCGAAACCAAGACTTACAATCTGCGCCGCGAGGGCAGAAAACTCAGCGGCCCCGAGATGGTGGGATATTGGAAGGATTGGGTCAAGAAGTACCCCATCGTCTCAATCGAAGATGGACTGGCCGAGGACGATTGGGACTCTTGGAAGTTGTTGGTGCAAGAGCTGGGCCACGAGTGCCAGCTCGTCGGAGATGACCTGCTCGTGACCAATCCCGAGCGCGTGCAGCGCGCCATCCGCGAACAGGCCGCCAATGCGCTCCTGGTGAAGGTCAACCAGATAGGCACCCTGACAGAGACAATCCAGGCGGTCGAGACCTGCCACCGGGCCGGTTGGCGTGCGATCGTCTCACATCGCTCCGGTGAAACAGAAGACGCGACCATCGCAGACCTGGCCGTGGCCTTCAACGCCGGCCAGATCAAGACAGGCGCGCCGGCCCGCTCGGACCGGGTAGCCAAGTACAATCAACTGCTGCGCATCGAGGCTGAGCTGGGAGATACTGCCGCATATGCAGGCTGGGCGGCGCTCAGGAAATAGCCATGGGTGCGGTCGTCGAGGCACTCAACATCGCTCTGCACCGGGTCGCTGAAGGGAAGGAGGTGAGAATACTCTATGGTTTTCTCCAGAGCTTGGATTAAACGAAGTATAATTTCTAACATATCTAAACCGTAGATATTGAGGCAGCGTGCTTCAATACAGAATCCATAAGGAGAGCAAGAGAATGAAGAAGCAAACACTAACTCTGATCAGCCTCATGCTGATCGCCAGCTTCGCGCTCGCTGCGTGCGGCACCCCGGCCGCGCCGACCGAGGCTCCCACCGGCGCTGCGACCGAGGCCCCAACGGCGGCCGCGACCGAGGCCCCTACCGAGGCCCCCACTGGTGCCCCGACCGAGGTGCCAACTGCAGCCCCCCTTTATGTACCGCCCGCTGAGTGTGCGGCCGGCGAAACCTGCATCACCATCTGGCACCAGTGGTCTGGCGATTACCTGACCGCGATCGAGCAGTCCTTCAAGGACTATGAAGCCGCCCACCCAGGTGTCAAAATTGACCTGCAGAAGCCGAACGACGTCAGCGCTGCCCTCAAGGTCGCGGTTCCCGCCGGCGAGGGTCCCGACATCATCGCCTGGGCTAACGACGCGATTGGCGCGAATGCGCTCAGCGGCAACATCGTCCCGCTCGATGATCAGGGCATCACCATGGATTTCCTCACGAGCACCTACGAGCCTGCGGCTGTCAATGGCGTTGTCTACGAGGATATGATCTGGGGCTTGCCCGAAACACAGGAAGGCATTGCGCTGGTCTACAACAAGGACATCGTGACGGACGAATACCTGCCCACCGACCCGATGAACTTCGATGATCTGCTGGCCAAGTCCAAGAAGTTCTTCGAGGACAAGGGCTTCCCGCTGTTCTGCAACCAAGGCTTCAAGGGTGGCGACGCCTACCACATCGCGCCCGCCTTCTTCACCTTCGGGGTTCCCACCTACGTTGACGATCAGGGGACCGTTTACCTTGACACGCCCGAGGCACTGAAGGGCATGGAATGGCTGCTGTCGATCCAGCCTTATCTCGACCAGGCCTCCGATGACAACGCCTGCCGCGCCGAGATGAAGGCCGGGACTGTCGGCGCCCAGTGGGGTGGCCCCTGGCTGCTCTCCGATTTCGAAGCCGCCGGGATCAATTACGGCGTCCTCCCCATGGGCAAGCCGTTCGTGGGCATCAAGACCGTCTTGATGAGCCAGAACGCCATTGATCGCGGCAACGCTGAAATGGCGCTGGACATCATGAAGTACTACACTTCCGCCGAGGTCCAGAAGCAGTTGGCGCTGGTCAACAAGACCATCCCCGCCCAAACCGCTGCCTTGCAGGATCCTGATGTACAGGCGCTGGCCTCACTGGCCGGATTTGGAGCGGCCCTCAACCTGGGCGTCCCCATGGCCAACTCGCCCTATGCGAATGCGCAATGGGGCCCGGTGGGCGATGCCGTCGCCGCAATCTGGAACGGATCGCAGACACCGGCCGAGGCGCTCACCGCCGCTCAGGCGGCGATCGAGGATGCCGTCGCCCAAATGAAATAAGCTTCACGCAAAGATGGGAGGGCGACTGCCCTCCCATCTTCTTCCGGACCGCGATTCTCGACTGAGGTGCGCCATGGTATCCTGGTCAAATCAGCGCAAGTTCCTCATCCTGCTTGTGTTTCTTGGCCCTACCCTGCTCGGCATCCTGATCTTCAATATCTACCCGATCTCGTTCAATACCTACATCTCCCTAACCAACCGCAACCAGTTCCACCCCAACCCGGATTGCTCCGTCGGACTAACCGGGGTCTTCGAACCGACGTGCTGGGGGGTCTTCAAGGAGCACACCACCAGAGGCCTCGCAACTCCTTTTCACCTGCAAGAACCGATCTATCAGAATTATTCTGATCTGCTGGGGGATTTCTTCACCAAGCCCGTCCTGATTGCTTTCTTCGGAATTGTTGTGTGCTTTGTGCCACTCATTGTTGCCGGGCGGATTAACAAGCGCTTTGAGAATCAAATCGATCGCCCTGTGAGTGCGGGTGTCGTGACTCTGCTGGCGATCGCGCTCGGACTGGTCCTCGCCTACTTGCTGAAAGCCCCGGCGGGGTTGGATCTGATCATGAAGTCCGGCGACTTCTTCGTGGTCTCCTTCCGCACGATCCTGTATGTTCTCCTCTGCATCCCGCTCTTCTTCATCGTTGGGCTGGCATTTGCCCTGCTACTGAACTCACCCAACCTGCCCGGGCGGGCATTCTTTCGAGTTGCCCTCATCGTCCCCTGGGCCGCTTCCACCGTGGCGATCATGATGTCGCTGGTGTGGAAGTTCTTCTTCCAGGAACACGGCACGATCAATCAGTTGTTGAGTCTGGTCGGCGGCAAGCCGCAGATCTGGCTCAACGATCCGACCATTTCTTTCGGGGTTGTCATCCTCGCCAACGTTTGGTACACCTATCCCTTCTTTATGGTCGTCATCCTGGGCGCGCTGCAATCAATTCCTGTTGAATTGTACGAGGCGGCTGAGGTGGATGGCGCAAATTACTGGCAGAAGCTGGTCAATATTACGCTGCCTCTGCTGCGTGTGGCGGTCATTCCCGTGATCATCCTGAGTGCCATCACCACCTTCCAGATGTTCGGCACCGTCTGGGCCATCACCGAGGGTGGCCCATCGCGCGGCGCGGGCACCCCCGGGGCCACAGAGTTGGTGATGGTCTACGCCTACAAACAGGTCTTCCGAACCGCTGCGTACGGGCGCATGGGCGCGTTCGCGGTGATCATGTTCGTCTTTCTCTTTGGCCTGACCCTCTATAGCCTGCGCGTATCACGGATCACGAAAGGAGCCTACGACTGATGAACCGCAAGGTCTCGCGGCGAACGCGCATCTTTCAGTATGCTGCCCTGACCGCAGCAACCATATTCGCGGTCTACCCGGTCTGGTTTATTGTGCTGGCCTCGCTCCGCGCGGGCCAGGACCTATACACACTTGACCTGCCCGGGATGTTCATACCAACCAAAGCCTCACTCGGCAACTATCAAGCCATTCTCTTTCAGACGCCCTTTCTGACCTGGATCAAGAACAGCCTCAAGGTGGCCACTTTCACCACGATCTTCTGCCTGCTTATCGCAACCTCCGCGTCCTACGCCCTGTCACGCATGAAGTTCACGGGGCGCGAATGGCTCCTGATCATCTTCCTGGCAATCCAGAGCTTTCCGGCCGTGCTCGCGCTCGTCCCGATCGCCCAATTGCTCTCCGCCATGGGACTCTATGGCAATCATCTGGGCCTGATCCTGGCTTACACGGTGGGCACACTCATTTTCTGTACGATGAACCTCAAGGGCTACTTCGACACGATCCCAATCGACCTGGAAGAGGCCGGCATGATGGATGGCTGCGGCCCGGTGCAGTCTTTCCTGCTGATCGCCCTGCCGCTTGCCCGCCCGGCGCTTGCCGTTACCGCCCTCTTCGCCTTCATGGCCGGATGGGGTGAATACGTGCTGGCCTCCGTCCTGGTCCCGGCCCCGGCCAACCTGCAGACGGCGATGGTCGGGCTTTACCAGATGGCCAACGAACTAACCGTTCCCTGGGGACGGTTCGCTGCGGGAGCGGTGCTGATCATCATCCCCGTCCTGCTGGTCTTCTTGTACCTGCAGCGCTTCCTCGAGGGTGGCCTTACACTCGGGGGTGTAAAAGGCTGATCCCTCCGGCTTCCTGGCCTATGAAACTGCCCTCACCCCTCCCAGCAAAAGCGCGAGGGGTGAGGGCAAATATTGAGGCAACATGATCGACAATATCTTCGGACACCTTACCGATGCGGACTTGCGCCTGGCCACGCACCGCGAAATGCTGGGTGGGGTCAGGCATTTCCACCGGACCCTTCCATCCGATCCCCTCCCCGGGCAACCCCTCAGTTTCTTCCTGACCACGAGTGGCCCGCAGCCGTTCGATGCGGCCAACCTGCTCTACACTCTGGACGACAGCGATCCGGCTGACGGAGAACCCGGCCGCCTCGAGCTCACGCCCGAGGACGTCGAGTGGGATGAAGTCGATTGGCGCTACGTCCGCCGTTGGCGGGGGACACTGCCAGCCCAGCCCGCCGGGACAATGATCCGCTACCATCTCGCCGCTCATGTCGCCGGCACCGGGCACTGGATCTTTGCAGATAACCAGGCAGAGTCGGCGACGCAGGCGACAGACTTCGCGGTCTATGTGGACAACGACCCTTCCCCAGCTTGGGCGCGGGATGCCCTCGTTTACCAGATCTTCGTCGACCGCTTCAACCCCGGCGCAGGCAGACCGTGGAACAAGCCTACCCAGCTGGACGGCTTCTTCGGTGGCACCCTGAAGGGCGTGATCGAGAAACTAGATTACATCCAATCGCTCGGCTTCAATGCTATCTGGCTCTCACCGTTCTTCACGACGACCTCGCACCACGGCTATAATGCCAGCGACTATTACACGGTGGAACCGCGCTATGGGACAAACCAGGAACTAAAAGAGTTGATCAATGAGGCTCATGCCCGCGGCATGCACATGGTGCTCGACTTCGTCGCAAATCACTGGTCGAAGGACCATCCTACTTTCCGGGATGCGCAGGCAAACCCGGATAGTCCGTACCGCGACTGGTACATCTGGAATCATTGGCCCGACGATTACGAATGCTATTTCAACGTAAGGGAGTTGCCCAAGCTCAACCTGCTGCCCGGCGACGCGCGCGCAGAAATGCTAAGAGTCGCACAGCACTGGCTGCGCGAGGGCTTCGACGGCTACCGACTTGATTTTGCCTTTGGCCCGCCACATGACTTCTGGGCCGACTTCCGCCGCGCTTGCCACGCTGTTAAGCCCGAGGCCTGGATCTTCGGCGAGATTATCCACACCGCCGCCGTCCAGCGCTCATTCATCGGGCGGATGGACGGCACTCTGGACTTCCTGCTTACCCGCGCGCTGCGCGAGACCTTTGGATTCGGGCGCATGTCGCTGAATGAGTTCGAGGCCTTCCTCTCCGGGCACGAATCGTATTTTCCCTCGCAGGACGAGTTTAGCCGCCCGTCCTTTCTCGACAACCATGATATGAGCAGGTTTTACTATATTGCCGGTGAAAGCAAAGGCCTGCTCGAGATCGCAGCTCTTGTGATGTACGCACTCTCCGGGTCGCCCATAGTGTATAACGGGACCGAGGCTGGCGTCTCGCAAGAGCGGCCCATGCAGCAGGGCAACCGCTACGTCTTCGAGGAGGCGCGCCTGCCAATGAATTGGGATGATCAGGACGGCGAACTTCTGGCGTACTTCCGCAGGCTTGGCACCCTTCGGACTGCCTTTCCGGTTCTACGCGAAGGCAGGCGCACGCTCTTGCACGTCGACTCGAACCGGCGCACATACGCCTTTGCCCGCGAAGATGATACTGCCGGGGTGATAATCGCGCTCAATTTGAGCGATTCTGCCCAGGCGCTCAGTCTCCCCATCGGTCGCTTCGCGGCAGAGGCACTGGATCGACTCAATGGCCACCCGGTTGTGGTGCATCCTGACTCGGTCAAAGTCACCCTCCCTGGTCGAGGTTGCAGCTTCATCGCATAGGTGAGCGATCTCCTGGCCATGGGCCAGCTCTACTGTAATGAATTCCCACAGTCGAAAGCTGCGAAATATCATCGTCGTTGCCCTGCTCGCGTTGTCTCTGCGCACATGGGCCGCCGCGTTGCTTCCGCAGGATTTTGACGAGCCGATCTACATCCAGGCTGCGTTCGATTACGCTGATGCAATCAAACGCGGCGATCTAAGCGCTCTGATTGACTATCCGGGTGTGCGCGAACACCCGGCGCTCGTGAAGTTGATGTATGCCGGAGCGGTCGTGGCGCTCGGCAAGACCGCCACCTATGCCCGGGTCTTCTTTGCCAGCCGGGCCATTTCTGCGGCTTTTGGGGTCATGGCCGTGGTACTTCTCGGTCTCTTCGACCCGCTCGCAGGCGGGCTGCTC
>Ga0315273_10014938_pt1 | contig 10026 bp, 5 predicted proteins | sample YL17G02_0_MG_FD_205753 | JGI IMG/M metagenome (GOLD analysis project Ga0315273, IMG submission 205753) | Sediment microbial communities from Yellowstone Lake, YNP, Wyoming, USA - YL17G02_0 | ecosystem: Environmental > Aquatic > Freshwater > Lake > Sediment | place: USA: Wyoming | collected... | reverse complement strand
GGCGTCACCGATTCGGTCTCAATCCGCGGGCTGGCACCCAGTCAGACCTGGTACTTTGTGCTGCGCACGGCCGATGAGGTTCCCAACTGGTCGAACTTCTCGAACCTTGCGATCCGCGAGCCCTATGTGGACCGGACAGCACCGGGTGCGATCTCGGACCTGGTGAATGCATCGACGGTGGCGCAGCCGCCACCGGCACCCGATGCGCCGCAGGGCACCCCGCGCTGAGCAGCGGCACCGGATCGCGCGACGCCGTGCGATCCAGCCGTGGAAGCGCGTGAGGAGCAGCACCCGCCGCGCCTGGGGTTTGACCGCATGTGCCGGGTGCTTCTAGGTTTTCCTCATGCGGCGCTTGTGTTGGAGAGCGCCGGACCCAGGCTCGATCTCCCACCTGACGCTCATGGAGCTCTCCGATGCGCGCCCAAGACGTCCTGCGTTTCGTGTGGATTGCTGACCCGCAGATTTCTGCCGACGGTCGCCGTATCGCATTCACACATGTCTCGGTCGATCATGAAGACGACGCGTATCGCACCGCGATCTGGCTGTGTGAAGTGGATGTCCGCAGTTCCGTGGCCGGCCCGCCGCGTCCGCTGACCGCAGGCCCGCGTGACTCGCAGCCGCGCTGGTCACCCGATGGCACTCAGCTCGCGTTTGTCCGTGCCGCCGAAGCCGGCAAGCCGGGGCAGATCCATCTGCTGTCGCTCGCGGGCGGAGAGGCGGAGAAGCTCACCACACTCGCGGGCGGCGTCTCCGCACCCGCATGGTCCCCCGACGGTACCCATCTCGCGTTCCTGAGTCGGACGAATCCCGCGAAAGACTCGCCCGAACCCAAGAAGCCGAAACACGAGCCCGCACGTGTCGTCACGCGCGCCGAGTTCCGCTGGAACAACGACACGTTCACCGACTTCGATCACCTCGATCATGTGTGGCTGCTGAATGTGGTTCTGGCACGCGATGACGCGCGCGCGGGAGCCCCGGCAGCAATCGCGATCGCGCCCGATGTGCCCGCCCCGGGCCCGGCCGCCGAAGTCGCGGGCGCGCCCCCCGCACCCGTTCCTCAAGCGCCCGGTGCCCCACGGCAACTCACCACCGGGCGGTTCGCCGAAGGCGCGCCGCGCTGGTCGCGCGACGGAAAGTGGATCCTGTTCGTGTCCGATCGCCGCCCGGAGCCGTGGCACGGCCTGGAGGACTCGGATCTGTTCGCGATCTCACCGGACGTGGAGACGCCGAGCGATGGCGACCGTTTCCAGATCGTGGCGGACGTGAACGGGCCGATCGGACCGTTCACCGAGTCCGCAGACGGCCGCATTGCCGCAGTCGGCGGGTTGCGCGACCAGGTGCTGTCCTACTACCGCAGCCAGTTGTTGTTGTTCGAGGGACCATGGCCGCGCACACGCGCCGCCGTCGTGACCGAGGCGGTCGATTTCGACTTCGGCAGCGACGACATTGCGGGGGACATGCACCCGCCGCGCGGCGGTGGGGCGAAGCCGCTCGCGTTCTCGGCCGACGGCCGTGCGGTCTACGGCGTGCTGTGCAAGCACGGCGCGGGGCTGCTGGTGAAGATCGACTGCGCGAGTGGCGCGGTCGAGGAGCTCACCGATTCCGCTCATGAGGTGGTGGCCGGCAGTGCCACGCCCGACGCGCGGCGCTTCGCGCTCACCATTGGCGACGTGACACGGCCGGGCGATCTGTGCCTGTACGATGTCGAACACGGTCTCGTCACGTTGTGGTCGCCGAACCAGGCGCTGTTGGACGAGCGTGGACTGGGTGAGGTCGAGGAGTTCTGGTGCGAAGCGCAGGACCACACGAAGATCCACGGCTGGATCGTTAGGCCGAAGGACTTCGATGCCAATCGCAAGTATCCGCTGATCCTCCAGATCCACGGTGGTCCGCACGTCGCATACGGCGTCGGGTTCTTCCACGAGTACCGGGTACTCGCTGCGGCCGGCTATGTCGTGGTGTACGTCAATCCGCGCGGCAGCACGTCCTATGGTCAGGAGTTCGGCAACATCATCCAGTACCGGTATCCGGGCGACGACCACCACGATCTGATGGCGGCGGTGGATCATGTCATTGCGCGCGGCTACATCGACGAGAGCCGCATGGGCGTGACGGGCGGCAGCGGCGGGGGCCTGCTGACCAACTGGGCGATCGCCCACACCACGCGCTTCGCCGCGGCCATCACGCAGCGCTGTGTCGCGGACTGGGCTTCGATGTGGTTCAGCAGTGACTTCGCGTTGTTCATGCCCAACTGGTTCCGCCACTCGCCGTTCGACTGCCCGCAGGAGTACATCGAACGCTCGCCGGTGTATCTCGCCGCGCAGATCGAAACTCCGTTGATGGTGATCCATAGCGAGGAGGACTGGCGCACTCCGATCGGCCAGGGCGAAGCGATGTTCCGTGCGCTCAAGTCCCTGAAGAAGCCGGTCGTGATGGTGCGGTTCCCGGGCGAGAACCACGAGCTGTCGCGCAGCGGCACGCCGTCGCGGCGCGTCCAGAATCAGGAGCACATCCTGCGCTGGTTCGATCACTGGCTCATGGGAAAGCCGGCGCCGGAATACGGCCTGTAGCACCCTGCGGTAGTAACACTTCGGGCCGGCCTGCGATCGCGAGCCGGCCCGAAGTGTTGGAGTGATGGGGCGGCGCCGCATCGCGCCGCCCCCGTCCTGTACGCTACTTGTTGAGCAGCTTGCGCCGCTCGGATTCCTTCTTGAGTACTTCCTTGTTCTGCACCACGAACTCGACGCGACGGTTCTTCGCCATGTTGAGCGCATTGGTGTTGGGCTCCACCGGCTTCGACTCGCCGTAGCCTTTCACGGTGAACTGCTCGGTCTTGAGGGTGGGGAACTTCTCGAGCAGATACTTCTCGACCGAGCGCGCGCGCGCCTCGCTGAGTAGCTGGTTGTACGCGTTCGAGCCACGGGAATCGGTGTGGCCGCCGACCTCGATCTTGAGCTCGGGCCACTTGCTCAACACCTGACCCACGACGTCGAGATTGGCGAACGACTCGGGCTTGATGTCCGCCTTGGCCGTCTCGAAGTTGATGTCCTGGAGTCGGATCATGCCGGTATCGAGCAACTCCGTCTCGCGCTCGGTCACTTCGATCGGGCAGCCGTCCTTATCCACCTTCAAGCCCGCCGCGGTTCCGGCACACAGGTCGAGGCCATCCCACACGCCGTCCCCGTCGCTGTCGGTGGGGCAGCCGCTCGCGCCGACGGTCGCACCCTTGGGCGTGTCGGGGCACGTGTCGATGCCGTCCGGAACGCCGTCGCCGTCACCGTCGATCGGACAGCCGTTCACATCGACCTTGGCGCCGCGAGGCGAGTCGGCGCATTGGTCCAAGCCATCGAATACGCCGTCGCCGTCCAAGTCGGTCGGGCAGCCGCGGGCATCGACCCTGGCACCCTTCGGAGAGTTAGGACACGTGTCGATGCCGTCCCAAACGCCGTCGCCGTCGCTGTCGGTGGGACAACCCTTCGCGTCGACCGTCGCTCCAGCCGGCGTATCGGGACAAGTGTCCTTGCGGTCGCTCACGCCGTCCGCATCCGCATCCTTTGGCACGCCGCCCAGCGCCCACGTGAGGCCGCCGGTGACGAGTGCATAGTTGTCGGTTGACGTCTCGAATTTGCTCGACACCGGCAGGATATTGCGCGCCTCGGCACGTATCGCAATCTTATCCGACACCCACAGCCTGAGGCCTGCGCCAATGTCGAACGATCCGAAATCCCGCTGCTGGTCGCCGGTCTTGAACCGCTCGTAGCCGCCTCCCATCAGCCCATAGAGGTCCCACGACTCGGCCTGAATCGGAGAGATCATGACATCCAGGGCCGAATGGATGAACGACACCGTATTGCCGTTGGCCGGGTCGGCGTCGGTCGTCGTGTAGCCGCCGCCGATCTGAAGGCCGAACAGCCGGTTGGGCTGCCAGCCGAGCTTCCCGCCATAGTGCAGGGCGTCCTTCACACGAATGCGCTTGTTGCCCGGAAACGTGACCCCATCAATGAAGAAGGCCTCGCCCGCGTACGGGGTGATCTGCCAGGACGAGCCTTCGGGAGCGGCGGCCCGCGACGGGACTGCGCCAAGCGAAAGTAACGTGGCCGTGAAGATGAGTGTCGCTGTCGCTACAGCGGCAAGACCGAGAGTACGGCGTTTCATGTGACCTCCTTGTCGGGGCGGGGCAGGTCCGGCTGGAGATCCGAAAGGTGGGGTCGCAAGGATGCGGGATCTCTTGGTGCACTGCTCCCATGAGTTGACGCGGGGCGTATAGCGTAACCCCGACCAACCGGCGGGATACTAGCGCAGACCCTGGTGGCAGAGTAGTGCTCTCATGAGCCGTGTCTCTCATGAGCCGTACTGCGGCAATCTCTCAGCGGCCGTAGAGCGTCGCCAATTCCGCGAGCCGGGCCGCATGCTGCCCGGTCAGCTCGCCTGTGGTGAAACGCCATCCCCAGTTTCCCGCGATGCGCCCCGGCAGGTTCATGCGCGCCTCGGTGCCCTTGTCGAGCACGTCCTGAAGCGGTACTACCGCTGAGTCGGCGACCGACGCGAACACGAGCGCGATCAGGTCCCACGCGATGTCGCGGCCACTGGTGCGCAGATAGCGGCGCGCGAAGTCCTGCTCTTCGGGCGTCGCCGCCGTCTCGTACCAGCCGCGGGTGGTGTCGTTGTCGTGCGAGCCGGTGTAAGCCGCACAGTTATGCGGAAAGTTGTGGGGGAGGAACGGCTCGCTGGCATCGGAGCCGAACGCGAATTGCGCGATTTTCATGCCCGGGAAATCGAACGCATCCCGCAGTACGATCACCTCGGGCGTGATGTCGCCGAGATCCTCAGCGAGGATCGGCACGTCGCCGAGTGTGGTGCGCAGCGCGTCGAACAGCGCGCGCCCCGGGCCCTTCACCCAGCGGCCGGTCTCGGCGGTGAGCGCGGTCGCCGGAATCTCCCAGTACGTCTCGAAGCCGCGGAAGTGATCGAGCCGCACGATGTCGAACAGCTCGAGTGTGGCCCGTAACCGTGCGATCCACCACGCATAACCGTCGGCGGCGATCGCGTCCCACCGATAGAGCGGGTTGCCCCACAGTTGTCCGGTCGGGGCGAAATAGTCGGGTGGCACGCCGGCGACCGCAGTCGAGCGGCCGTGCGTATCGAGCATGAACAGTTCGCGCCGTGCCCACACATCGGCGCTGTCGTATGCGACGAAGATCGGGATGTCGCCGATGATTCGCACCTCCGCTGCGCGCGCGTGTTCGCGCACGGCATGCCACTGGCGGAAGAACACGAACTGCTGGAAACGCTGGGCGTCGATGGCGCGGGCGAGGCGCGCTCGCGCGGCCGCCAGTGCGGCGGGTCGGCGCAGCGCGAGAGGCTCGTCCCAGTCGCTCCATACCGCACCCAGGGACTGCTTGAGCGACATGAACAGCGCGTAGTCGTCGAGCCACCCGGCATGCTCGCGCGCAAACGCCTCGAACTCCTGGCGCAGCGGCCCACGGGTCGCCTGAAAGCGCTCGAATGCGCGATCGAGCACGCGCAGCTTGTAGGTGATGACCGGTCCAAAGTCGACACGCCCGGCCGGGAACGCCGGCACATCGCCCAGGTCCTCGCGTCGGAGCAGCCCATCGGCAAATAGCGCGTCGGGACTCACGAGATAGGGATTGCCGGCGAATGCCGAAAACGACTGGTAAGGCGAGTCGCCGTACCCGGTCGGGCCAAGCGGCAGTACCTGCCACAGCTTCTGTTTCGCGCGTTGCAGGAAATCGATCCAGGCGTGGCACTCAGGGCCGAGATCGCCGATCCCGTAGCGGCCGGGTAGCGAGGTCGGGTGCAGCAACACGCCCGATGCGCGCGGGAAGGCCATCAGCGCGCGAGCGAAGTGGTGTGGAGCGCGCGAGTGGCGTAAGCGGAGGCGGATATGAAGCCGAGCATGCGCGGGACAATAGGAGCGCGCCGGGCACTCGGCAACCCGGCCAGGTGCGGTGCGCGGCGGCCGATCGACCGGGTGAGGTACGGCTTGCCGCTCCTGCCTGCGTGGCGCTGATCGCCCACGGCGCTGCTTCTGCACGGCGTCGATCCCGATTCCGCGCCCGCCCGGGGGTTCACGGCCGCCGCCGATCCATCGTGGCGGCGAGTACGAACCATAAGGTAGTGTCCGTGATCGGTCTTCGACCTGGACGAACCCCACGCCGCCGCTTCCGGGTGGCCCGAGAGGAGAGATGATGGCAGCAACCGCCGTGGCCACTCCCAATACCGGAACCTGGTTCGGTCACCCCAAGGGTTTGTTCGTCCTGTTCTTCACCGAGATGTGGGAGCGGTTCTCGTACTACGGGATGCGCTCGCTGCTCGTGCTCTACATGGTGAACCATTTGTTCATCAACCCCGATGTGGGTCACAAGGTGCTTGGATTCACCGCACTCAAGGGTGCGCTGGAGGCGGTGTTCGGACCGCTCGCCGCCCAACCGCTGTCCTCCCAGATCTACGGTCTCTACACCGGCTTCGTGTATTTCACGCCGTTCTTCGGCGGACTGCTTGCCGACCGCGTCCTGGGTCAGCGCAAGACTGTCGTGCTGGGCGCGATCCTCATGGCGATCGGTCACTTCCTGATGGCGAGCGAGAGCTTCTTCTTCCTCGCGCTCATGTTCCTGATCCTCGGCAACGGCGCCTTCAAGCCGAACATCTCCACACAGGTTGGGTTGCTCTACCCGCAAGGCGATCCGCGCCGCGACGGCGCGTTCACGATTTTCTACATGGGCATCAACCTCGGCGCATTCTTCTCGCCGCTGGTGTGCGGAACACTCGGCCAGACGGTCGGTTGGCACTGGGGCTTCGGGGCGGCCGGCGTCGGCATGGTGACCGGCCTGTGCCTCTACCTGTGGGGACAGAAGCATCTCGCCCCGGACGTGCTCGCGCAGAAACAGGCGCAGAAGGTCCAGGTGAAAGAGAAGATGACGGGCGAGGAGTGGCAGCGGATCATCGCGCTCGGTGTGATCTGCACGCTCAATATCGTGTTCTGGGGCGTTTACGAACAGCAGGGGAACACGTTGCAGTTGTGGGCGGACCAGAATACGAACTGGAGCTTCTTCGGCTGGATGGTGCCCTCGACGTGGTATCAGGCCTTCAATCCGGCGATGATCTTCATGTTCGCGCCGCTGCTCACGATGTTCTGGGCATGGCAGGCAAAGAGCGGCAGAGAGCCGTCGAGCGTGACCAAGATGGCGTTCGGCTGCTTCATGGTCGGCCTCGCGTTCATCATCATGATCCTCGCCACCCAGGGCATGGCGCCGGATGCGCGCCGCAGTGTTCTGTGGCTGGTCGGCATGACGGTGGTCATCACCGTCGGCGAGTTGTACCTGTCGCCGATCGGGCTGTCATTCGTGACCAAGATCTCGCCGGCCCGCATGGTGTCGATGCTGATGGGCGTGTGGTTCCTTGGCAACTTCTTCGGCAACTACCTGTCGGGCTATCTGGGCACGTTCTACGAGAAGATCCCGCGCGGCCAGTTCTTCACGATGCTCGCCGCACTGGGCATGGGTGCCGGCGTGATCATGTTCCTGATCGGCAGGCCGCTCGACAAGATCGTATCGAAACACGACCGCGGCCTCGCCTGAGACGAACCGAGGGCGGCGGGTCGTCCGGTGCGGCCCGCCGCCCGTGCCGTACGCTCCGCCGTCCCCGCAATTCGAAGGTGCGGATGGATTCGCGCCGATCAGCGTGGCTTGGGCGCCAGCAACTTCTCGCGGCCCACCAGCAGCAGCACCACGGTGAGCACGGTGAACGGGATCATCGCGAGCAGATCGGCGTTCGGACCATCGAAGAACGGATTGTTCGCGCGCGCCCAGGTCGTGAGCCCCGCATCCACCCGATCGAATACGCCCGCCATGAACGCGATGATGATGCCGGCGATGGCACCGCCCGCGATGTAGCCCGAGGCCATCAGCACGCCCGGGCTCCTGTCGGACTCGGCGGCGAGTTGATCGGTGGTGAGGCGGCGATGCGCGAGTGCTTTCTGCTGCGCGCGATCTACCAGCCAGCGCACCATGCCGCCGATGAAGATCGGTGACGACGACGACAGCGACAGGTAGACGCCGACCGCGAACGGCAGCGATGGAATGGCGGCCATCTCGAGCACGAACGCGATCATCACACCGAACAGGACGAGCCCCCACGGCAATTGGTGATCGAGGATGCCGCGGATGATGTACGCCATGAGCGTGGCCTTGGGTGCGTCGAACTTGCGCACTTCGGTGCCGTCGGGGCGCCTGGTGATCGTGCCGTTGATGCCGGGATCCGCGAGCCACGCCGCGCGCCCGGAATCGTCCACGAGATACTTGCCCGCCGGTCCGCCCGCCACGTCGGTCTTGTGCCACACGCGGTAGGTCCTGGCGTCATCCTTCGCCTGGGCGCCCTTCAACCCCTCGCGCCGCGGTCCGAGCTGCGAGACGTCGGTCGTGAGCCCCGCTGCCGCCGGCACGTAGACCGTGGCCGCTTGGTTCAACTGGAGCAAGATCGGACCGAGCACGATCGCCGACACCAGCGCGCCAATCAGGATCGAGATCTGCTGCAGGCGCGGCGTGCCGCCCACCAGGTAGCCGGTCTTTAGGTCCTGGGACGTGGTGCCGCCATTCGAGGCGGCGATGCAGACGATGCCGCCCACCGACAGGGCGGTGACGAAGTAGTTGTTCCCGGTCCAGCCGAGGATGAGGAAGATCAGGCAGGTGAGCAGCAGCGTCGCGACCGTCATGCCGGAGATCGGATTCGACGACGAGCCGATCTCGCCGGTGAGGCGCGACGAGACGGTGACGAACAGGAATCCGAACAGCACGATGAGGATCGCGCCGAGCAGATTCATGTGGAGCGGCTGGGCGAGTACGATCGCAATCAACAGCAGCGCGATGCCAATGCCGACCACTTTCATGGACAAGTCGTGTTCGGTGCGCAGCGCTCCGGCGCCGGCAGCCTTGCTCGAACCGACATCGCGCAGGCCTTCGCGCAGGCTGTGGCCGATGATCGGCAGCGACCGCATCAGGCTGATGATGCCGCCTGCGGCGACCGCGCCGGCGCCGATGTAGAGCACGTAGGCGCTGCGGATCTGGCCTGGGCTCATCTCGGAGATCGGGATCGTTCCGGGCGCGAGGGGGCCGGACATGCCTTCGCCAAAGAACTTGATGAGCGGGATCAGCACCAGGTAGGCGAGCGCGCCGCCCGCGCACATGACCGCTGCGATCTTGGGTCCGATGATGTAGCCGACTCCGAGCAGTTCGGGCGAGATCTCGGCCGAGATCGAGCCGGATTTGAACGGGGGACCGAACACCTTTTCGGGAACGTCCTTCCATCCCTTGAACGCGACCATCACCGTCTTGTAAGCGAGACCGATGCCGAAACCGGTAAAGATCGTCCGCGCACTCAGCACGCGGCCGAGCCCCTGCGCTTCCTCGGCCTTCGCTTCGGCCGATGCCGCTGCGCGCGATTCCTCAGAGGCTCCGGCCTTGAGCACTTCGGCGCACGCTGTGCCCTCGGGATACTTGAGCTTGCCGTGCTGGTGCACGATCAGGGCGCGCCGCAGCGGGATCATCATCAGGATCCCGAGCAGCCCACCGAGTACGGCAACCAGCATCACCCGGGAGATCTCGAGGTCGAACCCGAGGATCATGATCGCCGGCATCGTGACGCCGAGTCCGAACGCGATCGACTCGCCGGCGGAACCGGCGGTCTGGACGATGTTGTTCTCGAGGATCGTCGCGTCGCGGGCGCCGAGCTTGGAGAACAGCCGGAACAGCGTGATCGAAATCACCGCGACCGGGATCGAGGCGCTCACCGTCAGCCCGACCTTGAGCACCAGGTAGAGCGACGAGGCGCCGAACACCATGCCGAGCAGGGCCCCGAGCAGGACCGCACGGAACGTGAACTCTGGGAGCGCCGTCGCGGCGGGGATGTAGGGTGCGAACGGCTTGGGTCGAACTTCCCCGCCGTGTTCCAGTTGCGGCGCGCTGCTCATGGACGGCCTCCCATGGTCGTGGCGAATCGGGACGTGAACGG
>Ga0315273_10014937_pt1 | contig 10026 bp, 7 predicted proteins | sample YL17G02_0_MG_FD_205753 | JGI IMG/M metagenome (GOLD analysis project Ga0315273, IMG submission 205753) | Sediment microbial communities from Yellowstone Lake, YNP, Wyoming, USA - YL17G02_0 | ecosystem: Environmental > Aquatic > Freshwater > Lake > Sediment | place: USA: Wyoming | collected... | reverse complement strand
ACGATATCTTCTCGACCTTCAGGATGATCGGCATTCCGACCGCCAAGATTGACCGCTTTATTTAGCTGTCGCGAAGGAAGTTGTCAACGGGAATTTGTCTATCTGCAGGTCGAAACCACTGCGGTATCGATACCCTTGCTGTAGGTTGAAACTGAGCTTCCCCTGATTTGGTGGACAGTTTCTTAAGCATGTTTGTTTCTCGCTTCAAAGTCAAGCGGACTGACGTAGTCAAGAGTGGAGTGGCGACGTGTCCGGTTATAAAAGACTTCGATGTATTCAAAGATACTGATCCTGGCCTGCTGGCGATTGCGGTATCGTTCTTCGCTGACCAGTTCATTTTTCAAACTGGCAAAGAAGGATTCAACACAGGCGTTGTCGTAACAATTGCCCTTGCGGCTCATGGAGCCCCGGATCTGGTATTCGCCTAACAAGCGCTGATAAGCGGCGCTGGCATACAAACCATCGCGAATCACTGTGGTGCAATAAGCCGGCAGGCGGCTGGCGCCGATCTAAGGCCTGTTGTAATGCCGCCATCACTAAGGTCGATCCCAAGCGTTTACTCATCCGTCAGGCACCGGACTGATCGACCAGCCGACCACTAACCGACTATGAAGATCCAACACGACCGCCAAATAGAGATGGCCTTCACCGGTCGGGATATAACTGATATCCGCCGCCCAGACCGTATTGGGTTGGGCCACCACAAAGTGGCAATTCAGTATGTGAGGTGCCGCCCAACCCCGCGAACCGGCTCTCGTCAATGAGCGAAAACGAACCGTCATCTTGGCGAGTAGTCCCGCGCGGCGCATTAGTGGGTAACCCACCCGCAAGGGTGGGACTTAACCAGGCGGTACTCTCAATTCAAACCCCCACCCTCGCGGGTGGGGCAACTTGCGAATCGTCGCGCACACAAACAAGAACGCGGCAGACTTCTTGATCTGCCGCGTCGTGTCATATCAAATCCACATCACCGAGTGAGGCACCGAATAATCGAACCTACTTCACGCCGTTTCCCCACGGCAATTCGGCAAGCTGCTTGTAGTAACGGAACTTCGCCGTGGCTTCCGCCTGCGCTTGTTCCATCGCCGCTTTGTAGGCTTGTGGATTGGCGGCTTTCAAAGAACGCCAGCGGTTTTCGTACGACGTATACTCCTCAATGGTGATAGTCGGCTCTTTGGAATCGAGCTGCAGCGGATTCTTCCCCTGCTTAGCCAGATCGGGATTGTAGCGGAACATGATCCAATGACCCGAATTGACCGCCCGCTCCTGTTCTTCGAGACCGTGCGCCATATCGATGCCGTGCGCGATACAATGACTGTAAGCGATGATCATTGACGGTCCGTCAAACGCCTCGGCCTCGGCAAACGCTTTAACGCATTGATTCGCGCTGGAGCCCATGGCCACGCGGGCGATGTAGATCGAGCCGTAGCTCATCATCTGCAAGCCCATGTCCTTCTTTGCCAGCGGTTTTCCTCCCGCCGCAAACTGCGCGATAGCGCCGCGCGGCGTAGCTTTGGACATCTGACCACCGGTGTTGGAATAGACCTCGGTGTCGAGCACGAGCATGTTGACGTTCTTGCCGGATGCGAGTACATGGTCAAGACCGCCGAAGCCGATATCGTACGCCCAGCCGTCACCACCGATCACCCAGACTGATTTCTTGACCAGATAATCGGCGATTTCCAGCAAGTGTCTGGCATCAGAGCGATCCATCTTGCGCAGGTCTCTCTTGAGATCTTCAACTTTGGCCCGCAGCGCTTCGATTTCGACCGGAGTTGACTGCGGCGCGTTGGCGAATTCCGCATGACGGTTCGGGAAAAGTGATGCGATCAATTCAAGCGCGAACTCGCGCATTTTGTCGATCGTCAGCCGCATACCGTAACCAAATTCGGCATTGTCTTCAAACAGCGAATTTGACCAGGCCGGTCCCCTGCCGTCGGAACGCTGAGCATACGGCGTCGTCGGCAGGTTGCCGCCATAAATCGACGAGCAGCCGGTGGCGTTGCCGCAAATCGCGCGGTCACCGAACATCTGCGTCATCAGCTTAACATAAGGCGTTTCACCGCAACCAGCGCAGGCGCCGGAGAATTCAAAGAGCGGTCGAATAAACTGGCTACCCTTGACCGTGTTGACGTTGAACTTCGACGTATCAGGTTCGGGCAGATCGAGGAAGAATTTGAAGTTCTCGCGTTCCGGTTCACGCAACGGCAACTGCAACGCCATGTTGATCGCGCGTCTTTCGGTCTTGTTGCCCTGCGCATCTTTGGCAAATGCCGGGCAGGAATAGACGCACAACTCGCAACCGGTGCAGTCTTCCGGGGCAACTTGTAGAGTGTATTTCAGTCCTTTCATCGGACCGGTCATTGCGTCAATCGACTTGAAGGTCTTGGGCGCCTTGCTGAGGAATGTCGGATCATAGACCTTGGGACGAATGGCGGCGTGCGGACAGACCAGCGAGCAGATGTTGCACTGAATACAGACTTGCGGTTCCCAGACCGGAATGTCGATTGCAATGTTGCGTTTCTCGTACTGGGTCGTGGCCGTCATGTATGAACCGTCAATCGGGAAGGCGCTGACCGGCAGATCATCCCCTTTGCCGGAGATAATAGCGGCTGTCACGGTCTTGACAAACTCTGGTGCATCGTTCGGTACGACCGGCGGGCGCTTGAACTTGCTGGTGACCTTGTTGGGATAAGCAACCTTCTGCAAACCTTTGACACCGGCATCAACGGCAGCGATATTCATCTCGATGACTTTTTCGCCTTTGCTGCCATAGGTTTTCCTAATGGTCTTCTTGATAGCATCAAGTGCCGCTTGCGGCTGAACCAGCTTGGCGATCTCGAAGAAGGCGGTCTGCATGACAATGTTGATGCGCGCCCCCAGACCAAGCTCTTTGGCAATCTTGACGGCATCGATTACGTAAAATTGCGCCTTCTTGGCAATCAACTGCTCCTGCAACTCCACCGGCAACTGATCCCAGACTTCCCCGGCATCATAGGGGCTGGTCAACAGGAACGAGCCACCCTTATCCAACTTCTCGAGCATGTCGTACTTCTCGACAAATGAGAAGTTGTGGCAGGCGATGAAATTGGCCTGACTGATAAGATAAGGACTACGAATCGGGTTTTTGGCAAAGCGAACATGCGACACAGTAACCGCGCCGGCCTTCTTGGAATCGTAAACAAAGTAGCCTTGCGCGTTCCAGTCGGTATTCTCGCCCAGAATCTTGATCGAGTTCTTGTTGGCGCTGACCGTGCCATCGGAACCGAGACCGTAGAACATGGCGCGGAAGACGTCGTCCCCTTCGACGTGGAAATGCTGGTCAACATCAAGCGACGTGTGCGCGACGTCATCGACGATACCGACGGTGAAATGATTTTTCGGAACGTCATTCTTGAGATTGTCATAGACCGCCTTCGCCATCGCCGGAGTGTATTCTTTCGAACCCAAACCATAACGACCGCCTGTAACTTTCGGCATAATCCTAAACGGTGCGATCTTGCGTTCGACCATTTCCTCCAGGGCTGCCTGCAGGTCGGTGTAGAGCGGCTCGCCGACACTGCCCGGTTCCTTGGTGCGATCGAGCACGGAAATCGCCTTGACCGATGACGGAATTGCTTTCGCCAACGCATCGACCGAGAACGGGCGGTAAACGCGGACTTTGATGAGTCCGACCTTTTCGCCTTTGGCAACGAGATAGTCGACCGTCTCATGCGTGGCTTCGGCGCCTGAACCCATTATGATGACCACGCGATCGGCATCGGGAGCGCCGAAATAGTCGAACAGGTGGTACTGTCTGCCGGTTAATTTGGCAAACTGATCCATCACTTGTTGACAGGTAGTGATTGATTCCAAGTAGAAGTTGTTGACGACTTCTCTGCCTTGGAAGTAGACATCGGGATTCTGCGAAGTGCCGCGAATTACCGGTCTATCAGGCGTCAAGGCGCGGCGGCGATGGTCGAACACCAACCCATCGGGAATCATCTGGCGCATGTCGTCGAACGTCAGTTCCTCAACCTTGGCAACTTCATGCGAAGTGCGGAAACCGTCGAAGAAATGTAAGAACGGAATGCGCGAGCGCAGAGCAATCGCTTGCGCTATCAGTGAGTTGTCCATGACTTCCTGCACCGATCCGGAAGCGATCATGCCAAAGCCGGTGGAGCGGCAGGCCATAACGTCGGAATGGTCGCCGAAAATCGACAGTGCCTGTATGGCCAGCGCGCGCGCCGAGACATGAATGACAGTCGGTGTTAGTTCACCGGCGATTTTGAACATATTCGGGATCATTAGAAGCAATCCCTGCGAGGCCGTAAACGTCGTAGTTAAGGCGCCGGAGGTCAACGCGCCGTGGCAGGCGCCCGAAGCGCCCCCTTCGGACTGCATTTCCGTGACCAACGGAATCGTGCCCCAGACATTCTTTTCGCCTTTGGCTGATTTGACATCGGCGATCTCACCCATTACTGAGGAGGGCGTAATCGGATAAATGGCGATCACTTCATTGGTCGCGTGAGCAACATGCGCAACCGCCGTATTGCCGTCGATGGAGACCATCCGTCGTTTGGTTCTTGGCGGGGCCGCGCATTGCTCCGTTGCCGCCTTTCTGAAGTTTTCGTGTGATTCCGGACTTCCTATCATAAGTGTTACCTTGACCTTTCCTGAAGTGGGTGCGACAAGAGCACCCTGCTATTGAGAATCTGACTATGGATCTTGTTCATGGTTTAATCTTGGCGTTGGTAATCTTCCGCTGCGCCTGATACTTCCCCTTTTTGTCCGCATAGGAAACCCGGCAGACTTCGTCGGCCTCGAGGAATATGACCTGAGCAATCCCTTCGTTGGCATATACTCGCACCGGCAACGGCGCCGTGTTGGCAATCGAGACAGTCGCAAAACCTTCCCATTCCGGTTCGAACGGCGTGACGTTCACCACGAGACCACAACGGGCATAGGTTGACTTGCCGAAACAGACCGTCAGGATTTCGCGCGGAATGCGGAAATACTCCAGACTGCGACCGAGAATGAACGAATTCGGCGGAATGAGCAACGACTTGGCTTTGACGGAAACGAAGTTTGTCGACTGATGGTTTTTGGGATCAATCGCTTCGCCGTTGACCGACGTGAAGACCTGAAACTCATCGGATAATCGAAAATCATAGCCATAGGCAGACAACCCGTAAGAAATCACCTTGCGGGATACCTGCCTATGCGCAAACGGAGAAATCATGTTTCTCTCCTTTGCCGCCCGAGCTATCCAACGATCAGACTTGATTGACACTTCCAACCTAATATTATTTACATCGGCAGCCCCATAGCCGATCATGATCCTCTTGAATCAATTAAGCTAATCCTGCCAATCGGTCAAATCCTTTATCGTATGGCTGGAGAAAACCTTGAGTAGGCTCCCCTGCGCCCTTTCCAGGAATTTGCGCAAACTGAGCATTGCCGGCGACTGGCCGGCAAGTGGCTCCATCAGACACTTGGAAATGTAATAAGGTCCCTGAATGGACTCGATAACCTCCTTGACGGTGATTTTGTCCGATGTTTTTCCCAGAGTGAAACCACCCTTAACACCGCGGTGCGAACGGACCAATCCTGAACGGCAAAGGGACTGGAAAATTTTCGCCAGGAATTTCTCAGGGACATGCTGGTTTTCGGAGATTTCCGAAAGCGGAGTCACTTTTCCCTTCGGCTGAGTGGCGAGATACATGATTCCAAAGATTCCGTATTCTTCGGCTTTTGTGAACTGCATGGGCTACCTCTCAGTTATTTAGATTATGCGGAAAACGGCCACGACGGCAAATACATATGAATTGTGAACTATTTCACAATAGAAACGGCATAATAACCGTCGGGCGCACATTCGCAGCTATACTATCCTCATTGTCATCGTCATCATTTTTGCCAAAGACCATTCAAAACTGAACATAATTAATCATGTCTCCCAAGTCAATGATTATTTCGTGACTTATTTCACATGAAATGCGACGATTTACGCCCGCAGCTGGGGAATTGGCTGATGGCAAAATGTCGCATTCGCTTGGTTTCACCGACCGAAATCATTACATTGATTGCGATTCCGGCAACGGAGGTGAAATTGGCGGAAAAGAACCAGGACAAGGGCTTAACAATCGTTTACACCGGCAACGGCAAGGGAAAAACAACCGCCGCGCTCGGAATGTGTGTACGCGCCGCCGGTTACCGCAAAAAAATCAAGATTCTGCAATTTGTCAAGGGTAGTTGGAAATACGGCGAGTTGGAGGGGATTAAACTACTGAAGGATTTCGTTGACATGGAACAAGTCGGCGAAGGATTTGTCGGAATAATCGATGACAACAAGGCATTCGAAGTTCATCAGAAGGCCGCACGTGAAGGACTGGAGCATGCCCGGCAGGTCATTTTTTCCGGAGAATACGATATCGTGGTACTCGACGAACTGAATGTCGCGGTGGACTTGGGGCTATTGGATGCGGATGCTGTGCTTGAACTGGTCAAGAGCAAACCGGAAGCGTTGCATCTGGTGATCACCGGTAGAAACGCCAGACCTGAACTGATTGAGATCGCCGATTTGGTTACCGAAATGAAAGAGATCAAACACCCCTACCAAAAAGGGGTGTTGGCGCAGCGCGCAATTGACTGGTGAGAATGTATAAGCAGAAAGCTGTCGAAGACAAAAACTCTGACTCTGGAGATGCTCAGACACCATGAAGACTGATTTTGATATCATTATCGTCGGCGGTGGCCCCGGCGGATTGACGGCGGGAATGTACGGTTCGCGGGCTAATTTGAAAACCGTAGCCATCGAGAAATATCTCCCCGGCGGACAAATTGCCGGCACGGAGGAAGTCGAAGACTATCCCGGTTTCGAACATATCCTCGGTCCGGAATTGGCCGCCAAATTCGAAGCACATGCGCGCAAATTCGGCTTGGAGATTGTCTCGGACACTGTGGAGGAGATCTATCAGGAGGGCAGGATGCACATCGTCAAAACCTCCGACGGACAGTACACAGCCAAGACGGTGATCATCGCCACCGGCGGTACGGCAAGCAAGCTTAACGTGCCCGGTGAGAAGGAATTCTCCGGCAAAGGCGTTTCTTATTGCGCGATTTGTGACGGCGCATTTTTCAAGAACCAAGTGATTGTGGTAGTCGGCGGCGGTGATGCTGCGGTGGAAGAGGGCATATTCCTCACCAAGTATGGCTCGAAAGTGATTCTGGTTCATCGGCGCGACAAGCTGCGAGCGGCGAAGATCATTCAGGAGCGCGCCTTCAAAAATCCAAGGATGGAGTTCGTCTGGGACAGCGTGGTTGAGTCAATCGAGGGCGACAAAAGAGTCTCGCACATCACGGTGCGCAACGTCAAAACCGGCGCGATAACCAAAGTTGATTGCGGCGCAGTCTTCGTGTTTGTCGGATTCGTTCCCAACTCAAAGCTCACACGCATGCCTCTGAAGTTGGACGACAGCGGGTACATCATCACGGATGATAATATGGCAACGTCGATTCCGGGCGTTTTTGCTTGCGGCGATGTGCGCCATCAACTCGTCCGGCAAATCACGAATGCAGTCGGCGATGCCACGACAGCAGCCATGGCAGCCAGCAAATACATCGAAGAGCTTGAGGATGCGTAAGCGCGTCGAGTTGACGCCGATTGCTGTTGCGGCGGGTCTTAGCGGCAGGGTTGGAAAGGTGGAAGGGAGCGTGACCTGCCGCAAGGAAGCATCATAAGCCCGTCAGGTCACACGCCGCGAGGAAAAGAGCGGTTTGAGGGCAGGCAGTTCTGTAGGTCGAAACCCTGAGGGAAAAGGCTTGGACCGTTCGCACACTTTCGTCAGGGTTTCGACACCATTCTTTCTCCCAAAATCGCCAGCAAGACAGTAACGTCGAAACCCCCGTAAAGGCGCATTGGAAAGCCAGGCTTTTTCCCATTGGGGGTTTCGACCTACGGAACTTCGTGGGAATGACATTGCCCTAAACACCCGATTCTCGATTACTGGCGGCTACAAAAAAGCGGGGCGCCGATGGCGCCCCGCTTCAAAAACGTGAAGTCAGGAAAGGAGTAGTGTATCCGCCGTAATGGCTCAGCCATTGTTATCGATCGTGTATTTCTTGATCTTCTCGAACAGCGTCGTGTAATCGATCTTAAGAATTTCCGCCGTCTTGCGCTTATTGCCGTGAGTCTGACCCAGCACGCGCACGATCATCCCTCTCTCGGCTTGAGCTTGAGCATGCTGCCCAACTTCGCGCAGACCGGCGCCCTCGCGCAAACGGATGTCCTCGGTACTCGGCAGACGAATCGCCAGATGCTCGGGTTTGATCTTCTTGCCTTCCGTCAAAATAATTGAGCGCTCGATAGTGTTTTCCAATTCACGGACATTGCCGGGCCAATGATAGCGTTCGAGAATAACCGTAGCTTCGCGCGAGAGCGACTTCTCACCCTTTTTCATACGGCGGGAATATTTCTCCACGAAGTAATTGGCCAACGGCACGATGTCATCATGGCGTTCGCGTAATGGCGGGATGTGGATCGGAAACACCGACAATCGGTAGAACAAGTCCTCGCGGAATTTCTGCTTACCGATCGCTTCCTGAAGATTCTGGTTGGTTGCCGCGATCACCCGCACGTCAACCTCTATTGGTTTGTTACCGCCGAGACGCTCGAACGAGTGATCCTGCAGTACGCGTAAGAGTTTTGCCTGTAACGAGAACTCCAGATCACCGATTTCATCGAGAAAAACTGTGCCACCGTCGGCGATTTCGAACTTGCCCATCTTGCGGGCGTGCGACGAAGTAAACGCTCCCCTTTCGGAGCCGAACAGCTCGTTTTCCAGCAACTCGCCGGGGATGGCCGCGCAGTTTATCGTGATATATGGTTTGTTCTTGCGACCGGACAGCGAATGAATGGCACGCGCAAACAATTCCTTGCCGGTTCCCGACTCACCCGTCAGCAACACGGCAGTGTCAGATGGCGAGACTTTCTGCACAAGCCGCGAGACGTCAACCATTTTTTCGGAGGCGCCGATAATCTCCGAGAATCCGAGAGACTGAGCCAATTCCTCACGCAGCAGCAGGTTCTCAGCAACCAATCGCTGATTCTCCAAAGCGCGCTCGACTAACATTTGCAGGTGATCGATGTCAAACGGTTTCTGTAAGAAATCAAACGCGCCCCGTTTCATCGCTTCGACCGCAGTCTCAATTGTACCATAGGCGGTCATGACAATCACGGCCGTGTCCGGATCGTGCTCTTTGACCTGCGTGAGCACTTCCATGCCGGAGATGTCAGGCATTTTCAGATCGGTGAGAATGACATCAAAATGCTTCTCCTTGCTCCTGGCGATGCCAACATCGCCGGAACCGGCCACCTCGACATCGTATCCTTCCGAAGTCAATGAGGCAGTGAGCATTTCGCGCATGCTGTCTTTGTCGTCGATAACCAAAATAGTCGACATAATATCCTTCGCTAAGGGTGGCGACAGTTGATAGCGTCCTATTCTCTTCTATCGACATCAGTAGCAGAAAGATAAAGCGGATCCCAACGGTGACGGACTGTTGAGAAAGCCCGCTCTTCTTCGGGCGTCGTCAGGAATCCTGAGGTTGTCCCAGAAGTTCGTCTCCCTCACCCCTACACCCCTCTCCCAGTGGGAGAGGGGAAGGGGGTGAGGGCGGAATGTTGTATTCTGAAACAGCTACGCGTGTTTGGCAGCGATGAGACGCCTGAGCCAGTCGTACCAGCTATCCAGCCCCACGCCGGTGCGGCAGGAGGTCTCAAAGATGTTGAGATTGCCGTTAATGCTTAGAGCATTATTGCGGACTTGCGTGAGATCGAACTCGGAAAAGCCCATCAGGTCGATTTTGTTGATCACCATAGCCGATGACCGCCGAAACATGGACGGGTACTTGAGAGGTTTGTCATCCCCCTCAGTGGTGCTGATTAGGACAACCTTCATGTCTTCACCGAGATCATAGCTGGCGGGACAAACCAGATTGCCGACGTTTTCGATAAGAAGTAAATCGATGTTTTCGATGTCCAAT
>Ga0315273_10014935_pt1 | contig 10026 bp, 6 predicted proteins | sample YL17G02_0_MG_FD_205753 | JGI IMG/M metagenome (GOLD analysis project Ga0315273, IMG submission 205753) | Sediment microbial communities from Yellowstone Lake, YNP, Wyoming, USA - YL17G02_0 | ecosystem: Environmental > Aquatic > Freshwater > Lake > Sediment | place: USA: Wyoming | collected... | reverse complement strand
CGTGCCGATCGAGGGCACGCGGACGACAGTAGGTGAAGTGAAGATCCGCCCGATCATGGCTGGGATCGCCTATTCGATCGGCAGCGGCCGCGTGCGGACGAGCTTCGGCCTCGTCGGCGGCTACGCGTTCTCCAGCGCGAAGGTCACCGCTGCGCTGCCGTCCGGAACGACGGCGTCCATCGACATCGGCGACTCGTGGGCGGTTCGGCCGAACGTGGGTCTGACGTACGCGGTGACGCGCCGTCTCGCGCTCATCGGATCGATCGGCTACATCTACACGAACCCGACGATCACCATCAACGTCAGTCGGCAGGGGCAGGCACCCTACCGCGCGAGCGGGTCCTTCCGCAGCGACTACGTGAACATCACCGTGGGAACGGCCATCTCCATCTTCTGATCGGCCGGGGCCCTGGATGGGACACTGCGATTCGGAGCCGCCGGTGGATCCGGCTGCGGGTCCTGACGCGTCACATGTGGGGTCAGACTCGTAAGCGGAGCGGCGGCGGCCACCCCCGTTCGTCATTGGGGTCAGACTCGTAAGGCGCTGTAAATGAATACAGGTAGCACCGTGAGGCTGCGGGCCCGCCATAAGGGCCCGTAAGAAAACAAAACTTGCGACCTTTGTTTTCTAACGGGCCCTAAGCGTGGCGAGGTCAGACCCGACCGGCTGTCTCAGATTCACTCGGTCGAGTCTGACCCCCCTTACGAGTCTGACCCCTATGGCGGGAATCAGAACTTGAAGCCGGCGGCGGCGTGCACGCGAGTGCCTCGGTCGATGCCGTAGGCCAGGTCGATCTCGAACTGCACCAGCGGCACTCGCAGGTACCATCCTCCGCCCACACCGTATTCCACATGCGCGTCCCGGAGCCGGGTGCCGTGGTCGTACGCGGCGCCGGCATCCCCGAACAGCGTGATGCCGGTCTGCCCGATGCGCAGGGGAGAATGAAACGGCACGCGGAGCTCGAGCGAGGCGGTGGCCAGGTTGTCGCCGGTGAATGAGCCTGCTTTGAAACCCCGCAGCGAGGTGAACCCTCCAAGAAGCCGACGTTCGTAGATCGGGAGCGCCCCGTCCGCCGTTTCGGACCGCACGCGCAGGGCCAGCACGGACGACCCGACCAGCCCCGCGTACGCCCGCCCGTCGAGTGTGTAGCGGTTGATGGTGGAGCCTGACTCCGGTGTCAGCGCGTCCCAGGCGGCGCTGGCGTAGATCGCGTTGCGCGGGAACGCGGGATTGACCCGGGTATCAATCGCGATGCGCGCGCCATACGAGGGAAACTGGTCGCGGACGTCGCCGAACGACACATCGGTCCAGCCCGCCCGGGCAGCGACGCTTACGACCGCACCGAGCGGACGGGAACCCTCAACCCACACCTCGGTGCGGAGATCGCGGGTGTCGTAGGCAGGGTTCTCTCGGCTGGCCTCGGAGACGCCACCAACCAGGCGGCGAACCGGGCCGCTCCGCAGGGTCTTGTCGATCTCGACCGCGGCCTGGCGTGTCGATCCGACGGTCAGCGGCAGCACGATGTGACCTTCTTTGCCGAAGACGTTGACGAAACTCAACCGGCCGCCAGCGGTGACGCCGTACCCATCGACGTAATCGAAGGTGGGTACCGCCATGATGGTGTTGCCGAAGCGCTTCAGGGGACCGGGCATGACGCCGCCCTTTTCGACGCCGGGCCGCTCCTGGACGACGATGATGACCGCGACCTGTTCAGCCTCCGTCAGTGATCGATAGCGCTTGCGGACTTCGACCGCTTCGAACCGTCCGCTCTTGCGCAAGCGTTCGGCCACGGCCTCGATGCCGCCGGCCCCGAGCGGGCTGCCAGCCGTGATGCCCGCGAGTTGAAGCACGTCTGCGTCCGGCGTCCGATAGTTCCCGTGGATCCGCACCTCGGCCACCACCTCCAGCGGGACGGATTGGGCGGCCGCCTCGCCGCACGCGAGGGCGAACAGGATTGCCACGGCAACGAAGAACGCGGAACGGCGCAAGGTCACGCTACGGCTCCTTCGGCACGTAGGCACGGATCCTGGCGCTGACCTCGCCCTTGCGGTAGTCGTGGAACTCGCGGATGTACCGGAACTTGTACGAACCGCTCGCGAAGGTGGCGCCGACGTTGAACGCGATCTCCTTCGGCAACCACACGTTCTCGAAGAACCGCCCCATCGTCATGGACGCCTTCGCCTGGTCGACGCGGACGATGGCACGGCCGGGCAGGAACCCCCAGTCGACGTTGTCGAAGGTGAACTTGACGACCTGATACTCCTGCGGGTCGATCCACATCGTGACCAGCGTCACCTTGTTCATCGCGCGCTCGATCTCCTGCTCCATCTCGTCGCCCTTGTCCTTGTCCTTCTTCTTGTCGGGCGCGGGTTTCTTCGGCTCGGCCTTCTTCACCTCGGCCGACTGGGCCTTCACGTCGCCGGAGGCGGTGACGCTGACGCTGACTTCCTTCTTCTCGCGGTCGGGGTCGTCACTGAACATCTTCGACGGGTAGTACTCGACCTTGACGACGGACCGGCCGTCGAGGGTCTCACGTCCGGCGAGGTAGTAGTTGCCGGGCTCGAAGGGAAACTTCATGAAGTAGGCCTCGGAGATGAACCGGGGCTCGCCGCCCACCATGCCGACGACCTCTTTGTCGGACCCGGGGTCGATGGCAACGAGTTCACCGACGACCTCCGCTTCGACAGTATCCTTTTTGGCGGCCTTGTCCTTCGCCTGCTGTTCCCGTTTCTTCTCCTTGGCCAGCCAGTCGGCCTCGTACTTGCGCCGATCCTGCTCGCCCAGGGTCGCGCCGTTGGCTTTGACGGGGCTGCGGACGAGGTAGCCCTCGCGGATGAACCAGTTGAACTCGCGGCGCTGGCCGTGGAGCGGGATGTCCCCGGGCCCCAGGATCTGGAACGACTCGCTCTCGCTCAGGATGTAGTCGTGAAGGGTCTTCCAGTTCTCGTTCCGGCGTTCGAGCACGCGGGCCATGAACGCGTCGAGCTCATTCAGGGGAGCCGATGGTTTCGCCTGCTGAGCGCGCAAGCCCCCGACGTCCTGGGCCAGCCAGACGGTTCCCACGGCAGCGAGGACAGCGACGATCCTCCGTCGACTCACGGACACCTCCCTCAGGCGCAGAGTGGCGATCTTCCAGTACTACGAATCCCGTCGCGGCGTTGTTCACCGCCATCGCGCAGCACCTCAATCAGGGCCGCAGGTAGTCTTCGTCGAGAATCTGGTCCAGGGTGGCGACGAGGCGGTCGGCATCGCTCTCGGTGAAGCACATGGGCGGCTTGATCTTGAGCACGTTGTGAAAGGGGCCGTCCGTGCTGACAAGGATCCCCCGGTCGCGCATGCGGTTTGCCACGAGGCTGGCTTCGGTGCCGGCGGGCGCCAGGGTTTCGCGATTCCGCACAAGTTCGACGCCGACGAACAGGCCCAGGCCGCGTACGTCGCCCACAAGCGGGTGACGCGCCATCAGTGCACGAAGCCGGTCAAGGAGATGGGCGCCTACGCGGAGCGCGTGCTCCTGCAGCCGTTCGTCGTGAATGACATCCAAGACCGCCAGGCCGATCGCGCACGACACGGGATTGCCGCCGTAGGTATTGAAGTACTCCATGCCGTTCGCGAACGCGCGGGCGATCTCGGGCGTCGTGACGACCGCGCCCAGCGGATGCCCGTTCCCGATGGGCTTGCCCATGGTCACGATGTCGGGCACGACGCCCTGGGTTTCGAAGGCCCAGAAGTGGGTGCCCACCCGGCCGAATCCGACCTGCACCTCGTCGGCTATGCAGACACCGCCCGCGGCGCGCACGGCTTCGTAGGCCGCCTCGAGATAACCCGGCGGCAGCACGATCTGCCCCGCGCAGCTCAGGATCGACTCGGCGATGAAGGCGCCTGCGCGGCCGCCGCTGCTCGTGATGCGCTCAACGGCCTCGGCAACATGCGCGGCGTATCTTCTGCCGGCATCGCCATCGAGACCGCGGTACAAACCGCGGTACACGTCAGGCGTGGGCACGACGTGCACATGCGGGGCCGCGCCCGAACCGCCCGGGCCATCGAACTTGTACGGGCTGATCTCCACCACCGCGTTCGTGTTGCCGTGGTAGCCCACGTCGACGACGATCGTCTCCCTGCTCGCGGTGAAGGCGCGGGCGAGCCGCAGCGCGAGCTCGTTGGCCTCGCTGCCTGAATTCACGAAGTAACAGACACGGAGCGGGTCAGGCAGGGTGGCGCACAGGCGTTCGGCGTACCGCACGAGCCCGTCATGCAGGTAGCGCGTGTTGGTGTTCAGCACGGCCATCTGCCTCTGGCCTGCCTCGACGACGCGCGGGTGGCAGTGTCCGACGTGAGGCACGTTGTTGACGGCATCCAGGTAGGAGCGGCCGTCCGCATCGTAGAGATGCTGCATCCAGCCGCGCACGATCGTGAGCGGCCGCCGGTAGGACACGCTGAGCGACGGCCCGATGTGATCGAGCCTGGAGGCCAGGATCCCCGCACTCGACGGTCCGGGTCGCGCCGTGACGCCCCCGGGAATCTGCGCGACCAGGTTCGGGTCCGGCGCCAGGCTCAGCCACACGCGGCGTTCGGCCGGGTCGGCCACACCCGGGAAGTCGCCCTCCTTGTCGAGCAGGTCCGCGATCAACTGGAAGTGGACGTGCGGCGGCCACCCGCCGTTTTCGCCGTGTGTGCCCACCCTTGCGACGACGTTGCCGGCGTGCACGGCATCTCCTGGATGGAGCGGTGCGAGCGAGGCCCTGCTCAGATGTCCGTAAAGCGTGTAGAAACGTGGCCCGCCTGGCCCGGCCTGGTGTTCCAGGATAATCGTCGGGCCATAATCGAGAGGGCTGGTGTTGTCCGCGGCGCAGTGCACCACGCCGTCAAGTGGCGCGAGCACGGCCGTGCCCGGATCCACGAACAGGTCCAGCCCGAGGTGGACGGTTTGCCACGACGGTCCATCGTTTCCGGCCTTCGAGAAGATGTCGCTCGCGTAGACGCCCCGGACCTCGTCGTAACATCCAACCCCGACCATCGCGCCCGCGGCAGCGATGCGGTTCTTGAGATCCCGTGAAAAGACCTCGACGTCAAACCACGATGCCGGCGTGCCTGCGTCGAGACTGCCCACGCTCAGGTCGAACACGACACGTCGGGCGGAACGCGGATCGGGGTCGAGCAGCGGGCCCATATCTGCAGACGCCGCCCGAAGCCAGTCAGTGATAGCAGGCGTCGCGGGACACGGTTCGAGCCCACACGCGTCGCGGAAGGTGTAGTGCGCGAGCCGGGGATGGATCTGCGCCAGCCTGTCGAGCAGGTCCCAGGCGGGGCGCTCGCTGATCGTCAGGTACTCGTTCCCTGGCTCGGCATGGCGCTGATATGCCGAGTTCACCACGCTGACCGAGAGGCGGCTGCAGATGAGGGGGAACACCGCCTCGATCTCGGCGGCGCTCAACGGGTGCGTGGCGTGGTACCCCTCGACGATGGGCATGGCCGCGCGAAGCGGGTCCGGCTTGTCGAGCATCGCATACGCGGCCGCGACGGCCACCTCGTTGACCGTCCACGTGCGCAGCATGTCACCGAAGTCCACCACGGCGGTGACGCGGCGCCCATAGGGGTCGTCGCCGTCCACGAGCACGTTGTAGTCGTTGGCGTCGTTATAGATGACGCCCGTGCGCAGTGCGGGTGCGAGGCGCGCCAACTCGGCGTCGGCCCACCCGAAGAGACGTTCCACGAGACCGCGGCGGGTGTCATCCTCGACGAAGTGGAAGTACGCACGAATCCAAGCGGCCCGGCGGGGATCCCACTTCAGGTCGCGCTCGGCGGCGGGATGATCGAATCCTTCAAGCGCCGCGTCGAGGGCGCCGAGCAACACGCCCAGGCTGCGCAACAATTCCGGCGTGTGAGGGCGCACCCCGGCCAGCACGCGGCCCGGGACCCACGTCAGCAGTCGCACCGGGTGCGCGGTGCCGCGGGCGTCCGGCAGGGTGCCCGTGGCGGCGCCGTCACGCGTCGGCCGGACACGCGGCAGCGCGAGCCGCGGCGCCCGTGCCGCAAGTCGCATCAGCGCCTGGTTCTGAAGGTCGAGCACCTGCGGGTCTTCCGCCGCGTTCGAGATTTTCAGCACAAAGCGCTCGCCGCTCGCGGTCGTCAGCAGGAAGTTCTGGTCACGCTCGCTGGGCAGCGGCTCCGCAGCGGTCTCGAGGCCATAGATCCGGCGGGCTGCGGCGACCGCTTCGTCGCCGTTGAATGAGGGCTGGTCGTGTTTGATGGTCGGCATGGGTGGCTGCCTGTGAGGCAGGTCTCAGGATATCGCAAACACTATTTTCAGGCCGGTCTCGGCCTCGCGGAACGCACGCTCGTAGTCGCCGAGCTCCGTCACGCGCGTGACGAGAGGCCCCACCTGCACCACGCCGCGCGCGAGAAGGTCGAGCGCGGGCAGGAAGGGACCGCAGCGCGACCCGATAATCGTGATCTCGTCCACCACGATCGGCCACGTCGCCACTTCGCCGGCGTCGTGCACGGTCGTTTTGAGGATGACGGTGCCTCGCGGGCGGACACAGTCGAGCGCGCGGCGCAGGCCGTCGCTGGCGCCCGTGGCGTCGACGACAACGTCAAAGCGGTCCGGCGTGGGGAGCGGCGAGGCCGGAGACCGGCTGACATCGAGGCCGATCCCGCGCGCGAGCGCCATCCGCTCGTCATGCTTGCCGAAGAGGATGACCGCCGCACCGGTCGTCCGCAGCACCTGCGCGATCAGCAGGCCCATCCGGCCGTCACCCATGACGGCGACCCGAGTGGCCGGGCCGAGGTCAATCTGCTCGAGGATCCGGCACGCGGCGGCCACCGGTTCCGTGAACACGGCTGCCGTATCGGTCACACCGTCCGGCGCCGGGTGCAGGTTGGAGGCGGGAAGTGTGAGGTACTCGGCGAACGCGCCATCACGCCCGCGAATACCCAGCACCTGCCGGGTCTCGCAGTGTTCCTTGACGCCGTCACGGCAGGAGCGACACACGCCGCAGCCGACGTTGATGTCGCCGACGGCGCGCTGGCCGATCCAGTGGCGATCCTCGGGGCGCGACACCGCCTCCACCACGCCGACGAACTCGTGTCCCGGAATGCCCGAGAAGTCCGCATAGCCCTTCATCAACTCGAGGTCGGTCCCGCAGATGCCTGCCATCGTGACGCGGACGAGGCACTCGCCCGGCCGATCGGGAACCGGGGCATCTGCCAGGCGCATGCGGCCGCGGTCGAGGATCAGCGCGCGCACATCAGGACTCCCTTCCGGGGGCGCGTGAGGACCACGACGCCCGGGTCAAGAGGTACCCGGCCGCCAGGACCGCGAGCCATGGGCCGCCGGCGACGAGGGTGATGCGCAAGTCCGGCACCCACCATGTCGAGCCCAGGATGGCGACGATGGCTGCGGCCCCGATGGCGGAAGCGCTTCGCGCGAACGGCACCGTCATGGGCAGCGGCGTTCCCGGGCGCGCCGCGTGATGCCGTCTGAAGGCGAAATGCGTGACGAAGATCATCAGCCAGACGAACAGCGCGCCGAACAGGGCCACTCCAAAGAACCACGTGTAGGCGGAGTCCGGCCATGCGGCGCGGACGACCATGGCGGCTCCCAGTCCCACGCTCGACACCAGGAGCGCCCGTACGGGCGCTCCTCCAGCGGACACCACGCCGAGCCATGGCGGGACGAAACCGCCGCGGCCGAGCGAGAACAGCGTCCGCGCGATGAGGTACAGGTTCGCGTTGGCGCTCGACAGCGCCGCGCTGACGACGACGAGATTCATGATCGACGCGGCGGCCGGCAGGCCGACCTGGGTCAGCACCTTCACGAAGGGGCTTTCGCCGACGCCCAGATCGTTGAACGACACCAGGCGCACCAGGAGCGCCGTCGTGATGATGTAGATCAACGACAGTCCGAGCACCAGGCGGACGAAGGCCACGGGAATCGTGCGGGACGGATCCCGCGCCTCGCCAGAGGTGACGCCGACGATTTCGACGCCGATGAACGAGTAGATGACGAAGGGCACGGCGAACAGCACGCCGGCGAGACCCTTAGGAAACGTCCCGGCTCCCGCCGGCGCCCCGATGGCGGGCGTTCCGATTGCGCCGGTCAGGAGTCCGATGCCGACCACCACGAAGAAGGCAATCGCGACGACCTTGACCATCGCCAGCCAGTACTCGATCCGGCCGATCGTCGCGACCGGGCGCGAGTTCACGTAGATCAGCGCGGCCGAGAACGCGAGCACCCACATCGCCCCGGGCACGTCAGGGAACCAGTACCGCATGTAGATCGACACGGCCACCATGTGACCGCCGGTGGCCACGATTTGCATCAGCCAGTAGCTGAGACGGACGGCGTAGCCCGCGAACGGCGACACGTACATCTCCGCGTACACCCCGAAGGAGCCTGCCGTCGGATGGGCCACGCACATCTCGGTGAGCGCCGCGCCGAGCAGCAGCGACACCAGCGAACCCAGCACGTACGACAGCACCACGCCGGGGCCGGCCACATTCACCGCGAGGCCGCTGCCGAGGAACAGGCCCGTGCCGATCGCACCGCCGATCGCCATCATCGCCTGCTGACCGGCGGAGAGCTTCCGCGACAGGACCTGCTCGTTGCGGATGCGCGGGTCGATGGGGCTGCCGGCCATCACGCGCCCGGTGTGTAGTCCTTCGTGCGGGCTACCCGATCCAACTCGTGCATCATCGCGTCGATCTCGTCCAGGGTGTTGTAGAAATGGGGCGAGAGGCGCACGCCGACGCCAGGGCGGAAGTCCACCACGAAATCGCGGGCATTGAGCGTCTTCGCCACGCGCATCGCCTCGGGCACATTGACCGCCACCGTGCCGGCGAGGCGCTCGGGTTTCCGCGAGGCGACCGACTGGTAGCCGTACTGATCCACGAGATCGAGCAGCCGCCGTGTCATCGCCTGTGACGCGGCACGGATCCGGTCGACGCCGACCTTCTGGATGATCTCCAGCCCCGGCAGGGCCGCGTAGTACGCCGGGATCGCCGGCGTGCCGTTCATCATGCCCATCCCGTCGCCGCGCACGTCGGCGGCGTCGATGTCGAACGCGAAGGGATGCTGCCGCGACATCCAGCCCGTGAACCGGGGCCGCATGCGCGCCTTCACCCACGGCGCCGTGTACAGGAACGCGTTGCCCGGGCCGCCGCACAGCCACTTCAGGCACCCGCCCACGAAAAAGTCCACCTCGAGCGCGGCGACATCGACGGGGATGATGCCCGCTGACTGGTAGCCGTCAAGGATGACGACGGCGCCGACCTGGCGCGCGCGTTCGACCACGGGGCGCGGGTCGACGATGTAGGAGCTGCGGAAGAGCACGTGGGAGAGGGCGACCACGGCCGTGCGGTCGTCGATGGCGGCGGCGATGCGCTCGGCGGGAACGGAGAGATCGTCGAGGGCCGGGACGATCTCGAGATCGAAGCCGACATCCCGTTGGGCTTTGTAGAGGTAGATCATGGACGGGAAGTCCATGGCCGTGCAGACGAGCTTCCGGCGCCGGCCCTCGGGGCGCAGGCACGAGAGCGCGACCGCGTGGGCCGTCGTGACGTTCTCGTGCATGCTGACCGATCCGGCCGGCGCGCCGATGATCCCGGCCACCTTGTCGCCCACCTCGCCGGCCATGGCGAACCACCGCTCCTCCCACGCGCGAACGCCCCGCGTGGCCCAGGCCTCAGCGTACTCGGCGAGCGACTGCGCCGTGGCGCGTGGCATCGCCCCGAGGGAGTTGCTGATCATGTAGACCGTACGGGAGAGGATGGGAAACTCGTCGCGCCAGCGTAACAGCTCATCCATGGTGAGGGCATTCTACCCGGTGAGGGCTCCGGCGCGGGTACCCGGCGCGCGCTGCGTATGCGGTGATTCCAGTGATGTAGACTGACATTGGAACCCTCAACGAGGTCGAACCCATGGTGACACGTCAGGCGGCGGTGTGGCTGGTGGTGCTGGCGACGGCCGTGCCGGCGTACGCGCAGGAGAAGCCTCTGAGCCTGGCGGTTGGCGGCGCCGCGGTCGGCCC
>Ga0315273_10014934_pt1 | contig 10027 bp, 7 predicted proteins | sample YL17G02_0_MG_FD_205753 | JGI IMG/M metagenome (GOLD analysis project Ga0315273, IMG submission 205753) | Sediment microbial communities from Yellowstone Lake, YNP, Wyoming, USA - YL17G02_0 | ecosystem: Environmental > Aquatic > Freshwater > Lake > Sediment | place: USA: Wyoming | collected... | reverse complement strand
CCTCTTGGTGGTTTCCTCATGTGATGGAACCAGAAGGGCTCGGTCGCATTCTAGGTGAGGGAACGTGAGGGGTTGTCCCTGCCGTAGGTTGTTGCTAGGATTGGCCGTCATTGTGGCCGTGGATTTGAACTAGGGATGCTCCTGCTTGTCGATCGGGTCGTCCGTACCAAGATCGTCCCACCCCGCCGCCGGGTGGGGCTCCTCCACCGGCCGCGCCTGGTCGACTTCCTCCACGAGAACATCAACCGCAAGGTCCTGCTGCTCTCGGCGGCGCCCGGGTACGGCAAGACGTCGCTCCTGGTGGACTTCCTGCAGGAGGCAGCGCTCCGCTTCACTTGGTATAGCATGGACGAGGCGGACGCCGACCCGTGGACCTTCGTCTCGCACCTGGCCGCCAGCGTCCTCGAGGCCTTCCCTGAGATCCGCGAGCACTTTCTCGCCTCGCTCTCGGGGGCGGGGGCCCAGGACTCCACGCCGCAGACGGCGCTGCAGATCCTGGTCAACGAGATACAGGCCGACATCCCGGAATACTTCCTACTTGTGATCGACGATTTCCAGTTTACCGATCGCTCCGAGGCCGTGCGTACGCTGGTCAACTGGCTGCTCGACCACCTGCCGGACAACTGCTGCCTGATCCTGGCCTCGCGCACGATGCCCGAGCTGCCCTACCTGAAGCTGGCTGCCAAGCAGGAGATCGCCGGCCTCGGCGGACAGGACCTGGCGTTCACCCCCGACGAGATTCAGGCCTACCTGGCCGGGAACCACCAGCTGACGGTCTCGCTTGAGGAAGCGCAGCGGCTAGCCGCGGAGTCCGAAGGCTGGATCACCGGGATCCTGCTCGGGACGCACACGTTGTGGAAGGGACTGCTCCGGTCGATCAGCGAGGCCAAAGGCACCGAGGCGCAGGTCTTCGCCTACCTGGCGCAGGAAGTCTTCGCCCAGCAGCCCGAGGCTACCCGGCGATTCCTCAGGGCCACCTCCGTCCTGGACGTCATGCGCCCGACGTTCTGCGACGCGCTGCTTGAGATCGCGAGTTCGGCGGAGCTGCTCGAGTCGCTTGAGCAGGCCAACCTGTTTGTCAGCCGGCTGTCGGGCGAGGAGAAGGTCTACCGCTACCACGCGCTGTTCCAGGAGTTCCTGCTGCAGCAGCTGGAGGCGGACGGTGCGCAGGCCAAACGCGACCTGCACACGCGCGCCGCGCGTCTGGAGGAGCAGAGTGAGAACGCGGAGCAGGCGCTCGAGCATTACCTGCTCGCCGGATCGGAGGCGGATTCCGTCCGCCTGCTCGAATCGCTGATGGAGGCTGCCTACCAGGCGGGCCGGTTGGTGACGCTGGGGCAATGGCTGGAGAGGCTGGGGGCTGAGGCCGTCGGCCGGCACGCCCTGCTGCTCGCGATGCGCGGGCGCCTCTGCCGGCAGAAGGGTGCCTTCGAGGAGGCGCTGGGCTACTACGCGCAGGCGCGGCAGCTCTACCTCGACGCCGGCGACCGGGGCGGTGAGGCGACCGTGCGCATCCGCGAGGCATTGGTCCACCGCTACCGCGGCGCGGTCGATCAGGCGCGCCTGATCTGCGAGGACGTGCTGGCCCACTACCCCGAGATCGCCGGCGACCTCAAGACGCAGGCACAGGCGCACCGCATCCTGGGCGAGGTTCATCACATCGCCGGGCAGCTCCCCGAAGCCAAGCGCGCCTTCCGCCGCTCGTTGAAACTCTTCCAGCGGGCCGGAGACCTGTACCAGGCGGCCGCGCTGCTCCAGGCGCTGGGCACCACTGCTCGCCGCATGGGCAATCCGCTCGAGGCGGAGGGTCACTACAGCCGCGCCCTCAAGATCCTGCAGCAGCTGGGGAACCGCTGGCGCGTGGCGGAGATCGAGAACAACATCGGCGTCGGCCACTACTACCAGGGCGAATACGAGCTGGCCCTAGAGATGCTCGAGCGGGCGCTGGCCGAGGCGCGCCAGGTGGGCCACCACCGTACGGAGGCGCTGGTGCTGGCCAGCCTGGGCGATGTGCACGTCGACCTGGCCAACGACCGCCAGGCGCAGCAGCTGTACCTGGAGAGTCTTGAAGGGGCGCGGGTGGCGCGGGATTTCGTGCTCGAGGTGTACGTCCTGTGCGCGCTGGCCAATCTGTACCGCGTCGATCAGGCGTGGGACCAAGCGCATGCGCTGCTCGACGAGGCGGCTGCCCTTCCCATTCCCGACAGCCCGGGCTATCTGCGTGGACTGCTGGCCTTCCACCGCGGGATTGTGCTCCTCGATCAGGGCGAGGCGACCCGCGCCCGCGCTGAGTTGGAGTCCGCTGAGCGCTCGCTGCAGGCCGCCGGCGCCAAGCGCGAGCTGGCCCGGACCTACCTGTGGCAGGCCAACGCTGGCTACCGCGTCGGTGACTCGCCAGCCGCCTTTGCCCTCCTTGGTCGGGCCATCGACCTGTGCCTGGAGATCGTCCATCCCTATCTGTTCGTCGCCGATGGGAAGCGCATACTGCCCCTGCTCGACGAGGCCCGCAGGCACGATGAACGACATCGCGAGTGGCTCGGCCAGCTGCTCACCCGCATCCACCAGGTAAGCGTCACCCCTCTGCACCAGCCGGAGGCAGAGGTGACGCGCCAAGTGCGTCCCCCGCGGGTCGAGGTGCGCACGCTGGGTGCGGGCAGCGTGTCGGTGAACGGTTCCCCCATCGCGCACACCGCCTGGGGCGGCCCGTTGGTGAAGGAGCTCTTCTTCTATCTGATCGACCACGGATCGGTGCGCCGGGAATCCATCCTGGGCACGTTCTGGCCCGAGTATTCGACCGCCAAGGCGAAGAGCATCTTCCACGCCAGCGTCTATCGCATGCGCCGCGTCCTTCCTGAAGGCCTGATCGGCTACAACGGTCCGGAGGAGACCTATTTCGTCGAGCGGGCGGCGGACACCTGGTACGACGTCACCGCGTTCGATGACCTGGTGAACCGCGCCCGCAAGCAGGACGCCCGGCGTTCTCAGCTGCTCGAGGAGGCCATTGCCATCTATCAGGGTCCATACCTGAGCGATGTCTACTCGGACTGGGCCGCGGGCCGGCGCGAGCAGCTGCACCAGGCATACGTCGAGACGCTGGCGATGCTTGCCCGGATTCGGATCGACGCGGGCGACCCTGGCGCCGGAATCGGGCTTTACCGCAAAGCGCTGGCAGAAGAACCCTACCGCGAGGACATGCACCGCGAGCTGATGAAGGCGCTCGCCGGTGCTGGCAGATCGGCGGAGGCCGTCCAGCAGCACCAGGCGCTGGTCGACCTGTTACGGCAGGAGCTGGACAGCGGGCCAACAGAGGAAACCGAGCAGCTCTTCCGCTCCATCCAATCCCGGCCGCAAGCCTCACCGTGAGCTGGCCCCCTGGCCGTCGTCCCACATGCCGCCCCGCTCCGGGGCGGTTTTCATTTCAACTGCCAAGAACCCCGCCCGGCCCGTTCAGTAAGCGCCTTGCTCAGTGGCATTCGGTAACGTAAGTCAGCTTCAGCCGGCGATTGGATCCAATCAACACACTCTCACCTTCAACGGAGGCATGGAAATGAAACGTTTCAGTGGGGCATATTGGCAGGCGATCTTCATTCTGCTCACCATCACGGCGCTGATCTTGGCCGTGGGTGCGCCGGAGTCCTTGCCCTGGTAGGTCGAGCGGCCGGCGCAGGGAACGACCCTGCTCCGGAGACTGGATCGAGGGGGCCGGCCGAGGGGACCGGCCCCGGTGCGCCGAGCCGGGATGGGGGCGCACAGGTGCCAGGGCCGGGTGACTCCTTCGGCCGGCTGCCCGCCCTGGCCCGGTGCGCCCTCGGCCATTCTCCATCTCACCTGGGGGTCGGATGGTCCTGATCGCACTGTTCGGGCTGGGCATCGCCGCCGGGCTGTTGCGCGGCGGCAGCTTGCGCAACCTGGCGACGCTGCGGGTGCGCCACGCCTGGCTGCCGCTGTTGGCGTTCGGGCTGCAAGCGTGTTTCGTTGTGTTTGGCCGCGAGCCGGCCTCGATCCCGACCTGGGTGAGGCTCTTCGTCCTGCTGGTGACCTGCGCGGGGCTGATCGGGTTCCTGCTGTTGAACCGCCACCTCCCCGGCAGCCGCCTGCTGCTCGCCGGGGCGGCGCTCAATGCCACAGTCATGCTCGCCAACGGCGGATTCATGCCGGTCACCCCGCAGGCATTGGAGCGCTCCGGTCACACCGGCTACGTCGTCACGCAGGGCGGTGACCAGTTCGTCCGCCGTAGCAAAGACATCGTGCTCGAGAAGGAAGACACGCGGCTGTGGTTCCTCTCGGACGTGTTCGGGATCCCGGCGCCGCTGCCCTTGGCGTCCAACTTCAGCCCGGGGGACCTGCTCATCGGCCTGGGCGCAGCCTGGCTGACCTACCGCGGCCTGACCCGCCCGGCGGGGGCGGTGGAGGATGGGTCCGAGGCTTCGTCCAGCGGTACTGCTTGCGCGCCAGAGGGACACCGACGCTTTGGAAAGGAGCTTGACCATGGCGCAGGAAACGATGCACAAGATGATCGGCCGGGCGTTGACCGACCGGCAGTTTCGCGAAGACCTGCTGCGCAGTCCGCTGGAGGCTACGCGTGACTTGCCGCTCACCAGCCAGGAGCGGGAACTGATCGCTTCGGTGCACGCCGCCTCGGTGGAGGAGTTCTCGCGCGCGCTGAACGAACGGCTGCCCGAGTCGCGGGAGCGTCGTCGCTACGCGGAGGCCGGGGCGGCGGCGTGAGCGGAGCGCATCCGAAGTTGAGACGATTCTCCGGCGCGACGTTTCCGCCGGACGGGGGTGAAGATGACGCTGGCGCTGGATCCCTACTCCTGGCGATACATCCTGCGAGCGCTGTTGGCGTTGCTGTTCTTTGTGGCCGTGATGGCGATCGTCGCCCGCGCCAACGAGGCCCTCGGTCCGTCCGGCGAGGGCGCCGGCGCTGCCAGCGGATATGTAGTGAGGGAAATCGAGTATAGCCTGCTCGCCTCCGACCCGACCCGCGTCGACGGCGTCACCTTCAACATGATCGCGGCCGAGGGGAGCAGCGTGCCGGGCAAAGTGACCGTGTCCGTCGACGACGGCGCCCGCTGGATGGTATGCACCCCACTCCGCGGCTCGGGCTGGACATGCCCGATCCACGTTCCCCTGCGCGACCTAACATCCTTGCGCGTGGTCGCAGCGCAATGACTCCGTGGTCGAGTGAAGGCAGACGGATGGCAGACTGACCCGCTTGGCGCGCGAGATGCCAGCGCAGGCTTTCCCGGACGTGTTCGCTTCGAGGGGAGTGGGGCAGCTTGGCTACGGGTCTACTTTCCCGGGCCCTGGGCAAGGACGTCGCTTGCCGCCAGCAGAGGAACAACGATGTCCGAGTTCTTTGTCATGTACTTGAGCCGCGATCTCATGCTTGCGCAAGTGGTCCGCTCCGTGCTGGAGGCAAGAGGCACCAGCGTCTCCCTCGGCTGTGTGCCGCCGCGCGGCGAACAGGCAACCGAAGACATAAGCAAGCTGCTATCTTCCGCGCTCTGCGTGATCCTGCTGGCCAGCAAGGCCGCCTGCCGATCGCCTTATGTTCGGGACGAGCTTGGTTCGATGGGCTCCCTTTTGGAGAAACTGGTGGTCTTTACATGGGATGTGGAGTTCGCGGACCTTCCAGGCTGGATGGCGTCGGCCCAAGTTCTCGATGCCCGCAGCTCCACACTGAGCGTTCTCAATGCACGGATCGACAAGATCAGTGCGAGCCTGCGGCGGGACAAGGTCACAGATGTGTTGTTCCTCCTAGCCGGAGCCATCTCCGCCTTCGCATTCATCGCGCCCAATAGCTCGTCCCTCGACGGATCATGATGTTGGCCGGAGGCGAAGGACAGAAGTCGGACTTGATTTCCGTCATGGCGCAATAAGACATGCAGGCGCTTGACGATGCGTTAGCGCGCTTGACTCCCCCTTCGCCTGCTTCTCGGACACAGTCCTCCGAATAAGGCACCACGGCAAACAAGAGCCTCGCGCTCCGCGGGTGCCATGATTGACCGACTGGTCCACCATGCTGAGAGCGTCTCCCTGAAAGGACACTCATATCGCCTGAGAGACAGGAAACTCATCGGTTCCAAGGCGAAGGTGGCCACGACACTGGATGCCGAATGACCCACCCCGCCACAGGGGTGGGTCAAATTGCGACCGGTGGAAGTGGGTCAGTTTTCAACCGGCGTTGACAGGCTCTCCGCGCGCACGATCATGCCATAGTAGCTACCCCCACCAATGATCGTGGCCGGCAGGGAGCAATCCCGAAGGGGTCACTAGGCTTATGCACCAGTTGTGAGTGAACTTGAGGGGAGCATGAGGGGGCGGCAGTCCAGTGCTGGCGGACGCCTCTATGTGGGTGCTGGGGTATCGATCTGGCGGGCGCGGGGGGCTCGAACCCCGTTCGGGCCGGCGCCCGCCGGGGCGAACGGCCCTCGACCTTACGGATGTGAACCTACATTACTCCAGCGTGCGCTCCCCTGTACTTGAGCCGCCTCCGCTTGCCTGCACTTTCGGCCACATTATGCCTTTCGTGGGTGCCTCGGCCTCGCGTTCGGGCGCCGGTTCTCTGCGGGAGATTGCCGCTCAGTGGCCACTTTATGAGTGTCGGCCCGGCCGCTTTGTCGTTGTAGCACCACTGGGTTGCATTGTGGCCTTGCTCGCACCGCTTGGTGGCTTACCCAGGGTGTTGGGCTGCCCGCGTCGCCTGGCCACGGCTGCGTGAAACGTCTCCCGCCAATCGCTCCTCGCTTGCTCCTCCAGCGCCCCGGCCAGCCAATGGCCATCCAGTACACTGGACCACCCCTTCGAGATCAGGCACATGGCGAAACCTCCTGTTTCCCGATAGATCTGCCGTTCCTAGTCCGGCACTTCCAGCCCTTCCCAGTCACACAGTAAACTCTGTCCCGGCAGTACCTCGCTACTGGGATTCCGGATCAAGCATCGGCCATCAGCATCGCAGCGTCTTGCCTCGAAGTGCAGGTGGATCCCGTCCGAATTGCCCGTTTCACCCGTCTGGCCCACCACCAACCCGGCCTCGATGATGTCACCCTGCTGCACTTGAAGGGTGGACTCTCCTGTGGGCGTAGAGGTCGTGCCTGAGTCCCCACAGCACATATGCCCGAGGATCACCTGGCTTCCCTTGTTCTCAACAACCACCGTCCACCCAAGCCAATAGCTCCAGCCTGCGTGTGTGACCATTCCCCCCATCGGGGAGTAGATCTCTTCCGACCGGTAGTTGCTCCCGAAATCAACGCCCGTGTGGTTGTACCCGCCCGGTCGCGCATCCCCATACCGGCTTGTCAGATAACCACCTCTGACCGGCATCTGGCACACGAAGCTCTCTGGACCCGCGTAGTACATTGGCTCCCAGTAGTAGGCGCCCGCTTCGATGACCTGTCCAGAGTACCCGGGAGGGAAATCGCTCTCGTCGTAGTGCCCGACCGCCTGCGGCGTTCCCTGGATCCACGCCCAGGCAGCTCCCTGAACTGGTGGCGGAAGCTGCGCCGCGACTACGGCCGCGACCCCATACGCGAGCAGATAGTACGAGAACACGCACGTCCCAACCGCACCGACCGCTGCCAACCCACAGCCCACAAGCCTATTCATACCCATAAACCCACAACGGAGGGCGAGCGCCCGCTACTTGGGTGATGCGGATCAGATGGGGAAGGGGGGTGGGGGGATCAGTAGATCCCGAGATCCTGGGGGATGCGGATCCAGACCTTCAGCACCGCGTTCGAGAGCTGCAACAAGCCCTCGCCGTGGCCAAGCTGTGTCAGCATGTCGATGTAGTAGTCGGAGAGTTCGAACGGCCCCTGCATGCGCTTTGCCTCGATGGGGCTTACCCCCATCAGCAGCTTGGCGCCCACGACCGACAGGATCTGCCGGCCGTGCTCCTTCTCCAGGAACTCCCCGATCTGCTGCGAGGCCATCCACAACGCCCCCCGGCGTTTGCGGAACCGCCTGGCCATATTCTCAATAGCGGCCGCACCCCCTGGCGTTCTCAACAGAGCCCACACCTCATCCAGCATCACGTGATTGGCTACCTCGGGTCTCGCCTCGTGCCTCCTCAGGACCTCGCTCCACATCAGGCCCATCACCTGCCACAAGTACACCTGCAGCTCCTGGTCATCCCATGTGCCCGACTCGTTGGCGTTACGCATGCCAAATACGACCAGCCGCTCATTGCGGATGTCGAACGTGGTCGGGGTGTTGAAGTACTCTCGGAACAGCCCGTCCGCATACGGGTGGAGCATCTCCGCCAGCGAGGCCGCCTCCGCTCTGCGGCTGTTGGCCAGAATGCGCATGATGTCCTTGAGCAGCGGTGCGTCCTCCGTCTGCCACGCTTTCAATAGACGCCCGGTGCCTGGCTCGATGAGCCGGCGATCTTCCAGCGCCAGCCGATAGGCTTCGGCCAGGGCGTTCCACTCCGGCCCCTTGGGAATCGCTCGTCCCCGCACGGCCTCACAAAAAGCCACCAGGTGCTTCGTTCCGTGCTCGAGCGGGTTCTCGCTGTCCGGCGGGGTATCCAGGACGTTGATCCGCTCCCCCGTCAGGCCGCCAATCTCGATGTATCGCCCGCCGTACTGGTCGCAGAACCCCCGCATCTCGCCTTCGATGTCGACCGCCATGACGTTGTTGCCGGCCACCAGCGCCGACAGCATCATCGTCCGCAGCCAGACCGACTTCCCAGCGCCTGGCCGGCCGAGCGCCAGGAACGTTGGTGTCTTCTCCTTGTACTCCCCGAAGGGATCCACCCGGATGGGCAGCTGCGTCGCCTGGTCGATGCCCAGGTACACGCCGGCGTTGTCCGTGTACCTGCGCTGGGCCGGCCAGAAGAAGGTCGTCAAGCTCTGCGGCGTCATATTGCGGGGCTTCTGCTTGAGCACCATCTCGCCCGTTGGCAAGGTACTCTGCCACAATGCTCGCTGCGTGTACCGGGCGGGGAAGGCGCTGACCCCCAGCGTCGTCAGCAGGCTTTCCAGATCTCGCACTCTCCGCTCAAGCGTCGGATCGTCCGGCGCCGTCCGCATGGCGAAGAACCGGATGAACACCGGTGTCTGCCCAACCGTTTCCATTGCCATGCGCTGCGACTGGACGGCTGCCACCTCCTGCTGGTTCGAGAAGCTCGGCAGGATACCCTTGTGGGCCTTGACCATCTCGGTCGCCGACAGCTGCACCTCGCGCTCTCGCAGCTGACCCGCAACCGCCGACGGCTCCGCGAACTCCATGTAGACCGTCCCCGTCCAGCCTCCCGGCAGATTGGCGAGCCGATGGACCATCGCCGGCTGGTGCGGACGGAAATCCTGGATCACGTATCCGGCGACCCTGACGCCATCCACTTCCAGCGACGTTTCCTTCTCGAGCAAAGTCGAGGGCGCCAGCAGCGCCGCCAGTTCCTCTGCTGGCATGCCCGGCCGGAAGGCGCTCGCCTCCGGCGGCTGGATCCTCACCGGCTCCTGGCCATGCGCCATGGCGATGGCCATGTCCGCCGCGCGCTCCATCGGCATGCCGTTCGAGGCCGGATGGAGCCCCCGCCACACCACCTGGCACATCTCGCCTGGCGTCAGGAGGCGCAGCGGCACGCCGCCTTCGCTGAAGGCCGTCGTCACGACGCCCGTCGTCCGCGCAAGCGCGTCTCGCGCCGCCCGCACCTCTTCCTCGAACTCGTTTCCCTTGTGCCCATCCCGGCGTAATCCCAGCCACCCGCCTCGAGCTATCCGCATCGGGCTCTTCCAGAACATGGTGTAGATCGTCCTCCAGGTAATTGGCCGATATTCGTCGAACCACAGCGCCATGAAAGACGTCAGGCTTTCGGCTGCATCGGAGAGGTTGGCCGCCTGGTGCGATTCCCTTTCGCTCACGCCTTCCTGGCTTGATTCCGCGTGCCAGTACTGCGCCCGCTCGAGGAAGTATTCAAGGTCCGGCGCAGGATCCCTCGGCTCCAACTGAACCGTGAGCTGCAGGTTGGTCCCGCTTGGCAGCCGCTCCAGCACCGACTGATAGCGTCGAAGCCAGTAGG
>Ga0315273_10014933_pt1 | contig 10027 bp, 12 predicted proteins | sample YL17G02_0_MG_FD_205753 | JGI IMG/M metagenome (GOLD analysis project Ga0315273, IMG submission 205753) | Sediment microbial communities from Yellowstone Lake, YNP, Wyoming, USA - YL17G02_0 | ecosystem: Environmental > Aquatic > Freshwater > Lake > Sediment | place: USA: Wyoming | collected... | reverse complement strand
TACCAGGACGGGGAGAAGGACCCAACTATTATTCATAAAAAATGGGTTTAATTGATTCATATAAAATATTATACCAGAAATAAATTTTTTATGCTAGTATTTATTTATGATATTTCCCGGGAGATTTTTAGGCATTGATTATGGAACAAAGAGGATTGGAGTGGCAACTTCAGACGAAAATCACACCTTGGCTTTTCCGAAAGAAATTATTCAGAACGATTTAAACACTTTTAAAAAGCTCGGCAATATAATCAGGAAAGAAAATATTTCAGAAATTGTGATTGGAGAGTCGGTAGATTTTTCCGGGAAATTAAATGCACTGTCCGGCAGGATTGAAGTTTTTATTTTGGAATTAAAAGAGAAATTTGAATTACCCGTTCATAAACAAAAAGAATTTCTAACATCGGTTGAAGCCCGCCGATATTCCAATCTTGGCGGGCAAGCTCAAAAATCACAAGCCCACAGCAAAGTAAAGCAAATAAAATCCGGTCGGGTAGATGCATCGGCCGCCGCGCTTATTTTACAAAGGTATTTAGACCGAAGGTCCCGACAAGAGGGAGGGATAAAATAAATAAAAATAAAATGGTATAATATCATTATGTTTAGAAATTCATTCAACAGATTTTTCTTCAAATTTTTTCCTCCGCCTAATTTTCTAGCAACACCTTCTTTCGGTTTGGATATTTCAGATGAATCATTGAAATTTGCGGAGCTGGTCGCGACCAAGAATGGTATTAGGATAGGACGATACGGAGAGCGCATTATACCACCCGGCGTTATTGAGTCCGGTAAAATTAAAGATTCTAAACGAATGGAGGAAATTTTATTTTCACTCAGAAAAGAAGCCGGGGTGAAATCCGTTCGTGTTTCTTTACCGGAAGAACAAGTATATCTTTTCCAACTTCGGCTGGAAAAAACAGGATTAAAAAATGTTAAGGAGGGAATTGAACTTGCCCTTGAAGAGCATGTGCCGATACCGGCCCGAGACGCGATTTTTGATTATGATTTAATCAAGGAGAATACGCAAAGTCTAGAGGTTCAAGTTGCCACCATACCAAAAAATATAATTGAAAATTATCTATCGATTTTTAAGCACTCTCAAATAGCGGTTCAATCATTTGAACTTGAAGCGCAAGCAGTTTCCCGGGCGGTTATTAAAAAGGGCGATATGGAAACTTATATGATTGTGGATTTTGGTAGAAAACGCACCGGTATTTTTATTATATCTCGCGGCATCGTGATGTTCACTTTTACTCTGGATGTAGGCGGAAAGATACTAAATAATATGATTCAGAAAAATTTCAATATAAGCGTTGAAGAGGCGGAAAAAATGAAGCAACAATTCGGTCTTCAGCGCAATGTTGCCAACAAAGAAATATTCGCCGTACTCCTAAACAGTGTTTCTATTTTACGTGACGAGATAGCCAGACACTTTTTATATTGGCATACGCACAAAGATGAAGAGGGTAAAAATAATCCGCCGATAAAAAAGATAATTCTTTGTGGCGGCGATTCAAATTTGATCGGACTGGCCGATTATATTTCCATTAGCATGAAGAGTCCGGTAGAAATGGCCGATGTTTGGACCAACATGGCAAATACGGAAAATTATATTCCGGAGATAAGTTTTAGACAGGCACTTTCGTTCGCGACCACGCTCGGGCTGGCCTTGGGAGATTTTGAGAGTCGGTAATTTATGATTAATTTAATTCCAAAAGAAGAGAAGAAAAAAATGGCTGTAGGTTTTTATTATAGGCTTATAGTTTTATTTTTGACAATGCTTGATTTTTGCATCTTGGTTGCTTTTATTTGCCTAACACCGTCTTATTTTCTTTCTTCCGTGAAAAATGCCTCGGTTAATATGAAACTGGAGATACAAAAAAATGAGCCATTACCTCTGCCTGATCGGCAAACTCTTGATACGATTAAAGACATAAATAACAAGCTTGATTTAGTGGAAAATGCCGAAAAAAATAGATTTCCTGTTTCTGAAAAAGTTATTAATGCTGTTCTTTTAAAGAAAAGACCTGACATTAAAATCACTCAAATTTTTTATGAAAATAACCCGACCCAGGGTAAAAAAATCAGCCTGCTTGGTACCGCGCCTTCTCGCGAGGTTTTGCTTCTATTTCGCCAAGCATTGGAAGATGATCCAACTTTCAAAAATATTGACTTGCCGATTTCAAATTTTGTGAAAGGATCCAATATACAATTTTATTTAAGTTTAATTCCTTTATAATATGGAAAATAACTTTCCCAAAATACCGCTAATTCTTTCCGCAATATTTTTTATATTTTTCTGTTCTGCTTTTGTGTTTTTATACAGGGAAATAAACGATAATAATCAAAAAGCCGAACAGGGTACGATAGTCTGGCAGACGGAAGCGCATCAACGTGATGAAATAAAATCACTTAATCGTTCCATTCAAATGATTGCCGGGGACAGAGCCTTGCTGGAAACCCATTTTGCTAAAAGTTCCGATATTGTGCCCTTCTTGGATACTATTGAAAAATTGGCACCGGAAGCGGGAGCTAAGGCCGAGGTTGATTCGGTCAATGTCCCAGCAGATAATACCGGACTGACAGTTGGATTGAAAGTATCGGGTAGTTTTGGAGCAATTTATAAATTTTTAACGCTTTTGGAAAATTCTCCTTACGAACTTGATTTTCTTTTGATAGATATACATAAATTGACGGTGCCAAATATGCCGGGCAAAAATATTCAAGATTCAAAATGGGAGGCCGTTTTTAAGATACAACTTTTGAGCTTTATTCCGTAAGTTAAAAAAATGAAAATAAAATTTTTTAAAAAAGAAAATAATTTTAAGAAAAAGGATTTTACTTTTAATCCGAATCTCTATTGGAAATTTGCTATTGGGAGCGTATTTGTCATGATTCTTCTGTCTTCTTTTTTCGGTTATCGTCTTTTTACGCAAACAAATCAGGAACCTGTTTTGTCGGCCACGAATGGGGGCAGACAAGTTCCAACAGTCAAGAAAGAGCGCATCGAAAAAGTACTGAATTATTTTTTTGAAAAGGAAAAAAAATCAGCTAAAATATCAATTTCTTCTTCTTCTGTCATTGACCCGTCGTTGTAAATTTTTATTGTGCCCCCGGTAAGAATCGAACTTACATCAGCGGCTTAGAAGTCCGCGGTTCTGTCCATTGAACTACGGGGGCGATAGCCGGTGCGCGCTGAGGGAATCGAACCCCCGGCCTACTGTGTGTAAAACAGTCGCTCTAACCGACTGAGCTAAGCGCGCGAATTAGAAACGCTTGTAATTGTAGAACATTTTTACTAAGATTTCAATATATGAAAATAAAAATTTTATACGAAGATTCCAATATTTTGGCGATAGATAAGCCCTCAGGTATTTTGGTGCACCCCGCCGATAGCGGGGCAAGCACCGATGGCAGAAGTAAACCTACCCGCGCAGGCGGGGAGAAAACAATTGTTGATTGGATTTTGAAAAATTATCCAAAAATGAAAAATGTCGGCGAGTCTATTTTCGTTGGAGATAAAGAAATTAAAAAATCCGGCATTGTGCATAGGTTAGACAAAGAAACTTCCGGCGTTTTACTTTTGGCGAAAAATCAAAGAGCATATCAATTTTTGAAAAATCAATTCTCCGCCCCCGCCTTGGAAATTACTAAAGGCGGGTTGGCGGACAGGCAGGACAGGGTAAAAAAGATTTACATTGCAATAGTTTCCGGTTGGGTTAAAAATGACTGCGGAGTGATAAATAAACCAATCGGCCGGAGCCGTAAAGATTTTCGTCGGCATCTCTCTGGTCGTGGAGCGCGCGGGGAGATGCGCGAAGCCATCACTCAATACAAGGTTTTAAAAAGATTTCAGGTTTCGCATAATAAATTTACTTATTTGGAAATTTGTCCCAAAACTGGCCGAACACATCAGATTCGCGTGCATATGAAATTCTTAAATCATCCTATTGTTTGCGACTCGCTTTATAATCCCGGCCAGCCTTGCCCAAAAGGAATCTCGCATTTAGCTCTTCATGCGAAATCCATAGAGTTTTCCGCCCTAGGCGGATCCGCCTCTGGCGGAAAAAATTCAGCTAGGAAGACCATAAAAGTAGAATCACCCCTGCCGTCGGAATTCAAAAAAATGGTAAAATAATACTATGGAAGCAGAAACCAAAACCTGTCAAAATTGCAAAAAAGATTTCACAGTAGTCCTGGAAGATTTTAATTTTTACGAAAAAATGAAAGTGCCGGCGCCGACTTGGTGTCCGGAGTGTCGAATGGTTCGTCGTTTTGCTTTTATCAACTTTTGGAGTATTTTCTGGCGAAATTGCGACAAATGCGGAGAAAAAACAATGTCAATGTATCCGCCTGAAGATAAAACTAAAATCTATTGCCCGAAATGCTGGTGGGGCGATTCTTGGGACGGGACAGAATATGCTCTTGATTATGATCCAGCACGACCATTTTTGGAACAGGTCAAAAAACTTAGTGATAAAACTCCGTATGTAGCTTTAGAAAGTCTCTATACTAGCTTGAAAAATTCGAATTATTCAAATGCATTATCCTGGTGCAAGGATTGCTACCAGATTTTTGGGGCGGATTATTGCGAAAGCGTGTATTATTCTTCCATTTTACATAGAGTAAAATACAGCTTGGATTGTTTGCGCGCCAAAGACTCAGAGCTTTGTTATGAATCAGTCGGTGTGAATAAATGCTACCAAACTTTTTTCTCGATGGAGTGCGATGCCTGCGTGGACGTATGGTTTTCCAGAAATTGTTACAGCTGCACCAATTGCATCGGATGCGCGAATCTCCGCGGCGCGTCCTATTGTATTTTTAATGTGAAATATGGAAAAGAAGAATATAGAGAAAAATTAAAAGAGCTTAATCTTGAATCTTCCGCCAAATTGCATGAACTTGAACGAAAAGCGCAAGATTTTTGGTTGACACAACCATACAGAGTATATTCGGGGAATTCCTTGAATTTAAATGTGACTGGTGAGTATGTTTACGAATCTAAAAATTCAAAAGAAATGTATATCTGTACCGGTGCTGAAAACTGCAAATGGACCCAAATAATAACTTTTAAGCCGGCCAAAGACTGTTTTGATTATTCTGTATGGGGGAATAATGCGACTCTTATTTACGAATGTGCAAATGTTGGAGAGAATGTCAACAATGTGATGTTCTCCTTTTATTGCACTCCCGATATTGTGAATTTACAATATTGTTTTTGGAATACTTCCGGGAAAAATAATTTCGGTTGCGTAAATTTAAAAAGAAAATCATATTGCATTTTAAATAAAGAATATTCGAAAGAAGAATTTGAAAAACTTAAGGCTAAAATTATAGAAGATATGAAAATAAATCCTTATATAGACAAGCTTGGCCGTAAGTTTTTTTATGGGGAATTTTTCCCGCTTGAATTCAGTAAGTTTCCCTACAATAAATCAAATGCTATGCGTTTTTTCCCGAAAAATAAAAAACAGGCGCTGGCCGAAGGGTATTCTTGGACTGATATGGAAAGTCCGACCTATCCGGTCTCAATAAATTCTTCATCTTTGCCGGATACAATTTCAGAGGTAAACGAATCAATATTAAATGAAACTATCGGATGTTCTCTCTGTTTCCGCGCATATAAAATCACCCAAGGCGAGCTGGGTCTTTTGCACAAGATGAATTTGCCTATTCCTCGAGAATGTCCGAAATGCAGAGAAAATAAACGATTTTCCAAATTAAACCTACCCAAATTATACGAAAGAGCTTGCGCGAAATGCGGGAAGGAAATTAACACCGCTTTTGCGCCCGAACGACCTGAAATAGTGTATTGTGAAAAATGTTACCAGGGAGAATTTATTTAATAAAAAATTCTGTAGACAAACTTTGCCAGAGCCTTATCCTTGCGACCTGATGCAGTAAAGTTTGATTTATAAAATTTTCTATGCTAGATTAAATCCACTATGGTGGGAAATAAAATCAGTAGAATTAAATTCAGCCCGGTAGATATTGAAGAACGCCAGAAACTTAATTTCAAAGCCGGAGATACGGTCTCCGTTTGGTCAAAGATTCTGGATGAAAAAGGCAAGTTTCGTTTGCAGGCTTTTGAAGGTATTGTGCTCGCTAGGAAACATGGCACGGAAGCAGGGGCCACTTTTATTGTCAGAAAAGTCGCTTCCGGCGTGGGAGTTGAAAGAATTTTTCCGCTTTATTCTCCAATGATCGGCAAAATTGAAATTACTAAAAAATCTCACGCTCGCCGGTCAAAACTTTACTACATTCGCAACAAGGCCATCAAAGATGTCCGCAGTAAAATGCGTTCGGTCACCAACCAAGAAGAAGAGGCAGAAATTGCAGAAAAAGCGGAATAATTTTTAATTGCAGATTATTTTGCCCAGGTGGCGAAACTGGTAGACGTACTACCTTGAGGTGGTAGCACCCGCAAGGGTATGGGAGTTCAAATCTCCCCCTGGGCACCAATAAAAATTATCACAATCATTTTATGGGAAATACTACGCTCCTATTTTTAATTAAGAAAAAAGGCAACGAGATTAGTCATGTTTGTCTTGCTAGAAAAAAGCGAAGTTTTGGTATGGGCAGATGGAATGGTGTGGGAGGTAAATTACTTCCCGGAGAGTCTGTAGAAAAAGGATTAATAAGAGAAGCGGAAGAGGAAATAGGAATTATTGCTAAAAGTTTGTCGAAAATAGCAGAATTAAATTTTACCTTTTCCCATAAATCCGAGTGGAATCAGATAACTCACGTTTATTTTTGCGAGAATTGGGAAAATGAGCCGGAAGAAAGCGAAGAAATGAATCCAAAGTGGTTTTCAATTGAAAATTTGCCGTTTGGAGAGATGTGGCCGGATGATATTTTTTGGCTACCAAAAGTAATTAAGGGCGAATTAATCAAAGGGAATTTTGTTTTCGGGAACAACGACGTTATTTTAGAGCAAAAAGTTGAATCCGTTGAATCTTTTTAAATGGTAATTAGTGGCATTTAGGCATCTTTTTTGTTATAACTTATTAGAACATGGTGGCTATGGTGTAGTGGCAGTAGTTATGCTTGTTATGAGTTGTTGTAGTATAAGTTTTTGTAAGTTATACATGGTGGCTATGGTGTAGCGGCAGCACAGAAGCTTGTGGAGCTTTTAGCTCGGGTTCGATCCCCGATAGCCACCCAATGAAAGAATTAAAATTATTTCCAGAGCCGATATCTTTTAAAAAGCTAATTGGTCCAAGTTTTGTTATTCTGGCTCTCGGACTCGGTTCCGGGGAGGTTATTTTGTGGCCCTATTTGACTGCTAATTATGGTTTAGGTATTGCCTGGGGAGCAATTCTGGGAATTACTTTTCAGTACTTTATGAATATGGAAATTGAACGATACGCTCTAGTAAAGGGTGAAAGTGTTTTTATGGGGATTTATAAACTATTTAAGCCTGCAGTTTATTGGTTTATTGTTTCAACTTTTATTGGTTTTGGTTTGCCGGGAATTATCGCTGCTTCAGCCAAAGTTATGGCTAGTGTTTTGGGAATAGAAAATTTTAAATGGATTGCTATTTTGTTTTTATTGATTATTGGTTTGATTTTAAGTATGGGCAAGACAGTTTACGGAATGATGGAACGCATTACCAAAATTATTATTTTAGCTGGAGTTCCTTTTATATTTTTATTAGCCGTTTTTTTGGCTACAAAAACAGACTGGATAGCATTATTTAATGGAATATTTGGCAAAGGGGAAGGTTTTTGGTTTTTACCAGAGGGAATAAGTATAGCCACTTTTCTGGCTGCTTTTGCTTATTCGGGTGCTGGTGGAAATCTAAATTTAACTCAGTCAATTTACATAAAGGAAAAGGGTTATGGTATGGGAATTTATTCGCAAAAAATTTCCAGTTTATTTTCTAAAGAAAAAGATAATGAAATTGTTTTAGATGGAACTGATTGCGCAGAAACTCCTGAAGATATTAATCGTTTTAAAAAATGGTGGAAATTGATTAGTATTGAGCATGCTTTTGTTTTTTGGTTTTTGGGTAGCGTATCTATGATTTTTCTTATGCTTTTGTCTTATGCGACTACCTATGGTTTAACTGGTAATACTGAAGGAATTAATTTTGTGATAAATGAAGGGGCGATTATTGGTCAGATGGTATTTCCTTTCATTGGTATTTTATTTTTAGTGGTAGTCTCTATTATGCTATTTCAAACACAATTAGGAGTTATGGATTCGACTTCCCGCATAATGGCAGAAAATTTAGCCATTAGAAAATTAGATAGGCAGGAAAGAGGTAAAATTAATCTTTCCAAAATATATTATTGTTTTGTTTGGGCGCAAATTGCCTTTGGTATAGTCTTATTTTTATTTAATATTTATGAACCCAAAACCCTAATAATTTTAGGTGCAGTGATTAATGCTTTTGCAATGTTTGTGCACCTTGCTTTGGTTTCTTGGCTTAATCATAAAAGTTTACCAAAAGTTTTTCGTCCAAACTGGACGCGAAAAATTATTATTGGAATTATCTTTATTTTCTTCGGTGTGTTTAGTTTTGTCGTGCTTTTAGATAAATTTTAACTTATTTGATATACTTTTGATATGTATAAAAAATATATCCTTCCTGTTTTTAATTTTTTAACTCTTTGCGTAATTATTTTTGCTGTTAGCGTATTTTTTATTCATAAATCTAATTTAATAATCGGTTTTGTTTTAATATTGTTATCCTTTTTGTGTATTATTTCTTTAATACCATTTAAAATAAAAATTAAGAGCATCCAACCCGATATTATTTTTGGGTTAATTGATAATGGAATACTGGTTATATTTGCAATTTGGGGAGGAGAAATAGCTGGAATTGCTGGTGCAATTATCGGCGGAGTCGTTGGCAATGCCATAACTGACGGTATTGGTGGAATGTTTGAAGGATACTGGGCAGAAAGATTAAGAAGTAAAAATATTAAAGAAGAAAGAACAATTTTGGGTTCAGCGATTGGAAAAATGGCCGGGTGCTTATTCGGCGCAGGATTTATTTTAATAATAGTAAGTCTTTTTTAAGTTATTTAGTTTGATTGTGTTACTATTTTTCTTCTATTTCTTTATCTATGTGTTCTAGTTTTTTTTCTAATCTATTTAAGGTACTTTGCAAATTTTTAAGCTGAGTTTCCTCTGTTTCAATTTCTTCTTCTTCTTTTTCAGCTAATTTTTTTTCACCAATCAGGCCGGAAATAATAAGACGGCTTCCAATAAAAGAAGAAACGAATACTCCCGTAATTAGAAGTATCGTGGCTCCGATAATCATTGAAACAATTGAGCCGATGTTTATATCATCTGCGGTATGCCAAATTCCACGCCAAAACAATACGACCCCAATGCCCCCTACAAGAGCATAAAGAATGGGGTGATGGCTTAATTTTCTCCTTATTTTGTCTTCTAATTTATCAAAAATTCTTATAATCCTTTTTATTAGCATATTTTTATCTTTATTTATATAATCTAATAATACACCAAGATTGGAATTATTTCCAGAGAAGTTCTTAAATAAGATTTATGCAATCACCTGAAGACATTTGGAATGATAAAAATTTAGCAAATGCGCTACAAAAAAATGACGTAGCGGTAATGCCGACGGACACCCTGTATGGCCTTGTGGGGAAGGCATTAAGCCCATCTACAGTTGAGCGTATTTATAATCTTAAAAAACGAGCACCCGAAAAGCCCTGCATAATATTAATCAATAGTATTAATCAACTTGAAAAATTTTCTATCACTCTATCCGAAGAACAAAAAGATAAACTAAAAAAATATTGGCCTGGACCCGTTAGCATTATTTTAGATTGTTCTGATAATTCGCTCGCGTATTTACATTGTGACACAAAGACGCTCGCATTTCGTATACCTTCTCCAGAAATGCTCCGAAATTTGCTTCTAAAAGTTGGACCACTGATTGCGCCCTCGGCGAATCCTGAAGGGTTACTTCCTGCAGAAGATATTTCTAAGGCAAAAAAGTATTTTGGCGATTCCGTTGATCTGTATGTAGATGGAGGAAAAATTATTG
>Ga0315273_10014932_pt1 | contig 10027 bp, 7 predicted proteins | sample YL17G02_0_MG_FD_205753 | JGI IMG/M metagenome (GOLD analysis project Ga0315273, IMG submission 205753) | Sediment microbial communities from Yellowstone Lake, YNP, Wyoming, USA - YL17G02_0 | ecosystem: Environmental > Aquatic > Freshwater > Lake > Sediment | place: USA: Wyoming | collected... | reverse complement strand
CACCACAGCCTGAATGCTGCCGGAAGATTCGCTGCCCTCTGAGACATAGACTACAGGATCGCTGTCCAGAGAGATGAGGACGGGACTGCCACCTTTGAAGGTCGGGCCTTGGTAGGGCTTTGAGAAATAATCCTTTCCGGCAAAGCTGGCCTTGAAACGATATTTGGCTCCTTGTTGCTGCATCTCTTTGCATTCATAGCTAAAAGGCTGAAGGGTCCAGTTGAGCAATGACGATTCAACGGTCGCTTTCTTTGCACCCTTATCCGTCCATTCGCTGCTGCAGGGATCATAGGTCTGGAGCCGGACATCGAGAGGGACGATTGTAGTATCCATCTTCAGAGAATATGTGTAGCTGTCGTTCCATAGGCCGCTGGCGGGGGACACAAGACCTTCGGAAAACTGCACGGAAAGCGGTAAGACTCTAATAGATTTGTCCTCAAAGGCATACTTGCCCCCTTCCAGTGTTGGGTGGATAAATGATAATGCTAGAGTGTAGTTATTATTGATATGGCGGTCATCGAAAGTAAGCTGCCACTTGTACTGATACCTATTGCCTCCCAGAGGCACTCCCTTCTCCGTAGAGTTCAGGTTCTGATCCGGGCCGGATAGCTTGAAATTCATATCTCCTGCACCTTTGGAGAAGGCAACTGTGGCAATTATATCCTGAGTGGTGCTCTCGCCAGCCCGAAGATATACAGACGGAGGGTATTGAAGATCCACCAGTTTGGGGATCTCTTCCACTACCTTGAAGCTTATGTTGGATTTTTCGGCCTGATAATCCCAGTTTTCATTCTTGTACTCCACTTTGGCCAGGAAGGGTGCATTCTTGGCAAGCTGCACATCGCTCCGGTTGAAGATGGCCGGGATATTATCATTGGTCCACTCATAGACCAGGCTGCCGCCCTGCACCTTTGGCTCAGATGAGGCATAAGTTACCTCGCCTTTCTGGGGATGGCTGATTGTCAGGCTGGCCACGCTGCCATCCGGAGTGCCGCCCACCATCTTGGCCCCGGCGTCCTTGACGTAAGCCTGAATGGTGAAGTTGGTATAATCCAGAAGCTTTGGAACAGTTAATCTTTCCAGAGCGGGATTATAGGGCTGGAGGGAGATGTTGTATGGTCCATGGGTCAGGGGCTCAAGCTTGAGGTTGTTGTAGACCAGCTTGAAAATGAAATCTCCGCCACTTCTGAATCGGGATAGATCCTCAGCCACAGTGCAGGAATACGTGCTCTTTCCCGAGGCCTGGCAAGGAACGTCTGCTGTGATCCAGCGGCTGGCATTAGCAGACCCTAGAGGGCCAGTGATCTCCAGATGGCATGTCGGAGCAGGCTTAAGTCCGTTCATATCCTTAAATCCCGCTGAGACTGCTATTCCCTGGAAGAAATAGGGATTCTTCTCGAACTGTATGCCGGTTAATGTGGGCGGCTGGACGATGGGGCCTTTTATCCTGTCTGTTTTTGCAACCTGCTGACCGCCTGCATAGAGGACAAATTCAAAGGTGGCATTGCTGGTGCTGGTTATGCCGAATCTATCCCTGAAGCTGTAGGGCCCGTAGACGAAAGAGGTTTTGCTCATGCCCGTTTGGCTGGGAGAGGATTCTGAGTAAACCAACTGATTTTGGTCGTAGATATTAAGTTTCAAGCTGAATTTTGTTACGGCAATCAAGCCTACTTCTCTTGCCGCCTCCTCGCTCATCCATACCTGGGCGGAGTAGGTGAAATCCTCATAGCCATATTCCGGAGTAACCACGGCGCTTCTGATTTCATAGCCGCTCTGGGCGGCACATGGCGCGGCAAGGGACAAAGCAGATATTAAGCATACAAATAATAGCAATAGTTTAAGATTAAGTCGCTCAATTCCTCCTTTCTTATATAGTGACAAACACAGACTTGATACTTCATTGCGCATTTCTGCTTTTGATCCCTTCAACGGCTTCAACCCCCCATGAAATCCCGAATGTATTCTACCGCCTGCCTACTTTTAAAGCCTTTTTATCCTTATAAGATTGCGTATTCTCACCAGATAACTTAATCCATTATCGTTCCCTCATTAATAGTTATCTTTAAAACTAATTATAATATGTGCTACCTTAATATTCGGCCTTTATCCTCTGCTTTGTATGCCCAGTTCTTGGCCAAAAAAAGAAGAATGAATTAACTGCAATTTATCGGCTATCAACTATCCAGCACCTTGCTCGCCGCCTCCACTCCCGCGCCGCATGAGGCGATCTTCCCCTCCTTGGCGAGGATCAACTCCAAAGTCTGGATGGTTCGCAAGATGTCGCCGGAAGAGCACATGCCCATGGTGCCGATGCGAAAGATCTTGCCTTTGAGGAGGTCCTGCCCGCCGGATACGATTATGCCCTGCTTTTTCATGCCGCCGCGTAGCTTGTCGTCCGTGAGACCCGCGGGCATCTTCATGGCGGTGACGGTATTGGAGTAGTGGGAGTTGTCATTCACCTGAGGGAACAGCTCGATGCCCAATGCCTTGGCCGCGGAGCGGACCGACTGGGCCTGCCTGGCGGTTCTGGCCCGCCGGGCGGCGAAGCCCTCCTCGGCTGCCATGTTCAGGGCCTCCTGCATGGCGAAGAACAGCGACACGGCTGGAGTGAAGGGCGTCTGGGGCTGGCTCTTTCGCACGCTCTTCAGGTGCGCTTTCAGGTCGGAGTAGTAGCTGGCGCTCTTGGGCAAGAATCGTTCCTCAGCCTTTTGCGAGGTGGAGACCACGGCCAGGCCCGGCGGCACTGCAAGAGCCTTCTGCGAGCCGGTGATGGCAATGTCTATGCCCCATTCATCGGTGAGAAACTCGTTGCCGCCGATGGAGGATATGCCGTCTACGATAAAGACTGCATCGTGCTTTTTGGCCAGCTTGCCTACCTCATTAGCAGGGTTGGTGAGGCCCACAGAGGTCTCATTGTGGACCATGGCCACGGCCTTAGCGCCCTGCTCCAGCGCCGCATCTATCCTGTCCAGGTCGAAGGGAGTGCCCCATTCGAACTTCACAGGAATGGCTTTGCCATATCTCTCGCCAATCTCGGTGAACCGCTCGCCGAACTTGCCATTGGATATGGTTACAATTTTATCGTCATGGCCGATGAGGCCGGCAACGGCGGCATCCATGCCCACTGTGCCGCTGCCGGTCATCACTACTATCTCATTCTTGGTCTCGAAGAACTGCTTGAGTAGCCCGCAGCAGTCGCTGTAAATTGCGCTGAAATCACCGCTTCGGTGGCTGATCATGGGCTTGGACAGGGCGCGCAGAACGCGAGGCGCGACCTTGACCGGCCCTGGAATCATGAGCAAAGTATCCTCTATATCCATGAGATCCCTTCTTTGCGCCTCTTTGTTTCAGGCAGCCTATATAAAACTAGCTTTTATACGCTGCGCCGTCGCCCAGCTATGCCTGGCGCATGGCGGTAGCTGCCGGTTTTCCTTCACCCATTCGTTCAAAAAATTTATTGTATCCTGATCGTGGGGATAGCCGCTGCCAATCTTGCAGTGCATGGCCTCCTCCAGCTCCCGCATGGATGCATCCCGCCGCACTTTGGCCAGGATGGAGGCAGCGGAGACGACCAGATGGCGCTGGTCGGCTTTGTGCTCGGCCACAAGGACCATAGTGGTCTTGCTCGCAGCCTTCACTCGATCTGCGAACCGTTGTGCATCCACATCGGCTGCATCGAGGATGGCCCGGTCGGCGTGCAGCCTTGCCACAACTGTTGAGAAGCTTCTCACCATGATCTCGTTCATGGTCATAACAACTCGCAGCTCATCAATGACCTGGGGCTTCACCTCCAGGATATATTGGTCGGTGGCAATCCCGGTGATCTTTTTGGCCAGTATCTCTCTTCTCGCCGGCGCGAGTAGCTTGGAGTCCTTGACCCCAAAGCCGGCAAGGTCGAAGAGCTTATCCTCCTCGATCACCAGGCCGGCCACGAACATGGAGCCGATGACAGGGCCTTTTCCAGCTTCGTCCGCGCCCAGGAGCAACATGAGGCTGCTACTGGCACTTTAAGATACATTAAGTAAGCGACTGGGCCCGGATACGCCTGAAAAATCCCGCCTCCAAGATCCGGCTCCTTGCCGATGGCGCGGCGAGAACATCAGCGCGCTCGGCAAAATATCAAGGCGTGAGGAGAGTGGATTTAGCAAGGGAGGAACTTGCTTTAATGTGAAAATGCATGATGCTCCTTTTTCTTCTCACCAGAACTGTGCCTTTTTGTACGCAAACCTTATAAGCTAGAATAAAGTCAGTGTGTATATCCCAAACGCAGCGGGGTAGGGTAGTCAGGATATCCCGACGGGCTCATAACCCGTAGATCAGTAGTTCAAATCTACTCCCCGCTATAACTTCACCAGTAATAATACTGTTCTTTCCAAGTTTCTCATTTGTTTATATCTTTTAGATTATCATACTACTTATATTTTTAGTCCCAGGTTTTTGAGTATATAAAGCAATCCTGTAAGTTAAAATTATAACTTGCCTCAGCAGCTAAACGCATACGAAAAGAAAAAGAAGATATGGAGTTTTAGATGTAGACCGCTGTTCCCGGCTCCACGTAGATTATCTTCTGGACTCTGCTTGTGAAGAACATTGTCTTCGGGTAGTTGAACTGGCCATCGTAGACCCGGACATCATGGTTCTGGTTTCTGACGACACTGAAGCTGAACCTTCCATCAAGTGTGTCTCCACCCGATCCCTTCATGCCTATATAATTGCCATCTTGCTGATTACATCGATGACTATGGCATTGCTTACCTGACCTCCGATAATGAAGAGCAGTACATGCTGTCCAATTGTATCTGCATAGAAGTCTATCTGGCTGCTGCCCGGGAAGAAGTAGAAGCTTTCCTTGGAGAGCTTTCCACCAGGGGCTATCTCATACAGATATCCGTAGCCCCCCGCGTAAGAAGTTGCCAGTAGAGAGAGGCCGGACCCCGGGGGAACTTTGGCATATTGGGACCAGCTGGAAGCGCCCTGTATCCACAAGGAGTTTCCTCCTGTGATGGCGGCATTGCTCTGATATTGAGAGTATGGCATGGCTTGCATCTGATAGCTGAAATAAACCGTGGTGGGCATGCTCTCCACTATCGTATGCTTCTTTGGCCCTTCAATATGCTTCTTTGGTGCTGATCCTTTGTAGGCCCAGTAGTATTGGGAGTAGATGGAATCATATGTGCGGAGAGACGGCGGATTGCCGCCTACCCATGGCTGACCAATGCCAAGCTCAAACAGCTTCTCAGCTCTCGCTTCTCCTGGCAGCTTTTCTAATGCTCTTCCATCCAATGCTAAAACACACCCAAGCAAAGATATTAAGAGGAGGATCGATATCAAGAATTTATTCATCTTTTTCACCTGGATTGGCAAGGGAGATCTTTGTGCGTTCCTTATTCATAACTGTAATCCAGAAATAAAAGCGTCGCATCAATACCCGTTTCCTGCAATCCAATCTATGTCCATTCAAAATGGTCGTATTCCCGCTAGCGCGCAGCCTGCAAAAAAGCCTAAAATCACTCCGGAATTGAGGAAGGGCAGCCCCGCCTGGGGCCGATCCCGCGAGGTGGTCATTAGAGCCAGGAAACCAAGGTAGGTGCCCAGCATTGCCCCGATTGCCGGAAGATTTACCCCGAAAAAGCCGCCTGCAGGAAGCGAGGTATAAGCCGAAATGACCAGAATGGTAGGAATGATGGCATCTCCAAGCCCTAGGAAAAAAGCGCCCCTCTTGCCGCCCGCCGGGTTCGCTTGATTGCCGTTCGCCAGATTGCTGTCGGCCGGGGTTGAGACCGGGGCCGAATCCTTTCTGAAGCTGTAGTTTCGGCTCCTTGGCACCACGAAGAGCAGAGGGGCTTTTATTTTTATCACGCCCTCCGCCAAAGAGACCATATGGCGGGTCTTGTAGACGGAGAGGGCATCGTAGACTGCCAGGATGATTAATAGCAAGAGAGTGGGAAGAATCGTCATGCTCACTCCGAATAGGGAGCTGATGCCGGCGCAGACGGCAATGCCGAAGGCATCGATGACATACCACTCCGGATAGTAGCGAAGCAGAAGAAGCACGGCTGCTGTGGGCAGCAGCGCCAGAAGAGGTGGCATGAAGGCCACCATCAGATAATAGATGCTCGTGGCAATAGATAATTGTATAAATCCGCTGACAATCCAACCCTTCTTCTTTTTTATGGCCAGGAGAAGAAGAGCCGTGAAGGCCAGGATGAGAAGCATATAGACAAAGGGATTGAAGGTCGATGTGGGATCTGCAAAGACCCTGTTGTCGCTGGCGGAGATGGCTGGAGTGACGGCCAGAGCCAGAAGCTGAACGGCCATCACGAAGAGCAGCATCACCAGTACCGGGATCCTTGAACTATCGGACATCTTTCTCTTCCAGTAGCTGCAGGTAGGAGCTTCTAATCGACTCGTGCAGGCCCAGTCGGCTTAATATGGATAAAACCTTCTGCTTCTGCTCTTCATAATCGCCCTTGCCCTCTGCCTCCACCTCTACGAAGCTACCCAGCCCCTCCACCTCGTCTAAAGCCAGAATGGCACCGTCATAGGAATACTTGGCTCTTCGCTTTCTCACCTGGGCAGAGAGCACAAACCCTAGGGAAGAGAGGATCTGCTCCATCTGCTGAGCATCGTCGATTTTCACCGTCCTTTCCAGGCGCGACTTGGTGGTTATGTCAAGCTTGGGCCCCTTGTAAGTCAGACGCGCTCCCTCTTCCTTGATGCGGATGCGAAGAGCCTCATCGCTGGCTTTGAAGTCACGTAGAGGCGAATTGAAATAAAGGTCGTGGTGGTTTTCCACAACAAGCAATGTGGCTCCCAGGGCGGCGATCCTTTCCGCTATGTCCTCTGGGGCGCGGGCCTTGACCTCGACCTCGATCATTTTCGGACCAGCACGGTGGCCTTTTCCAGGCGCAGAATGTCCACGGCCTCGCCTGCAGAAAGAGTCTCCATGATTATCTCTGCGGCTTCTGGTGGGACCTCGATGATCTCGCCCTCCACCTCGACCTGAATCGATCCTCGGGCCTTCTGGCCGCCAACCAGGGCAGGATCCATGGCAGCCAGGGCTTTTATGATCTTGTCGCTCTTATCCTTGAACCTGGGGCCCAAAATCTTCATCTGCGGCTTAATGGCCACGGGCTTCATCTCGATTTCGGGCTTGCCGGTTCTGCTCTCTACCAGGGAGTTGGCCACGCCGGCGAGATCAATGGTCTCCAGGGCCAGGTCGGAGTATACTACTATCCCCAAAAGAGGCGAATTGAGGGCCATGCCTTTCTCCGCCTTGTAGCGGCGCAGCGCTGCAGCAATCTCTTTTATGGCAAGTCCGGCCGGATCGACCGGTGTGCTTGATGGCATTGGCCAGCTCTGCACATGCACGCTCTCTCCCGTGAGGGTGTGATGGATCTCCTCGGAGATGAAAGGTGTGAAGGGCGCCATAAGCTTGGAGAGCGTCTCTAGAGCCGTGTAAAGGGTATTTTGGGCGGCTCTCTTCTCCGGCCCGTCCGGGCCGTAGAGCCGGGCCTTGACCAGCTCGATGTAGTTGTCGGCCAGGACCTCCCAGGCAAAGCCGCGAATGGCCTTCATGGTCTCATCGAACTGGAAAGCGTCCATGGCAATGGTAGCCTTCATGATGAGCAAATCCAGCTCACCCAAGAGCCAGCGATCCACTTGACCGGGATCGGCATCAACTTTGGCAATCAAGGGCAAAGAGAAGCGATAAATCGACCAGAGCTTCTGCTGGAAGCGACTGGCTGCCGTGATCTCCTTCCACTGGAACATGATGTCGTTGCCGGGAGAGCCGCCCATGGCCCCCCACTGGCGAAGCGCATCGGCGCCATTGGTCAGGAAGACCTCCTCGGGACGTATGAAGTTGTTTAAGGACTTGGACATCTTGTGCCCGTCCTCGCCCAGAGCCATGCCATTGACGAGAATGGTATCCCAGGGCTTCATCCCCACCAGGGATTTCGTGCGCAAAATGGTGTAAAAAGCCCAGGTGCGAATGATGTCATGCCCCTGCGGTCTTAGCTGCGTCGGCATGCGCAGATCCTTTCTATCCGGCCAGCCCGCAACCGCTAAGGCGGAGATGGAGCTGTCCATCCAGGTGTCCAAGACATCCTGCTCCGGGATGAAATCGTCACTGCCGCACTTGCATTTATCGGGCGGATGAGTCTGGTTGGGGTCGAGAGGAAGCCACTCTTCCCTGGCAACTTTTACCTCATGGCAATGGCGGCAATACCAGACGGGTATGGGTGTGGCAAAGATCCTCTGCCGGGAGATGCACCAGTCCCATTCCACCGAGTCAGCCCAGTTCTTGAGCCGCACCTGCATGTGGGGTGGTACCCAATCGATCTCCTCCGCCGTCTTCTTGATTTCCTCGGAATTGATTTTGACAAACCACTGCCGCTCCGATAAAATCTCAATAGGGGTTTTGCACCGCCAGCAGAGGCCGACATTCTGCTCCAGAGGCTCCTGCTTGATGATTATCCCCTCATCTATCATATCCTGGGTGATCTTATTCTTGGCCTGCGTCACCGATAGGCCAGCGTAGGGCCCGGCGATGGCCGTCAGAAATCCTCCGCGATCTATGGCCTGGCGCAGTGGCAGGTGATGCTCCATCCACCATCTTACATCCTGCCGATCTCCGAAGGTGCAGATCATAACAATTCCCGTGCCAAAGCTTGTATCCACCACGGGATCTGCCAGCACTGGAACTTCGTAATTGAATATGGGTACCTTTACCTTCTTGCCGAGATATTGGCGGTAGCGCTCATCATCTGGATTCACAGCAACGGCCACACAGGCAGGCAGAAGCTCGGGCCGGGAGGTGGCGATCTGCATCTCGCCGTCCTGTGCAAAAAAACGCATATAATTTAATGTCGTGTTGCGAGAATCGTATTCGACTTCTGCAAAGGCAATGGCTGTGCCGCAGCGGGGACACCAGTTGACAGGATGGTTTTCCCGGTAGATCCGGCCGCTCTGGTACATGCGCACGAAGGAGGTTTGCGTCTTGACATAGTACTCCGGCTTCATGGTTACGTACTCGTTGGACCAGTCTATGGATAAGCCCAGCCGCCCCATGGACAGATGAAAACGCTCGATGGCCTCAAAAGTCAGCTTCTCGCACAGCCGGCGAAACTCTTCTCGGGAAACCTGGTTCTTTGTGATGTGGTTTAGCTGCTCTACCTTTACCTCGGTAGGAAGCCCGTGGCAGTCCCAGCCCTGCGGGAACATGACATTGTAGCCTTGCATGCGTTTGTAGCGCGCCACGTAGTCGATGTAACACCAGTTAAGAGCGTTTCCGATATGGAAGTCTCCCGTGGGATAGGGCGGGGGAGTATCAATGATGTATTGCGGCTTTTTCGACTCCCAATCGAAGTGATAGATCGAACTGTCCCAGCTCTGCACCCATTTCTCTTCCACGAAACAAAAGTTGTACTCCTTGGAGACCTCGCTCATCAGAAAGCTCCCAGCTTTTTGGCCGCTAGAGCAGTTGAACACAATGTTAATAGGATTATCGGTAGACCAATAGCAATATGGAACTTTTGATCTATCATGCAAATCAGTGCAACCCCAAGAAATGCTCGGGCAAAAAGCTGGCCCGCTTCAATCTGGTTCGCATAACCTCTCAAATAAACCAGCTCCGGCATTTCCTGGTTCTCAGTCCCTTTTCACAAAAGGCGCTCTCCCCTGAGGACAAAGGAGCGAAGGGCCTGGCCGCCCTGGACTGCAGCTGGGCCCATGCCGAGGAGGTCTTCATGCGCTTTAAGCTAGTGGAGAGGGCGCTCCCATTCCTGGTGGCCGCCAATCCCGTAAACTATGGAAAGCCCTTCAAGCTCTCCACGGTGGAGGCACTGGCTGCGGGGCTGATAATATTGGGTGAGAGAGAGCAGGCTGAATTGATCCTCTCCAAATTCAACTGGGGGCATGTCTTTTTAAAACTCAACCAGGAGCCTTTGCAGGAGTACGCCGCTGCCCATAACTCAGCCGAGGTGGTGAGAATTCAGGCGGCTTATCTATCGGAATAAATATATTA
>Ga0315273_10014931_pt1 | contig 10027 bp, 7 predicted proteins | sample YL17G02_0_MG_FD_205753 | JGI IMG/M metagenome (GOLD analysis project Ga0315273, IMG submission 205753) | Sediment microbial communities from Yellowstone Lake, YNP, Wyoming, USA - YL17G02_0 | ecosystem: Environmental > Aquatic > Freshwater > Lake > Sediment | place: USA: Wyoming | collected... | reverse complement strand
TGGACGTCAAACTCGACTTCACGCTCGAGTCAGGCCACCGCGTCGCCGGCAAGGTCGTTGATGGAAAGGGCAAGCCGATCGAGGGTGTGCGGATATCGGCTTCGGCCCAGACCGACGTGATGGAACGGATTGACTCTTTCAGAGGAGCCTACACCGACCTCGATTCGGCGGCGACAACGGGCAAGGACGGCCGCTTCGAGCTTGCCGACCTTCCGGCGGAAGGTCTCCTGGTAGATGTCTATACGTCAAAGGACTTCACATCGAGGAGCGGCACGCCGCTCAAGGTGGACAAGCTCGATCACGTGATCACTCTTCAGCCGCACGGCGAGATTCGAGGCAAGGTCGTGACGGCCAAGGACGGCAAGCCGGTGACGCGGTTCACGGTCTTCTCCGGGTATGGAATGGACCGCGGAACGACCTTCAACGTGCCCGACGGGGTGTTCACGATCAGCGGACTCGACATGGGGCAGGCGCGTCGGTTGACGGTCGAGGCGCCGGGCTGCTGTATCGCGTCCACGGGCTATGTCCAGCCTGTGCCGAAGAGCAAAGCCGACGCGGCGAAGCTCGTTTTCAAGCTCAAGCCCACCATTCGGTTCGAAGGGACGGTGACCGCGGCCGGCGCGCCGATCGAGGGAGCCGATGTTACGGCCGTCGATCTTTCCACGCGCGGATCGGGGGAGCCTATGTGGGAAGGCGCTTCCGATGACATGCACCCCGCCAGGGCCCGCACCGACGCGCAGGGCAAGTTCAGCGTGGAGTGCCCGATTCGCAGGGGGGCCATAACCGTCCGGAAGCCGGGGTGGGGCGCTGTCGGCCTGACACTGATGGACCTGAACAAGCCGCTATCAATCAACATGGAGAAGGCGGCGTCGATAAGCGGGGTGCTGAAGGACGAGTCAGGCAAGCCGATCTCCCAGGCATATCTGTACCTGCACACCGCCCATGAGTCCTGCGAACGCGGCGGGGCCAAGACCGGCCCGGACGGCAAGTTCAGCTTCGCCGATCTGGGCGCCGGGGAGTATGTGGTTGACTTCTACTCCACAAACCGCGCCAGGAAGGCCCACTATGCCGAGGTCAAGGCCGGGGAGGACTATGTCGTCGATTGGGTCAAGCCCGGCGTCAGCACTGTCGAGGGCGTCGTGACCGTCAAGGGCAAACCGGTCGCCGGAGCCGGCGCGTACGCGCAGCTTGCGGGGGTGCCTATGTCCGTCGCAGTCGATGGGACTGCTTCGGACGGTTCTTACCGGCTCTCCCTTCCGAAGCCGGGCACGTACCTGATCTCGGTGACGAAGGGCGAATGGCGGCAGCCCGACTACGTTAACACCCGGAAGTCGGCTTCCGTGCGTCCCGGCGTCAACCACATCGATATAGCGCTGCCCGGGGGCGTCGTCTCGGGCGTCGTGCGCGATCCGAAGACGAAGAAGCCTGTCTCGGGTGCGAGCGTGAGCGCCTACCACCGCGCGTGGGAGCAGGAGAAGTACGGGTCCATGACGTCGTGGCGGACGCAGCACACGAAGCCGGCGTGGTGGTCCGACAAGTCAGCCAAGACCGACAAGGCGGGCCGGTTCGAGCTCGTCGGAATGGAGCCGGGCGAGTGGGTCCTCGACGCGACCTGGGGCGACGGGAAAGGCAGGGCTCGCTCCGGTGTGCTCCGCATCGGCAGGGACGAGGAGAAGACCGGGATCGTCCTCGAACCCGGAGGCATTGGCTCCGCCGAGGTGACGGTCGTAGACGCCCGCACTGGCGAGGCGATCCGCGATGTGTTTGTCATATGCACCAGCCAAAGCGGTCCGCCGGTCAATCCGGAGCGCGACCCCGCCAAGCCCGGCGGGTGAGGCTACACCCCTCTGATGACCGCCGGTGGCGGTCAGATATTCAGAAACGTTCCTCCCGGTCGATACACGGCTTTCTCGCGCACCAGCGACTACGCAGCCGCGTCCGTTTCGTTCGATGTCATAGCGGGCAAGACGACCAGAGCCGTGATCAAGCAAGCAAAAGGGCAGAAGCTCACGTTCCGCATTGAGGAAACGGAAGAGGATCAGATGCCCGGTTTCGGATGGGTCGGTTACAGGGTGACCAAACACGGCTCGAACAAGCCGCTCTTCCAGGACGAGAGAGGGCTGTGCTGGGGCGAGGTGCTCCAACTGTCAGAGCAAGCGCCGCGCAGCGCCGGCATACGGCTTGAACCGGGGGTCTATGAGCTGATGGCGGTGCTGAGGAGCGATACGCGCAATTACAGTTCGTTGTCGCAGACGAACCTCTGGTCCACCACCCGGACGATTAAGGTCGTTCCCGGCAAGGACGTGGTGATCGAGATGGGGTGGAAGCCTTGAGTTAGGAATTACGAATTACGAATTACGAGTTACGAATTGCTCCGATCAGAGATTTACGAGTTGCGAGTTGCCCGATCGGTAGGCCCATAACTCGTAACTCGTAATTCGTAATTCGTAACTACCTGACCCTGTAGACGTGCACTGCGTTCGGCTTGAAGTTGTCCTCGATCACGCCGCCGACGAGCTTCGCCCTGCGGTTCTCGAACATCACGTCCGCGTCGCCGCTGCCGGTGATGCCCGAGATCCTGACCGTCGCCTCCGGCCCCTCGCGCTTGGCGGCAAGAATGTAGGTGTTCCCGTTAACTCTTCTTGCGAGCAGCTCGATGTCGGCCGCGCCTTCGATCTTGAGCGCGACGTTCGACGAAGCCGGCGCGGTGATCACGGAATAGAGCTCCGTCCCCGGCCCGATCTCTTTCAGAAGCGGCCTCAGGACCTCGTCGAAGTAGGTCCAGTTGAACCCGAGCTTCTCGTCGCGCTCGTTCAGCACGATATATCCGCCGAACCACATGATCCCGTCCGCGCCGTCGATGATCGACTGATAGGTCATGTAGCGCTGCTGCTCGAACGTGGGTCGAACGAGGACGTTCTTGGGCGGCGTGGTGCCGCTGTAGGTGATCTGCAGGATCATCAGGATCGGCTTCTTGCCCTCCGCGAGCTCGACCATCCATTTGGTGTAGTCCCCGACCACGCTGATCTGATCGTTCTTGAAGCGCCCGTGAGGCTGAGAGTGCTTGCCCATCGGCTCGGAGACGGGGTAGATGTCCAGGCCGGTCACGTCACAGGTCGGGTTGTAGGCCTTGAGCTCTGCGGTCGTGTTTCTGGGCGCGTGGGTTACGACCACGGGATGCATCGGGTCGAGCTCCTTGATGAGCTTGTAGGCCCTGAGCATCGGCGGTATCGGCTGCTTGCCCCACGCGGGCTCGTCGATGCCCTTCCAGGCGAGGGTCGCGGGGTGGTCCTTGAACATGTTGACGACCTGCCTGAGCTTGGCCTCGCGCTGTGGGTTGTCGTCCGGCAGGCTCGATAGGTCGCGCAGGTTGAACTGGCCGAAGATGCCGACCCTGGCGGCAGCGTCCATGATGGCCTTGTACTTCGCGAGCCCGGCGTCGTCCCACGCGATGTCGGCCCCGCCTATGCGCATCCAGTTGATCCCGGCGGAGGCGAGCTCTTTCCAGCCGTCACCGCCGTCGGGGGCCTTCAGTTCGCCCGTCGGCGCTCCCGAGATTCCGAAAGCGAAGTAGGGCTTGTCGTTCACGGTCCAACGGTTGTCCGACTCAATCCGGACCTTCGCAGCAAGCGCGGCGCCTGCCGCCGCAATGAGCAGTATCGAAACCAATGCCATCTTCATCCCGTTCCTCCTACAGGGTGCGCGTCATCTCTGTGGTAGGGCCTGTAGGGGCGAAGGATTGGGACGATGGGCCCAGCGACAGGAAGAATGGCCTGCGGTCCCAATCCTTCGCCCCTACGGTTTGCGCGGCGCGCCCATTATAGCACGCCGCAGCCGGCTATTGACGCGTGCAGCGCCGCGACTGTAACATATAGCCAACATGAGAAGTCCAAGGCCGACCAAGAGCCGCCGAGTGACCATGACCGACGTCGCCAACCTGGCCGGCGTTTCGCAGACCACTGTCTCGTTCGTAGTCAACAACATCGATGCCGGCCTGCCCGAGCGCACGAAGCGCAAAGTCCTCCAAGCCTGCGCCCAACTCAATTACAGCCCAAACGAGGCAGCGCGGCGGCTTGCGTCCAGGGTCTCGAGAGCTATCGGACTGGCGATCTACGATATCACCGCCATCGCCAACTACAAGCAGTCGGCCGCAGCAGTGGTCGCCGCCGTCTACCGGGCCGCCGAGTCCAGAGAACAAAGGCTGCAGATCTACACCACGCACGAGCGCAAAGAGAACGGCGCGGACATCGGAACCTACTTCGCCATCCCGGTCCGCAGCCGCGAGGTGGACGGAATCGTTGTCTGGGACCAGTTCGTCGAAGAAAGACGCGTGGTCTCGGCGTTCGACGAGGGCCTGCCGATAGTCACTCTCGATCGCCACGTAGCAAACGTCCCGGCAGTCGTCCCCGACTACGAGCAGGGGTTCCGGGAGTTGGCCGGGTTCCTTGCACGAAAAGGCTATGACCGTATCTGTCTGGCGACCCGCAAGGGCAGCTACTACAGGGACGCACATGCAAAGGGGGCGTTCCTGTCGGCCGCCGCGCAACTCGGCATACCGGCGCAGTCCGTACACACTGTCGAAGTTGACATCGAGACGCAGACGGACCCGGTTCTGATGTCCGCTATTATCGACAGGATTGTCTCGTGGAAACCCAAGGCCCTCGCGTGCGTCTACGACACAATCGCCCTCGGCGCCATCGCCGCGTTCAGACGCAGGGGGATCAGGGTTCCCAAGGACATCGCGGTGGTCGGGTGCGCCGGTGTGCCGGCCTCCGCCGACCCCGAGTACGACTTGACCACGCTCAACATCAGGCACGACCAGATGGGCCAGCACGCCGTCGATATGGTCCTGAGGATGGTCAAGGGGGAGGACCTCGCCGGCTCGGTCATGGTGGTCCAACCGGAACTGGTGATCCGCTCCAGCGCCTAGTGCCGGCCCGGATGTTGAATGTTGAGTGTTGAGAGTTGAATGAGACTCGCTCGGCAGAAGACGCGCCATCCCTTCATTCAACATTGAACACTCAACATTCAACCGCGAACGGCAGCGCCTAGCCCCCTCGCGCCGAGTGCAGCACCGCGAGTCCCGAGAAGAACAGCACCGCGTATACTATCATGCGGAACAGGCGCTCGTCTATGCAGTGGTGGCAGCGGTCGCCCGCGATCATCCCGACGACCGTGAACGGCGTGCACATCGCCGTGTAGAACCATATCTCGGGAGTCAGCGCGCGTGTGACGAGCCAATAGGTGATCAGCGTCGTGTTGAGCGTCACCCAGAGCATGCACAGTGTCACGCGGAAGACGCCCTTGTCCGTCAGCACGCGAGTTGCATAGATCACCACAAACGGCCCGCCGGAAGCGAACGCCCCGTGAATCACCCCGCCCATGAAGACGAACCCGTTCATGAGCCAGTTCTGCCACGCTCTCGGCTGCCACTTCGGTAGGCCCCTGTTTTGGATGGTCACTGTGAGGCCGCGAACAGCCATGCCGACCATGAATGCCCCAAGGATCAGCTTCAGGACCGACTCCGGCAGCGTGCGCACCATGCAGATCCCGACCGGGAGCCCGATCCCGGCAAAGAGCACTATCCGCCCATACTGCCGCCACACAATGTGCCGGCGCGCCGAGAGGACGATAAACGTGACCACGATCCACGCCTGGATTGCCAGCACCTTGACCGCCACCTCCAGCCCAAGGAGGAATATGACGAACGGCACGGCCAGCACGGTCCCGCCGAAACCCGTGATCGCCTCCTGAAAGTGCGTGAGAAACACGATCAGGGTCAGCAGCGCATATCGAACAAGATCACTCACCCCTCACTCCCCATTCCCAATCCCCAACTCCCAACTCCCAACTCCCAACCCCCAGAATCACCATTGGTACACGTGTGCCTCATACGGCATGAACCCGTCCTCGAACTCGCCGTCCCTCACGCTCACCTTCCGGCACTCGAACGGCAGATCCAGCGACTTCGCCGTCAGCTTCGCCACCTTGAGCTTTGCCGAGACGAACGTCGGCCCTACGTTCACCGCGATCACAAGCCCCGCGTTCCCGACCTTGATCGCGCGGGTGTGAACCGCCTTGTCGGACGAGGCCACGGCCAACTCCGTGCTCGGCGCGACCAGAAACGGCGTGAGCCGATGCATCTCGCGCGCCAGTTTGCCGACCTCCGCCCACGTCCTCGGCAGCTTCGGCCAATAGGAGAAGTAGAGCATCGCCTTCGCCCCGTGCGCCAGGGCCAGATAGGTCATGCACCGGACTTCCACGGGCGTCGGTTCCGCCCACTTGCCGCCGTCCGTGTCCGGCCCGCCGAATACCTGTATCACCGGCCATACGGGGAAGCTCGGAGCGTGGACGGCGTGGATACGGTCGATATGGTCCGAGAGCGGCGTGAGGGGCTGATCGCGGTGGGCGAGGACGGGGTAGACGTCGCTCATCACGAAGTCCGCGCAGTCCTTGTACTTGGCCAGGGCGTCCCACAGGTAGTGGCAGAGCCCGATCGGGCGCGTGGGGTCGATCGACCGCACCCGCTCATACTCTTTTCGCATCTGCTCGGGCGTCTGACCGTGCCCCTCCGGCTCATCCGCCAGATACCACGCCAGGATCGACGGATGGTCCTTGACTGCAAGCCACTCATCGGTCGGGTAGGGGACCGTCATCAGCCCGTGCTGCTTGAGCGTGTCGAGGTCCGCGGGCTTGACCGCATATATCACGGTGTTGAACCCCTGCTGGTGGACCTCCGCGAGCACGTTGGTGTTGAACTCGTAGAGGAATATCCCCACGGCAAAGAACGGCTTGCCGTCCACCATCGCCGTCCCTTGCGGGTCAAACCTCACTCCCGCCCCCACCGCCGACCCCACCGCAAGTGCACAGAGAGCCAAACAAAGCATCCCTCTCATCCAACCATCCCCCATTCCCCATTTCCGAATTCCAAATTCCCAATTCCCAACTCCCAATTCCCAATTCCTCAATCCCCTCGATGCGCCTTCCCGACCCACCTGACCTCGCGCGTTTCCAGGCACGCCAGCTCGGGCAGTGACGTGATCGAGCCGGACCCGACGCGCTCCACCACGTTTGCTAACTCCGCCCGGAACGTGTGACCGAACCGCCTCTGCATCGCAAGCTCGCGCAGCATCGACGGTCCCATGTAGGGCGCGAGCTTCTCCTCGATGCCAAGAATCGCCGCGTCCATCTCATCGAGCGCCTTGTCCAGTTCCGCTAGCGCGGATTCGAGGCCCTTCGGATCGATCTCAGCCTCGTATTGCATGTCGCGGTATGCGCGAGTTGCCTGCGCGAGCCGCAGGAAGAGGTGCGCGGTCGCGGCGGTGCGACGCATCTCAGCCGAATAGGCTTCGCTCAGCTTGGCGGGATCGCGCCTCCAGAGATCGCGGTTCTCGAACAGGGCAGCCGCCGCTCGGGCGCGTTCACAGATCATACCCAGATTGTGCAGCACGCTGCCCGGGTTGTCCCAGAGCTGCTCGACTATGGCCTGCGGGTAGTTGTGCCTCGTAAACGCGGCGCGGCGGTTCAGGGCGTAGGCGACGCTGTAGTGGTAGATGTTCCAGGACGTCGGCCCCATCGGGCCGGTGACGAAATCGAGGTGGTCGAACGCCTTTCGGCCCTCCTCATGCTCGCCGAACAGGAACCGTGTGTACTTGTCCCTGAACGCCGCCACGTCGCCCTTCGGGTATGCTTCGGGGCCGGTTCTCCGCCCCGGAGCATACCCATCGGGGTTCCACGAGTACTCCGCCAGGCACGCGTAGTTGCGGTAGTAGGCGTTGTAGAACACGGTGTAGGACTCGGCCCCCTCCGCGCCTTCTTGCGCGCCCTTCTGGGCCGCCAGGTAGATGTTGGAGAGGTGGTCCTGCAGCGGGGTCCAGTAGTAGTAGCCGGTCATCGGGACGACCCACGATGCCATTCCCAGCTCCGGGTGGATCGTGTCGAAGAACCCGCCGTAGCGCCACCAGTGCAGCGCGACCTTATCGAATATGCCCTCTCGGCGGAACCGCTCGGCAAGCTCCTCGTTCATCCGCCCGCCGCGCACGAAGCTGTCGTGCCACATCCCGATCTTGGTGATTCCCCGTTCGGCCAGGTGTTTGCACAGAGTGACGACGTAGTCCACGAACCAATCATACCACTCGCGCTTCGAGCACTCCTCGCACCGGCAGTAGGGCGAGACTACCCGCGACGGCTCGCTTTCGTCCATCCCCAGGATCGGCCAGACCTCGTCGAGCCCCAGGTGGAACCACCGCACCCCGTTCGGCAGCAGATAGCGGTCCACGATCTCGTCGAGGATGTCGAACATTACCTCGTAGGTCTTCGGGCTCGACAGGCAGAACCCGTAGCCGACCGGCTCGCCGTTCTCGTCCTTAGAGGATATCTCGGGGATCCTGTGCGGGATCAGCGTGTTGTGGCCGGGGGTGTTGAAGTGTGGGTAGACCGTGACCCCGCGCGCCGCGCCGTAAGCCACGACCTCCCCAAAGAAGTCCTGCTCGAACATGAGCGGCAGGTACTCGGCCCGCACATAGTCGCCTGTCCTCGCCGAATAGTACTCGATGCTCTGCGGCGCCTTGAGCTCGGGGTGCTTCGTGATCGGCACAAGGAAGAACTCCGAGCGTTTGCCCTCGTACTGGATCATCCAGTTGTTCGCCACCCCGACATCGAGCACGTTGAGCTTGAGGCTCGCCAATAGGTCGATCGCGGATTTCCAGTCGTCGAGCGTCATCAGCTCAGAGCACCAGCGGCTCTCGGCGAATATGCCGCGATACCTGCGCTCGGGCCAATCGACGATCCGGCAGCACGGCACGGTCCCGTCCGGCTCGATCATCTGCACGAGCGTCTGGGCGGCGTAGAGCACACCGATGGGCGTCCTGCCTGCCAGCACGATCTCGCCGTCTGAGACGGTGAGCACGTAGCCCTGATCGGCGTTCGGCTTGTCCTCAAGCTGCATGAGCACGTCCGGACCGATCGCCGGGTTGCTCTCCGGCGTTCCCACCACGACCCGGACGCCCTTCCCGCGCCCGACCTTGTCCGCAATCAGCGACGCCGCATGCTTCTCAAGCTCACTCGCGCCCTCGCCAAGCCCAATCTCCGCCCCGCCGGAGACCCGCACCACGCCCCATGCCAACTCACACACCTGCGGCTCAGGAAACACTACCATCTCACTCTCCGATCCTAATTCCCCATTCCCAAATTCCAAATTCCAAATTCCAAATCGTCTCAGCTCACCGTCAGCAGCACGACCGCCGCCACCCCCGCCACGATCCCCAGCAGTCCCTTCGGCCCGAGCCGTTCCCTGAAAACCACCGCGCCGATCATGCCCACCACCGCGATCTCGCCGGCTATCACGCCCGAGTAGACGATGGTCCCCGGCAGCCCTTGAAGCGCCCGCAGGACGAAGATCTCGCCCGCGAGGCTGCACGTGCCCATCGCCACGCCGAGCGCGATCTCTACTCGCCCCAGCCGCATCCTGCTCGCCAGCATCACCACGAGCGCGACGACCGCGCCCGAGCCGAACCACAAAGACAGAAACTCCAGCCGGTAGCCCTGGTTGAGTCCCCAGCCCTGCAGTATCCGGCTGGCGCACGCTGTGAGCCCGTTGACCCCCGACGCGATCAGGATGAACCTAATCCACATCCGCCTTCTTCCTCTCCTCATCTATCTTGTCGAGGCACACGAGCACGACCGCCAACAGCGCAAGCAAAACCGCGATTGCCCGGGTCGGCGTGACCGTCTCGTGGTAGAAGATGATCGAGCCCGCTATCGGCACGCCGACCGAGAGGCACAGTATCATCGCGCTCGGCGCCAGCTTGCCGCACCGCACCGCCAGCATGTAGAATATCACCGCGACCGGCACCAGCGCCCCCGTGCCCATTGCCAGCCCCAGGAACCTGGCCTCCGAGCCCGCCGGCAGCCGGTAGCCCGTTCGCTGGATCAGCAGCGCGGAGAGCCCCGCAACAACCGACGCCCACGCGAGGAAGACCACGTTCACCGACTGCGGCCGGCGCGTGCACCTCCCCGCGATCCGGTA
>Ga0315273_10014930_pt1 | contig 10028 bp, 11 predicted proteins | sample YL17G02_0_MG_FD_205753 | JGI IMG/M metagenome (GOLD analysis project Ga0315273, IMG submission 205753) | Sediment microbial communities from Yellowstone Lake, YNP, Wyoming, USA - YL17G02_0 | ecosystem: Environmental > Aquatic > Freshwater > Lake > Sediment | place: USA: Wyoming | collected... | reverse complement strand
CGGTGTGGTGAGCAGGAAGCCGACCGCGTTGTGCCCGTACCACCACTGCACCAAGGCGTCTTGCACCCCGGCATACACCGGGTAGCTCTTGAGGAACGTCACCGGCAGCACCAAGCCGTTGACGACATGTAGCACGGCAACGGTCAGGATCGAGCCAAGATAAAACCAGATCGACACATAGAGATGCTTCACCCGTCGCACGATGATGGTGCCGAAGACGTTGACGGTCATTGCCACCCAGACAAGAGTGATCATTAGGCCGATCGGCCACTCCAGCTCCGCATACTCCTTGCCGCGGGTGATGCCGAGCGGCAGCGTTACCGCCGCGCTGACGATGATGAGCTGCCAGCCCCAAAAGTGGATCGCCGTCAGCACATCGGACCACATGCGGGTTTTGAGTAGCCGCTGCAAGGAGTAGTAAAGCCCAGCGAAGAAGGCGTTGCCCGCGAACGCAAAGATCACCGCATTGGTATGGAGCGGCCGCAGACGCCCGAAGGACAGCCACGGCAATCCGGTGTTCGCCGGCCAAAAGGCTAGTTGCAGGGCGACGATGACGCCGACCAGCATACCGACCACGCCCCAGATCAGCGTCGCCCACAGAAAGCGTCGCGCCGCCTGATCATCATAGGTCACTTGCACACCGCCTGGCGCGCCAGGCTTGGCTCCGTCTGCCATCACTGTCTCCTATCTTTTAGGGGGAGTAACCATATCCTCGATAGCTTCGATATCCTCTATAAATAGTCGTTCCGGCGGCGCCGCCAGATCGTCCAGTTGGCCATTGCGGACACTCCAAACAAAGGCACCAAGGCCGACGGCAGCCATGGCCACGCTGAGCGGAATGAGTACCAGCAACACCGTCATGATGCCTCCATGCGGGACGATTTTGGGGCACGAACGATGGATGCTCGGATCACACATGTTACCATGATGGAGTTTAGCGGCATAAGGATGGCAGCAACCGCCGGCGAAACCAAGCCGGAAGCGGCGAGCGCCATGGACACGCTGTTGTAGATGGCAGCGAAGACAAAAGCCCGGCGCACGGCCTGCACCGCGGCGCGACTCATGGCAATGGCGCCGACTAGATCCATCAGATCCGGGCGCAGAAGCGTCACGTCGGCGGCAAGCTTGGCCGCGCTTGAGGCCGCCATGGTGGCGACCCCGACCTGCGCCTGGCCCATGGCGAGGGCATCATTGAAGCCATTGCCGACCATCAACACCGGCCCTGCGCGCTTGAGGCCGACGACGGCGAGGGCCTTGGCGACAGGTGACAAATCGCCGGTCGCCTCGACCGCCAGCTGCCGGCCCACATCCTCGGCCCGCTCGCCCCGGTCGCCGCTGAGGATCTGCGGGATCACACCCAGGCCGCGCAGGGCTGCCATGAGCGCCGCCGCTTCCGGACGCAGGGGATCATCGACGGCAAAGGTCGAGATGAGCCGGCCGTCGAACGCCAAGCAGACCTGGGCGCGGGTATTCACCTCGGCCCCCAACGGGACGGACAGCAATTTTTGCACAAAGCGCGGATGACCCAAAACCAGTTTGTGGTGGCCAGCCGTCACCGTCAGGCCTGCGGCCATTTCCTCAGTGACGGATGCGTCGGCCAGCGTTTGGGGCGCCGGCAGATTCTGCAGCGCCCAGGCGGCGATAGCTTGTGGCACATGGTGGGCGGACGCCGCCGCAGCCTGTCCGAGCATGGCGTGGAGTAGCGGTAAGGAGACACCGGCAACATCCTCATGCAACAGTCGGGCGCTTGGCGCACCGGCAGTCAGGGTGCCGGTCTTATCGAAGAGCGCCCGGCGGGCGGCCGCCAGACCTTCGATGGCGTTCTGGTTCTTGAACGCCACACCATGCTGCAGAGCATGGGCGCCGCAGCCTGCAAAAGCGAGCGGCGCGCCAAAACCGAAGACACACGGGCAGGCCACGAGCAACAGCGCCATGGTGCGGGCGACGGCGATCTCGGGAGTTAACAAGACCCACGTCACGGTCAAGGTGACGGCGGCAGCAGCGACGCTAAACCAAAAGAACGCCGCAGCCAACCGGTCGGCGAGGCTGCCCAATTTGCCCTTATCCAGCAGCAAGCGCCGCGTGACGCGTCTGACTTCGTCGAGATAATGACCGAGGCCGTCCTCTTGGGCACGGAGCGTCAGAGCCTTGGTACCAACCACCGCTCCAGCGCGGACAAGAGTTCCCGGCATGCAGAGCTGCGGTGCCGCTTCACCGGTTAAGGATTCTAAGCTGATCTCGCCCTGCCCTGCCACGCAGACACAACGAACCGGGACCACCTCCCCCGGTAGCACGCGTAACAAGTCACCTTGGTGAAGGGTCGACCTCGGTACGAAGCGCTCGCAGTCGCCCGCCAGACAACGCACATACGCGGCGGCATCAGTCGTGCCTTGGAGCAGTTGCCGCTCGGCCGTTGCCAGGACACGCTTTTGCAGCAAGCGACCCGCCAGCAGCAAAGCAATCACGGCGGTGATGGAATCGAAGTACACGGCGCCCGCTGGCCTGATATGCCATGACGAGTAGCCATAGGCAGCAACCAGGCCGAGGGCAACCCCAGAATCGATGCTGGGACGGACTCGCCGCGCATCCTGCCAGCCACGCTGGAGAATCGGCCCACCGCTGTAGCACAGCGATAGCGTCGTCAGCAGCCATGATAGTCCGCGCAGTAGCCAACTGAGCTCCGACTCGACGGTCCCCGGTGTCGCAAGATACTCGACCCACGCAAATGACATCGTGTTTATAGCGCAAAACGCAGCCAAACCCAGTCGCAGCCAATCAGTGCGCAGCGGCAACGCCTCGCCAGGACGCACCGGAGTTGCCTGGTAGCCGAGACGTGCCAATGCCGCGGTGAGATTGGCCAGTGGTCGGTCATCGCCATCAAACTGCAGTTCGGCGATGCCGGTGGCAAAATTGAGCGTAAACTCCGCGGCCGGCGTGAGCTTTGCCGCCGCTTGCTCACACAGCCAGACGCAGGCGTAGCAGTTGAGACCGGCGACTTGAAAGCGCACAGACCAGCGCCCTGCGGCGTCGCAACTGGCAAATTCGCGGAGAAAATCGTCGCTGTTCCACGACCTATAGTCGCCGGCGGTGTCCGGGCGCGACAGCTGTTCATCGTCCGGTAACAGCCGATAGAAATTCTCCAGACCAAGGTCATGAACCAAGCGAAAGGCGGTGCGACAGCCAGCGCAGCAAAACTCGGCCCCTTCTGCATCCCCTAACGGCGTGGCACAATGAGCGCAGCGCCGCATCGCGTGGGCCTGCGTCCAAGCGGCTTGAGGGAGAGCACTATGGATCACAGCCACCATTTACACCTGCTTATGGAAATGATCACGGTCGATCCGCTAGCAATCTCTGGATTTATCGCCATTCTGTCGTTCAGCTTTCTGTCATCGTGGCACTGCGGCATGATGTGCTGCCCTTTGGTGGTCGGAATGCTTGGCCGGGGAAAATCATTATCGCGTCGCGATGTCGCCCTCTACAACGCAGGTCGCTTAGTCAGTTACATGGGAGCGGGCGCGATCTTGGGTGCCGTGGGCTCAGAAATTCTCGCCATAGGCGGATGGGTTCACGTGCTGGCCGCCACAGTCGTTGTGGGCGTCTTAGTCTTGACCATACTCAAGGTACTCAACGTATCCGTATTGCGAATCCTCACCGCACGCATCGGACGGCAACCAAGACCCACGAGCCAAGCTGCCGCCGATCCCGCGTCCTTCGCATCCGCACCGGCTCGCGCCGTCGCGAGATTGCCTGAGCCTATCGCTGCGCTCGGACTTGGGGTCACTACTATTCTACTACCGTGCATGACGCTTACGCCAGTATTGACGCTGGCATCCGCTTCCGGAAGTGCGTTAAAAGGCGCAGCCCTGCTGGGCGCTTTTTACCTGGGAACGCTGGCGATGATGGTAATAGGTCCACTCATGCCCAACATCGTTCTCAGAGTAAACAAACAAATGGCGCCTAAATTAGGACTTATTTTCCTAACCATCGCCGCCCTGGTTACGGTGGCGCGCATCTGGCACTAAAATGCGCCCATGCGGCACTTCGTACTTGGTGCGCGATTTAGCGCTTATGAACTAACCCAGGGAATTGGTCTTCTTCGCGCAGCACTCCTAGCCTGGCTGCCTTGCCGGCAGTTTCTGTATCCTGATAACCTTAGTAGCGACCGCCGACGTTTAAGACCCTCCCATCCCACAAGGAGCCTCCTAATGAGTAACGAGTCCAAACTAAACCGCCGCACGTTAGTCAAAACCGCCGCCGTGAGCCTACCCCTGCTCGCATCGGTGGGCTTCGCCGCCAAAGCCTTGGCTGAGGCAAAACCGGACCTGAAGATAGTGTCCGAAAGCGATCCGACCGCCAAGGCGCTCGGTTACGTCGCGGACGGCAAGAAGGCCACACGCCCTGCTAAGTTAGGGGTTGAGGGCAAGGGTCAAGACTGTAAAGGCTGCCAGTTCTACACCAAAGCAGGAGACGTGGGCGGTAAGGAAGTCGGCAAGTGCTTGATGATTCCCGCCGGCATGGTCCTAGCCGATGGTTGGTGCAAGACTTGGACTAAGAAGTCGTGATAGTAGCCGGCTGCTAACAGCGATTTTAGCAGCCTGGCGTGGGAGGGGTGATCCGATGAGAAGGATTCTGCGATCACAAGGAAGATCGCGATATCCACGCAGCCAAGAATATTCATCATGAAGCTTTAAGAATCCTACCCGGAGCCAACGGGGAAGCCACGCCTGTGGAGATTTGGTCCCTACCTACGGCGTTTTCGAGCCTCGTGGGCAAACCGAATCGGCGAAGCAGGAAGCGGACGCCGCGAGGCGCTGTGACGTCAAATACAGTGCAACGGCAAAATCCTAGCGAATTGGTTCCGCATGCCTGAGCAGATTTGTCTGTGTTGACTGTAGCGGCATAACATCAAATCGGGGAAGAGCCTCGAGCACGGCGATCTGACGCCGTTGCGACATCTGCAGTGCTTTGCCAATGATTTTCCAGATGAGGAGCTGTTTTGCCTGTCGACTTCTTCCGTGCCCATGACGGTTGGAAGGATCAAATGTCTGCCTTGGCAGCAGGGCATAGAGATGATTTAAAAGATTTCCCCTTCCAGTTGTCACATCACGGTCGCCGTCAAAGAGTGCTAGATGTGAGCGCGGCTCGTCGAAGTTGATTCTTATCCACGACGCTGTTTGACCACGGTCGCGAGACTGAATAGCAGTGACATCAGCGGGTTCCTCAAGTCTGGATGCTGTCCTCAGTCTGAGGTATAGTGACAGAAATCATTTACTCCATTGCACGGCTATACAAGATAGAGTTTATTAAGTTGCGATCAACGTGCCCGTTTAATTGTTGGTGCTCAGCCGCGGTCATTGCAGCCGCCTTGCTCCTAACGCCGGGATGTCGAACCCCAGCCCATACAGCATCATCTGGAGTCGAGGCAGCCGCTGGCGAGGCGCGCATCGACGACGTGTACTGCGCCACACCAAGACGATCCTCCCCGCCAACATCGGCCGGAGCGCAGGTGCGCGCCTACGGGGCTTGGAGCGTTGTGATGCTGAATGTCATAGAGTACAAAAACTATTACGACCAAGCCGTCAAAATCCTCACCCAGCACCAAGCATATATCGTGCCAGCCGCGAGGCTTTGACCAGCCAAGTCCTAGCAAAGCTAAGCACGAGGACCTGGTGCAGGTGCAATATTTACTAAGGCACGATCAGATATTTTGTTCCAGTAGCTCGCTTGCTGTAGGCCGAAATCGCGGACTCACTGAGAGCTTCCTGCAAACTCACCCGACGCGAGTAGCTGCTACCAAAGGTGGTTTTCAGACCTGCGACCACTCGATCTTTGAGCGCCTGGGTGGCGACGGGGCCAATCTTCTCAAGAAACGGGAACAGCAACCAACCGCCGATACCCCAGGTCATGCCGAAATTGCGCCCGATCACGGTGGGATTGATATCCAGTCCACCGTAAATATAGACTTGCTTATGAACGGTCGTGCCGTAGATGCTGTGGGTGGTAGCTGCCCTGGTGAGTGCGGCTTCCATACAGCTCAAGATTTGTCCGGCCAACGTTCCGCCGCCAATTGCGTCGAAGGCAATCGTAGCGCCGGTGGCCACCAGCGCGTCGGTCAAATCGTCAATGAACGACGGCTCCTCCGAGTTGCAGATGTAAACAGCGCCAAGCTGGCGCAACAGCTGCGCTTGTTCGGCAGACCGCACAATGTTGACCAAACCGACCTGGTCCTCCTGGCAGATGCGTACCAGCATCTGGCCGAGGTTCGAGGCAGCAGCGGTGTGTACCAGGGCCTTGTGCCCTTCCCGACGCATGGTGTCGACCATGCCCAGGGCCGTCAAAGGATTTACGAAGCTCGACGCGCCGTCCTCGGCGGTAGCAGCTGCCCCGAGCGCGAGGCATTGCGTGACTTTCACAGAGCGGAATTGCGAGTAGGTAGCGCCGCCAATGAGAGCCACCGTCTTGCCCAACAGCGCTTGCGCTGGTGCCGAAGATCCAGCGGCGACGACCACACCAGCCCCTTCGTTGCCTACCGGCAGGGACTGGCCGATGCGAGCTTTTGCAGCCTGGATTGACCGCTCTGACAGTTTGACGGTCACAACCGGCTGGCGGACCGAGCCATTATATTGGGCGCCGCTCATGTCGGCCCCTGCGAGCAGCAGGCCGAGGTCCGACGGATTGATCGGCGCAGCCTCGATGCGCACCACGACCTCATCGGCGGCGGGGGCCGGCGTGGCGACCGTCTGCAGCGATAGCTCCAAGGTGCCATCGGCTGTGACGAGCGATCTGATTTGCAGGCCTGGAGTTAAGTGCGGCATGGCGAGCTCCTTTGTTTAGACGGGACGCACCATAGCATATTCGCAGCGGCATTTCGCAAATTAGACTTTACATTGTAGCTAAATGATAATGGCGACTAAATGCACGTTTCTTTTTCTTCGGCGCCTACCCAAGTTGCTAAGCGCAGCAGTTGGCTGATGGATTCCCAGGCTTGGATATTGTTGGGTGCTACGATACAATTGATCTTAAAATTTTAAGCAGCGGTGACGGCGTGACTGTTCAATTCGACAAGTCGTTTATGGATTTCCATCGGAACCTAGCGCGGCACAATGACCGCAGCTGGTTCAACGCCAACAAAGCGATTTATGAGGCGAAGGTCAAGCTGCCCATGCTCGACTTTATCGCCGAGCTGCAGCCGGGCCTTGCCAAGATCAGTAAGTACATCGTTGCAGACCCGCGACCTGTCGGCGGCTCGATGTTTCGGATCTATCGGGACGTTCGGTTCGCGAAGGATAAATCTCCCTACAAGACGGCGACTACGGCGCACTTTCACCACCAAAATACTGACAATAGGGGCCATGCGGGCAGCGCCCCGTCTCTTTACCTGCATCTCGAGCCCAAGAACAGTTTTCTCGGCGCTGGCGTTTGGCAACCTGGTACGGAGGCAACGCAACAGATTCGCGCAGCGATCGCCGAAAGTCCTAAAGTCTGGACTCAGGTAAAGGGGCGTTTGGAATTGATCGGCGACGCCTACAAGCGGGTACCTAAGGGCTTCGACCCCGAGCACCCTCTGTGCGAGGATCTAAAGCGTAAGGACTTTATAGCTAGGTTTCCGTTCACGGACGCTCAGGTTACATCGCCGAAATTCAAGCAGACCCTGCTTGCGAACGCTGTCAAAGCCAAGCCGTTGCTTAAGTTTCTTGCGAATGCCCTAGACGTACCCTGGTGAAAGCCGCAGAGTTACGGCAGGTCAAAATTGAGCCTGAACCTGGATATTGCCACTGTCCCAGGGACGAAACGGCTTTTGATGATAAAGTGCGTCGACCCAAAGTTGATCTAGATCCCAGTTGGTATTGACGAGGGTGGACACTGTCTTGCCAAACTTAAGTTCATAGGCCATCTGGAGCTTTACTTCGTTGGCATACTTGCTCGTGTTGTCTTCTGAAATCAGCGAATAGCTTCAGATAGGGCCGCCACGAAGAGTTTGGGTTTGGGCGCTGTTGAGTGGCAGTGAAAGCAATAGGTAGGGCATGAATTCTCGCCGTTGCGAGTCCGGAAGTACTTTGCTGTCGACCACCGCTGGCTGCGCTTGGAGATTGGGGGTGCTATAGTGATACAAAGCTCGTCGATAAATGATGGAAGCTCCGCCGTTATATGCGAGCGTTGAATCCTTCGGAGTATAGACGAAACTTAGATCCTCGGTTCCCACATTACGCTCAAACAACGCTGTTTGCGGGATTGCCAGCTATTGCTTGCCTTCGGTCTTCCGTTCAAGGTCTAAGTTAGAAAGAAACATAAGAGTCTCCGACCAGGGCAGAGCCCCGTGCAGTGACAGTGCCTGCCGATAATTGGTGTAAATATAGTTTTCTAAAAGTCGCTCCCAGCGAACCGGAGATTCGTACTCGTAGTGGAATTCCCCGAACCGGCGAGTACGGGGATCTGAGCGACCGGCCAAAGTGAAGGCCCAAGGTTGACGTGAATTGGTGTCGTTAGAATCTTCCTTTTGGTTGTAAAAGTGATCGACCAGATAGAACTCGGCCTCCAGGAAAGCCCCGGTGGGCGAACCAGTACCGACGACGCCACCAAGATCTCCCCATTTCTTGAAATATCCACCCTCAGCAACTGGAGCAAGGTAACAATTATGGCCAACATACCCTGCTAGTCGTACCTCGCTGTGGCGGGACTGCTGCAAAAAGTCTTCGTAACGTCCCTGGACAAACGACATCATGCCGACATCAGGGACAACCTCGATGAACTTGATATCCTCGCGATAAGAAAATTTACTGGCGTTTAGACTTCCAGCCGACACTAGGTAGCCAAGATTGATTTGTCGCCAGACTTGCTGCCAAGACACGGGAAACTCGTAGATTTTGCCATCGTTGTAGCTTTCTCTGTTGAGACGATTTTCCTTGTCGAGCTCCGTAGTGTCATCCCGCGGGGTAGGGCCCGGCGTTCAATAATCACTGGTACTATCTTTTACACACATCTTTTCATCCAAAATAAAACCACGCTGCTTACCGGTTCGAAATAGTGATTTCTAGCGATTGGAATAGGTTTTCTGGAATGTCGTTTCCGGCAACCACGGCCACGATCATGCTTCGATAGTTAGATGGTGCCGGAATTCAGGAACCAAAGGGTAGGTCCAGATACTTTTAATTGGTTTATCGTTGTCATGGTGACGGTCTAGTTTGCCGCGACCTTTAGTTTTGCCGAGGCATTGCCAGTTAGCCGCTTTATAGCAAGTACCGCGGTAGCGACTGTCATCGACGAAGGATTCCAGAAGGACCGGGCGGTAAGCATATCTTTGTTGCCAATCGCGTGCAATGCGGCGACTGATCAATGCCAGGGTCTTTGAAGCCAAATTATCGCAGCGAATCCAGGGTAGGATTAGAAAGCGCGCATTGTTGACGACCAAATGCAGGTTGCGCTGGCGCTGTTCGGCGGACCATCCGATGTACTCGTCTCGTGGCTTCACTTTCCACGCGCTAGCGCCGAAGCTTAAAAGGGCGACAATCGTCTCGCCCGAATAGACAAAATAGCGCAGCTGAGCACCGGGTATTAATTGATGCCCGAGATAGTGATAACGTTGAACATAGGCATTCCATAGCCGCGAGGCCCCTCTTTGTACCACGATTTCACTGGTCAAGTTGGCCAGGGTAATTGACGGAATGTTAATTGGCGCATCGACCGCGGCCTCAATTTCCGGATGGACACCATATGTAACGGGTTTTGTACATTGTGCAATGGGTAAGGTAATATGGCCATCTGATTGCATTCTGAGTAGGGCCACTCGACAACTCATGTCTTTTAATTTGCCGTCGGGACGACGCCAATTAAACTTTTCGCAGACGCCAATCGAAATTCTGTAGCGGCTTAATTTTGGTTCCGACCTGATTATATCGCGGATAGCCTCGATCTCGTTTGCAGAGAACTGTCGGCCGCAATAGCGCATGGATCAATCCTTGTGCAAAATGGACTTGCTGGCTTGCCACATCACGACGTCCTCCATGAGTCGCTGCCACCCACGCCAAAGT
>Ga0315273_10014929_pt1 | contig 10028 bp, 10 predicted proteins | sample YL17G02_0_MG_FD_205753 | JGI IMG/M metagenome (GOLD analysis project Ga0315273, IMG submission 205753) | Sediment microbial communities from Yellowstone Lake, YNP, Wyoming, USA - YL17G02_0 | ecosystem: Environmental > Aquatic > Freshwater > Lake > Sediment | place: USA: Wyoming | collected... | reverse complement strand
CTCGCCGTGACCGAAGTGCATATCAACTTCGCGTGGCTCGGCGAAAGATTGGACGAGATCTGGCGGCCGCTGCTGCTCGGCTCACTCGTCTGCGGCACGGTCACCGGCTTGATCGCCTACATTATTGTGCGGGTCGGCTGGCGGATTCATGTGGTGCGACGTTGGCGGGAGCGCGGTCGATCGCGACTCGCGCGGACGCTCGAAGCGGATCGCTAACCAACTCTGATCTGCGCGAGCAGCGCCGACTCAAGACGCTTCGTGCAACGCATCTGCCGGATTCAATGCCGCTGCGCGTCGCGCCGGATGCAGCGCCGAAATCAGACAGAACGCGAACGACACGATGGCGATCAACAGGATGTCCGCCGGCAACACCAGCGACGGCACCGTGGTGAAGTAAGTGCCGTCCAGCAGGCGAGCACCGATCAACGTTTCGAGCAGCCCGAGGGTTTCGGTGACGTGGTGCGCGAGGAACAGGCCCAGCGCGAGGCCAAAACCAATACCGGCCAGCGCGACCAGCACACCCTGCACCAGCACCAGTCTGAGAATCAGCCCCGCAGGCGCCCCCATCGTGCGCAGAATCGCAATGTCTGAACGCTTTTCGCTGACCAGCATCGTCTGCGCCGAGACAATATTGAAAGCGGCGATCGCCACGATCAACACCAGCAGCAGGAACATCATGCCCTTTTCGAGCCGAACAGCCCGGAACAGCTCGCCGTAGTTCGACCGCCAGTCGTCGATCTGCCACCCTGTCGGCACGATCCCCGCCAGCGCCGCGACGGCTGCCGCGACGTTTAATGGTTCATCGAGTTTGAGTCGGACACCGACACGTCCGGTGCCGCCGAGGCCGCGTGCGCGAACATCATCGAAGCCGACCAGCACGAGACCGTAATCGAGCTCTGCGCCTATTTCGAACGTACCGACCAGCGTAAACCGTTCCAGTCGCGGCACTACGGTATCGTTAGTCGGTGTCGTCAAAAGCAACGTAACGGGGTCGCCGATCGCCAGTCCCAGATGTGCAGCCAACGGCTCGCCGATCACAAGCCCGCCCCGAGTCGACACCAATGCGTCGAGCGATCCGGCGGTGATACCGCGCGCGACCACATCCATCGCGCCGAGCCCATTCGCGTCGATGCCATAGATCGTCACGGGTTCCACTGCACTGCCTCGTGCGACCATGCCCTGCGCTTCGAAAAATCGAAATGGCTCGCCAACGGGCACAAACCGCGCAAGATCGGTTTTGTCAGCGGTGCCGGTTGGCGGCGTCAGCACCACGTGCGGCACCGTACCAAGAATGCGTCGATGCAACTCCTCATCGAAACCGTTCATCACACTGATCACCACGACCAGGACCGCGACGCCGAGCCCGAGACCCAGCACGGAAACCCACGTGATCAGCGAGACGAACGCACGACCGCGGGTCGCCAGGTAGCGCCAGCCGATCCACAACGAAGTTGCACCTGCGATCGGCAAGCTCATCAGGACGTGCCTTCGATCAGATGTCCGTCGGTGAGATACAGCCGCCGCTGCATGCGCCGCGCAAGGTCCTCATCGTGAGTCACGACCACGAACGCAGTGCCGCGGCGCTGCGCAAGATCCAGCATCACCGAAAACACCTGATCGGCGCTTTCCTGATCTAGGTTGCCGGTAGGCTCATCGGCGAGTACAACCGCGGGGTCCGCTACCAGCGCTCGCGCAATCGCGACGCGCTGCCGTTCGCCGCCCGACAATTGACTCGGCCGGTGATCGAGCCGTTCGCCCAAGCCGACTGCCGCGAGCATATCGACGGCACGCTGCCGAGCCTCGCCAATCCGGTGCGCGCCGAGTAGCAGCGGCATCGCGACATTTTCCATCGCCGTAAATTCGGGTAACAGGTGATGAAACTGGTACACGAAGCCCATGCGCCGATTGCGCAATCGCGCGCGCGCTTCCGGGTTCAACGGGCCCACGAGCACACCATCGATCAGCACATCGCCGGAGTCGGGATCCGCGAGACCGCCGAGAATATGCAACAAAGTACTCTTACCCGACCCGGAACGACCCAGGACAGCGACACGCTCGCCGCGCGCCACCGTCACGTCCACCCCGCGCAGCACCGGCAGCAATGATGGACCTTGGTGAAAAGACTTCACCAGAGCGCGACATTCAAGTGCAGCTGTTTCACTCATGTTTGAGGACCTCGGCGGGTTTGAGCCGCGCAGCACGATAGGCCGGATACAGCGTGCTGCCGAGGCTCAACAACAGCGCAACGGACGCAACCGCCGCGAGATCGACGACACGCACCTGCGCCGGCAGATAGCTGATGAAGTACTGGTTCATCAGCTGCAATCCGAGCGCGCTCTCGAGCCACCGATAGCCGTCCTGAACGACCAGTGCCGCACCGGTGCCCAATAACATCCCAATGCTGACGCCGATCACACCAATCACACCGCCGAGCACCAGGAACGCAACAACAATCGTGCGCGTACTGGCGCCGAGCGTGCGCAGCACCGCCACATCACCGCGCCGTTGGTGCACTACCATGATCAGCGCGGAGACGAGATTGAACGCGGCGACGCCAACCAGCAGCGACAGCAGCAGAAACATCATCGCGCGCTGAAATTCGATCGCCCGATACAGGTTGCCATGCATCCGCATCCAGGTGATTGCATAAACCCTGTCCGGACCCAGCGCAGCGACGGCATCCGCACCCACATTGGATGCGTTGAACAGATCGACTATGCGCACGTTGAGTCCCTGTACTGCGGCACCGACCCGAAACAGCCGCGCCGCATCGCCCAACGCCAGGTATACCGACCGTTGATCGAGCTCGGATTGAGTGTCGACGATACCGAGCACTTTGATTTTTTTCTGCCGCGGGATCAGCCCGACCAACGATACACTTGCATCCGGTAGCACCGCGGTGACCGAATCGCCCGGTGCGACACGCAGGTGGTTGGCGACGCCACGACCGAGCAATACACCGAAGGATCCGTCCACCAGCACACCGACATCGCCATGGGTAACGTAGCGCGCCAAATCCGATGCCGCGACTTCCCGAGCGGGATCGATCCCCGTGAAGGTCACGCCCGCTGAGCGCCCGTTGGCGACCACCAGGCCCGTGCCCTCGATGAACGGCGCCACCCCGATGACCCCGGGCACGCGCGCCAACTGTTCCGCGTCGTGGCGCCAGTCGGTCAACAACGTGCGGCCACGTATCGACACGTGCGGCACCACTCCGAGAATGCGTTCCTTCAGTTCGCGCTCGAAGCCGTTCATGACCGAAGTCACCAGCACCAGCACGGCGACGCTCAGCACCAGACCGGCGATCGCCACGATGCTGATGAACGAGATGAAGCTCCTGCGCGAATTTGCGTAGCGCAGGCCGATGTTGACGGCTAACGGATAAAACACTGGAGTTATTGAGGCTGTAGCGGGAAACGACCGCTGCGAGTGTAGCAGATGGATCCCAGCGCCAGCTGACGGGGCGGGTCCATGGCGAAACTGGAGTCGCAGGCTAGACTTGCCAGATGCACCGGAACTCGAGCCCACAACGCGCGTGAGCGAGAATCAACGTAACGGCTTCCGAATCACCGAAGAGGTGATGATGGCGTGCCTCGTTCTACCGAGCGGCGCCGATCTTACGCGGCCGATTCATAGTCTGTTCGAGCCGAGCGAAGCGTTCGAACTCGAATCGCGCCTCCAAGAGCTCGATCAGGGCTATCGTGAGTGTCATGCACGGCTGGCCCGCGTCGACGCAACCGCGGCAGAGGCGACGGATTGGCTGGCTGCCAAACTCGACGTACTGAAAGAGGCGCTACTGGCACAACAGCAGGCGCATGGCAACGCGGCGCGTCGGGTGCGTGTATCCCTTGCGGTGACCGGCATCGGCTTTGTGCATTCAGTCGAGCTGACCAGCGGCCAGCCGCTCGCGGTACAGGTCATCTTCGACCCGCCGCGCGAATCGTTCATGGCTTACGCGAAGGTGCGTCAATGCCGCCCCGAAGACGCGCAGTTCTGGGTTGGTGCCGAGTTCGAGCCGCTGTCGCCCGACCATCAACGGCGCCTCAGCCGGCATATCCTTCAGGCACAAATAAAACAACGTAAACAATAAATTACAGAACTCTTCGAAGGTTAATCCGAGATCACGCGGCGCCGCGTTTACGCGCCTCTCCCAATTGACCGGTGACCTGCAGTGCGGCCACGCGGTAGCACTCCGCAAACGTCGGAAAGTTGAATACGTTTTCGACATACGTTTCCGCGGTCACGCTGTGGATCAATCCCATCTGCCCGATGTGGACCATATCGGTTGCATTGTCGCCGATGATATGAATCCCGCGAACGATCCCGTCCGGCGACGCGATCATCTTCAGCAGTCCGTCAGGGCATCGCGCAATGTGGCCGCGAGCAATCTCGTTGAAGCGCGCGAGTCCGATCACGGCTCCGCCGTATCGCGCGCGCGTTTGTTCAGTCGTTAGTCCGACCGACGCAATTTCGGGAACCGAATAAATTCCCGACGGGATCCATTCGCCCTGCTGGCCCGGATCGATCCCGAGAATATGGCAGGCCGCGCGGCGACCCTGCTCCATCGCGGCTGACGCGAGCGACGGTGGGCCGATCACATCGCCGGCAGCATAGATGTGGGGCACGCTTGTCTGCCCGAACGAATTCACCTCGACCAACTGCCGCTCGTTGACCTTCACCCCGGCGCGATCGACGTGCAGTCCTTCCAGCTGCGAGATTCGACCCAACGCACACAGCACTTTGTCGCTAGTGACGACGCTGCCATCATTCAAATGCGTGTGGACCTGGCTCACGCCATCGAATTCGACACGTTCGACGATACGACTGCCGAGAAATCGGCCGCCATAGCGCTCGAACGCGCGGATGAATCCCTGCACCATCTCGACTTCGAGGAAGCCCAGCGGCGTTGCAGAACGATCGATCATGGTCACGTCGACGCCCAGGACGGCAAATATCGATGCGTACTCACACGCGATGACACCACCACCCAGGACGACCAACGAGGACGGCAAATACGCCAACGACAGAATTGAGTCGCTGTCGTAAATCGATTCATGATCGATGGGAATGTTGTCCGGTCGTCGCGGCTTCGACCCCGTTGCGATCACGAAGTAGAGCGCGGATAGCTCCGTTTGGCGACCATCGGTGAATCGAACCTGCACCCGGGATGCCGAAAGAAAGCTCGCGCGACCATGAATGACATCGATGCCGTTACGCTGCATCTGCGCTGCCATGTAAACATCATGGCTTCGAATCACTTCGGTCATTTCACCGATCAGCGAAGCAATATCGGTCACCGGCGCTTCCGAAGGCATTCCGAGTTCGCGCAGCCGATCGGCCACGCGACGGCGCTCTACCGCGCGTTCGCGAAGTGCCTTGCTTGGAATGGTGCCCTGATGGACGCAGGCACCACCGACTTCTTTGAGCTGTTCAATCAATGCGACCCGACGCCCCGCTTTAGCAGCCTGCACGGCTGCTTTTTGTCCCGCCGGTCCAGAGCCGACCACGATCAGGTCATAACGCGTCATGCTGCAATCGACTCGATGGATGTCCGGACCACGTCACGCATATCGAGCAACGTGGCTACGTCATCGGGATAAAGATTCAGATGACGGATCGATTCAAGGGCACCGATGCTTTCAAGCGGAACATCCGAACGCTCCATCAGGCGCGCAAAATTCATCGCACAGTTCGCGATTGCAACATGATCGGCGTGCTCGGCCGCAGCCGCGAAATCGTCAATGAATCGAACTGTGGCAACAACTGCCTCCGGCAGTTTCCAATCGCGCGCCAACAAGGTTCCGGCGCAGGCACCGAATTCTGTTACCAACGATTCGAGATCAGCTTCTGCCAAATGCGACATCGGCCCACGACCCAGCGCATTCAGCACGACAGGGGTGCCGACGTTGTGCAGCAGACCGCAGAGGTACGACATTTCGGTGTTCTTGCGGCACACCCGTGCAATCTCTTTCGCCCACAAACCGGCGCACAACGCACGTTGCCACGCGCGCTTCGCCTCGATCGGGTAACAGGACTGCGCGAACAGCGAATTCGATAACGCTGCTGCAAGCGCAATTTCGCGTATCCGGTTCATTCCAAGTCGTCCGATGGCCTGGCGCAGCGCGACGATCTCTGTGGCGGCGCGCAACGCGGGCGAATTGACGATTCGCAACACATGACCGGTGAGACCCTGATCGGTCTCGATCAACCGGGCCAACCGGGCGGCGTCGGCGTGATCGTCAAGCGAACTCGCGATGACTTCCGCCGCGACGCCGGGCATCGGGGGCAGTTCCAGCGATCGCCGATCGATCAATACCGTCAGCTGGTGCCGCATCGCATTGACGGTGTCCGTGGCGGAATTGTGGGCCGGCTCGTTCAATCGTGCATCGCTTCAGCAGTACGTCGAAAGCATAGTCCACCCAGCCGTCTGCGCCGGTCGACCTGCTCCACGACGCCGCCGAAAGTCGCCACTCGCGCGAACAATCGGGCATTCGATTGGAACGCCTCGAACGAGGCCGCCAGAATGGCAGCGCCGAAATATCGTTTTGCGACGGCAAACCGGCGTTCGTTACAGCGCCACGACAAGCGCGCACATTGGCGCGGGGGCGACGGCGCAAGCTTGCCGACATTGTTTCAATCGAGCCGAATTCGTGCAGTTCCTACCGGCCATGCTCCGCGCATCACCCGCCAATGCCGAACGGCGCTGTGACGACCCCGATCGCGAACGACGCCGTCAGTCCAACCGTCGTCACGGTGCACGCGAACGTCGGCAGTTGCTCGTTAACGCACCAACGACAGACGAACGCCGCGCTGCCAGCGACGATCGTCGCAGCGGGCTCGATCGACGGGTACTCGGTCGCGCCGCGCCGCCGCAACCCTTTCCTATCGAACAGCACCTCGTCCGCACGCCTCGACCTTCCCGCATCGGTGCGCATATCGATCTGCGCGTCTGAATTCGGCGTCGATGGCCGGAGCACAAACGGCGATGCCGGACGTTGGACCTCCTCTCGAAGCCATTGGTATACCGGTGCCGAGCAAACGCCCGCTCGGACCGTTTAGCACCGTGGTCGATGTCGCGAACAATAGGATCTGCTTCGCCGTGGTGGAGCACCGCCAACGCTGTTCGGCCTAGAATGCTCCCACCCAGTAAGGACTCTGCTGATCCCGTGAAGCGCTCGCTGCTACTGATACGCCATGGCCAGATCGCCGCAAACGCGCGGGGCCGCTGGCACGGCTCTACCGACAGTCCGCTGACTGTCAACGGCCGGCGGCAAGCGGACCGGCTTGCCGAGCGGATACGGCGCCATTGGGGCGATATAGCCGCAATCTACTCGAGCCCCATGATCCGTTGCCTGCACACCGCGCAAGCCGTCGGCGCCGCGCTCGGCCAGCACGTCATACTCGAAGATGACCTGCGTGAGTACGGCATCGGCGAGCTCGAGGACACCACATTCAACGCACTGCAGACCGAACACGACTTCTTCCGGCGCATTCGCGAAGATCGGGACTACGCACCATCGGGCGGGGATTCGGTCAACGTGGTCGCCGGCCGTATCGTGCCGGCACTACAACGTATCTATGCAACGGATGATTCGCTGCGACCGATTGTCGTTGTCAGCCACGGCGCTGCGCTCGGCATTGCGCTTGCGACCCTGCTTGACGCTGATGCGAATCGCTGGACAAACTACCACGTCGATAATTGCAGCGTGACCGAGTTGCTGCTCGAACCGGAACCGCTGATTGCGACGTTCAACAACACCGAACATTTGTGACTATCGCGCCCGTCGCCGTGGTTGCCATCGACGCCCATCAGCGAATACTCAATTTAATCAGGGGGACTCATGCCGGAATTCTGCAGCGTTGAAAAAGACGGTCATCTGACGATCGTCACGATCGAACGGCCGGAACGTATGAACGCGCTTCACCCCGCCGCAAACGCCGAGCTTGGTGTGCTCTTCGATGAGTTTGCCGCAGATAACGACGCGTGGGTGGCGATCATCACAGGTCGCGGCGAGCGTGCTTTCAGCGCGGGAAACGACCTGCGGCATCAAGCCGAGGGCGGCAAGCGTGTGCCCACGCCGCGCGGCTTCGGCGGGCTGACGTCACGTTTTGATCTGACCAAGCCGGTGATCGCCGCAGTCAATGGCGTCGCGATGGGCGGCGGTTTCGAGATCGCATTGGCCTGCGATCTCATCATTGCCTCCGACAACGCGCTATTTGCGCTACCCGAACCGCGTGTCGGACTCGCCGCGCTTGCCGGCGGACTGCACCGACTACCGAGACAGATCGGCACCAAACAAGCGCTGGGGATGATTCTCACCGGTCGGCGGGTCAGCGCGGCAGAAGGCAAATCGTTGGGGTTCGTCAACGAAGTTGTTCCGCAAACAAAATTGCTGGAGACGGCGCGCCGCTGGGCACGTGAAATTTGCGAGTGCGCGCCGCTGTCGATTCGCGCCAGCAAGGACGTTGTATATCGCGGACTGGCGGTCGCGTCGCTGCAGGACGCGCTGGCTCAGCCTTACGAATCGGTCCGTGCCATGGCATCGAGCGCCGACTTTGTGGAAGGCCCCAAAGCGTTTGCAGAGAAGCGTCCGCCGAACTGGCAAGGACGCTGATCGCCGATCAATTTGCGCGGGTGGCCACCCACGCGGCATTCATCGCTTCGGCGACGATGGCCACGGCCAGGCAGACATCGTTGAGCGCGCGGTCGTCGCCGCGGCGCGCCATTTCCGAAATGATCTCGACACGGGGGATGGCGACAAACAGCGGATCGGGTGACTGCTCAAACTGGCCCGGATAAGAACTCAAGGTATTTTTCATCGCCACGTTCGCTTCCTACTGCTGTTACCTTGGCCAGGAGGTACAGATTTCATGCCAATTGTGAATTTCTCTGTAATGTATTGTTTTTAATAGGTTTATAAACCCAATGGCTCGTGCGGCGTGCGGTCCCGATATGACCCTCCCGCGCACAGCCTGACCGCACACGTCAGGCGCTCCCGTAGCCTCGCGTGACGGACATCACCCTTGCAGAACGACATCGATAGAGCCGACCATCGCGCCGAAAGACGATTCCAGATTCAGGTGCAGCGCAATCTGAATCGAAACTTCGCGGCGCATCTTGTACACGGCATGCTGGGGCAGACCGGCTTCCGCTTGTTGAACGCACCCACGTTTCTGCCCGCCTACATCATGCTGTTATCCGGCGGATCCAATCTAGCCGTCGGATTCTCGAGCGCCCTGCAATCGTTCGGAATGATGTTGACGCCGATGATCGGCGCCAACCTGATCGAGCATCGCAAACAGGTGTTGCCGGTCGCTTTTTCAACCGGGTGGGGTATGCGCAGCATGGTGCTCGCCATCGCTCTGTCTGGTCTGATTCTGCCGCCACACCTTGCGCTGTGGGCAATCATGCTGTTCCTCGCGGTCTTCGGTCTGTTCCAGGGCATGCAAGGGGTTATTTTCAGTTTCCTGATGGCCAAGGTGATTCCGGTGTCAAAGCGCGGCCGGCTCACCGGTATGCGCAACTTCCTTGCGGGCATCATCTCGGCGGTCGTCGCGTGGCTCAGCGGTCAATTTCTGCTCGGCGACACACCGACGCCGGCGGGCTATTCGTACACGTTCATCCTGGCGTTTTTGCTGACCAGCGTCGGCTTGACCGCACTCATTGCGGTGCGAGAACCCGAACCGCCAAACGTTCGTGCAAAAGAAAACCTGCGCACCCGGCTTGCGCACGTGCCGTCGCTGCTTCGCGACGACCCGGCGTTCACCCGGTATGTCGCCGCGCGGGCGCTCGCAACGATGGGCCGGATGGCGATGCCGTTCTACATTCTCCACGAAGGCGCCACTACGACATTGTCCGGAGCGACGCTTGGCATACTGACCTTTGCATTTACCTTATCAGGCACCTTCTCAAATCTGTTGTGGGGACCGCTGGGAGATACGAAGGGGTTTCGCATCACGTTCCTTACGTCGATCGGCCTGTGGGTCGCAGCCACGCTGTTGTTGATGCTGGTGTCCGGCAATTTACC
>Ga0315273_10014926_pt1 | contig 10029 bp, 11 predicted proteins | sample YL17G02_0_MG_FD_205753 | JGI IMG/M metagenome (GOLD analysis project Ga0315273, IMG submission 205753) | Sediment microbial communities from Yellowstone Lake, YNP, Wyoming, USA - YL17G02_0 | ecosystem: Environmental > Aquatic > Freshwater > Lake > Sediment | place: USA: Wyoming | collected... | reverse complement strand
TTGCTGCCGGCGCCGCCGATATTCTCGATGACGAAGGTCTTGCCGGTCGATTGCTGAAGCGCGGCGGTAATGATGCGACCGACCAGATCGGACGGGCCGCCGGGCGTATTGGCCACTACGACCTTGACCGGGCGATCGGGATAAGCGGCATAGGCCGAACGCAGCCCTAACAGCGCCGGAGCGGCAATGCCGGCCGCCAGCGCGCCCGCGCCCTTGATGATGCGGCGCCGCGACGGCGTGTAAATTCCATTGAATTTTGTCATCGTCCTCCCCTAACTATTCTTGCTGGTTACTTTCTGAATAGCACCAGTCTGGATAGTAGGGTAAGCTTTTGTGAACATTGGAGCAATGGCATTGCATGCAGTCGGCGAGCTTGCCCAAAGCTCGAGTGTTTCACGATATTGAAATGGCGTAGCCCGGTCGCTTTATCCATGACAAAAACCCAGACGGCTTGGCACGAGACCGTGCTCGCAACCCTCAAGAGCAACGACGTCAAGCTGGTCGTCTATGTTCCCGACCGAGTCTTCACGCCGCTGATCCAGGCGATCCACGACGACGCGTTTTTTACCACCTTTGCCGCGGCGCGCGAAGAGGAAGCAATTGGCATTATCACCGGCGCCTGGATGGGCGGCTTGCGCGGCGCGGTACTGATGCAAACCTCAGGCTTTGGCACCATTCCGAATGCACTCGCCTCGCTGGTGGTGCCGAGCCAGATCCCGGCGCTGATCTTCGTGTCCGAGCGCGGCACGCTTGGCGAATTCAATCTTGGCCAGGCCATGGTGTGCAAGACCATGCGGCCGGTGCTCGATTCACTCGGCGTCGAATATCACACCATCACGCGGCAAGACGAACTTGCCTTCATCATCGATCGCTCGATCAAACAGGCGGTGGCGACGCAAGCGCCGGTCACATTTATCCTCTCGCCGCTGCTCACTGGCGGCAAGGTTTTCGCGTCATGAGCACCGCAGCCCATAATGCTAAAGTGATGAACCGTTTCGAGCTGACCAAGCGTCTGGTCGGACAGCTCAAGCACGACGAAGCCGTGATCGGCGGTATCGGCAACGCCAATTTCGATTTGTGGGCAAGCGGCCAGCGGCCGCAGAATTTCTACATGCTGGGCAGCATGGGGCTGACAATCCCGATCGCGCTCGGCGTCGCCATCGCGCAGCCGAAGCGCCATGTGATTGCGCTCGAAGGTGACGGCTCGCTGCTGATGCAGCTTGGCTGCCTCGCCACCGTCGCGATGCGGGCGCCGAAGAATTTGACCATGGTGGTGTGGGACAACGGCATCTACCAGATCACCGGCAATCAGCCGACTGCGAGCGCCACGACCGCCGATCTGATCGCCATCGCGCGCGGCTCCGGCTTGTCCAAAAGCGCCTGGGCCGCCGACGAGGACGACTTCGATCGACTATTTGCGACCGCACTCAAGGATGGCGGGCCGAGCCTGATCGCTGCACGCATCGATCACAAGCCGGCGGTCGGCGCCACCGACCGCGACCCGGTGCAGATTCGTGAGCGCTTCATGCGTGGGATTGGCGTGAGGGATTAACGCCCGCTTTTGTCGGAATTATTCAGGACGCCGGTCACGATTGCCATGCGCACCAGATCGGACAGGCTGTTGGCCGACATCTTGGTCATCAGATTGGCGCGATAGATTTCGACGGTGCGCGGGCTGATGCCGAGATCGAAGGCGATGGTCTTGTTGGCATTGCCAACCACCAGGCCTTCCAGCACCTGCCGCTCGCGGTTCGACAATGCGTTCAGTTTTTCATGAATGCCCGCCAGTTCGGCCTTGCGTTTTCCGCTGTCGGCGTCGCGGATGAGCGCGGTGCGCACCGCAGCGAGCAGCAGGTCGTCGTCGAAAGGCTTTTCCAGAAAATCGACGGCACCGATCTTCATCGCTTCCACCGCTAGTGAAATATCGCCGTGGCCGGTGATGACGATCACCGGCAGGTCGGGATTGACTGCCTTGACCCGTTTCAGAAGTTCGATGCCGGTGATTTCCGGCATACGCACATCGGTGATGATACAGCCGGAACTTATCTGCGGCATGATTTCAAGGAAGGCTTTGGCCGATTCGAAGCCGCGCACCGTAATACCGGCGGTCTTGAGCAGGAATTCGAGCGAATGCCGCACGGCGTCATCGTCGTCGATCACGTAGATGATCGGGTCAGGCTGCATCGTCGATATCCCCTTGGCTTACAACCGTCAGCGTGAAATGAAAAATCGTTCCGCCGGTGGGGTTGGGCTCCACCCAGATTCGTCCGCCATGCGCCTCGATGATGGTACGCGATATCGACAGGCCGACGCCCATGCCCTGGCGTTTGGTAGTGACGAAGGGCTGGAAAAGCTGTTCGGATATTTCGGGTTCGATTCCGGAACCGCTGTCGGCCACGCTGACCCGTATGGTTTTTTCGTCGGTCGGCACAATCGCGACTACGAGATTGCGCGTGGCTGAGGTTTCCATGGCATCCATGGCGTTGCGGATTAAGTTAAGCAAAACTTGCTGAATCTGCACGCGGTCGGCGAGCACCAGATCGACCGTTGGGTCGAACTGGAATCGCACGCGGATGCCGCGGTCCTTGGCGCTGACCAGCGACAGGGCGCTGGCCTCCTCGACCAGTTTGGTGATGCTTTCGACCCGGCGTTCACTTTCACCACGCGAGACGAAATCGCGCAACCGGCGGATGATCTGTCCTGCCCGCAGTGCCTGATCGCCCGCTTTTCCCAGGGCGTCGCGTAGCGTCGCCGATTTTTCGTCGCCTTCGCCTTCCAATAATCGCCGCGAGCCTTTCAGATAATTTGAAATCGCCGTCAGCGGCTGATTAAGTTCATGCGCGAGCGTCGAGGCCATCTCGCCCATCGCCGTCAGGCGCGAAATATGCACGAGCTCGGCCTGCAATTCCTGTAATCGCGTTTCCGTCATCTGCCGCTCGGTCAGGTCGCGAATGAAACCGGTGAAGAAACGCTGGTCTCCCGATTTCATCTCACCGACCGCCAGCTCCATCGGAAAAGTCGAGCCATCCTTGCGCTGGCCAACGACTACACGGCCGATTCCGATAATGTGCCGTTCGCCCGTGCTCAAGTAGCGATGGATGTAGCCGTCATGGCCTTCGCGATAGGGTGAGGGCATCAGCGTCTTGACGTTGTTGCCGATCGCTTCGGCGGCCTGGATGCCGAACAGCCGTTCGGCGGCACTGCTGAAGGATTTCATGATGCCGCGCTCGTCGATGACGATCATGGCCTCCGGCACCGTATCGAGAATCGATTTCAGATGCGCTTCGCGCGCCAGCGCGTCGCGGGTCATGACATTCGCGCGTCGGCGGCTACTGTGTAGCAACTCGCCGCCCCAGGACACGCCGATGGAAATGAATGCGAAGGCAGCGCCATTGGCCAGGGAAAATCCGGAGAGCTTCGAAGGGTCGCCAAGCGCCAATGAAGCGGCCGCAATACTTAAGCCGGCTGCCAGCAAGCCAGGCCCAAGACCACCGATGCCGGCGGCGATCAGGACCGGCGGCATGAAAAAAAGAAAAATGGCCTCGTTGGGGAATGCCGATACAAACAGCGCGCGCACCGCCAGCGCCAAGGCGACCAGTATTGGGGCTAGACCGTAATGCCAGATCCAGCCCCGCTCTGCGGGGAAAACTTCTGACTTTACAATAGCTTCCGGCATAAAGCGCAACACCAAGTCCAGCGGCGGCGCCCCAGGCACCTCCGGTAAATCCCCTATGGAGTTTATCTGAATTTCGAGGCCTCGGCTCCAGCACTATCCATGACCATCGAATTCAATCGAGGACTTAACCGCCATGCCCGCTCAGACAATGATCAGCCGCAGTGCCGCGCGCCACCCGGTGGCCCATGTCGCAGGCCGCGCCGCGCGGCCACTCCCCCCGGTCAATTCACATCCGGCCCACAGCTCGATCGAAATGATGGGCGCGTCCATGCCGTTTGCCCGCAACGCTGAAATCTACGGCGAAAACGAGCCGGCCGAATATCTCTACAAAGTCATCAACGGGACCGTTCGCACCTACAAGGTGCTCAACGACGGCCGCCGCCAGATTGGCGCCTTCTATGTTGCCGGCGATATGTTCGGCCTCGAGATTGGCGACGATCACAGCTTTTCCGCCGAGGCCATCACCGACTGCAAGATCTTGGTGATCAAGCGCTCGAGCGTGATCAACCTGGCCGCGCGCGAAAACGATGTCGCCCATCAGCTCTGGGCCATGACCGCAGCCGAATTGCTGCGGGTGCAGGACCATATCATGTTATTGATCAAGACCGCGCAGGAGCGTGTGGCCGGCTTCCTGCTGGAAATGGCCAAGCGCGCACCCGACGGCAACGAAATCGACCTGCCGATGTCGCGCCAGGATATCGCCGACTATCTCGGTCTGACGATCGAAACCGTGTCGCGCACTTTAACGCAGCTTGAGAATTCCGCGGCGATCGCAGTACCGAGTTCGCGCCGCATCGTGCTGCGCAATCGCGCCGCACTGACCCGCATGAATGCCTAATAGCCGAGTTTTCGCGAGAGTGGTCACTGCGTAAGTGTTTGAGTTCTAAAGCCGAGCCTTGTTCTCCCTGACCAATGTTCGGCCTAACTGCCCCGGCTCCCTTTCGCCGGGGCATTTTTTTGTGTTTCAGGTTGTAGCTCGCGCCGGCAAAGCTTTTCCACCGTTGTTGCAGCAAAACAGAAATTGTAGGCTCCCTGGGCGTCAAGGCTCGTTCAAAAGTGTCGGCGCAGGAGGAAACATGGCTGAATTCGATGGCGTCGTGATCGGCGCAGGTCACAACGGGCTGACGGCCGCCGCCTATCTGACGCGCGCCGGCATGAAGATTGCGGTGGTCGAGCGCAATAACCGCATCGGCGGCGGTTGCAGCACCGAGGAGCGTATTCTTCCCGGCTTCCGGCTTAATCTGCACGCCAATTTCTACATGGGGATGGGGCTGTGCCCGCTACTCAAGGATCTCGAGCTGCATCGTTACGGTTTCTCCTATATCGAACCGCCAGTGCAGCAGGCGGCGACTTTCCGCGACGGCACTGCGGTCGTGATCCATAAGGATCTCGACAAGAGCTGCGCCTCTCTCGCCCGCTTTTCCAAGCAAGATGCCGAAACCTTCCGCGGCCTCTGGCATACCTATTGTGAGGAGATGCGGCCACTGCTGGTGTCGTTGCTTTACAACGCGCCGATGCCGCGCGAGCAACTGGTCGACAGATTGAGTGGGCCGAAGGCCAAGGAGTTTCTGTCGCATGCGCAGCACGATCTCTTCAGCGTCGTGCGCAAGCACTTCGTGGATGAGCGCATTCGCACGCTGTTCACATCTTATATGCACGTCATCACCACCGAGAACGTGGCCGGCGCCGGCATCGTGTTCCCCGCGATATTCGCCAATATCGCCAGTTTTACTTTGCCGGTCGGCGGTGCGGTGTCGCTGGTGAATGCACTGACAAGGGTGGTGGAAGCCGGCGGTGGCCAGGTCATCACCGGCGCCGATGTGAAGGAGATCGTGGTCAAGAATGGTCGCGCCACCGGCGTCAAACTCGCCGATGGAAATTTCATCGGTGGCAGCAAATTCGTCGCCAGCGCCATCGATTTTCCGGGCACCGTGGAAATGGCTGGCGAGGCGCTGTTCCCGGAACCGGTGCGCGAGAAGGCCAAGGCCTGGCATTGGGGCAATCACAGCCTGGTGACGCTGCATCTAGCCTTGAAAAATGCGCCGGTTTATCACGCCGCAGCTTTCGATCCGGACGTCGCGCGTGCCTACAATATTTTCTTCGGTATGGACAATATCGACGAAGTGGCGAGCTGCTTCGACGATTGCAAAGATAAGAAATTTCCCAAAGTGCTGATGGGCAACGGTGCCTGCAACAGCCAGTTCGATCCAAGTTATGCGCCGCAGGGCGCTCATTCCGCGTTCTGGTGGCCGTTCGCGCCCTATTCGGTCGATGGCGGACCGCAGGAGTGGGAGAAAAATCGCGCCGATTATAGCCAGCGGATTCTGGATTACTGGCGCGTCTACGCCTCCAATCTCGACGATCGTAATGTGCTGGGCAGTTATCTGTTCACGCCGCTCGATGTCGAGCGGCTCAACGTCAATATGCGACAAGGTGCGGTGCGCATGGGCGCCTATGTACCCACCCAGCTCGGCATCAATCGGCCGCATGCGCTGATGCCCGGTTCACGCACGCCGGTGGAGGGGCTTTATCTGTGCGGTTCGTCGTCCGGCAATGGCGGCGGCGTCAACGGCGCCCCCGGTTATATCGCGGCCAATGCGATTGCCGACGATCTGGCGCTCAAGCGCAGTTGGACCCCTGTGCCCGCGCCGGAATGGAAGCATTAGCCGCCTGATCTCGAAAAGTGGGAACCGGTTTTCGCAAAAGATCATGCGCAAGCAGACAAGCTAGTTCAATTGACCTGAATCAACGCGACCGGCCGCTTTTTGTGCTGGCATCGCCTCTGAGGAAGGAGGCTGTCATGAATGCCGAACATGTGATGACCCGAGACGTCATTTCAATCGGTCCCGATGCCACAATTTTGGAGGCGGCGCGGGTGATGCTTCAGCATCGCATCAGCGGTCTGCCGGTGATCGACAAGGGCGGCAATCTGGTCGGCGTATTATCTGAAGGCGATTTCCTGCGCCGCCGCGAAACCAATACCGAACGCCACCGCTCGCGCTGGCTCGAGTTCCTGATGGGCCCCGGCCGCATGGCCGCTGAATACACTCACTCGCACGCCGCCAAGGTCTCCCAGGCGATGACCACTGAAGTCCATGCGGTCGATGAAGTGACGCCGCTTGAAGACATCGTCGAATTGATGGAGCGCCATCGCATCAAGCGCGTGCCGGTGGTCTGCGGCGGCCAATTGGTCGGGATCATCACCCGCTCCAATCTGATGCGTGCCATGGTCAGCATGGCCCGCAAGTCGTTGCCCGATGCTATCGACGATGCCGCCATCCACGATCAGTTGCTGACGGAACTGCAGGTTCAGAAATGGGCACCGGCCGCCATGACCAATGTGGTGGTGCGCAATGGCGTGGTCGAATTGTGGGGCGTGATCGTCGACGAACGCCAGCGCGCGGCGCTCAAGGTCGCGGCTGAAAACATTTCCGGCGTGAAGGGGGTGAAGGATCACCTGGTCTGGATCGAGCCCAACACCGGCATGATAATTGAGCCGGAGGACAAGGTGATGGCTAGCTAACCGTAAACGGCGGCGGCGAACTGACTATGCCGCCACAATAATGGAGGCTTGTTATGAACCTGAAATCCCTGATTCCCGTAAACCGTGATCGCGATATCGCTCACAGAGACAATCCGTTCATATCACTTCGGCGCGAGGTCGATCGGTTATTCACCGATTTCACCCGCGGTTTCCCAGTTTTCGGCAACGGCAAAACAGATATGCTGCAGCCGCGCATGGACGTGACCGAGACCGACAAGGTCATCGAGATCACCGCGGAACTGCCGGGCCTTGAGGAAAAGGACGTGCAGATCAATATCAGCGACAACCTGTTGATGATCCGTGGCGAGAAGAATGCGGAAAAGGAAGAGAAAGACAAAAACTACCGGCTGGTCGAGCGCAGCTATGGCTCGTTCGAGCGCACGCTTGAGCTGCCACCAGGCACCAACGCCGACGCCATCCAGGCCAACATCGCCAAGGGTGTGCTCAAGGTGACGGTGCCGAAGCCGGCACCGGCGCAGGTCAAGAAGATCGACGTCAAAGCCGCCGCCTGATTCCAGGGGCGACAAAAAGACGCGCCGCCGCGGCCCAAGAGGCGCGGCAGCGCGTCTTTTTTTTCTGTTGTGGCCTTGTCTATTTCGCCAGCGTCACCGTTTTGAAATGCGCTGGGAGGACGATTTCCAGCAATTCGCAATCGTCGGAATAGCCGCGAACCGTATGCCTGATGCGCGGGGGTTGAATCCAGCAGCTGCCTGCATGAAACGTGTGGGCGCCTTCACCCTCGAATTCGCTCATGAACCAGCCCCTGAGCACATAGACCATCTGAAATTCGACGTCGTGATAATGCGGGATCGCCACTTCGCCCGGGCTGAATGGCTTGGTCATGCGGATCACATGGGCTTGCACCATGCCGCCGGTCGCCGGCGCGATGCCGAGATCGCGATAGGCTGAATAAGTCCGCAGGCCCTGGTCGAAATCGGCCTCGCGGTGATGGCTGACGGTGAAGCGCTGTTTCGGGCGTGCTTTGGCCCGCGGTTTGGTTTTCGCTTTACGCCGCGCCTGGACTTTCTTGCGTGCTTTGGCCATTGATGCCTCCGTCGTTACGTTAATTGGATCACGATGGAAGAGCAGAAACAACCGGCCGATATCCGTATTTTCGTCGATGCCGATGCTTGTCCGGTGAAGCCTAAAATCTACCGGGTGGCAGAGCGCTACGCGCTTCATGTCTTTGTCGTCGCCAATTCTTTCATGGCGGTGCCGCGCAGCGACCTGATCGAACGGGTGATCGTGAGCGCAGGCCCCGATGTGGCCGACGACTGGATCGTCGAGCGGGCAGGCGAGAACGATATCGTCATCACCGCCGATATTCCGCTGGCGGCGCGCTGCGTGAAAAAAGGCGCCACGGTGATCGGCCCGACCGGCAAGCCGTTCACCGACGATTCGATCGGGATGGTGCTGGCGACACGTGATCTGCTGACGGATTTGCGCTCGGCCGGCGCCACCACGCGCGGCCCGCCGCCTTTGAGCCGTCAGGATATTTCGCGGTTTCTATCGACGCTTGATCTGGCGGTGACGCGGCTGAAACGGAAGTTAAATCCGTAAACTCACTCCGCCGCCGTCGCCACGCCGCCATGCGCCTTCGACCAGCCGGCCGGGTCGTTCATGAATTTTTCCACTTCGCCCAGCATCTTGCCGTCGAATTTCTCGCTTGCTTTGGCGACGCTAAGCACGTCCCACCAGGTGGTGAGCGAATGCAGCGTCACGCCGAGATCGGCCATGATCTTCTTGCCGACGGGATAGATATCGTAGAAGAAAATCACGAAACAGTGGTCGCATTTGCCGCCGGCTTCGCGGATTGCCTTGACAAAATTCACTTTACTGCGGCCGTCAGTGGCGAGGTCTTCGACCAAGAGTACGCGCTGGCCGGGAAGCAACTGGCCTTCGATCTGCGTGCCGCGGCCGAAGCCCTTGGCTTTCTTGCGCACATATTGCATCGGCAAGTTCAGTCGCTCCGCCACCCAGGCGGCAAAGGCGATGCCGGCGGTCTCACCGCCCGCCACCGTATCGAACTTGTCGCGGCCGATGTCGCGGTCGATGGTGGTGACGGCGAAATCCATCATGGCGCTGCGCACCGCGGGAAACGAGATCAACCAGCGCGAATCGTTATAGACCGGGCTTGCCCAGCCGGAGGTGAAAATGAACGGCTTGTCCTCCATGAAGCGGACAGCGCCGACGTCGAGATACATTTTCGCCGTCTGTTCGGCGATGGTTTTTGCGTCTGTAATTTTCGGAGCCATAGATAACGAATAGTCCACCACTCAGGTGAAACCAAGGCCTAGCGCGCGGTTATTCACGGCCTGGGGCCAACCTTGGTGAACCAATCGGCGATCTGCGCTCCGGTCCAGAACAAAACGTCCTTCTTCTTGCGGATCTTCTCGTAAATCTTGCGGAAATATTTCGCCCGGTGCGGCGCTCCCATGATGTAGGGGTGCACCGAAATCGCCATCACCCGGGCCGAGCCCTTGGAGTCCTTGTAGATCTGCTCGAACTGATCCATCGCCCGCTCGTAGAATTCCGAAGCCTTATGGTGCTGGATCAGCATCATGGCGACATCGTTGCATTCCTGGGTATAGGGAATGTTGAGGATCGGCTTGCCGCGCGTCTTCATCCACACCGGCTGATCGTCGAGCACCCAGTCGGCGACGTAATCGTAGCCTTCTTCGGAGAGAATATCCGGCGTCTCCCAGGTTTCGGTCAGGCCGGGCCCCAGCCAGCCGCGCGGCTTTTTGCCGGTAGCCTTTTCCAGCACCTCGATGCATTTGCGCACGTCGGCGCGTTCGTTCTCCACCTT
>Ga0315273_10014924_pt1 | contig 10029 bp, 15 predicted proteins | sample YL17G02_0_MG_FD_205753 | JGI IMG/M metagenome (GOLD analysis project Ga0315273, IMG submission 205753) | Sediment microbial communities from Yellowstone Lake, YNP, Wyoming, USA - YL17G02_0 | ecosystem: Environmental > Aquatic > Freshwater > Lake > Sediment | place: USA: Wyoming | collected... | reverse complement strand
TTACGTTGTCATGGAAAAAGAGACGCTTTACGGATATAAATTTATTTAGTTAATTATGACAGCATCTTTAGGTAGTTTTAATAATACATATCAAGAGATTTCTCAAAGTTTGAGAGATATTTTTGCTCAAGAGCAAACCCCTCTTACCGTGGGTGGTGGAAGTATTTCTGGTGGTAATAGTAGCATTGGAAATGATGTTCTAATTAGCAATGCTTTTCCGTCAGTTGAGCCTCGTGAAATGCCCAATCCTTCTAATATGGTTCGGGATCCTGTTACTCCACCACGGGATATGCCAGTCGTAAAAAAAACCAAAAAGAAAGTAAAAGTAATTGATGCTGTCGTAGATGCTACTGATGAAAAAGTAAAGAGACTAAAAGAAAAGATTAAGCGCCACGATACTCAACTTCAGATGGAAGAAAAAGAACTCAAATCCCGCGCACAGCGTATTAATACTATTAAAGTACTTAAAAAGAATCTTGAATCGAAGAGTGAGATATTAAGTAAAAAAACCAAGCCAGAACTTAAAGCTCATTATCAATCGATTATCGACAGATTAATTAAAGACGCTTTAATACAAAACTTTGATACCGACATGTACCAACGGGTTATTATTACCACCAAGCCAATCTTGGTTAAAGCTTTGAAGTGGTTACTTCCAAAAGATGCTGGAGTTTATCAAATTAGAATTGATTTTAATATTGAAAATTGGAAAGACGCGATTAAAATTTTAAATACAACCCGTCATTATAATGGTTATGATAGTCCAACAATTTCTAACGGAAGACCTTGTTGGGGAAACATTGCGAGAGATATTGAAAATGAATTTAACACCCAAGATTTATATGAATTGGTTATTGATTTAATTGATTACATCAGAAGTCCAGATACGTCGGCGGGTTATCTTTCCAATAACGGTGACAAAAGCGGAGGTTGGGACATATTTTTTAAAGGATTTAAAGATCGAGAAAAAGGTTATTCTTTTGAAAAATATGAAGACAACCGTGAAACCACCCTTGGAGGTCTTGAAACATTGGTAGTGGGAGGTGGTGGAGGAGGAATAACGACCTCTATATCAGTATCTCCTGGAATTAGTACTTCTCCATCTGTCACTGCTGGTCAAATGAACGATATGTATTCTTATACCCTTAGAGAAAGTACCCTGCAAAATACCGCTACTCAAATGGCTGAGAGACAGGCACAAATATTTGAACCTCTCGATCCAGTTCCTAGACCCCCAGAACACTCACGTACCGCGACACCTCGTGATTTAGTAACAGACCGACTTAGCCATCTTTTATATATTTTAGGTATTAGAGAAACTTTTATAGGTGGAATTAATAGTCAGATCTTGGAAGACCTTGCGCCTAATGAAATGATTAGAGATTTAGAATTAGAAATAACAGGTGAGTTTACAGCTAGCCTAAGTGTTATGGTAGAACGTGGTCTTGAAGCCATGCCAATAGATCCATTAGCAGATACTATTACCCTACCAGAATTTTCCAGAAGAAGATTTTTATTAACAATTGACGCTCATTTCTTAAGACCTCAACTTTTAAGAGATTTAAGAGCTAATCGTCGTAATCGAGTTAGATATTAATATGAAAATATTATTTCCAATTAAGGTTTATCAAAAGTTTAGATCCTACATAGAAAACTGTGATGAGGAGATTAGTGGATTGGGAAAAATTGTAAAAACCGATGGGGTTATTACTATTCAAGATGTAAAAATATTTACCCAAACCACATCAGCTGCCGAAACAACAATGGATAAAAGAGCAATCGGAAAATTTTATGATGATCTAGTTAAAAACGGAGAACAGCTATCGGATTGGAAACTATGGTGGCATTCTCACGCGGCAATGCACACCTTTTTTAGTAGTACTGATATTTCAACAATTGAAGATTTTGATAATGATTTAAAAGACGATAACTGGATGTTGTCAATAGTCGGTAATCATGCTGCGGATTTATTGGCAAGAATTGATATTTTTCAACCCATCAGGTGTACAATGGCCAACGTCGATTGGGAGATTGATTTTACAGACGGGACAATAGAAAGAGATGCCATTCTTGAAATTATGCAAAAGGTAAATAATAAAATTATTTTAATTCCTAAAAAAATTACCGACTTTTCTAAATCTAAATTTAAGATGATTGATGGTAAATTGGTGTGTATAAATCCAGAAACCAAGTTGCCTTTTTGACTTGATTAATAGAGGTTATTATGATATAATATAATATGGAATCAAAAAATAATTGGTCAATAGAAAATATTTGGAATAACTTACTTACAAATGAAAGACAACAGGGCCCACGCGATTATATTCGAGCATCAGAGCTTGGTAAATCTTATCTTGATCGCTATCTTGCAATGAAGGGTGTTAAAAGAGATAATCCTTATCCCGCCCGAGTTTTACGAGTTTTTGACGCGGGTAATATTTTTGAATTGGATGTAATGGTTAGAATTTTTAAACTTCTTGGAATCTTTATAGATACTTATCGGGAAATTTATATTAAAAGAGGAAATTATCTCCCAGTTATAGGACATCATGATCCTCGAGTTGGTGGAAAAATCAATGTTGCTCAGGCAATGGCCAACATAAACAGCGATACTGTCTCTCCATGGCTTAAATTAAGGGCTACAGCCCTCCTAGAGAGCTTGGTTAAGGAATATCCGCATGGTATGAGGATATTAACCACAGAGATCAAGACGGTCAATTCTATGGCCTTCTGGGCCAAAAAGAACAAAGACGATGAAACTGGTTTTTTTAAGGGTTATCCTTGGCACAAACTTCAACTATGGACATATCTTCAAACGGGAGATAATGACGGAAGAATATTTTATATTTCAAAAGATGATTTAACAATCAGAGAACAAGATGTTAAAAAAGATGATAAAGAAATCGAGGCCTTATGGAAAAAGGACGTTGGGAGAATGACTTATTATTATAGAAAAAACATTGAACCACCTCCAGAAAAAGACATTATCTTTGATAAAAATAAAGGTGAATATGTTTTAAACTGGAAAGTTGGTTGGTCTCCTTATTTGAAAAGACTCACTGGATTTAGTGTTTCTGATGATTGGGAAAAGAAGTTTAATCCATTGTTAAAAGAATATAATACTAAAAAATGTAAAATTTGTAGAAAACCTTTTTTATTAGCTACCTTAAAAATGCACGATGGCGTGTGTGGTAGATGTTTTAAAGGTGGGAAGGGGGTGAATATAAATAATGGACACAAATAATGGATGGAAGAAAGCAGGCCAAAACGATGGAATTAAAACCGACAGAGAATGGAATGCAGAGACAGAAAAAACTCTACAAGGTACATTCATGGGTACAAAAAATCTCAAAAGCAAAGCTGGTAAACCATTAAAACTTCATGTTGTTAAAGACGCCGAAGGTAAAATGGTAGGAGCCTGGGGTGCTGCTATGTTAGATAGATTAATGTTGGAACCCGCCGTTGGTGATGAGGTTAAAGTCACTTTTGTTGAAAAGACATACAACAAAGAGACCGATAAATCTTTAAAGATATTTACCGTAGACTTCAGAACAACCGAGGCATCAGTTGCTAAGACAGAAGGAAGTGGTGATAAGCCAAAGACAGATGATATTCCTTTTTAATAATTATTAAAAAACATACTACCCCGCTTATCACGGGGTAGTGCTTTGAAAGGAGGTGTATTTAAATGCGAAATTTTCCATATATCACGATAGGAAAAATAATTGAAGAAATAAACGGAAAAGTTGATAAACCATTTCTTAAAAGACCTACATATTATAGTCTTGAAAAAAGGTTAAAGCTCCCTAAGGGTAGACGCACTACTAGTAAAACTAAGTGGAGAGTTTATTCTGTGGCAGAATTTAAGATCATAATGCGTAAAATCATGAAAGAATATAACCTTATTTAATCCCTATTGATATTGATAGCAGTAGTATGATATTGTAATATTAAGATGAGTAAATGCAAAGTTTGCAATAACCCCTTAATACAAAGAGAACACGAAAGTAAAAACAGATTTGCTAAAAAGAAATTTTGTTCAAATAAATGTGCTAAAGAGTATTTCCGTATTAACAAAATTGGCTGGTTTTCCCCAGAAAATAAAAAAATGAGAGGTCAAACATTATCTGAAGCATCACAAATATGACAATATCGCTCCCTAAGCCACCTGGTATAAATGCCCTTTATAAAATAACGTGTAGAAACGGTTACCCCTCAATTTACAAATCAGCTGAAGGAAAGGCGTGGATCGAGGAAGCTGGGTATAAATTAAAAGGTCAATATAAAAGAGCAACAACCGAGGAGGATATGGCTCTTTATATTAAGGTTTTTTATTGCGGTAGATTTGACATTGATTCCTGTTTGAAAGCATTGTTGGATTTATTTCAAGAAATGGGTGTTGTTAAAAATGACAGTCAGTTTAACTTCTTACAAATAGAAAAAATCCGCGTCGCTCACAGAACTGATGAGAAGGTTGAAATCGAACTTGAATAAGATAATCGATTAGTGTATAATATACGAAAAGCTAAGGTTTTAGTAAATCTTCTACGATCTTTCGTAGTGCGATTTTCTTATCCAACTCCTTAGCTTTTTTTTGTGAGTTGGAGAAAATCTTCTTTTGATAAAACTACTAGTTCTGTATCTTTTATTTTAATTGACATCAGGGGTAATCGAAAAGCAAAAAGAGCCTCGTCTTCAATTTTTTTCCATTTATATATATTGAGGGAATAAGAATCTTTATCTGTTTGCTTTGACTCAATTAAAAATTGATTATTTTTTGAATCGCCAGGATTGTTCCATTTATTACCACTCCCTCTAACAGGTTTGCTGTTGAAGTCGCGGGAATCTTTAATTTCTTTTTTTTTCCAAGGTTTCATAGTTCAACAAGTATAGATTTTAAACTGATACACGCATTACACCATTTATTTAATATAAAAAGTCCTTCTCCATATGGGGTGGTAGATTTTCTAAAGCTCGTAATGAGTTTGTATTTTTTACATCTTAAGCAAGTCTTACCAATTTTATTTCTTTTCTTCTGTTCCATCTTGTGACTCTGAAAATTCTGCAAGTTGATCTGCTATGGCGAGTAACTTTGCTAATGGGTTTTTATCTAATGTTTCTCTGAAAGGGAAACCCGATGGATAATTAAAGTGAACCGCGAGATCACTCCAGCTCATATGCCAACGCATGGCTGTCATTTCATTTGCACTTAATGGAATAAACCTAACTGCAAGTATTACTGATTTTTCTCCATGACCTAAGGGAAGTTGATCTTCTACCTTCCAAGTATCTTTCTTTACCCACTTACCAGTTGCTTCTTTTATTTCTTTATCCCATTCCCAGCCTTTAACATAATAATTAACCTTACATAAATCGTGAAGTAGGGACACGATAACCAAGCTATCATCAGTTATGTTAAGGTTTAATTCTTTATTAACCAGTCTGGCATATTTTAAAACATTAAGTGAGTGTTGCGCTAACCCACCAGGAATATTAAGATGATATTTAGTCGAAGCTACCGCAATTCTAAAATCTGTTTTGTTTTCCAAATAGACAATCAGTTCGTTCATCCCGTCTCTTTGAGTTGGAAATAATTCTCCTTTAATTTGTGTCCAATTTTTTTCAATATCTATCATACTTCTTCCACTCCTTTATTATAAATAAATTTACAACTATATTTTCCAAATGGTTGCGCGGTTTTGTTTTTGACGCAGTGATAAAGCATGGCTTGACCTATTACCTCACCAGTTTTTTTACCATCGGCGGTTATTTTTTCCCCTTGCCTGACTTCTAATTTTATACTTACATAATGACCCAAAGCGCGACCGCCAGTTGTGGTTGTTTTTGCACCAAACATAGCGAGGGTGCTTCTCATCTGATTGATCCAAATAATAAGTGTCTTTTTATTAAGAGCATTTAATTTAGACAATCCCCGCGACATCAACCTAGCCTTCAAAGCCATTGTATTTTCTTCAGCCGACTTATCCATTTCTTCTTTAGGAAGCATTGCGGCTACACTATCAATAACAATAACTCCTGGCTGAGAAGAAAGAAGTTTTGCAACCGTATCTACTATTTCTTCACCAATTGATAGATTAACGATTATCAGTTTATCCACATTAACTCCAAACAATTTTGCAAACTCTGCATCGAAGCTTTTTTCTACATCAATATAAATACAATCTAATCCTTTGTCTTGCACTTGTTTAATTGTAAGAAGAGAGGTGATTGATTTTCCAGCAGCTGGTAGTCCAAATAGTTCAACCATACGACCACACATAAATCCACCACCCAATATTTTATCTAATCCTTGAATACCAGTAGAAATTCGTTCCATTACTAAATTATCAGTACCAGTACCAATAATATTCTTCTGATACTTTTTATTGATTTCCAGCATCACTTTTTTGAGGCTCGGCGGGAGTTGTGTTTTCGTGTCCGTCATAGATAAATTTTAAAATCTCCACAAAACATACTTCATGAAGATAAAGATTAATAATTCTTTTACCAGTCATAGGACTAGCAAGGGTCCATTTTTGTAACTTGTCGTTTGGTTTATCACAGTGGGAGCATTTTACTCCTAAATCTGGATTTTCGGTCTTTTCTTTTTCTTCTGAAATATTTGCCTGTAACGTTCGACTTGACATTCTTTCATCCTGAGCGCGGTTAATCCAATCAAATCTTTTGTTAGTAAGGAAGGTTTTAGTTTTTTCATCATATTTGTCAGAAAAAGATGCCTTGAAGTGGTGTGAGAAAGACATGGCGGTGTTTCTTTTATCAGAAGGAAACGCACGAGCTGTGCGAACATAGTTATCTACGGTACCAAAGGGTTGTTTAAGATCTCTACTGAGGGCGGAAAGACTATTGGCTCCCATTTTTTTAAGCATGTAGACAAGAAAATCTGCTTTGACCCAAGACACCGTGTCTGATGCTTCTGTTAATTGAATATAATAAGAAAGATAGTCTTCGTAAGTAGAAAGTTTAGATAAGACTTGTTCGTCTAAAGTGGAGTTTGGTAAGATAATTCCTGATTCAACCATACTATATTATATCATAAGAAGACCGCGAAATCAACACTAATCGATTAGTAGAATCGGCTCGATTCGAACGGGCGGTTGTTTTTTTATAAGAAAAATGCCTTGCCACTTGGCCACGATTCTTTGGTAGGTAAGTCTAGAGTTGAACTAGATCCTCTTCTTTATCAGAGAAGCGTGTTGGCCGTTCTACTACATACCTATTAATATTTAAAGGTCAGTTGCAAGTCGAGCTTGCTATTTACAGTGATCCCTTCAACCGCCTAAGACATTTTTAGCTTAGGAAAGTAAGGGTTTGGTAAAATGAGGTGACCTTTTCCTCGAACCTACCTTCAAATATTAATGTGAGAATAGTGTCAGAATCGAACTGACGCATGCGGATTTTGCAGACCAGCGTGTTTCCACTTCACCAACTATTCAATGCGGAAGATGGAAATTTCGAAATTCCAGAGTCTTGCGACACAGGTTTTCAGGACCTGGGCGGTACCGTTACGCTATAATCTTCCTGTGGACGGTTTTAAGTGTGTCCAACACTAGCCTACAATATCTTACGATTTTATTGGACTATTACATTCAGACGGGCTGAAAGACCCTAAAAAGGGCGGAATCGGCCTCAGAGCATCCTCGTTACGGATGATGTTTGAGAGATATGCGAGAATCGGACTCGCTTTTTTAGTTTGGAAAACTAACATATTGCCAATATATTAATATCTCAATTTCTTAAAATCAATTTTACTCATTACATCTCTTTTCCACCAGAGATGCAACATCCTTGACCATTCTTTCAAGGATTTTGTTGGAGAAACTTCTTTTCTCCAAATTCTATGTTTATGGACTTTCTTTTTAAACTTCATGTCAGGAATGATGGTGCTGCCCCATCCGTCTCATGGTCCCAGGCCATGCATGTTGCTGCTACACTAAATCCTGTAAATTTGATCGAGTTCCCATTGTCACGATCTTGTCAATATCCTTAAATTTTGACGAGTATCTTAAGGCACTCCGCAGAGTGTTAGTAATACTCCAGGCGTTTTTCAATACCCGATCTGACGCATTAACCAATTAACCTAAGTTATGATAAAAAGACTTACACCAACCTAAATACCATGGACTGCGCCTTGGCGAAAGATACAAGATTCGAACTTGTGGCGGTATTTCTCCGCTTTTGTTTAGTAAACAAATCGGTTAAGCCTCTCCCGCAATCTTTCTAAATATGTTTCCATGTTCTTCGATAAACAATGTCTCTTAAATTTCTATCTGAGATATGAAACATTTTTGCTATGTCTTGTTTTAGATATTTTTTTTGTTGCGCCAACTCTCTTATCTTTAAAACCTCTTTATTTTTTAATTTTGATAAATAACTCAATTCTCCATTAGGATAATTATGTCTTTCTTGTTTGTTACATTTTTTATGTGAAAAGGCTATGTTATCTAAATCCCAAAATAATTCAGCACTTATATGTAACCAAACTTTTTTATGCTGAATAGAAACTTCTTCTGGTGTTAAAATTTCCTTTTTACAATCATAACAAAAATTTTCACCTGTTTTTTTAAGATACTTAAAAAACAATTGTTGCCTTAATCTGTGACACGCTGTTCCAATAGGCATTCCCAACTGTTTACGTCTGTTTTGATTAGTTTTATTATCCCACTTTTTCTGATATTCCTTTTGCTTAACTATATCTTTATACGGCATATAATATTACCGTATCAAACTATGTCGGTTCGTGTCAAGTGATTATTTCCGCTCGGTCAATTTTCCTGTAGTTTTACTATATCATATTACTTTTGCAGATGTCAAGGAGTAAGTTTTTTTTGTTTTCCCTCAATAAGAATTATAGAAAGAAGGCTATATATTGAAATATCTAATAAAGTATCAAATACGCTCTCACCAACTAAATCTTTTTTTCCTTTTAATAACTGAGTGTAGCGGGAAAACTTATCTGTAAGTCTAATGGCAACCCCAATATGAGATGGGACACCCATTCTCTCACACTCTCTTAAATTGGATAAAGGATCCCCATCTTCGGCATAATTACTGTTTTTATCTGAGTGAAGTTTGGCTATTTGAAGCAAAAGTTCATAAAATCGAGGGTGACCACCTAACGACTTCATTGCTTTTAGTTTATTAATGAGCTCGTCAGTTTGCATAAATATATTATACCACAAAAGAAATATATTACAAGAAGATTTAGTATATCAAACTATATCAGTTTATAATCTCACCAATCCGAAGCTTTGTCCATGTTCTACCTTAGAAGCATTGTCTTTACCACTTACATGAAGGAATTTATCCAAACCAGTCAAGATGGTAACAAGGGCAACCGCGCCGACCACACGATAATCGATTATTACTCCACCTGTTTGGGTATTAACCCCCGATAGGATTACTGGAATAATAGCCATAATCGCGTTGCGGGCGATTTCTTTTCCTGCTTCTATTAAAGCATTTTTGTCCATTTTTTTACTGCTTTTTTTGGAACTTATAACTCTTAACTAAATATTGTCCTTTCTTTGGTATTTCATCAGTTGATTTTTCTCTAAATTTTATTAGATTAACAAGTAATGGAATCGTGAAAATAGGAATTAAGGCAACTATAATATCATAATAGACATCGGTAGCATTTATAAAACTAATCATAGCAACGAGAGTCATAAAGAAAAAAGTAATACCGATAGAAAATAAAAGTCTTTCAAGGGCTTCAATAATAGGAGTAGTTTTAAATTTTTTATAAGCGTTCCAATATAAAAATCCCAAAAATAACCCCTCCATTGATATATATAAGTAAAAAACAGCCCTGACAATAGCTGCGAATTTAAGAACCGTTAATGTAGTATCCATATTATGGGAATTTTGGTAGAAAATTTAAAACTTTCTCTGCACCCGCAAGAACAATAAGGGCGAGAACTATAATCCAGAGTATAACCCAAACCTTATTAAAACTTTTGGTCATTTCTTTAGTTGACGAAGCCATGTCTTTAGTTGCCACGGTGTTTA
>Ga0315273_10014923_pt1 | contig 10029 bp, 14 predicted proteins | sample YL17G02_0_MG_FD_205753 | JGI IMG/M metagenome (GOLD analysis project Ga0315273, IMG submission 205753) | Sediment microbial communities from Yellowstone Lake, YNP, Wyoming, USA - YL17G02_0 | ecosystem: Environmental > Aquatic > Freshwater > Lake > Sediment | place: USA: Wyoming | collected... | reverse complement strand
GAAAGATCAAAGTATGGAATCGGGAATACAACAATCTGGAACACTGTGGCTTAAATGGAAAAACTCCCAACGAGATGCTAGAATTATTAACAATTAAAGAACCGACAAATGTATGTGGTTAAAACACGCTTAAAATGTTTCCGGATTCTTAGCTATTGTTATGCCAAAAAAGCAACCTAATGTTGCTTTTCAAAATGGCAATCTCTGATGATTTATTCAGAAGTCGATTTTTATTCCCGGACCCATTGTAGAACAGACGGAAACCGCGAGGATGAATTTTCCTTTGACCGAATTGGGTTTGGCTTTCTGGATCGCTTCCAAAAAAGCGGCCAGATTTTCTTTGAGCATCGCTTCTGAAAATGAGAGCTTGCCCACCACCTGATGGATATTGCCGGTATTGTCATTCTTGAAACTCGCCTTGCCTTTTTTGAGCGCTGAAACCGTTTCTTGGATTTTTTCCGTCACTGTTTCGGTTTTCGGACTCGGCATCAAGCCGCGCGGTCCCAGGATTTTCGCGACCGACGCCAGTTTTGGCATCATTTCCGGAGTGGCCACCAACACATCCATTGTTTCCAATTTCCCGTTTTTTATTTTTTCAATCAATTCCTCCCCGCCCACCAAATCCGCTCCCGCTGCCTTGGCTTCAGCCGCTTTCATCGCAGTGATCACGCCGACTTTCTTTTCTTTTCCCGTCCCATGCGGCAAAACAACCAAACCGCGCACTTGTTCCTCGCCTTTTTTTGTGTCAATGTCAAGTTTGACGTGCGCTTCAACCGACTCGTCGAATTTCGCGATCTTGCCTGCTTTGATGATTTGAACCGCTTCTTCGATCGAATAGGTTTTTCCCTTTTCAATTTTTTCCGAAGCGCTTCGGTATTTTTTTCCTCGTTTCATATTATTTCGTGGTACATTCGTCTCGGCTAATTGAAAGATTTTTATTTTGAACTTGCCGAAGGACTCCCACAAATTAAAAAATTATAAACTTAAAACATTATGGACTGCATTCGCCTTGCAATAAGATATGAGCCGCAACCCAAAGTCCCGCCAAACTGGATTATTTCACGGGACAACCCTAAAAAACTATTATCCCACTCTGATCCCCATACTTCTCGCTGTTCCTTCCACAATTTTCATCGCTCCTTCCACGTCATTGGCGTTTAAATCCGGCATTTTTTTCTCGGCGATCTCCCGGATTTTATCTTTACTCACTTTCCCCACCTTATTTTTCAGCGGATTGCCCGAACCCTTCTCCACTCCGGCGGCTTTTCGCAAAAGATCGGAGGCCGGAGGCGTCTTCAGGACAAAACTAAAAGTCCGGTCTTCAAAAACCGTGATCTCCGCCGGAATGATGTCGCCCATCTTATCTTTGGTTGCTGCGTTGAAACGCAAGCAAAAATCCTGGATATTGAGGCCGTGCTGACCCAACGCCGGACCGACCGGAGGAGCCGGATTGGCTTTGCCCGCCAGAAGCTGAAGTTTGACGACTGTCTTGATTTTCTTGGCCATATTTTTGATTGATACTAATGAAAAAACGAATGAATCAGAATAAATTTATGTTGCATTCGCATTTTTTAGCGTTTAAATTTTTTTAATCTGCAAAAAATCGAGTTCTACCGGCGTCTCGCGTCCGAAAATGAACACCGAGGCCTTCACTTTGCCCTTTTCTTCATCTATTTCCTGGACTTTGCCGTCAAAATCCCTGAAAGGACCGTCTCCAATTTTTATCGCGTCTCCGACTGCCACGTCAATTTTATATTTCGGCTCCGACATTCCCATCCTTTTCTTGAGCATTTCAATTTCCTGCGGATTAACCGGGGTCGGCGTTGTTCCAAGCCCGATGAATCCGGTCACATTGGGAGTATTCCTCACCACATACCAAGAAGCGTCTGTCACTATCATATTCACCAGCACATAACCGGGATAGATTCGCTCTTCCACCACCACCCGCTTGCTATTCTTGATCTTTATCTTTTTCTCTTTGGGGACGATCACCTCAAAAATCAGATCCTGCATATCCATCGAGTCAATCCGTTGTTTCAGATTGCGGGTCACATTATCTTCATATCCCGAATAAGTGTGGATGACATACCAAGCTCGGCCGTGATGTTGCGTTTGTTTTGCCATATGCGCTTTCGCTAAAATAAAAATCTCAAATGAAAAATTTCGGAATCGCTAGATAGAATTTAAAATAAATTCTATAGGCGCGATGAATGCCAAAATTTTTATTTCCAATTTTTGATTCTTAAATTATTAATATTATTATTTAATAAAAATTTTCAGCAAATAACCGAAGGAATAATCCAATCCTCCCAGAAAAACCGCCACAATGAGACTCAATCCCATCACAATGAGGGTGTAGTTCACAGTTTGTTTTTTGGAAGGCCAATTGACTTTTCGCAATTCCGCTTTGGCTTCTTTGATAAAATTGATTATTTTATTCATGGCGAAAAAAATTTTAAGGTTTTTTAAAAAGCCCCCGGGGCTTTGTATTTTAATCTTACGCTAATTGTCTTTTTCTGTCAAATCCTCTATTTTGTGATAGAATTGACTTATATGAAAATATTAGCCATCAATAAACGCGCGTCTTTCAACTATCATCTGCTTGACCGCTATGAAGCCGGCTTGGTTCTTTCCGGAGCAGAAGTCAAATCCATCAAAACCGGTCATATCAGTGTCAAAGAAAGTTTTATCACCAGAAAAGGCCGGGAATTTTTTCTGACTAACGCGCATATTCCGCCTTATCCTTTTGCTGGAAAAATTTCCGATTACAACCCAACCAGACCCAGAAAAATCCTTCTCCGTCGTTCGGAAATCAAGAGTTTGATTGGAAAAATGACTGTTTCCGGCTTGACACTGGTGCCGCTCCGTGTGTATACTAAGAAGCGACCTCATAGCAGCGCCAGGTCAGAAAATATGCCGTCCCGCAAATCATCCGCCACTCGAGAACCGGGAATCATCCGCAAAAAAAATAGCGATATAGGCGGACTCATCAAATTGGAATTTGCGTTGGCCAAAGGAAAAAAGAAATTTGACAAAAGGAGCGACATCGCCAAAAAAGAAACACAGAGAAAGATTGAAAGAACATTGAAAAATTTCTGAGATATTCCCATCCAAAACGTGAAATTCGAAACAACATTCAAATAAAGTTAAATAAAATTTTGGATCTTTGTTATTTGGATTTTGTTTCGAATTTTAAATTTTTGAATTCGAATTTACCGCCACAGGCGGTTTGAGGGGTTGTTTAGTTTCGACAAGTTGTTTTTTGAAAAATACGCAAGCTGACCAAGTTCGGTTATGTCATAAAACTATCCGGACAAATACATAAGTGCAAACTTTGTATCAAAAGTAAAAGCCGCATTTGCTAACGCATTTGCTCCAGCTTTTGCTTCCGCTTTGGCCTAAATTAGGCCGGAGTCATCGGACTGCTGATTTTCCATAGGCAAATCCGGTGTCAATCATGGAAATAGCCGGTTGCCATTCCTTATTGACGGCTCGGCAAAATAATCATAGGGACGGATTCATATTATTTTGTCTGCTTCAAGATATGCCTTCGCTCCGCTAACCGCGGAAATCAATCAGACTAAGCTTGTAGATTATTTTTTGAAGATAACCTTGGACATGGGTGCAATTCCCATCAACTCCACCGACAAATTCAGTTCCGTTCTTAGTCAAACCGTTCTGGTTATAAACAAGTAAAAGCTATTTTTAACCAATTCTGTCTTGACCGACATGGACTGACAATAAGATCCAAAATATAATTTTAATCAACTAATTCAAACCTATACGTAGAAAATTCAAATTCCAACCGAAAAAAGTCATTCAACCGAAATATCGGGTCAACGAATGGATTCACATCCCGCGCGTGATGCTGATCGATGAAAATGGAAATTCTCTTGGCGAAATGTCCAATGTGGATGCTTTGGCTCTCTCTAAAGAAAAACAACTTGATCTGGTGGAGGTCTCTCCGAACGTTAGTCCGCCGGTCTGCAAGATTATCGACTATGGAAAAATGCAATACCAGCAAGCCAAGCAAAAACGGTTGGCGCAAGCCAAGCAAAAAACCGTCGAAGTAAAAGGAATCCGGATCGGGGTGCGCACGGACGAGCATGACCTTGGATTCAAGAAAGCGCAGGTGGAAAAATTTCTTGCCAAAGGAGACAAAGTGAAAATCGAAATTAATCTCCGCGGACGGGAAAAAGCCCATTTAGATCTGGCTAGAAAAAATATCCGGAATTTTGTCTTGAGCATTTCTGTCCCCTACAAGATTGAAGACAACATTAAGCGGTTTCCCGGAGGATTCAATACATTGATCGCGCCACAATAATAATGCATATCGCGATTATCGCGAATAAATAATAACTTGATAACTCACATATTTTTATGGCAAAACTTAAAACCCGAAAAGCTGTCGCAAAGAAAATAAAAATTACCGGAAGAAAAAAATTATTGCGCCGCTATACCAAGCAAAATCACTATAATTCCAGAGAAACCGGAAAATTCAAAAGAAAAAAAAGGCGCGATCGGCGCTTATTCAAAACGGACGAGAAAAATATGCTGAAAGCTCTGCCTAATTTATAAAGCTAAGCTAACTAAAGCGTTCATTGTCTCATTGCTAAACCGGAATAAGAATTTTCCACTTTAAGCAATGTAACCATGCAACTATGCAATTTAATGACCAGAGTAAAACGCGGCGTCGCCGCTTCCAAAAGAAGAAAAAATGTTTTGAAAATGGCCAAAGGTTTCCGTTGGCGGAGAAAATCCAACTATCAAGCGGCTAAAGAAGCTCTTCTCAAAGCCGGAAAATACGCCCATCGGGATCGGCGCGCTAAAAAAAGAACCATGCGGGGACTTTTCATCCTGCGCCTCAACAACGCGCTTCGCCTCCATGGACTGAAATATAATTTTTTCATCAAAACACTCAAAGATAAAAAAATTGAGATTGACAGAAAAGTGCTTTCCCGGATGGCAATGGAACATCCGGAAGTGTTCAAAAAATTTCTGGAAGGCCTGAAATAAACCAAATTTTTCCCGAAAAATCCTCCTTAAGAGGATTTTTTGTTTTGGAAAAATATTACTTTTTTTATCAGCATAAAAGCGGACAAGATGCCGAAAATATCAATAGCCACGTCTTGCAATCGTCCTTCTCTTCCAACAACAAACAATCGATGGATTTCATCTGAAAGTGCGTATAAAAAAGCCAGAATGAAACGCCAAGCGATAGGCGCTAATCCTATCCCTCTGAAAGCCGCGACGAAACAACCGGAAAGCCAGAATGAAAAGAAAGAAATATTCAAAAATATGCGCTTCCTTTCTTTCAAAATATATTCTCAAGTCGTAATGACTCTCCGAATTTCCCAACAGAGACAAAAAATAAGCCCCATCCAAAAAATCAGGGGCAGAAAATAAAAAAGATGATTGGAAAAATATTTTTTTCTTCATCTTATTTTTTATGCAGAATTTCTTTCAGCAGAACGCGCAAGGCATAAAACGGAAGCCAGATCCAAAGAGTTTTCTTCAGCCATTTGTCAATTGCGATACTGATGCCGCCTTTGATGGTGAAAAAATCAAAAGCGACATAAATTGCCAACAGCAATATTCCCGCCAAAATATAAATTATCATAAATTTATTCGCTAACTCCGTTAGTTAATATTATAAATGACATCTTTTTTCTCCACCACGATTCTCCATTTTTTCTTTTCGGCTATTTCTTTCAAGTTATGATTGGGATTAAAGGCAATGGGATTTTCAACGATATTCAGAAAACTCGCATCCGATTCGGTGTCTCCGATCCCATATGAATCATCAAGCGTCAACTTGTTTTCAAAGATATATTGTTTGAGCAGCGCTCCCTTATGTTTGGTCGGTTCAAACGCGGCTTTGCCGGTATAGAGTCCCTTATCATTAATTTCGTACACACTGCCGAAGACGGCGTCAAATTTCAAATGGTTGCGATTATATTCCTCCACGATTTCCAATGGCGATCCGGAGATGGCGATGATGTGATATTTTTCCTTTTTCAATTTCCGAATCAATGTTTCCGTGAAAACATAGGTGCGATGAGCATAGAAAGGAATCACAATCTTGCTGGCTTTTATCACATCCTCCTTGCGACAACCCTTGATATAAAAAGAATAGAGATCAACGATTGCCTGGCGATATTGTTCATAAGTGCCTTGGTGCGTCAGCCAGCCGGTATAAAGAGTGACCAGCCGATTCCTCACTTTTTTCGGAAACACATTCAGCCAGGCCAGCTCGTCAATCAATTCAAAATGGAGATTTTTCCGGAAGATGGTTCCATCAATATCAAAGACCGCTATTTTATTCTGTTTGGATACCATAAGTTCTTTTTCATCTTACTCCAAATTAATTTTCTGGCAATGACTGGATATTTTCCCGTGGTAATTCTAAAGTAAATTCTAGCCGTGAATGACGACCGGCGTTCCGATTTCCGCCCAATTGTAAACCCGCTCGGCCGGACCCACTCCCAGACGAATGCAACCATGGGAAACCGGGATACCCAAATGATTCGCACCTTCTTTGTAACCGCCCGGCCATTCCGGCAATTCGTGGATCCCGAATTTACCGTCCGGCACCACGGCCATCCAAAACGGCATATATAACCCATAAGCTCTGGAAAAAGCCCGCGGAAATTTATTATGAATCTTGAAATTTCCTTGTTTGGTATCCATACCGCGTTTTCCCGTGGAAATCAAATAGGCGTCCAGCGCCTTACCTTCTTCAAAAATAATCATCACCTGACTTTTGACATTGAGGTCGATGTATTTTCCTTGAGTAATTTTCGGCTGCGTGAATTTCTTGGCTTGGATCAAACGCAGATTAAAATCCTTTTCCCAATTGGCAGGCGGCGGTGCCAGTGTTTCAAAATAGGTCTTGTATATTTCCTTATAATTCTCGCTATCTTCGTCTTTATGCTGAATGCTGACGGCGATGTTATAGCGTGTTCCTTTTTCAAATCCGTTTTTGGAAAGCAGTTTTATTTCTTTGACGGAAGGATTAATCTCATAATCCAGTATTATCGGTGGCTCGACGGAGAATTTTATGTTATAATCCCTGATCGGTTCTTCAAATCCGACTTTGATCGGATCTTCGATGTCCACGATCACGTCTTTTTCTCCCAAGGCCGGATAAAACCCCGCCACTTTGGGATAGGAAACCGTTTGAAAATGGAATTCTCCTTCCACAGGCAGCAAAAAAATATTTCTCAAGTCCTTGATATTTAAACGATATTTCGTTTCCGGCTTCCAATAATTTTCCGGGATTATTTTCAAGGATTTTTTTGAAGAGTTCCACGCAATCCTCACTTTTTCCGGCGGATCAAGCGTTAAGTTTTCCACAACGTTTTCCGGCATCATCGAGAGCGAAAATTTGAGCATGATCGGTTCTTTCGGCTTGATGCTATTTTGTTTTTCAAGCGACATATCCGATTTGAACGCTTGGTTGTATTTTCCCAGACCGAAAAAAACCGTAGCCAAAACAATAAGTCCGATCAAAAATTCAAATATTTTTCTTTTTTTCCATTTTTTCATACTTTTCTTCGGCTAAAAGAAAAAAATGAGAGGGATTTAAAGCCCTCGCACTAGAGCCGATATAAACTATTTGTTGAGTTTTTTGAAATAAACGTCCACATCGCTGATCCATTTACGCGCCGCCGCGTGTCCTCCGGTCGCTCCGCAATCCGAGCCGCATTTCCAGATCACCATCTTGCTCGGCGTGTCAAGTTTCTTGTTGGAAACCAAAAATTCAATACGCTTCGCCACCGTGTCCACCGCGTCTTTCGGACTGTCAAAACAGGTGTGTCCTCCCGTTCCCATCCGCGGACGGATGCCGCGATAGCCCCAATAATTATAGCAATCCTCGTCATTGAGAACCGGCACGTGTTTCCCCCAAGTGCTTTCTTTTCTGGCGATGCCGATAATGAAAGCCGCCACAATCTTGTCCTTTTCCGCGATATAAGGCGCCATTTTTTCAATCGGATAGCCTTTCACCATCTCTCTGATTTCTTTTTCCAATTCGTCCTTCTTTTTTTCATTCAGATCATCAATAATTTTGCCGATATATTCCGCGTTTGCCTGATCCGCTTTTTTTGCTTCTTCCGCCCCCAGCACCGCCGCTTTCGCTTCTTCGTTTTTCGCGATTTTTTCTTGATTAACCTTGACAGGTGCCTCCGCCAATTTTTCCGCTGTCGCTCCTTCCCCCAGATACCGATAAATGAAAGTCATAGAAACCATTCCGATGAGGATGGCCGCCACTATGGTTGCGTTCCACAGTTTGGGAAAAGAAAATTGGCGGATAAAATGGAAATATCCTTCCGCCAAGTCATCTTTGAGCGTCGCGTATTTGATCGCAAAAATTCTCTGCATGAAATCCTGACGTCTGGGACGGAATTTCCGATAATTTTGCTCTATCCGGCGGCTCAAGGAATCCCATTTTTTTATTCCGCGATTGAGCTTTATTCCTTTTTCCATAAGCCGTTTTTCCCGCGGAGTGATATAGAGTTTGGAATCCTCGGTAAAAAAACAATCCATTCTCTCGCCTTTTGAGAACAGAACGGATTTCGGTCTGCTGAATAAATTATTTTCCCTGATTTTCCCGGACATTGAAAAATCAAAAAAATCGTTCTTAGATTTTTTAAGAGTCAAATCCAGGAAGTTTTGTCCTTTTTTATTTTGATTCATCCTTGGACAGATATTTTTAAATCAGCTTATCTCGCGTTTATTATACACTTTTTTCGCCCGAATGCCAAACAGGTTTGGATAAGCCATTTTTTGCGCATACGCATAAATGAAGGCGGCTATCGCCATCATAGCCAGAGAAAAAATCTGGCCTAGGGTCAGAAAATTGAAAATCAAACCGATTTGCGGATCCGGCTCGCGAAAAAATTCAATAAAAAAACGGAAAAATCCATAGCCGAAAATATAAATGATAAAATTTGAGGCGGGAATCATCTTTCTGTTCCGCAAAAACCACAAGACGGCAAACAAGACGAATCCTTCAAAAAACGCCTCATAGATCTGCGACGGATGCCGGAGTTTTCCCAGCGCGTCCAAGGGAAAATACATCCCCCAAATAGATCCGGTTACCCGGCCATAGAGTTCGCCGTTCAAAAAATTCCCCAGCCGGCCGAAAAAATAACCGGCCGGGATGGCTGGAACGGCAAAATCAATCCAGTGCCAAAAATTGATTCGATTTTTTCTCGCGAAAAGCCAGGTAGCCGCGATTATGCCGATCAGTCCGCCATGATAGCTCATTCCGGCAATGCCGGTAAATTGGAACTCGGTGCCTCCTGTTTTGAACGGTAGCATAATCTCCCAGGGATAGCGCGTGAAATAATCAAAGTTATAGAAAAAAACGTAGCCAAAGCGGGCGCCGACAAGAAGGCCGACGACCGCATATAGCATAAAGTCCAGAATTTTTTCATCGTATAAATTTCGAACTTCGAATTTAGAATTTAGAATTTTCTTGGAAATTGCGGGTTTGGAATTTGTATCTTGGAAATTGGGATTTGTTTCGGATTTCGAATTTCGAATTTTTCCCGCTTCTCCTTTCTTCACCCGATAGCGGAGCAGCAGATAGACAACGGCAAAGCCACCAAGATATGTGAGTGAATACCACCGGACGGAAAAAAATCCGATGGAAAAAACCACCGGATCGATGAGAAAAGGAAGATTTTGATACCACTCAAACATAACCGAACAATTTTCATTTATCAATTTTCAATTCACATTTAATAAATCAATTTTTCAATGATCAATTTTCAGTTTCCATTTAATTTTCAATTATACAATTTACAAATATTAATTGTTAAATGAAAAATGATTCACCCAGTGAAATAAGATTTGTCCTAAAATCTTAATTTTGCCGAAGGCAAAATTATTTCACGGGGTAAATGGCAAATAATTTGTATCTTGTATCTTGAAATTTGTTTCGGATTTCGGATTTCGTGCTTCGAGTTTCGAAAATAAATAACCAACAAATTGTTAAATGAAAATTGATTCACCCAGTGAAAT
>Ga0315273_10014921_pt1 | contig 10030 bp, 7 predicted proteins | sample YL17G02_0_MG_FD_205753 | JGI IMG/M metagenome (GOLD analysis project Ga0315273, IMG submission 205753) | Sediment microbial communities from Yellowstone Lake, YNP, Wyoming, USA - YL17G02_0 | ecosystem: Environmental > Aquatic > Freshwater > Lake > Sediment | place: USA: Wyoming | collected... | reverse complement strand
CAATGGCATAAACTTTTTCTACGCCGGGAAGAACTGTCGCGATCTGTTCTAAATCTTCTAAACGATGAATATAGTTTTCATAGGAGTCTGATCTGGCTCCTGGTCTTGAACTGGAAATGGCATCCGCCACTTTGACAATAATTGATTCAAGTGTTGGTGGATGATCTTCATGATGGGTAGCAATGGGCAAAACAATTTCCTGTGGTAAATTATATCTTTCAGCGATACTTTTACCAATCTCGGGATGAGTTCCTTCTGTCTCTTGGTCGAGAGCTTTACCCAAATCATGGAGGAGCCCAGCTTTTTTCGCCACTGAAACATTGGCCTTTAGCTCGGCCGCCAAGGCTGCGGCAAAATGGGCCACTTCAATTGAATGAGACAAAACATTTTGGCCATAGCTGGTTCGATAGTAAAGACGGCCCAAAAGTTTAATAATTTCATCCGGCAAACCAACGATCCCTAAATTATAGACTGTTTCCTCCCCAATTTTTTTAAGTTCAGCGCCCAGCTCTTTTTTAATATCAACAAAAAACCTTTCAACTCTAGCTGGTTGAATTCTACCATCAACAATTAATTTATTTAATAATCTTTTGGCCAATTCTCGACGAAGAGGGGAGAAACTTGAAACAACGATCACCCCAGGCGTGTCATCAATAACAATTTCCGCGCCAGTTAGACTTTCGATAGTTCTAATATTTCTACCTTCACGACCGATAATACGACCCTTCATTTCGTCTGAAGGAATGTCCACCGTTGAAGTTGTTTTTTCACTGGTCACCTTGCCCGCATATCTTTCAATGGCTGAGAGAATAATCTCGTTGGCCTTTTTTTCGACTTCTTCGGTTCCTTCTTTTTCTAGTTTTCTCAGCTTGGCCAGAACTTCTTCTTGATTTTCTTTTTCTATTTTTTCAAAAAGAGCTTTTTTAGCTTCTTCAACGGAAAGACCCGCCACTTGCTGAAGTTTCTCAAAAACTTGTTTCTCAGCTTGAACAATTTTTTCTTTTAATTCTTCGATCTGCCGAGCTTTGGCAATTAGGCGATTTTTTGCTTCTTCAAACTCAAGAAGTTTTTTGTCAAAAAGAGAGCGCCTCTCTTCTACTTTTTGTTCGGAGGTCCTCACTTCTTTTAGCCTTTCATGCTCTTCCTTTTTAGCCTCTTCAATAATTTTGATAGCTTCCTCTTTGGCTTGAATGGTAATTTCCTGGGCTTGACGGCGGACTCTTTCCTCAGCGTCTTTAATTTTAGTCTCAATTTTTTCTAATGAACGCGTAGCTAAAAATTTTCTAAAAAAATAACCAACTGAAGCACCGACAATTAACCCCAAAAAAACGACAATTGAAATAATGTAATTTTCCATATAATTAAATTAAAAGCTTTGTTCTCAGCTTTTAAATAGAAATCTTTTTCAGCCTTGGCTCTATCTAATAATCTTGTCTACCAAGCCGTATGCTTTGGACATTTCAGCACTCATGAAGAATTCGCGATCCGTATCCTGCTCTATTTTTTTAAGCGATTGATTGGTGTGTTTGGAAAGGATTTTATTAATTTGATCACGAACTTTTAGAATGTATTCCGCCCTGATTTTCACATCAAGGGCTGGTCCTTCGGCTCCACCAATAACTTGGTGGAGCATTACTTCTGAGTTTGGTAAAACAAATCTTTTATTCTTTGCCCCGGCACAAAGCAAAACTGCGCCCATGCTCGCTGCCATGCCGACACACATGGTTGACACTTCTGGTTTAATATACTGCATGGTGTCATAGATGGCTAGGCCAGCTGTGACTGATCCTCCTGGACTGTTAATGTAAAGCTTGATGTCTTTATTTTTATCCTCAGATTCCAGGAAGAGCAATTGGGCAATGATAGTATTCGCCAAAGCATCGTTGATCGCATCGCCAAGAAAGATGATTCTATCTTTTAAAAGCCTTGAATAAATATCATATGCCCTTTCCCCATAGTTAGATTTTTCAATAACTGTTGGGACAAGGTACATATTGTTTATTAATAAATATTTTTATTTATAAATTATACATGTAAAATATTAAAAGTCAACTCCGTATACTTTTTAGTCAACAAATTCTATTTTTTATTTATCCCGCCGTAGCAAGACCCCGTCTTGGCGGTGGCTACTTTCTATGTTCTGCCCTCTATGATTTAATGGGCATTAAAAGATAAGTGAAGTCCTGGTTGTTTGAAGACTGTAAAATAGCTGGCGAAGATTCATCTATTAGCTTAATGGCAACCTCATCGCCCTCAAGATTAGAAAGACCTTCTAGAATGTAGCGATAATTAAAAGAAAGCGACGCTTTTTTACCGAAAACGTCTGCCTTAACATCCAGGACTGCTTCTCCTGTTTGTGAGTTTAAAGAGGAAACGACCACCTTACTTTTCTCTGGCAAAAATTCTAGACTAACATCGTTAACCCCCATTTTGGAAAAAGGGGAAACACCACGAATTGTTCTTATCAAAGACTCCCGATCAACATTAGCTCTTGTTTTAAAATCTTTGGGAATAATCTCCTGATAATTAGGATACTCTGCTTGGATCAATCTGGAAATCAAACTAGTTGCCCCCTGAACAAAAAGAACTTGTCCCTCAGAAAAAAACATTTCCATCTCTCCATCTTCGATTATCCTTAAAAGTTCTTGGCATGTTTTTGCCGGAACAATTATTTTTTTATCTTGGCTGTTGACTCCTGTTTTGTTTCTTATTTTAAAAATTTTTTCTGCCAAACGATAGCTGTCGGTACCAACCAATAAAAGATTTTCTTCTTTTTGATAAAACAAAACGCCACTAATCTCTGGTCTAATTTCAACGCCGGAGCAAGCAGACACAACTTGCTGAAGAGACTTTCTAAGTTCTGAGCCAGAGACCCCGAGACCATCCTTTTTCTCCATTACCGGAATAATGGGAAAATCTTCGGCTGAGAGTCCTTTTATTTTTGTTTGACCATTTTTATGCTCAACCAACAATTCTCCACCTTTGACTTCCAAAGAAATTGTTTCACTGGTTAAAAAATTTAGATGAGCGCCCAAGAGAGAAGCGGGGACAGTAAAAGACCCCGACTCTTCTATTTTCCCGCGAATAAATGTCTCAATGGCAACTTCTAAATTAGTTGAGGTCAAAAAGAGAGATCCTTTCTCGGCGCGTAAAAGAATATTCCCTAAAATTGGCAAAGAACTTTTTTCACTTCCGGCTAAATGAATAACTTTATTTATTCCTTCTAATAAATTTTTTTGTAAAAAGGATCCTTTCATGTTTTAAATTATTTAATATATATAAAAAATAATTATAGTAATAGAACAGTGGGTAATGTTTAAAACTTTTATCTGAGTATATCTTAGCAGTTTTTGTCCATCAGTGCAGGGGGAAAAACATGTGGAAAAAATCTTTATAAGTACTGGCCGTTGGAAGTCCTAGGAAGGGGACACAGGTTGTTCACGGGTTTCGCTTAAGAAAAAAATTACCCAAGAAGTTGTTTGATAGGCGACGACAAAGCCAAAAATAATTATCTGGAGAAAACCTCCAATAAGAGTAGTCAAAATAAGAGAAATCCAAAAGCCATAATCTCCGCCCAGGTTTGTGAGGGCCATGTTGGTAAGTCTTAAAGGGTAAACAAAAGCCCCTCCCTGCAGTAAAGAAATAAAAACAAAACCATAGATCAGAATAACCAAAAAAAGCATAAAGGAAATTTTCAATGTTTTTAACCAATTTGTTTTCAAAAAAATCAAAGCTAGCCGTAGGGAATAAAACAAAGGCTGATTTTTTAAAAGAATATAAAGAAGTGTGTAGCGAACCACAAAAAGAAAAACTAGATTAATAATTAGAAGCAAGAACAAAAAGATTAATGATAGGAGTAAATTAAATTCTTTAAACCAAAAAATAGAAGGAATCCAAAGAACCAGGAAAATAATGAATTCAAAAAATCTTAGTAAGACAATGGTCCTTATTTTTTTCTTTCTTGGCGGGTGAACGGTTTTCTCAATTTCTTTTTTCGCGGATAAAATTAATTTAATTTCTGAGAAAATAGCTAAAAATATTAAACAAAGAATTAAGAAAATAGTTAAAATAGCAATTACGGGAAATCCGTTGGGAACAATTTGTTTGGTTAGTACTTCTTTTCCTGGCAGATAAATATCAGAAAAAATTGTCGGGAAAATAGAAACAAGCAATAAATCATTGGCTGAAAGAAAAAGAAGAGATGAAAAAAACCCCCAAAACCAAAGACTAGGTTTGTGCCAAACCAGACCTAACGATTTTTTAAAAATTGAATTGATCATACCAAAAAATTTAAAATCTATGAGCTGGGAACGAGACAAATTTTATTAATTTTTTTTGAGCACCCCGCCCTCTAGGCACTATCAAATTATATCCTAAATTTTATAAAGATATTAGAGCTTAATAAAGTATTGAACAAAGATTAAAAAGCATAGAGGGCGGGGTAAAGATTTTCTAGATAAATTTACTTCGTTTTTTAGGCTCGTAAATTTATAGAAAAAGCTTTAAGAATTCCTTTTTTTCTAAAGTCTCTTTTTCCAACAATGTTTTGGTTATTTTTTCTAAGTGGGTTTTTTGAGCTTTTATAATTTCGATGGCTTTTTGATGAGCCGAGTTAATAAATTTTGAGACTTCTTCATCTATGAGTTGAGCAATTTTTTCCGAATAATCATTTTCTCGAGAAACTTCTCTACCTAGAAAGATGAATTCATTGTTATCGCCAAAAGTTCGGGGGCCCAAGAGATCACTCATGCCAAATTGGGTAACTAGTTTTTTGGCTAATTGGGTGGCTTCTTTGAGATCATTGCTAGCACCGGTGGTGACTTCGCCAAAAATCTCTTGTTCAGCTGCATAGCCTCCCAGAAGAGCTGCCAGGTTGTCCAAAAACTCAGATTTGAATTTTAGATATCTTTCTTTTTCTGGCATTTTAATAGTATAACCAGCAGCCTGGCCCCGAGCGATAATTGAGACTTTGTGGATTGGATCACAATTGGGTAAAAAATGGGCAACCAAAGCATGTCCAGCTTCGTGGTAGGCGACAATTCTTTTTTCTTTTTCAGAAAGAATGTGTGATCTTCTTTCTGGCCCCAATAAAACGCGATCAATGGATTCTAAAACTTCATTTTCATATATTTTGTCCTTTTCTCGTCGGGCCGACAGAATGGCAGCCTCATTCATGAGATTGGCCAAGTCAGCTCCAGAAAAACCAGGAGTTCGTTCGGCTACTTTTCTTAGTGAAACATTCTTTGCCAAAGGTTTTCCTCGGGAGTGAATGTTTAAAATTTCTTCGCGATCTTTGATATCTGGCATGTCAAGAATAACACGGCGATCGAAACGACCTGGTCTGAGTAGGGCGGAATCTAAAACATCCGGTCTATTGGTGGCGGCTAAAACAATTAATCCGATGTTTGGTTCGAAACCATCCATTTCAACAAGAATTTGATTAAGTGTTTGTTCTCTTTCATCGTGGGAGCCACCTAAACCAGATCCGCGTTGTCTGCCAACGGCGTCTAGCTCGTCAACAAAAATAATTGCCGGCACATTTTTTTTAGCTTTTTGGAATAGGGATCGAACTCTGGAGGCACCAACGCCGACAAACATTTCTACAAACTCTGAACCAGAAATATGATAAAAGGGGACTTTGGCTTCGCCGGCAATGGCCCTGGCTAATAAAGTTTTGCCTGTGCCGGGCATACCAACCAACAAAACGCCTTTGGGTATTTTGGCGCCTAAATCAGTAAATTTTTTGGGACTTCTTAGAAAATCAACAATTTCTTTTAATTCTTCTTTTGCCTCTTTGACTCCGGCTACATCTTTAAAAGTTATTTTGGTTTTTGTTTCTGGCGTTACTTCGCGGGCGCGGCTTTCACCAAAACGAAAAGCTTCTTGGGCACCACCTTTAAGCTGGCGGCTGAAGAAAAAAATAACTCCAATCATCAATAGAATGGGCAGAGCCATGGATAAAATAACCTGGAGAATGGGATTTTGTTTGGCAGGTGCTTTGATGGTTACAGGCACATCTTTCAAAATATCAGGGGAGATGTTGTAATAGGCTAATAAAGAAACCAAGGTTTCCTGCTCTTCTTTGTAGAGGAAATAATTGCCACCATTGTTAGTTGTTAAACTAATTTTATTTTGTTCGATGGTAACATTTTTTATTTCTTTCTTTTCCAGGTGGGAAATAAAAGTATTAAAAGTTATTTCTTGAGATTTTTCAGTGGGTAGATTGAAAATGGTAAAAATTGCTCCCAAAATAAGAAAAAAAATAATAATAAACAAAAAATTTTTAATTAGATTTTTCATACCAGGTAGTAGAAGTTTGACGCTTCTTTAAAGGCGCCAATTATAAATAAATATTTTAAAAGATAGATGAATTTGTTGCCAAGAATGATAAGCTTTTATATCGAAGCATTTAAGCCTCTGTCAAACTTTCACTACCTGGCATACCAAAATTATTTAAAAATTTGAGTTGAAAATGATAAAATTTTACTATAATTTTGAGTACCCCGCCCTCTAGGCACTATCAAATTATGTCCTAAATTTTATAAGATATTAAAGCTTAATAAAGTATTGAACAAAGATTAAAAAGCATAGAGGGCGGGGTAAAGGTTTTCTATCTCCGGCCAAACGTCGGAGAGAAAGCCCATTATTTTAAAGAAAGTCCCAGGCGGTGATCTTCTGGCTCAAGGGAAATTATTTTGAACTCTTTTTCATCCCCAGGTTTTAATTCCTTTTTCTGTAAAAGGCCCTTGGGAACTTCTGAAATATGAGCTAAGCCCTGGATATCTTTGTCCAATTCAACAAAAATTCCATAGGGGCTGATTTTTGAAATTTTCCCTTTGACTGTTTGACCGACTTTGTATCTCTCCTTTATTTGTTGCCAAGGATCGGGAGTTAATTTTTTTAGAGAAAGAGAAATTTTGGCATTATCAAAAGAAATAATTTTGGCTTTTACTTTTTCCCCAACGCTAATAATTTTTTCAATATTTTCTATTCTTTGCCAAGATAATTCGGAAATATGTATCAACCCTTTTAAGGATTCACCGAATTCAACAAAAACCCCAAAAGGAGAAATGCCGACTACTTTTCCTTCAACCACATCACCGACATTATATTTTGTAAAAAGTCCTTTTCTTTTTTCCAACTCTATTTCTTTTTCTGAAAAAATAACTTTGCGGCCACGTTCATCAACGGTGATAATCTTCACATCCAGACTTTTACTAATGAGCGATTTTAAAATGCTGAGAATTTTTTCTTTATTACCGTCTTCAACCTGTGGATAATTTTCAGAAGATAGTTGTGAGGCCGGAACAAACCCTTCAATTTTTCCGTAGCTAACCAAGAGGCCACCTTTGTTGGCATTCAAAATTTTTACTTTGACTGTTTCTTTGTCATCTTTAAGTTTTTTGAGTTTTTGCCAAACCTTATAATGGGAAGCTCGACGAAGAGAAAGTTCAACGGCACCCTTTTCATTTTCTCTTTCAATAACGGTAGAGCTGACAATATCGCCAACTTTTAAATTTTTATTTTCTCCCAGCTCATCTTCAAGTTCTGGGCCCCGGATTAAACCAGTGGCGATGCCATCTAAATCAACCCAGATTTCACTGCGACCGATTTTGATGATTTTCCCATCCACCAAACATCCAATCTTGACTTGATTTTTAATTTCTTTTGTTGCGTTATTCATACCAGGTAGTGAAAATTTGATGTTTCTCAATTGATGCGATTGCTCGTCAGAAATTAATAAACATCGTTAAATCGATTAAATTATATAAAGCCTAAGTAGTAAAAACTAAACCTAAAAGCACTATCAAATTTCTACTACCTGGCATATTCTGAAGTATAGCAAAAGTTGACATTTGTGTAAAGTAGTTTATAATTTATTTTGTCGAGTGAGGAATAAAATGGAAAACTAAAGTTTCATATTTTCTACAAGTGGAGACAAAAGACAGGGTTAATGCCCCTTATAAAAGTTATGCAAATTAGCTGGTATGGTAAAAATTGTTTTAAGTTGGTGGATCAGGAAGTTTCCGTTTTGACTGATCCTTTTTCTCCCAGCTCAGTTGGGTTGAAAAATCCGAGGATAACCTCTGATATTGTTGTTTTTTCTTCCTTGGAAGACGAAAAGAAGATTTCTCCTGAGACCTTTGTTTTTTCTTCACCCGGAGAAGTTGAGATAAAAAATGTTTTCATCCATGGGGTGGCTCATTTTGAAGGAAAAGACCTAAGACCAATTTTTAAAATTACTCTTGAAGATTTAAGAGTTTGTTTTTTGGGAGAAATTAGTAATGAACTTTCAGAAGAAGAGCTTGACCGTCTGGGAGAGGTTGATATTTTGGTTAGTCCATTTTCGGAAAAAATATTAAATAGCAAAAAGGTAAAAAAAATTATTGAACAAGTGGAACCATGCCTAGTTATCCCAAGTTGTTGGGAAAATAGGAGTGCTTTGACAGCTTTTATTAAGGAAGTTGGTTTAAAAGAAAAAGAAGAAATTGACAAGTTAAAAATTAAAAAAAAGGAACTATCCTCAGAAAAAATAGAATTAGTTGTTTTAAAAATTAGTGTTTAAAATGCCGCTTTCAAAAAACGATAAAAATAGTTTGTTGATTATTTCGGTGGTTGTTATTTTTATCTTACTTTTAATTGTTTGGAGGATCTCTCTTTCTAGCCTCATTTTCCGTCATAATTTACCGGCCTCAGAGAGTATTTTTTCCCAAGTCATTGAGCAGGGGGATCAGCTCAAAAAAGATACGGAAAAAAAGTTATTAGAAATGGTTGATCAGTCAGCCATATCTCAAGAGCAGGTCACCTCTACCCTGTCGGTTATTCAATTGACCAACCAAGAGGTAAAAAAAATTGAAGAAAAAATTTTAGAACATTTGAACCAAACTAATCAGCAGAATAATCCATGAAAGATAAAAAAGAAAAAAAAGTCGCCCTAGCTAAAACAGAAAAAATAGAAAATCAGCCCATTCAAGATGAAGTCCAAAAATCATATTTAGATTACGCCATGAGCGTTATTGTTTCTCGTGCTCTGCCAGATGTCCGCGATGGTTTAAAACCAGTTCAACGTCGTATTCTTTATGCCATGTGGCAAATGGGTCTGAGGGCTAACACTAAACATAGAAAATCAGCCGCCGTTGTCGGCGAAGTTTTGGCCAGGTATCATCCCCATGGAGATATGGCTGTCTACGATACCATGGTTAGAATGGCCCAGGACTTTTCTTTACGCTATCCTTTGGTTGATGGTCAGGGCAATTTTGGTTCCGTCGATGGGGATTCTGCCGCCGCCTATCGTTATACGGAGACTCGTCTATCAACTTTAGCTCAGGAGCTTCTTTTTGATTTAGAAAAAGATACTGTTGATTGGGCAGCTAACTATGATGGGACAACCAAGGAACCGATTATTTTGCCAGGTAAGGTGCCAAATCTTTTGATTAACGGGGCGGCTGGTATTGCCGTTGGTGTGGCCACCAATATTCCTCCCCATAATTTGAATGAGGTTTGTGATGCTTGCTCCTATTTGATTGATCATCCCAAAGCGGAAATATCTGAACTGATAAAATTTATTCAAGGGCCAGATTTTCCCACCGGCGGGATAATCTATAGCGTTGATTCTATGGAAGATTCCTATAGTTTTGGTAAAGGAAAAATTATTATTCGAGCTAAAACAGAAATAGTTGACGAAGAGACCAATAATCCCCAAATTATTGTTACTGAGATTCCCTACATGGTGCAAAAGGGTTTGTTGTTGGAAAAAATCGCTGAGCTTGTCCAGGAGAAAAAAATTCAAGAAATAAAAAATATTAGAGATCTTTCTAACAAAGAAGGTATCAGAATAATTATCGATTTAAAAAAAGGAACGAGTGCCGAAAAAGCTCTTAATCGGCTTTTTCATGCCTCACCACTTGAGGTTTCCTATCACTTTAATTTTTTAGCTCTGGTGGATGGTCTACAGGTCAAAAGTCTCTCGCTTAAGAGTATGTTGGAATATTATTTGGAGCATCGTAAAGTTGTTATCCGCCGTCGAACT
>Ga0315273_10014920_pt1 | contig 10030 bp, 9 predicted proteins | sample YL17G02_0_MG_FD_205753 | JGI IMG/M metagenome (GOLD analysis project Ga0315273, IMG submission 205753) | Sediment microbial communities from Yellowstone Lake, YNP, Wyoming, USA - YL17G02_0 | ecosystem: Environmental > Aquatic > Freshwater > Lake > Sediment | place: USA: Wyoming | collected... | reverse complement strand
CGGTCAGATTGATTCCGGCATGATTCCAAAGGTACATGCCTGCCTGGAGGCGCATAGCGGCGGCGTGGAAAGCTGCCATATCATTGACGGCCGCCTGCCCCACGCGCTGTTGATGGAGTTGTTTACCGATGTGGGGATTGGGACGATGGTAAAATAATGGTCTCAGAGTGGCTAAACCCCTACGGGGCCGCCATGGCGGTCGCTAAGCGACCTAGCCATCTCTGGGTCTCTGAGTCGGGAAATAGCATCAACAAGCGACAATTAATAAATAGTAAATAGAATGTCATCCTGAGCGATTCCGCCACTGCAAGTGGTGGATGACGCGAAGGATCTCTATCTCTATTGAACGTTTGGAGTAGCTTGAATGCCAGTGTATGAATATGTATGCGACAAATGTAAGAAGAAATTTTCCTGCCTTGTGGGGGTAGTGGTGGATGAGGAAAAGCCGTCGTGTCCGCGGTGTGGCTCGAAGAAGTATAAGAAGCTAATCTCCCGCGTGTTTCGGGGCCGGTCGGAGGATGCCGTTATGGAGGATCTGGCGGAGGAGGATTTCGGAGATTTGGAGGATCCGCAGCAAGCGCGGAAGGTTGCCAAGAAGTTGGGCAAAGAGTTCGGAGATGAGTTGGGCGATGATTTTCAAGATGAAGTAGAAGCCGCGGTTGAAGAGAAAGGCGGCGAAGCCGGGGGAGAGGAAGACTGGGATTAAAAATGAATTTCAAACAAGCGCAAGAAATTGAAAAAAAGCATTTAATAAATTTATATACGCCGATTCGCCAACCGATGGTGATCGAGCGCGGCCAGGGCTGCCTGGTGTGGGACACGGAAGGCAAGGAATATCTCGATTTGCTGAGCGGCGGCCGTGCGGTGGATATTTTGGGGCATTGTCATCCCAAAGTCATCGCGGCGATTCACGCGCAAGCGGAAAAGATCTTGCATACTTCCAATGATTTCTTCACCGAGCCGCAGCTTCAACTGGCGCAGAAGCTGGCGGAATTGAGCGGCGGCATGCGCGTCTTTTTCTGCAATTCCGGCGCGGAGGCTAATGAGGCCGCGATTAAACTGGCCCGCAAATATACCGGTATGCAATACGGCGCGGAAAAATACGAAATCATCAGCGCGCTCAATTCTTTTCATGGCCGCACCTATGTAGCGCTGGCGGCCACGGGGCAGCCCAAATATCAGAAGGGCTTTGGGCCGATGCCAACAGGATTCTCCCATGTGCCTTATAATGATCTCGAGGCCATGAAGCAGGTTGTGAATGAGCGCACCTGCGCCATCATATTGGAGCCGATTCAGGGCGAAAGCGGTATTTATCCCGCTACTGAAGCCTACCTGAAAGGTGTGGAAGAGCTTTGCCGCAAGCATAATGTGCTTTTGATTTTCGACGAAGTGCAGACCGGCATGGGCAGGACCGGCAAATTTTTCGCCTGGGAGCATTATGGCATTCAGCCCGATATTATCACCCTGGCAAAGGGCCTTGCCGGCGGTGTTCCCATGGGCGCAATGCTGGCGAGAGAGCCGGCCGCCTCGGCCTTTGTGCCGGGAGATCATGCCACTACTTTCGGCGGCTCGGCGTTGCCGGCCGCGGCCGCGGTGGCAGTTCTCAATGCCATTCAGGAAGATGGTTTGATGCAGAATGCGCAAACGATGGGCGAGTATTTTATCGCGCGCTTGAACGAGTTACAAAAGAGTCAGCCGGTAATTAAGGAAGTGCGCGGCAAGGGCTTGATGATCGGCATAGAATTGTCCAAGCCTGTCGCGCCGGCCATAAAGCAGGCCTGCCTTGAGCGGGGTGTGCTATTATTGACCGTGGGAGACACTATTTTGCGCCTGCTTCCGGCTATTGTAATATCCAAGGCGCAGATAGACAGGGGCATGGAGGCAATCGCAGATGCTATGGCATCGGTCTCAGGGTCAATTCAGCTTTGTGTTTAATCGTGTAATTGGTGGATAGAGATAGAGAACTTAACCTTTTTTGCAATTTGCGGAATCGCGTTGCTCTCCGTATCGCTCATGTTGGCGATGCGGCTTAATGCGGCCGGCATGGCAACAAAATCGCTGGTGTGGCTGCTGGTGGAAATCTGGGTCAGCTTTGCCCTGGCAGCAGTGGTGTTGGTGGGGGTTTCAAGGCTTTTGGGAACCGGCGCGGCGAGCGGCGGCGCGCCGCAAGAGCTCGAAGATATCGCGCTGCACTGGAATCTGCTTGGCGGCGGCGCGAAGCTGCTCTGCGTTGTTGGAGTAGCCGTCGCCCTAGCCTTTTTTTTGAAGGCGCTGATGGCCGTAAGACATGCCATGCGGGATCATCCGTTGGAATAACGTTGAGCGTTGAGCGTTCAACGTTGAGCGGGAAGACATAATGCTTTTTCGCAAATGAATTGATGGAAATGTTAGAGAGTAATCTATATGGACATGAAGACATTCACAACCAAATATAACGAACAAATCAAAGGCCTGGCAGGCCGCGATTTTCTTTCCATAGCGAATCTAAATCGAATGGAAATCGAAGCCGTTCTCGACCTTGCGCTGGCTTTCAAGCGCGAAGATATAACGCGGGAAGAGCAGCGCAAAATCGCGGTCGGCAGGACCCTGGCTTTGATTTTCGATAAGGCTTCGCTGCGCACGCGGGTCTCCTTCACGGTGGCGATGTCGAATATGGGCGGACAGGCGATCTACCTGGCGCCGAGCGATATTCGCATGGGCGCGCGCGAGCCGGTAAAAGATGTCGCGCGCACGTTGGCTCGCATGGTGAGCGCAATTTCCGCGCGCTTGACTTCCGATGCGATCATAGAAGAACTGGCGAAGTGGGCGGATATTCCCATCATAAATGCCCAGACTGACTTGGAGCACCCCTGCCAGGCGCTGGCGGACCTGCTCACGGTCAAAGAGCATAAGGGAACGCTGGCCGGGCTGCGCCTGGGGTATATCGGCGACGGCTTCAATGTCTGCCAGTCTCTGCTGCTCATCTGTTCCTTGCTGGGATTGGATGCTACAATAGCATCGCCGGCCGGCTATGAGCCGCGGCCGGAAATCGTCAGCAAGGCGCGCAAGCTGGCGGGTGCTAATAAAATCGAAATCACCCGCGATCCCGTTCTCGCCGTGCAAGGCGCGGATGTCGTTTGCACAGACGTCTGGACCAGCGCGGGTTTGGAGACCGAGGCGGAAAAACGCAGACGGGATTTTGCGAATTATCAAGTGAACGCGGAACGGCTGGCTATGGCAAAGAAGGATGCTATAGTCCTTCACTGTCTGCCGGCGCGCCGCGGGGAAGAGATAACTGAGGAAGTTATCGAGGGGCCGCATTCCGCAGTGTTCGATGAAGCGGAAAACCGGCTGTGGTCCCAGCAAGCGCTGCTGGCGCTGCTTTTGGGTCTCTCCCCTATCTTGTAGATACATGAAAGGAAAAATGAAAATGAAAAAAGCTGTGCTTGCTTATTCCGGAGGATTGGATACCAGTGTAGCCATTCCCTGGATGCTGGAAAATTATGGCTGCAAGGTGATTGCCGTGGCCGTGGATGTCGGCGAAGAGCGGGATTATGAAGGGATTCGCAAGAAAGCGCTGGAGATCGGCGCCATAAAGTCTATCGTGGTGGATGCGAAGGCGGAGTTGGTGCGTGATTTCATCTTTCCCGCGCTCAAGGCCAATGCCATTTATGAGGGACGCTATCCCTTGTTTACTTCCCTGACCAGGCCGCTGATTGCGAAAGTCGTTGCGGAAATTGCGCTGAAAGAGGGCGCGGAGACCCTGGCGCACGGCTCCACCGGCAAGGGCAACGACCAGGTGCGCTTTGAGGTATCCTGGGGAGTGCTCTGCCCGAAGATGAAGATTGTCGCGCCGATTCGCGAATGGGGCATGACCCGCGAAGAGGAGATGGTCTATGCCAGAAAACACGGCATTCAGGTGGTGCCGAAACTTCATACTTTTTCCATTGACACGAATCTTTGGGGACGCAGCATAGAAGCCGGCCCCATGGAGGATCCCTGGGCGGAGCCGCCGGAATACGCCTACCAATGGACCACCGCGCCGGAAAAGGCCCCGGCCAAGCCGGAGTATATCGAGATTGATTTTGACAAGGGCCTGCCGGTTGCGCTCAACGGCGCCAAGCTGCCCGCAGTGGAATTGATCGGCCGCCTGAACGTGCTGGGTGGCAAGCACGGCGTCGGCCGCGTGGATATGATCGAGAATCGTCTGGTGGGCATCAAATCCCGCGAGGTTTATGAATGTCCGGCGGCCACGATAATTTTGACCGCGCATAGGGATTTGGAAGGGCTTTGCCTGGAGCGGGAATTGACCCATCTGAAAATGACGCTGGAACAAAAATATTCCGAACTGGTCTATTATGGTTTGTGGTATAGTCCCTTGCGGGAGGCGCTGCAGGCCTTTATGGATGAGACTCAGAAAAATGTTACCGGCAAGGTGCGCCTGAAGTTGTACCGCGGCAGTTGCCGGGTGGTGGGTAGAAAGTCGCCGACCTCGCTGTATCGCCTGGATCTGGCCAGTTATGGCGCCGCGGACCGCTTCAACCAGGACGCGGCCAAAGGCTTTATCGAACTGTTCGGCATGTCCAGCCGCATCGCCGGCGCGTTAAAATATGGCGCGAAAAGCAAGAAGAAATAAGACCAAGCCATGAAACTCTGGGCACATAGATTTGCTAAAGAAATGTCGGATGAAGCCTTTCAATTCAGCGCTTCTCTGCACTTTGACCGCAGATTGTGGGAACATGACCTCCGCGGCTCCATCGCGCACGCCAAAATGCTGGGCAAATGCGGCATTATTCCCCAGTCCGAGGCAAAAAAGATAATTGCCGGCCTGAAGGAAATCGCGCGCGAGATTAAAGTCGCGCTGGATAATCATCAAGACCCGTTCAATCCGCAGTCGGAAGATATCCATACCGAGATCGAGCAAAGATTGATCGAGAAGATCGGCGAAACCGCCGGCATGCTGCATACCGCCAGAAGCCGCAATGACCAGGTGGCCCTGGATGTGCGACTCTATCTGCGCGCGGCCTGTGATGAGCTAGCGCAAGAACTGCAGAATTTGCAAATCAGCTTGCTAAAGCAGGCCGAGGCACATCTCAAAAAAGAGACCGTGCTGCCCGGTTATACGCACCGCCAGCACGCCCAGCCGGTATTGCTGGCGCATCATCTGCTGGCCTATTTCTGGAAGCTGCAGCGCGACCGCGAAAGAATCGCCGATTGCCGCAAGCGCATAAATATCTCGCCCCTGGGCGCAGCCGCGCTGGCGGGCACGTCGTTTCCGATTGATCCGGGGATGACGGCGCGCGAACTCGGCTTTGACGGCGCCTTTGAAAACAGCATGGATGCGGTTTCGGACCGCGACTTTGCCGCCGAATTCCTGGCCGCGGCCGCCATCTGTATGACCCATCTTTCGTCTTTCGCGAGCGAACTCGTGCTCTGGTCATCCACAGAATTTGACTTCGTGCGCTTGGATGACGCCTGGTGCACCGGTTCTTCCATTATGCCCCAGAAGCGCAATCCCGATATGGCGGAGTTGGTGAACGGAAAAGCCGGGAGAGTATTCGGCCATCTTGTCGGCTTGCTCGCTATGCTCAAAGGACTCCCGCTGACTTATAACCGCGACCTGCAGGAAGATAAAGAGGCGCTCTTCGATGCGCACGATACCTTGCGCGACTGTCTGCGCGTCATGACCGGGATGCTGGAGACCGCAGTGTTTCAACATGATAAAATGCTGGCCGCGGCACAGCAGAATCCCTTTCTCGCCGCCACTGAAGTTGCGGATTATCTGGCAAGAAAGGGCGTGCCCTTTCGCCAGGCCCATGGTCTGACGGTTGAGATCGTTCGCTACTGTGAAAAAAATAAAAAGACGTTGACTAACCTAAGTCTGAAAGACTGGCAGACTTTCTCTCCCCTTATCAAAGCGGATATAAAAGAGAGACTCTCTCCCAAAAATGTTGTTACGGCCAAGAGTTCCAAAGGCGGGACTGCGCCTGCACAAGTCAAGAAGGGGCTCGATAGGGCAAAATAATTACTGCAGTGAATTGTAAATCCAGAAGTATCAGCAGGATAAAGAGTAGAATATGAAAGTAATTTATGACCGGGAAACCGATATATTGGATCTAATCCTAAGCGATGGAGTGGTAGTGGAAAGCGACGAAATTCGCGAGGGCATAATAATTGACTATGACAAGGATAACCGAATTGTCTCTGTGGAAATTCTGGATGCGTCAAAACGTATCTCAGAACCAACAACCATAGCCTATGAATTGAAAGAGGCCATATCCCATTGATTTCTGTGAATTCTGAGCCAAAGGGCAAATTTTCTTGAAAGAAACACGCAACGTAATAAATGTAGCTGCTAAGTATGAAATGCCGCGGCCCGGAGCTAAGTCGCGCGCCGCGCTTATGTCCATTATTTCCAATACCACCCTGATCATCACGAAGATTCTTGTTTTCTTTGTGACGGGCTCTGTCAGCATTCTGTCCGAGGCGCTGCATTCGAGTCTGGATTTGGCCGCCGCCGTGATGGCTTTCTTTTCCGTGCGCGCGGCGGACAAACCGGCGGATTCCGTCCACCCCTTCGGGCATGGCAAATTCGAGTCTGTTTCCGGCGCGGCCGAAGGCATTCTGATTATCTTCGCTTCGGGGCTGATTGTTCGCGAAGCCTGGCTTCGTATGGCCTCCGGCGAAGTGGAAATCATCAAGGCGCCCCTGGCCGGCGCGGCCGTCATGGGCCTCTCTGTGATAGTCAATATAATTGTCTCACGAAGATTAATGCGCGTTGCCAAAAAGACCGATTCCATTGCCCTGGAAGCCGATGCCTGGCATCTGCTGACCGATGTTTATACTTCCGGCGGCGTATTGGTGGGCATGATCGTCTTGTTCATTGGTCAAAAACTGAACTGGCACTTTGCGCAACACCTTGATCCCATCCTGGCCATCGCGGTGGCCCTGGTAATTTTACGCGCCGGTTGGGATATTACGCATCAGTCCTATCATCATCTCGTGGATCGCTCCATGCCGGAAGAAGAACAAAAAGCTCTGATTGCATTACTGCAGGAGCATTACGGTCAGTTTATCAATTTTCATTCTCTGCGCACCCGCCAGGCCGGCAACCAGCGTCATATAGATTTCCATCTGCTCCTGCCCCCGCAGATGCCGCTGGAACAGGCGCATGATCTTTGCGACCATTTGGAGACTGATATACACGCCCTCCTTCCCACCAGCGAGGTGCTCATTCATATGGAACCTGCTTACAGGAAAAAAAATCTTGAACAGCGCCCATCGTCACAGTCTTAGCGGAACTAATTGGGTCTTGCCGAAAGATGAATCCTCCCATCCTTCGGCCAAGCCGCACTCCCGGCCGGCCCGAAGTGCCTCCTCTCCCCTTTCTGCCGATGCCCGCGTGGTTTCCCTTGCCGACTCCCTGGGCATCGGCCATCTGCTGGCGGCAATTCTGGTGGGGCGCAATCTGGAGGATTCCGGCAATGCCCGCGCCTTTCTCAGCGCCGATGCCGATAAAGCCCATAATCCCATGCTGCTTCCCGATATGTCGGAGGCGGTTGAAGTCATTGAAGATGCGCTGGAAAATAATGTTCCTATAAGAATACACGGCGATTATGATGTTGACGGTGTGGCCGCATCGGCCTTGATGCAGCGCGCGCTGCTCGCCCTGGGAGGAAGGGTTGATACCTATGTTCCTCATCGCCTGGCCGACGGCTATGGCTTGGGCAAGCCCGCGGTGGAAAAGGCCGCCGACGACGGCATCAAGCTGCTGATTACCGTGGACTGCGGCTCGGGGTCGCCGGAATCGGTGGCGCACGCGGCTATGCTGGGTCTGCGCGTGGTGGTTACCGATCATCATCATCCGCCCGCGGCGACGCATTCCTTCGGCAAGCTGCGTGATGTGCAAAAGATCGAGGTTAATCCGCGGCGCGCCGATTCCCACTATCCCTTTCTCGACCTCAGCGGCGTGGGCGTAGCATTCAAACTTGTACAGGCGCTGGCAACGCGCAAAAATATGCCCCCCCAGGCGCATTGGCGCTTCCTGGATTTGGTGGCGTTGGGAACCGTCGCCGATGTCTCGCCTTTGCTGGGCGAAAATCGCTTCTTTGTCAAGCAAGGCCTGGAACTGATTGGAGCCTCGCGCAAGGTGGGCCTTAATGCCTTGATGAAGGCCGCCGGAATATCCGCGCCGATTTCCAGCCATCAAGTGGCTTTCGTGCTGGCGCCTCGGCTGAACGCCGCCGGCCGCCTGGGACATGCAAAAGAAGCCTTTCAACTGTTGATTGCGACCGACCCGGCGGAAGCCGCGCTGCTGGCTGATGCGCTTTGCCGCCATAATCGCCTGCGCCAGGAAGAAGAGGCCAAAACCCTGGTGGAAGCGCAGGAACAAATACACAGTCAAAATCTGGCTGCGGAAAGAGTGCTGCTGCTGGCAGGGGAAGGCTGGCATCCGGGAGTCATCGGCATTGTCGCCTCAAGGCTGATAGAAAGCTATCATCGCCCGGTCTTCATGGTGGCCCTGCCGGCCGGCAAGAGCGCCTCCAAAACCGCCGCCACCGGTTCCGCCCGCAGCATCCCCGGCTTTTCGCTGTGTGACGCCCTGGAGCATTGCCGCCATCTGCTGCTGCGGCACGGCGGGCACGACCTGGCGGCCGGCTTCTCCGTGCTGCCCGAAAAAGTCGAGCAATTGCGGGAGGCCCTTTATGAATATGCCCAAGGCTTGTTGTCCGAGGACCTCCTTCAATCGGAAATTGCCATTGATACAGAGGCCTGGCTGTCGGATTTGACCCTTTCCGCCGTCGAGGAATTTCATCACTTGGAACCGTTTGGCTGCGGCAATCCGCCTCCTTCCATCGCCGTGAGAGATGTAAAACTGCTGGACTATAACAAGGTGGGTGAAGGCGGCGCTCATCTGCGGCTGTTATTACACGAAACCGACGGCCCCTCGATCTGGGCAATCTGGTTTCAGCAGGGCAAGCAGGCGGAAAAACTCCAGATAGGGGAAGAAGTGGATGTCTGCTTAAGCCCTATGATTTCGACCTTTGGCAATAAGCGATCCCTTGAATTGCGCGTCAAAGATGTGGCGGCCGCGGGCTAGTTTATGCTTAAAGCTGTTCTGACTGAATTAGTGGCCCATCATCCTCAGGCCGACCTGGGACTGGTGGAACGCGCCCTGGCTTTTGCCGCCAATGCCCATCAAGGCCAGCTCCGCCTTACCGGCGATCCCTATATCTCCCACCCCATTGCCGTGGCCAAGCTCTTGGCGGAATTGGGGATGGATGAAACCACCCTGGCGGCCGCGCTGCTGCATGATGTGGTAGAAGATACCCCTGTCACGCTTCCGGAAATCTCTGCACTTTTCGGCGAAGAAATTGCCGATTTGGTGGACGGCGTCACCAAAATCGGCCGCATTGACTTCGAACCCAGCAATCTGCGCCAGGCGGAGAACCTGCGCCGCATGTTTCTCGCCATGGCGAAAGACCTGCGCGTGATTATCATCAAGCTGGCCGACCGCCTGCACAACCTCCGCACCCTGAAGCCCCTCCCCAAAGAACGCCAGCACGCGGTGGCCGAAGAGACCCTGCAAATCTTTACCCCCATCGCCCATCGGCTGGGTCTGTGGCGCTTCAAATGGGAATTGGAAGACCTGTCTCTGCGTTATCTTGAACCTGCCAAATATCGCCGCATCGTGCACCTGGTGTCGAAAAGCCGCTCGGAACGGGAAGCTCGCATAAATGCCGCGGTGGAACTGCTTTCTTCCAGATTGAAGGAAGCCGGCATTGACGCGGAAGTCAAGGGCCGCCCCAAACATTTCTATTCCATCTATCTGAAAATGAAGACCCAGGGGGTGGATTTCAATCAGATTCTGGATATCGAAGCGATTCGCGTCATCGTGCCCGAGGTGCAGGATTGCTATACCGCCCTGGGGGTGATACATTCCCTCTGGCTGCCCATTCCCGATATGTTCACCGATTACATCGCCAAATCCAAGCCCAATCTCTACCAGTCCTTGCATACCAAAGTGCTGGGCACTGCGGGCGATCCTATG
>Ga0315273_10014919_pt1 | contig 10030 bp, 9 predicted proteins | sample YL17G02_0_MG_FD_205753 | JGI IMG/M metagenome (GOLD analysis project Ga0315273, IMG submission 205753) | Sediment microbial communities from Yellowstone Lake, YNP, Wyoming, USA - YL17G02_0 | ecosystem: Environmental > Aquatic > Freshwater > Lake > Sediment | place: USA: Wyoming | collected... | reverse complement strand
CGAAAATTCTCCGCTGGTTGATTCTCGCGGTTGCGTTGTTCTGGCTGGCGGCTCTCCTTCTCACGAGCGACTCCCGGTTGAACGACTGGATGACGAATTTCACAAAGTACGTAGCTTTCGGCGGAGCCTTGCTCAATCTGGCGCTGTGGACGGTGCTGGTGGGCACGCACCACGGAGACCGGAGCGTGCTGATGATCAGCGGCGGCTATGGAGTTCAGAGCGCGGGAGAGGCGATTTCCCAATCTCTGCGTGTGCTGGCTACCCCAAGCCGCTCCCTTCCGGTTGTGATCGCTGGAAATCTCATTGGAGTTCTCACGCACACGCTGTGCCTGGTGATTTGGTGGCGCGCCGTGGCGCGCGAAAACGCGCAGCGGGCGGCGCGGCCTTTGACCGGAGTTTCCTCCGAAGAGTAAACTGGATGGGGAATCCATCGGAACGGGTTTCATAAGGAAGGATCGCCATGAGCGAATACAATCGCAGAGATTTCTTGAAGGGCGCCAGCAGCGTGGGCGCCGCCCTGGGGCTGGCCACGACGGTGGTGCCCAGCCGGGCGTTTGGCGCCAACGACAAGATCAACGTCGGCGTCGTCGGCGTCGGCGGACGGGGCACATACGTGGGCCGCACGTTCGGAGTGGTGGGCCAGGAAAAGTCGGCCCAGGTTGTAGCGGTCTGCGACGTCTACCAGAAGCGCATCAACATGAACAAGGACATGCATGCGACGAAGTTCAACGTCAAGGTGGACGGGTATCTGGACTACCGCGAGGTGATCGCGCGCAAGGACATCGACGCGGTGATTGTCGCTACGCCGGATCACTGGCACGCCCGTATCGCGATTGCGGCGATGGAGGCCGGCAAGGACGTCTACTGCGAAAAGCCGATGTGCCACACGGTCGAAGAAGTGAAGGCGATGATCGATGCGGTAAAACGGACCAAGCGCGTGCTCCAGGTCGGCTCGCAGACCACGTCGGCCGACCAATGGTGGCAGGCGAAGAAGCTGATCGCCGACGGCGCCATTGGCAAGATGCTGATGAGCCAGGGATCCTACCACCGCAACTCGGCCGACGGCGAATGGAACTGGCCCATCGACCAGCAAGCCGGTCCGGACAAGTCGGGCGAAGACTACATCGACTGGAAGATGTGGCTGGGCGGAACGTCCTCGGGTCCGTTTAACGCGGACCGTTTTTTCCGCTTCCGCAAGTACTGGGACTACTCCGGCGGAACCGCGACCGACCTCTTCTTCCACGTGGCGGCGCCTTTGAACATCTGCTGGGCTCAGCCCCAGTACCCTTACAAGGTCATGTCCGGCGGCGGCAACTATGTTTTCAAGGACGAACGCGAGGTCCCCGACACCTTCCATCTGATCGCCGAATACGCCAAGGAACACTCGGTCGTGCTGACCTCCTCGATGGCCAACTCGCAGCATATCCCCGGCCTCATCCGCGGGCACGAAGGGACCATCATCATGGTGGACCACGGCCAGTTCGAACGCCCCACGGCAAACATTACGCTCAAGCCCGAACGGCGCATTGTCGGCAAGAACGCCGAGTACAAACAGAAGTTCGGCTTCGACGATAAGCTGGAAGACAAGCTCGTTGCGGTGGATCAGAAGGACTCGATGACCACCCACGTCGCCAACTTCCTGGAATGCATGCGCACGCGCCAGAAGCCGACGCTGGATGTGGAAACCGCCGCATGCGCGCAGGTGCTGATCACCATGGCCGTGCAGTCCTTCCGCCAGGGCAAGGTCCTGTACTTCGACGAGAAGAACTTCAAGGTCGTCGACGCGCCGCCCAGGGGGTAAGAGCGGGCGCCGGGCCGGGGAGCAGCGGTCAGCGCACCGAGAGCGCGAAGTCCAGGGTGAGGACCAGCGCGTCGGGCGCCACTCGAATCGCGGTCACGCTGAAGCGGCCGAGTTGCCGGCGATAGGCCGGGCTGGAACTGGCTTCCAGGACGCGCCGGGCTTCCTCGGCGGCGGGATAACGGAAGTCCCGCTCGAGGCTTCTCTTGAGGGCCGCCGAGACGCGGCGGATGTAGAAGCTGTCGCGGCCGCCGGGGTCGACGCTGACGTCCCGGAGGCCGATGAAACCGTCACGGTATTGGGGCGTGCCGGTGATCCCGACGTCGAATGCGTCGCCTAGGCCGACGCACTTGCCGAACACGTCCCAGGCGGTCCGCCCGGTAAAGCGCGCCTTCACCCGCAGCCTGCCATTGTCGACTCCCAGGTCGGGGTTCTCGAGATAGGCGAAGTTGCACCGGTTGTCTTTCGTGCCCCGCACATAGCGCCGGCCGTCCTGGGTAAACACTTCATCGGCCAGCATGCGCTTCAGCGCGGTGAAGTGGACGCTCAACTCGACCTCGGCCCTGGCCGGAGCGGCGAGCCAGACGGCCGCGCACATCGGGATGGCGATCGTGCGGAGGAGACTTGCGGACACCAGCCTCTTAGAATACACCAGCGCCGATCTGGTATATTCTCTTCTGCCGGACCGATTTTGGCAGCCCGCGGCGGAAGCGGCCATTGGCCGAAATTCTTGAGGGAGTGAAGGATGGAGCATTCGTCATTGCTGGCGGTCGAACTGATCGTGCGCACCATCGCCGAGACCGCCATCGCCAACGAAGAGTACTTTTGCCAGTTGGACGCCGTGGTGGGCGACGGCGATTTCGGATACTCGCTGGCGCGCGGGTTCGAGAAAGTCCTGGAGGACTTCGCGAGCTTCGACCGCTCGAGCATCGGCGCGTTCCTCAAGAAGACCGGCCTGGTGATCGCCAGCCGGGCCGGCGGCACGACCGGCCCGCTATGGGGAACCGCGTTTCTTCGCGCCGGCGCGGCGGCCGGCAACCGGGAAGCGCTGTCGCCCCAGGACGTAGTGGCTCTGCTGCGGGCCGCGGTGGAAGGAATCCAGCAGCGCGGAGGCGCATCGCTGGGCGAAAAGACGCTGCTGGATGCCTTGGCGCCGGCCATCGACCGCCTGGAGGCGGACCTTGCGGGCGGCGTTTCCGACGGCGGAGTCCAGGCGCTGGCCAATGCGGCTCGAGTCGCCGAACAGTCGGCCGAGGCGACCTCGATCATGATCGCCATGCGAGGCCGGGCTTCCTACACCGGAGAGCGAAGCATTGGATCTCCCGACGCGGGCGCGGTCGCCGTGGGAGTCATCGCCAATCGTATCAGCGCCGCATGGCGCGAATTCCGCGCGCAAAGGAGCGAGCAATCATGAGCAAGTTCGTCAACGATCCGAAACAATTCGTCCCCGAGATGTTGAAGGGAATAGCGCTGGCAAACCCGGGCGCCCTGCTCTACGTGCCGGCCTATAACCTGATCATGCGGGCCGACGCGCCGAGCGACGACAAGGTGTCCATCATCCAGGGTTCCGGTTCCGGTCACGAACCGGCGCACGCGATGGTGGTCGGCAGAGGCATGCTGGACGCGGCCTGTCCCGGCGACGTCTTTTCGGCGCCGCCGGTGGATTACGTGTATGAGACCACCAAGCTGCTGAAATCCGGGAAAGGCGTGCTCTACCTGGTCAACAACTACACCGGCGACCGGCTGGCCTTCGAGATGGCAGCCGAAATGGCCGAAGCCGACGGGATACGCGTGCGCACGCTGGTCATCGACGACGACGTCGCCGTCAGCGGCTCGACCCACACCGTGGGCCGCCGCGGGGTCGCGGGGAACTTTTTCGTCATCAAGGCCGTCGGCGCGGCGGCCGAGTGCGGCGACGATCTGGACGCGCTGGTCGCGCTGGGCGCGCGGGTGAACGGCGTGACCCGCACCATGGGCGTCGCGCTCAGCTCGTGCACGCCGCCGGCCAAGGGCACGCCGCTGTTCCAAATCGCCGCCGACGAGATGGAAGTCGGAATCGGAATCCACGGCGAGCCCGGACGCCGGCGCGCGAAGCAGGTGACGGCGAACGAGGTGGCGTCCCTGCTGCTGGATGCCGTGGTGAGCGATCTGCCGTTCCAGGCGGGAGACCGGGTTGCCCTGATGATCAACGGTCTCGGGGGCACGCCCATCGGCGAACTTTATCTGCTCTACGGCGCGGCCCACGAACAACTCGCCCGCCAGGGCATCCAGGTGGCCCGAAGCTATGTGGGCGAGTACTGCACGTCGCTCGAAATGGCCGGGGCGTCGCTCACGCTGGTGAAGCTGGACGACGAACTGCTGGACCTGCTGCTGGCGCCGGCCGAGATCCCCTACCGGGTGTTCTAAGGTAACACAGCCTAAAGGCTGTACTACTAAATCTTTGTCTCTTTGCGCGCCGCGACGATTTCGCGCTTTGGCCGCGGCGATGCCGCCAAGTGGGGCAAGTCTCCCAAGCCGCCGTAAACCCCGGGGGACACGCCTGCGCCCCGGGGTAAGCGATGGTTCCCGTAAGGCCAGCCCGGAGTGCCCCACATTCTGGCTTCTGGCTTCTGGCTTCTGACTTCTCCGTTTGCGGCCATGCCGCGCTGTGCCACTAGCCTTTGAGCGCGCCGCCTTTGCGCTCCACCGCCCGGGGGCCCCAGGCGCCGGGCGCGAAGAAGTCCTGCCAGCCGAGTTTGCACTCCTCGACCATCTCGAGGCCGTATTCGCAGCGCCCCAGGTCGGCCGAGCCGGCATTGTTTGTGCCGAAGCTGAACTTGCAGCCAGCCGCCTTGGCCATCTTGAGGAACGCCGCGCTGGGCAACCGGTAGCGGTCGTTGATTTCCATCGCCACCTGGTTTCGCGCCAGGGCGGCGACCACCTTCTTCATCCGCTCCTCGGTCCACAGCCGGTCGTAGTCCTTAGCGATCACGCTCGGCAGGAAGGTCGAGTTCACGTAGATGTCGACCGGCTCGCGGTCCAGGATGCCGACGGCCCGATCCACCAGCGTGTCCATGAACTCCTGCGGGTCGGCGATCGTTCCGACCTCGTTCGGCATCCACAGCCGCATCCGCTTTCCGCGGTTGTCGGTCCAGGTCATCGAGTCGGTGAAGACGTAGTCGAACAGCGCCGCCGTCGCGCGCGAGAACATTTGCGTCCACTCGCGCCCTTCGGCCTGCATCGCAATAAACACGGGCTGGCCCTTCAGGCTGTCCAGGAAGCGGCGCGCGCCCTCGTTGGACTCGACCGCGTGGCCCTTGCCGCAATTCACCGCGATTCCGCACTGGATGCCGTCCCGCCGCGCTTTGGCGAGCGCCTGTTCCACGGTCAACCCGGTCTTCAGGTGGACGTGATAATCCACCATCGGGATGTTTTGCGCTCCCAGCGTGATGATCCGCCGGTAGACGTCGTCCACCACGGGCGCCGGCTCGCCGGGCGACGCGATGTCGTCGGCCAGGGGTCGGACGCGGAGGTTCCGGAAGCGCGCCTTCGATCCCGGGTCGTGGCATTGCAGGGCGAACGTTCCGCGGTCCAGGAAGCGTTCCCGCTCCGTGCCTGGCGCGAGGAACGGCGGGACCGGTTCGGTGTAGTCCACCAGCAGCGTGCCGTTCAACCGCACCTGGATGTTCTTGCCGCGCACGGCGGCGTGGATTTTGAACCACTCGTCGTCGGGGACCAGTTGCTTGTAGATGTTTCGAATCCCGTATAGCGAGGCGGTCTTCTTTCGCTCCCGGTAACCGCCTTCGCCGGTGGCGGTGTTGTTGATCTGGATTTCGAAGCCCTTCCCCGGATACCCCTTCTCCTGGTAGGCGGTGTGGAAGTAGATGCCGGAGTTCGCGCCGGGCCGGGTCATGACCTCGGCCTCGATCTCGAAGTTCCGGAAATCCGCCCCGCGCACCGGGCCGGTGTAAAAGAGGTGCGATCGCGGGCCGTCGGCCGACAGTTGGCCGTCCACCACTTTCCAGGAGTCCCGGTTCTCGCTCGGGCGCCACCCATCCAGATTCCGGCCGTTGAACAGCGCGACCCAACCGTCTTCGGCCGCCCTGAGCCCTGCCGCGGTCATCGTCCCCACAAATGCACGCCGTGTCATTTCACAGTTCCACATGCTCAAGACCTCACCGACCAGTATAGGCGTTGAGCCCAATTCCGGGGACAGTCGTGACCTATGAGCCGCGGCGGCTCACAACACGGGATGAAAATGGATTTCGGCTGACACCTGGAATCAACAACTTACGTCCTATTTTCGGAAGAGGCTACGTAACCTCGGAACTCGCCTCTGCACCTCCGCCGGCGGAGTTTCGAGGTTACGTAGCTTGTCCCCGGAATTGCCCGGATGAGATGATTTTCAAGGCGCGGTTGCGGCCGACCCGATAGACCGAAAAGTCGCGCCGATCCAGCGTGAAGACCGTGTCCGACTTCTCTCGTTCGGCCAGGTGCAGCAAAGCGCAATCCGCGATCTGCGCTCCGAGCGTTCGGTAGCGATCCAAGAGGACGGCGATCGCCGGCACGGCGGACCCATCCAGGGGCAGCATTTTGAGCAGTCCGGCATCGAAGGCCCCGAGCAAACGCTGAACGGCGGCGGTGATGACGGGCCAGCAGCAGACCTGGTGGCGGGCGCCGGCAAGGACTCGCCGGTTCAGCTCCGCCCGAAACCATGCAAGCGCTTTCGGTTCGTGCTCAGATTGCGCGGAGCGTTCCGATCCGCGCCGATTAACCCCTGCTCCCGGGCTAGGTCGTAGCAGCTTTTGTCCTGAGCGCCGGACGGCGTCTTGGCGCGCAACGCCGCGAACATCTCCCGCCACCGGCGGAGTTTCGAGGTTACGTAGCCTGTCACCGGAATTACCCCGGTCAGAACACGAACCCGAGCTCGCGCAGGGTCTGTTCCGGCTGCTGGTCTTCGAATTGCGTGACGGCGGCCTTCTGCCGGCCATTTTCCAGTGCGACGGCGTAAGGCGAGGAGACGAACGAGAAGACCTGCCGGAGCGGGGCCACATCGTAGGAGACCATCGCGCGCAGGCCGGTGGCCTGAAGGAACTGGCCGGTGAATTGCGGTTGCGCGGTGGGCACGACGATCACTCTGGTTTCGCCCCAGTTGTATTTCGACATCCTGCGCGCGGCCGCGTCGCAGTGCGCGCACTCGGGGTCGAAGAAGTAAATGAAGATCCTGCCTTGCTGGAGCGAGTAGGGCCGGTTGTCGGCGGTAATGACGTCGGGCGCCTTGAGCCCGGTCTGCCGCGCCGCGTGAATGCCGAAGCTGGCGAAGGCGAATACGGCGACGGCGCCCAGGACGATGGCCGCGTTGCGGACCCCGCGAGACGGGCGCGCCCAGGCGCCGGCGACAATCGCCATCACCAGCATCACGGCATCGCCGATGAAAAAGGCGGGGCCGACGGCGCGCTTGACCCATGGGAAGCAGTTGCACTCCTGGCCGCGAAGTTGCCCATAGAAGATGGCGAAGTAGACCAGAAACGCCACCAGCATCAGGCTCGTGAGCCAGGCGCCCCAGCGGCGGTAGCGCGGAATCAGCAGCAACACGGCGGCGAAGGTTTCCCCAATCCCGGCGCACAGCGCGGCGGGCAGGCTGAGGGCGTGAGGCACCAGCGCCTGCGTCATGAGGGTTGCGGCGCGCAGCGGATCGGTGATCTTCCAGACGCCGGAAATCAGGAATAGCAAGGCGAGCAGAACCGCGCAAACAATCGCGGCGGCGTTCTTCCAGGCGGCTAAGGCAGCCGGAGGGGCGCCATCCGGCGGTTGTGCCATACTGTCATCCATATGATCCTCATTTTAGTCTTGTTTGCCATGATAGCGGGAGCTCAGACGGCGGACCTGGTGGTGGAAAACGGGCGCATCTACACGGTGAACCCGAAACAAGCGCGCGTTTCGGCGCTGGCCGTGAAGGACGGCAAAGTGTTGGCCGTAGGCGAAAACATCAAGGCTCACACCGGCGCCTCGACCAGGCGCATCGACGCGCGCGGCGCGGCCGTGATCCCGGGGCTGATCGATTCGCACGCGCACATGGAGGGGCTCGGCGACCTGCTGGGGACGTTCGATCTCCGGCACGTCAAGACGGTGGCCGAAGTCGCCGTGATGGTTGGCAAGGCCGCCGCGGCGCAACCCAAGGGCATCTGGATTCGCGGCCGTAACTGGGACCAGACCAACTGGGGCGGGCAGTTTCCGTCGGCCGACGATCTCGAAAAGGCCGCGCCCGATCATCCGGTCTATTTGACGCGCGTGGACGGCCATGCGTCCTGGGTGAATCGCCGGGCGCTGGCGCTGGCCGGCATCACGGCCCAAACGCCGGACCCGCCCGGCGGCAAGATCCACCACGACGCCAAGGGCGCCCCGACCGGCATTCTGATCGACGGCGCGCAGGGCCTGGTGGCGCGCAAGATTCCGCCGGCCACCGACGCCGAGGTGCGCGAGCGGCTGGCGCGCGCGGCCGCCGCATGCGCGCGCCTCGGGCTGACCTCGGTGCACGACGCCGGCGTGAGCCGCCAGGAACTGGAAGCCTACCGCGCGCTGCTCAAACAGGGCCGCCTGCCGGTGCGGGTCTACGCGATGATCGGCGGAGGCGGCGGCGCGCTTTGGCGCGAGTACCTGAAGCGCGGCCCGGAGATCGGCGAGCGGCTCACCGTGCGCAGCGTCAAACTGATGGCCGACGGCGCGATGGGCTCGCGCGGCGCGGCTTTCTGGCAGCCCTACACGGACGACCCGGGCAACACCGGGCTGCTCATGCTCACCCGCGAGCAAATCGAAAAGGTCGCGCGGGAGGCTTACCAGCGCGGCTTCCAGGTGAACACGCACGCCATCGGCGACCGCGCCAACCGCACCGTGCTCGAGGCCTATGGCGCGGTGCTCCAGGGCCTCAACGACCGCCGCTTCCGCGTCGAGCACGCGCAGGCGGTCGCGCTGCCCGACTTCGAGCTCTTCAGGAAGTACTCCGTCATCGCGGCGATGCAATCGACGCACGCCACCAGCGACATGCGCTGGGCCGAACAGCGGCTGGGGCCGGATCGCGTGCTGGGCTCTTACGCGCCGCGGCGGTTCATGAAGATCGGCGTCAAAGTCGCCAACGGATCGGATTTTCCGGTCGAGGATCCGAACCCGCTGTGGGGCTTTTATGCCGCCATCACGCGGCAGGACCACCAGGGCAATCCCAAGGGCGGCTGGTTCCCGGACCAGCGCATGACGCGCCAGGAAGCGCTCGAGTCGTGGACCATCGACGGCGCTTATGCGGCGTTCGAGGAGCAGTGGAAGGGTTCGCTCGAGCCGGGCAAGGCCGCCGACTTCCTGGTGCTTTCGCGCGACATCATGCAGGTTCCGCCGGCCGAGATCGTCACCACGCGGGTCACCACCACGGTGCTGGCGGGCGAGGTGGTCTACCAGGACAAGAAATGATCCTGCTGGCGCTGATGCTTGCAGTAGCATTGCACAGCCTGAAGGCTGTGCCACTGCCGGCGAGAGTGGACCTGGTGGACGGCATGGTCCGCGTGCCGGCTTCCCGGTGGAGCGTGATCGACGTGCTGCTGAAGCAGCGCGGCGCCGTAGTCGAATGCCGCTACTCGGTCGAGCGAGGCCGCTCCGGCGTGCGCGTGGCGCTGATGAGCGCGGGCGAAGCCGAACGGTTCCAGGCCGGACGCAGTCATCGTCCCCTGGTGTCACTGCCGTATGAGCGGGCCGGGTTCTTCCGGCACCCTGTCACCAAGCCGGGCGAGTACCGCCTGGTGATCGACAACCGTATGGAGGGCCGCGGGCCGGCGCTGGTCCGCGTTCAGTTGGCCGCGGTCTTCGGCGACCCGATGCTCGAGATCCGCGAGTTGCCGGCGGGCCGGCGCGCGAAAGTGGTCATGGTCAGTCTCGGCATGTTCGCGCTGGTGGCGTTATGGGCCGCCTGGCGGCTTCTGAGGGCCTCACGCAGGCTGCGCGCGGAGCACGACTAGCGTCAGGTCGTCGTACTGCTGCTCGCCGGCGGCGAAGGCGTCGACAGCGTCCAGGATGCGCTGGATCAGAACGCCAGCCGGAAGATCGCGCGCGCCCTCGACAACCTGGGCCAGGCGCGGCTCGCCGAATTCCTCTTCGGCGGCGTTCATCGCCTCGCTGATGCCGTCGGTGAAGACCACCAGCAGATCGCCGGGCTTCAGTTCCAGGGTCCGCTGTTCGTAGGCCACGTTGGGCCAGGATCCGATCACCGTG
>Ga0315273_10014917_pt1 | contig 10031 bp, 5 predicted proteins | sample YL17G02_0_MG_FD_205753 | JGI IMG/M metagenome (GOLD analysis project Ga0315273, IMG submission 205753) | Sediment microbial communities from Yellowstone Lake, YNP, Wyoming, USA - YL17G02_0 | ecosystem: Environmental > Aquatic > Freshwater > Lake > Sediment | place: USA: Wyoming | collected... | reverse complement strand
TATCGTTATTATCTCCTGCAGAATCTTTAACTGGGAAAGCGAAAAATAATTATAGCCTATCCGGTTGGCAGGCACCTGCAGGCAATACTCCAGAAATGCCACGCCCCAGCTTACCACTATTGCCAAAATAAGCGGCTTGCCCTTAAAATCTTTCAAATGCCCATACCAAGCATAAGTCATAAAAACATTCGAGCCTATCAAAAGCAGCACCGTTGTCATTCCGTTCATAAAAATTCCCTTATAAACAAACCTTAAATCTCCTACGAAACCCTAAGATTATATCGTCAGTTGTCATTATTTCTATACCGTTAAAATATATGAAATCTCTGCGACTTTCGATTAGAATATAAATCTTATGAAAATTTTCAAACTAAACAGCGCTTTCAAACCTGCCGGCGACCAGCCGGCAGCGATAGAAAAACTTACCGAAAGCCTTAAGGCCGGTAAGCAGTATCAAACATTGATGGGCGTTACAGGTTCCGGCAAAACCTTCACTATGGCAAACGTAATATCGCAATTCGACCGCCCTGCCCTTGTAATCTCTCACAACAAAACATTGGCCGCCCAGTTATATGAAGAATTCAAGGAATTATTCCCGGAAAACGCCGTTGAATATTTTGTCAGTTACTATGACTATTACCAGCCGGAAGCATACATACCGCAAAGGGACATTTACATAGAAAAGGACGCCTCGAAAAACGCCGACCTTGACCGCCTTCGGCTTTCCACCACTACCAGTCTTTCAACAAGAAAGGACTGCATCATTGTTGCCTCGGTTTCCTGCATTTTCGGTTTGGGTTCTCCTGAAGATTACAAAGCCAGCGTCGTGGCCGTCCGCAGCGGCGAATCAGTTGACAGAAACGTTCTGCTCGGCAGATTTGCAGATTTACAATATACCCGCAACGACTTCGATTTCCAGCGGGGCAAATTCCGCGTCCGAGGCGACGTCGTCGAACTGCACCCATCTTATGAATCCTTCGCTATCAGGTTTGAATTTTTAGGCGATGAAATACAGGCAATAACTTACATCAACCCTGTGTCCGGCGAAACCTTGGCTGTTGAAAACCAGGTCTTTATATACCCTGCCCAGCATTATATTATGCCTGCCGACAAAATCGGCTCAGCCATTGACAGCATAAAAACCGAACTCGAACAGCGCCTACAGCAGTTGCGGCAGGAAGGCAAACTTCTCGAAGCACAGCGGCTGCAAGCCCGGACGATGTATGATATTGAGATGCTGCAGGAGGTCGGCTATTGCAGCGGAATTGAAAATTATTCCCGCCATCTCTCAGGTCTGCCGAGCGGCGCAAGACCTTATACACTCATCGATTATTTCCCGAAGGATTTCCTGCTGTTTATAGATGAATCGCACGCTACAATCCCGCAATTGCGGGCAATGTGGGCGGGTGACAGAAGCAGGAAAGAGGTGCTGGTCGAACACGGCTTCAGACTGCCCAGCGCATTAGACAACAGGCCACTGCGATTTGAGGAATTTCAGGAAAACTGGGCCAACGTGATTTTTGTTTCCGCTACGCCGGGCCCGTTTGAGCTTGAAAAATGTAATAACGAGGTAGTCGAGCAAATCATTAGGCCGACCGGACTCATCGACCCACAGATTTTTGTGTATCCCGCCCGCAACCAGATTCCTCATCTGCTTGGCGAGATTGAAAAAAGAGTCAATGCCAAAGAACGAATACTCGTTACCACTTTGACGAAAAAAATGGCTGAAGATTTGGCTTCCTACATCGCAAAAAAAGGTTTTAAATGCCGTTATCTGCACAGCGAGATTAACACTCTCGAAAGAATTGAAATCCTACACGACTTGCGCAACGGCGAATTTGACGTGCTGGTCGGCATAAACCTGCTGCGTGAAGGACTCGATTTGCCGGAAGTTTCGGCGGTGGCAATACTCGATGCTGACAAGGAAGGATTCCTGCGCAGCCGGACCTCTCTGGTGCAGACAATCGGCAGAACCGCCAGAAATATCAACGCTACCGTTTATCTGTATGCCGACACAGTTACAGAATCAATGCAAAAAGCTATTGACGAAACGAATAGACGGCGTAAAATTCAACTCCAGTTCAATAAAGAACATAACATTACGCCAAAAACTATAGTAAAGGAGATACGAAAGAGTTTAACCGAACAGATAAAGGCCCGGCAGACCGCCCGTGAGGCTCTTCAGTTCAGCGATGATGAATACGACAGGGTCGAGCTGGCCGGCGAAATTGAAAGAGAGACTCTTGACTTCGAGCGGGCGGCTTTTTTGCGGGACAAATTAAAAGAGATTAAAGAGCTGCCGGAAATTATAATCAGCAGTAAAAGCAAAAGAGACCTGAAAAAGAAAAACAGAATGAGAAAATGACCGACAGCCGGAGAAACCGATTATGAAAAAACTCAATCTCGCAGAGGTGCGACCCCTTATTAAAATGGCAATCGAAGAAGACCTCGGCCAAGGTGATTTAACCAGCGAGCTTTTCGCAGCAAGAAACGCCGTTACGCACGCCGGCATCATTTCCCGCGAGGAAATAATCGTCTGCGGGATGCCCATCGTGCGGGAAATACTTAAATTTTACGATGACGGCCTTCGGCTCAAAGTGCACGTAGATGACGGCCAACCGGCCCATATTGGCTGCAAGATTGCCACCATTGAAGGCCCGTTCTGCACTATGCTTACTGCAGAGCGAGTTGTCCTGAATTTTCTGCAAAGACTAAGCGGAATAGCCACTACGACCAACAAATTTGTGCGGGCAGTTTACGGCACCAACGCAAAAATCTACGACACCCGGAAAACCACACCCGGCTGGCGGCTTCTCGAAAAATATGCTGTCCGCTGCGGCGGCGGACACAATCACCGCCTCGGACTCTACGACGGCGTTCTGATTAAAGACAATCACCTCGCTCAGCTCGGCAGGAACTTCCACTCGAAATTAAAAAAGATAGTTGAGGACGCAAAAAAAATAAAAGGCGCAAAGTTCATCGCCGTCGAAGTCGACCACGTAGACGACCAGCTCAATTATGTTTTGAAAATACCCGGCATCGACATTGTTCTGCTCGATAATATGGGTCAGTGGCAGTTGAACCACGCCGTCGAAATGAGAAACAAGATGTGCGGCAAAAGTAAAAAACCGCTTCTTGAAGCCTCCGGCAACATAACATTAAATAACGTTTCCGCCATTGCCCAGTGCGGCATTGACAGAATTGCCGTCGGCGCAATTACTCATTCAGCCGTAGCGGTCGACATCGGACTCGACAGGTAACTGCACCTATGTTAAAAACAGATACCCTCGACCCCGACAAAATAAGAACCAATCTGAATACAAAACGTATCGGCAGGAAAATTCTCGTCTACAGCAGCACCTCAAGCACAAACGATGTTGCCGCCGAATATGCAAAATCCAAAAAAAATGAAGGGCTGGCGGTATTCGCCGAACAGCAGACCGACGGCCGCGGCAGAACAGGTGCCAAATGGCTAAGCAGATACGGAGACAGTATCCTTTGCTCCGTTGTGCTGACTGACTGTAAATACGGCGCCGAACTGCTTTCACTTGCCTGTGCGGTCGCAGTCGCCGATGCCGTAGGCAAACCTGCAAAAATCAAATGGCCCAACGACATATTGCTTAACGGCAGAAAAGTCGCAGGCATCCTCCTCGAATCAAAAACCAGCGGCGGCAATTACGTTGTCGGTATCGGAATAAACTGCCACCAGAAAAAAACTTCTTTTCCACCCGAATTGCAGCAGACTGCGACAAGCATCGACATCGAAACTAAAACAATCTGCGACAGAGTCTCTTTGGCAAAAAGATTATTGATTTCGATGGAACATTGTCTTGAAACAGCGGAAAAAAATAGTAAAAAAATAATTGAACAGTGGAGCAGATTAAGTATTCTGCTGAATCATAGAGTTGCCGTTGTTTTTAACGGCAAAAAATTTGCCGGTAACTGCATCGGAGTAGACCCGGAAAAAGGCCTGGTGCTTCAATTGGATACCGGCGGCGTAAGAATGTTCCACGCCGCACATACAACAATTGCAAAGTAGTCTCAGACTATTATGGAAAGATTCGACATTGCGGTAATCGGTGCCGGCCCGGGAGGTTTCAGGGCAGCTATAAGATGTGCGCAGAAAGGCGCATCCGTCGCAATCATTGAAAAAGATTTTATCGGCGGGACCTGCCTCAATTACGGCTGCATCCCTTCAAAGACCCTCCTCGCATCGGCGCACGTTTTACTGGCAGCTAAAAACGCTGACACAATGGGCATTAACATTGCTTCGGCAACACCCAACTGGCACAAAATCCAGACTCGGAGAGAAAACATCATAACCGACCTCCGCAAGGCTATGACAGCCTCTCTAAAAATCACAAAGACAAAATGGTTTCAGGGACAGGCTGTGGTAACATCGCCAAACCGGCTTAAAATTGAGACAAACGGCTCAATATCGGAAATTCACGCAGACAAGATAATAATCGCAACCGGCTCAGAGCCTATACAGCTCGCGGAAATACCGTTTGACAGCAAAATCATTATCAGCAGCAAAGAGGCCTTGTCGCTGGAGCAAATACCGAAGTCGATGGTAGTTGTCGGCGGCGGAGTGATAGGCTGTGAACTGGCCTGTGTCTTTGCAGCCGTTGGAACAAAAGTAACCATCGTCGAAATGCTTCCGTTTCTTCTCGCCTCCGAAGACCAGTGGGTCGGCAAACTCATCGAACGTGAATTTAAAAAACTCGGCATAAACATTCTCACAAGTCAGAAAGTGGTTTCTGTCGATAAAAATAATAAATTGGCAAAAGTTTTTCTCGAAAATGGCCAAACTATAGATGCTGAAAAGGTGCTTGTTGCGGTCGGCAGAAAAGCCTGTTGCGACAAAGAAACTATTGAAGCCTTAAATTTAGAAATGCAAGGCTCTGCAATAAAAATTAACGAAAAGATGGAAACCAGCGTAAAAGGGGTTTACGCCATAGGCGACGCGGCAGGCAAAACTTATCTGGCGCACGGCGCTACCACCGAAGCAGATGTGGCAGCCGCCAACGCTATGGGCGGCGACGTGAAAATGCCTGACTATTCTCTTATACCACGTGTTATTTACACGTTTCCGGAGGCGGCATCGGTCGGCAAAAATGAGCAAACCTGCAAATCAGAAGGTCTGAACGTCTCTGTCGGAAAAGCATTTTTCAGGGCCAACGGCAGAAGCGCGGCCTCTAATGAAACCGTCGGCGAAATAAGAGTTGTAAAAAATAACTCAACAAATAAAATCATCGGTATTACAATGGCAGGTGCTATGGTAACCGAGCTGGTCGCTGCTGCCGCAGCTTTCATCGGCAGGCAGGAAAAAGATACGCAGATAACTTTTGCTCACCCGACTATTTCGGAAACGCTTAAAGAAGCTGTGGAAAATGCTTTCACTTAGTATACACAGTTGCAAATTATGAGGTGATAACTTAAAAATTGCTTACAGAAAACTTAAAAACTGAAAACTTAAAATCTCACGTCCAAAATTTAATACCGGAAATCAGAAATCCGCTGCGTATTTACGACTGCGGCGTGGCTGACTATCGCCAGATACTCGAACGGCAGCAGCGATTATGCGAAGACAGATACCACGACAAAATACCGGATACCATCTTGATTGCCGAACACCCTCCTGTTATTACTCTCGGAAGCCGCCGAAACGCCAACAAGCTGCTCACCGCCAGCGATGATTTGGCACAAAAACACATCGACGTGGTCGACATTCGTAGAGGCGGCGGCGCAACTGCACACAATCCCGGCCAATTAGTCTTTTACCCGATTTTAAACCTGCAAAAATTCAGCCTTTCTGTCAGCGAATACATAAGAGAACTGGAAACCATCGGTATTGAACTGCTCGAACAATTAGGTGTTCACAGCCAAAGGCGGGACGATTTGCCGGGTCTGTGGGTCAACGGGAAAAAAATCGCTTCTATCGGCGTTCGCATATCCAGATTTGTAACACTGCACGGTATGGCAATAAATATTCAAAACGACCTGAGCATCTTCGACCACATTGTCCCCTGCGGCCTTGAAGGCGTCAAAATGACTTCCGTCCTGAATGAAACAGGCATGCAGAATTCAATCAGCAGGGTAAAAGGATTACTGATTCAGTCGCTCTTCAGACATTTCTCTTCAAAAAACGGCTCAAATCTCACAGATACAACAAACCATGAACCTCGCAAACTCCCTGTCTGGCTGCGCAGACCACTGCCCGCAGGCAGTATTTATAACCACACCGACAAAACATTAAATTCTCTCGGGCTTGAAACAATATGTATGCACGCCAATTGTCCTAACAAAGGCGAATGCTGGGGCAGAGGAACGGCAACGGTTCTAATCCTCGGTAATATCTGCACACGAAACTGCGGTTTTTGCTCGGTGGCAAAAGGCAAGCCTCTTCCCACCGACCCGACGGAACCTCAGCGAATTGCTCAAATGGTAAAACAAATGAACTTAAAATATCTCGTGATAACCAGTGTCAACCGCGATGATTTGCCGGACGGCGGTGCAGTCCATTTCAGCAATTGTGTCAACACCGTAAGGCAATTATGCCCGGACACGAAATTCGAGATACTCACGCCGGATTTCCGTCATTGTCAGACCGAAGCTATTGAAATTTTAAATAGTGCACTGCCTTTCGTATTCGCTCACAATGTTGAAACTGTGTCGTCCCTGTATCCGGTTGCAAGAAGAGGCGGCGATTATCAGTTGTCCCTGAATTTGCTCAAAACAGCCAAACAAAAATATCCCGGCATTCAGACCAAATCTTCCATTATGCTCGGACTCGGAGAAACCGATGACGAAATTGAGCAGGTATTGAAAGATTTGCGCAATACCGGCTGCGACAGAATAACCATCGGCCAGTATCTGAAACCATCGAAAGATTCTCTCGACGTTGTCGAATACGTAAGGCCGGAAAAATTCAGTTACTGGCAGCAAAAAGCAATTCAGCTTGGTTTCTCGTGGGTCATATCCGAACCATTTGCCCGCAGTTCGTATTTTGCAGAAAAAAGCTACATCTAATCACTTATCCTTATAAATTTTTATCATTTGACATCGCGGATTTTATTTAGTCTAATTCCCCGCAATATACTTACATCGTTATTTATCAAAACTCTAATGGAGTAGGAGAACAGTCGCTATGCCGAAACGAAAAGACGTAAAAAAGGTAATGATTATTGGTTCCGGCCCCATTATCATCGGCCAGGCCTGCGAATTTGATTATTCCGGCACTCAGGCCTGCAAAGCACTGCGAAAATTAGGCTACCAGATTGTGCTGGTCAATTCTAACCCCGCTACTATTATGACCGACCCGGGTATGGCAGATGTAACTTATATTGAGCCGCTCAATCTTGCGACTATGACCAAAATCATCGAAAAGGAACGCCCCGACGCTCTTTTGCCAAATCTTGGCGGCCAGACCGGACTAAACCTGTCTTCCGAACTTGCTCGCTCAGGCGTCCTTGAAAAATACAACGTCAAAGTAATAGGCGTTAATGTAGATGCCATTGAGCGAGGTGAAGACCGTGTTATTTTCAAACAAACGATGAATAAACTCGGTATCGATATGCCGAAAAGCGACCCTGCTTATAGCGTAGAAGAAGCGGAGAAAATCGCAGAAGAGATTGGTTACCCGGTTGTTATCCGCCCTGCTTATACAATGGGCGGAACAGGCGGCGGCGCAGTATTCAATGTCGAAGAACTGCGAACAATTGCCAGTCGCGGCCTATCTGTCAGCCTGGTTCATCAAATACTCATTGAAGAGGCTGTTCTCGGATGGGAAGAACTCGAACTTGAGGTCGTTCGCGACGCAAATGGTCAGAAAATTACCGTCTGCTTTATCGAAAATGTCGACCCGATGGGCATTCATACCGGAGATTCTTACTGCACCGCTCCTATGCTTACTATCAGCCCGGAACTGCAGAAAAAACTGCAAAAATACTCTTACGATATTGTCGATGCCATTGAGGTCATAGGCGGAACAAACATCCAGTTCGCTCACAACCCCCAAACAGGCAGAGTGGTCGTCATTGAAATCAATCCAAGGACCTCCCGCTCATCGGCTCTTGCCTCAAAAGCCACGGGCTTTCCCATCGCACTGGTCTCATCAATGCTCGCCGGCGGACTTACTCTCGATGAGATACCATACTGGAGAGACGGAACGCTCGAAAAATACACCCCTTCCGGCGATTATGTCGTCGTCAAATTCTCGCGATGGGCGTTTGAAAAATTCAAAGGCGTAGAAGACAAACTCGGCACACAGATGCGGGCTGTCGGCGAAGTGATGAGCATCGGCAAAAACTATAAAGAGGCCTTCCAGAAATCAATCCGTTCTCTCGAAAACAGCCGATACGGCCTCGGCTTTGCCAAAAATTTCAATAAACTTCCTCTCGATGAACTGATGGGGCTTCTCAACACAGCATCAAGCGAACGGCAGTTTATTATGTACGAAGCGATTCGCAAAGGCGCCTCCACTCAGGCACTCTTTGAAAAAACGCACATTAAGCACTGGTTCATCGAGCAGATGCGCCAGCTTGTCGAACTCGAAGAAAAAATACTGAAATATAAAGGCAAAAAACTTCCCGATAAACTTCTGATACAGGCCAAAAAAGACGGTTTCGCTGACCGTTACCTTGCCGGCCTGCTCAGTATACCCGAAGAGAAAATCCGAAAACAACGCACAAATCTTGGTATCGTCGAAGGCTGGGATGCCGTCCCTGTCAGCGGTGTCGAAAATGCAGCATACTATTATTCCACCTACAATGCGGCAGATAAGGTTGGCTCCAGTAAAAGGCGAAAAATAATGGTATTGGGCGGCGGCCCTAACCGCATCGGACAGGGAATTGAATTTGACTACTGTTGTGTTCACGCCGCTTTCACTCTTAGAGACGAAGGTTTCGAGACGATTATGGTCAACTGCAATCCTGAAACGGTCTCTACTGATTACGACACCTCTGATAAACTTTATTTCGAGCCGCTGACCGTTGAAGACGTTTTGAGCATTTATCAAAAAGAAAAACCCGAAGGCGTCATCGTCCAGTTTGGCGGCCAGACGCCTCTTAACATCGCAAGTGAACTCGCCGCCGCAGGCGTCAAGGTGCTTGGCACAACACCGGAAACAATAGACCTCGCTGAAGACCGCGACCGATTCCGAAAAATGATGGAAAAACTCAGAATACCTATGCCCAAATCCGGTATGGCGAGCAATCTCAACGAGGCGCTGAAAATCGCAAAAAAAATCGGTTATCCTCTGATGGTTCGTCCATCCTATGTTCTCGGTGGACGCGGTATGGAGGTTGTTCACGATGAGGAAATGCTCCGTCACTATGTAGCCGCAGCAGTGGAGATTACACCTGAAAGACCTATTCTTATAGATAAGTTCCTCGAAAATGCCCTCGAAACCGAAGCCGATGCCATCGCTGACGGGACTGACGCATTTGTGCCGGCAGTTATGGAGCATATCGAACTGGCCGGCATTCACTCCGGCGATTCTGCCTGCGTCATTCCGCCTGTAAACATTCCAAAAAAACATCTTGATACCATTTACGAATACACCAGAAAGATTGCAACAAAACTGAATGTCATCGGCCTGATGAATATGCAGTATGCAATCGCCGATGACACTGTCTATGTGCTTGAGGCCAATCCGCGGGCTTCAAGAACTGTGCCTCTGGTTTCTAAAGTCTGCAATATCCCTATGGCCCGGCTCGCTACACAGGTCATGCTGGGCAAAAAATTGTCCGACCTCAACCTCAAACAGAGAAAATTTCCGCACTTTGGGGTGAAAGAATCAGTCTTCCCCTTCAATATGTTTCCGGAAGTCGACCCTATTCTTGGACCGGAAATGCGTTCGACCGGCGAAGTTCTCGGAATGGCTGATTCCTTTGGAATGGCCTACTTCAAGGCACAGGAGGCCACTCAATCACCGCTGCCCGACAAAGGAACGGTATTGATAACCGTTACCGACTATGAAAAACCGGCTGTCCTGAAAACCGCAGAGGAATTTCAGAAGCTCGGTTTCA
>Ga0315273_10014916_pt1 | contig 10031 bp, 10 predicted proteins | sample YL17G02_0_MG_FD_205753 | JGI IMG/M metagenome (GOLD analysis project Ga0315273, IMG submission 205753) | Sediment microbial communities from Yellowstone Lake, YNP, Wyoming, USA - YL17G02_0 | ecosystem: Environmental > Aquatic > Freshwater > Lake > Sediment | place: USA: Wyoming | collected... | reverse complement strand
GAATATATCGGAACAGGCTGCGGCAGAAAAAGAGGCTGGCGGTGGCGCTGGCCGCCGAGACGCCCCCCAGGTGCGTGATGCGGCCGGCGGGCTCGAACCGCACGCGGTACCCCGCCTCCCGGATTCGCCGGCACAGGTCCACTTCCTCGAGGTACACGAAGAACCGCTCGTCAAAGGCGCCCACCTTTTCAAGGACGCGCCGCGGCACGCACATCGCCGCCCCCATCAGGCTGTCGACGTCGGCGGCGCTCGAGAAATCGAACTCGGCCATCTTGTACCGCCGGTACGCGCCGCGGCACAAGCGAAGGAGCCTCAGCGGCGTGTACTGGTGGAGCAGGGCACCGTAATCCGGAAAGCGGCGGGCGGAGGGCTGAATCGAGCCGTCCGCGTTGAGAAGCTGCGGTCCGCACGCGCCGGTCTTCTCGTCGGCATCGAGCGCGGCGACCATCGCCGCCAGCGCGCCGGGGTGAACGAGCGTGTCGGGATTGAGGAAGAGGACGTGCCGCCCGGAAGCGACCGCCAGCCCCTGGTTGTTCGCCGCCGCAAAGCCGCGGTTGGACGCGTTGGCGATCAGGTGCACCGGGGGGAATCGCTCGCGGACCATCTGGGCCGTGCCGTCGCCGCTCGCGTTGTCTACGACGATGATCTCGACGGCGAGGCGGATATTTGAGCGTGCGCGGCGGGTCTCTCGCCACGGCGAGTCTTCGACCTGACCTGCCGCGGTCAGGGCCGATTCTGTCGGCGCGGGCGCCGCTTCGCCGCGCTCGGGCGATGCCCCACCGCGCTCGGGCGATGAGGTGCCGCGCTCGGGTCCGAGCGACTTCAGGCACTCCGCGAGAACGTCGCGGCAGCGATACGCCACGATGATGACCGATAGGTCGGGTGGCATCAGGCCGGATCGTCCTTCGGCCGCGGGCGGATCGTCAGGTCCCACCAGTGCCGAATGGTGCGGAAGTACCGCTTGCCGAACAGGGCGGCGCCGATGCCGGCGCCGATCCGCACGCGGGCCGGCGGCTTCTCCTCCCACCGCGCGAGTGTCTCGCGCCGCCACGCCTCCGCCAATTCGGCCAGGTGCCCGCACGGGCCCTTCAGGCCGAGCACGAAGACGAGGCGCGGCGTCTTATCGTGCCCCTGCCAGCCGTAGAGCACGCTCTCGAACCCGGCAAAGAGCCGGGCGAGGGCCTGCGGCGTGAACCGCCAGTAGTCGTTCGGGAAGCCGTGGATGTCGAAGCCGAAGGCCGTGGTCACCAGCGTCATGCCGCCGGGGGCCGTGACCCGCAGAAGCTCGGCGACGCCCTCTTGGAACTCCCACGCGTGCTCCAGCACGTTGAGGCAGAGGACCGTGCCCGCCCAGCCGTCGGGAAAGGTGAGCGCTTCCAGCCGCTCAATGCGGTCGACGCCCGGCCCCGGCTCCATGTCGCAGCCCACGTACTCGGCGCCGGAAAAGAGGGGCCGCAGGTCGCTCATGGCCAGACCCTGGACCTGGCGCGAGCCGATCTCGATGACCGGCCCTCGCGGCTTGACGACCGCCACCGCCCCTTCCACCAGCGCCCGCGTCAGTCCGTCCAATCCTCAATCCCTTCCGGAACGCCTCGTCTCGGTTGGGTGGCATGGCCACAGCCTGCCCGCCGCGGCGGGCGTCGATGCGTGGCCATGCACGCTTCAGCCCGGCGCCCGCGGCCCGCATGGCCACCCCACTTCGGGTGACCATGCCACCCGATGCTGGGGGAATACTTGCTTGTGGGTTCTTCGCATGACGGCTCTGGCGGCGGGCTATTCTAGGAGGTGGGGGAGTTTTGGCAACGAGATTGTGCCGGCAAGCCAACCATCGCGCGGCGGGTCTCTCGCCACGGCGAGTCTTCAACCCGACCCGCCGCGCAGGACAGAGCAGGGCCCCGCGGCTTGCATGGAGTCCTCCGCGCGGCTATACTCGGTTATCTCCTCCGCCCGGGCGCTTAGCTCAGTTGGCTAGAGCGCGTCCCTTACAAGGACGAGGTCACAGGTTCGAGCCCTGTAGCGCCCACCACGATCTTGGCCGTTTTCTGGCGAATGTCTCGGGGAATTCGCTTCTATGGCAGAATCTTGATTTGTCACCTTGTTGTCAGCAAGTGACCCCGATTTGCACGGAAAGTCAGAAGTTGGTGCAAGCGTTGGTGCAAGCGAAGTGGCAGGCCCATCGGTGCCCGTCGCCCGTGCTTGCCCGGATTCGCCGGTCCCGTCCAGCGGCAGGTCGGGCAGGGTTTCCATCGCCCCGGCCACGTCCAACAATTGCAGGTCGGTGTAGGCTCCCATCGTGAGGTCCATCGAGGCGTGCCGCATGGCGGCCTGGGCGGTCCGCGGGGCCACGCCCGCCTTGTTCAGGTGGGTGCAGAACGTGGTGCGCAGGGCGTGAACGTCAATCGTCCGGCCGCCGTCGTCCGTCTTATCAATCCGCTCCTTTGCCGTTTCGGGGTCTTTCACCTTGCGGGCGATACCGGCGTGTACCAAGTCACGGTCCAGAATCTTCGACAGCGCCGCCGGCACGGTGAACAGCGGCGTATCCGGCGGCAAACGTAGCGGCAGCGACCCGCCAGACGCGCCAGGACGCCCCAGAAGCCGCCTTCGCATATCCGAAACCCATTCCCTTAAGTCCGCCGCCAGGTCGTGCCGCAGCGGGATATCCGAGCCTTTCCGGTTCTTCTCATCGGCAGGCCGGAGCACCACGTAAGGCGTCGGACCGTCCAGGTCCAGTTGCCCGACAGTCAAGGAAGCCAGTTCGCCCTTACGCAGTCCCGTAAGAACTAGCGTCTTGTAGATCAACGCCCGCTCGCGGCCGAGCCGTTCAAGCCGCGCCTTGGTTTCCTCTCGCAAGTCGGCGTATCGCTCGCCCTTGCGCTTGCCCCGGCGCACCGTCATGGCTTCCAGCATCGGGCGCCGCCGCGACACGTCTAGGAGACGCCGGAGTTCATCAGCCGTCAACGCCCGCCGCTGCCGCCGTCGGTCGGCCTTCTCGTTGGCCTTGGGGATACCTGCCAGTGGGTTGGTCACCAGTCGCCGATCCGACACGCACCAGTTGCAGAACGCCACAACGGCTTTGCGGTACTCGTTGCGGACAGCGGCGCTCTTGCCTTCTGCCGTCAGCCGTGCCAGGAGCCTTTCAACGGCCGAGCGGTCCAGATCCGCCAGTCGCTTGAACCCACAGGCACCGGCGAGCCACCGCAGATAACGCAGGCTCTCTTTCTGTCGCCCCGCCGTCACGCCCTTGGCGGCCAGATAGGCGGCGTAGGCCGCCATGTGGTCAGCCAGCGGCACCGCCTGATGGTCAATAACGGCGTCTTGGGCGGGCGTCAGAATCCTGCCCTTGACGAGTTCCCGGCGCTTCACCAGTTCCGCCAGCACGGCGCGGGCGGCGGTCTCGTCGCGGCAGCCGGTAGCGACTTCGCGGACGATGCCGGAGCCGTCGCGGTACTTGGCGGTGTACGTCGCCGCCTCTACGATGATCCGCTCGGCACCGTCCTTGCCCGTTGTCACTTTCTCCGTCCGGGTCCTGCCGCGGGCGTCCTTCCAGCGGGCCAGCCGCTCGCCCTTGCGTATGAATGTTTCCGCGCCCGGCGGCAGCGGCTTCGTGAAGGTCTTCTTGAACACGGCAGCCACAGGTCACCTACCTTTCCGTTTGACTTCGATTCCGAAGTACGCGGCGAGCTTGTCCGCCAGGTCCAGGTGCAGCGATTGCTCGCCCCGCGCAAACTTCATCAGGGATTGCCGAGTCAGCCCCGTCTTGCGTTCAAGCCCCTTGAAACTCTCGCCGCTCTCGGCGATAGCTTGCCGTAAGACTTCGGTCATCGTCGGCTTCTTTCGGGCGGCCATGTAGGAAATACTACACCATGCCGCCGCCCGTGTCAAGCAATTTCCCGTTTTTTTCCCAGGCGGTGTGCCCCCAAGGGCGTGCCGCCTTAGTGGATACCCTTATGGATAGTGCGCAACGGCTATTGCCCCGTAAAGTGCCGTCATTTGCGCATGACAAGGCGCAACGGCTATTGCGCATGTGGGGCGTCCTTTCCAAGCGGCCGAATCCGGTAGATCGAGAGGCCCCGGTTGAGTCCACCACGGTACGCCACGTCCACAAGCCCCCGCGCCTCAAGGCGTTTCAGGGCCATGCCGACGGTCCGCCGACACAGGTTTGCCCGCCGAGAGATGTAGGCTTGGGCAGTCTTGGCTATGTCGCCACGGGTGTCCCGAAAGAGCACCAGCCAAACAAGGGCGTCGGTTCGCGGTATCGTTGCCAGGGTGCAATCCACAAACGCATTGAGCGCAGCAAACCGCTTGCCGGTGTCCCGCGTCCGCTTCGGCTTGCCGGCGGCCTGGGCGTCGCCCCGCTCGACTCGGCGGGCGCGCTCTTCGGCGGTGAGCATCGGCGGGAACACGTCACACCCTTTGAGCGGTTCCAGGCTACTCATTGTCGCCGCCTTCGGCAGTCTCGCCCGCGGCCGGCGTCCGGTTCCACAGCGCCACCAGCGCCGAGCCGAGCTTGCCCGCGTCCGGTGCGTCGGCGCGATCGGCCGGGGTGAAAGCCTGCCGCGCCCCGTCGAAGCATAGGGCTATGTCCCGGCACTCGCCGTGCCGATCCTTCAGGTGCTTGAGGGTCACGCCTTCGGACGCCCCCGGCCCGTCGGGTGCCAAGATAAAGGCCGAGTCCGCCCCAAACTCAAGTTCGCTCGATTCGCGGAAACTCGCCAGGTTCAGGCCGATGCTGTAGGAGTTGCGGCCACTCTTGTCCTTGGAGCGGCCGACGGCCGACACCACGATCACGGCTACCCCCGCGTCGGCGAATTGCCGAAGGTAGTCCATGCAGGCGTCCACGGAGGCGCGCTTGTCGGCGTGCTCGTCGGGCGGTCGGATTCTCTGGATGTAGTCCAGGCAGAGAAGCGTCGCGCCGAAAGCGTCGGCCGACGCGGCGACGTTCGCCAGGTCGAAGGGCGGGCGGACGAAACACAGCCGCTCTGCCGGTTCTTCAAGGGCGGTCATGGCCTGGGCGATCCGCTCGCCGTGCTCGGCCCCAAGACGGCGGTATCGGATGATGGACAGGGCCACGCCCGACAACCGGGCCAGTTGCCGATCCAGGAGCACCGCTGGCGAAGATTCGACATTGCACACCAGCGCCCGAAGTGTCGGCGTCAGGCGCAGGGCGTCCACCACAAACTGCATCGAAATCGCCGTCTTGCCGCTCCCCGGCGCACCGCCCAAGAGGGTCACCAGCCCCGGCCCGACTTCGATCCGCGCCAGTTCCCCAGCGCCTACCGGGTAGAGCGTCGGCGGCGTGCCCTTGAGAACGTCATCGCGCCAGGTGGCGAGCACGTCGGCGGCCGGCGTGAAGTTGGCCTTCGGCGTCGTCATGTTGCATCCCCTCCGTGCGCAAGGCCGCACTCAATCTGTCGCCTCACATCGGACGGCGGCAACCCGCAGTCAAGTGCCGCGTTCGTCAAGAGGGCATGGGCCAGGGCGGGCGGACAGTTGAACTCGGCCAAGTTCGCGGCGGCGCTGAACAAGAGGCGGTGTCTGTAGCCGTCGGCCGCGCCGTCGCGGATGAAGTCCAGCGTTGCCCGGTTGAGCGTCGCCGCGCCGTTACCCGCGGCCCGGCGCTGGGCCTTTGCTTCGGCTTGCTCCCGTGCTTGGGTAGCCGCTCGGTTCCACTCGGCCGGCAGGTTGAAATCGCAGGCGGTTCCTGTCGGCGTCGGAATCTCAAAGGCCGCCGGCTCCTTCGCTAGGGCGAGAATCGCCGCGGCGTCCAGGTGCATCAGGTCCTTGAGCGTCACCCGCCGCTTGTGCAGCCCCGTTGCCGGGTGCCGTGAGTTGGGGGCGCGGAAGGCGCGCACCTTATCATATACGCCCGTGTCAATCTGAACGCCGACGGCCGCCGCGACGGACTCGCAGAACGCCCGCGCTACGCGGTGAAAGTCGGCCGACGGCTCCGGGGTCCACAAGGCGGTAGGCAATCCGACGTGAAAGCCCTTCGCGCCTGAGAAGAAAAGCAGAAGCACGTCATCAGCCACGGCGAATCGCTCGGTGAGCGCCACGGCCAGCCGCGCGGCGTCCTCGCGGGCAGCGTCCAGGTTGTCGGCCCGGTCGATATCCCACCAGAGAAACGGGGCGGCGCAGGTGCCCGCGTAACCCTTGGTGGTGCCCGTCCGCCTCAGGTGTTCCCGAAAGTCTTGCCCGAACGTGAAGGCCGACAGGTAGGCTTCACGGTGACACTCGGCCCGGCCGTCGCAGTTGGCGTAGGCGGCGAAGGCGGCAGCATGGTCGATCAGCCGCCGCTCACCCGTGCACGGCCCGACGATCCGAAACCCATAGGGACAGGGCGCGCTCATGCGTCACCGCCTTCCGTGTCCACGCCGGCCACGGCCGGTGCCCCATCGGCGGAAGGGGCGTCGGTAGGCGCGAAGGCATCCACGTCCGGCGGGTCAATACCGAGCACGTCGAATCGGGTCACCCGGTTGTGCTCGGTGCCGTCATCCTTCTTACGCAGGGCCAGCCGCACCTTGACGCGGATTCCCGGCGGCAAAGGTTGTTCCAGTTGTTCGAGCGTCTTGACCCCGAGCTTGCCCAAGTCGCGCTTCGCCATCGGCAGGGCCGCCGGCGTCAGCCACACATCGTGCCAGAACTGCCGCCCGGCGTGCGGGCCTTCAAGGACGCGGAAGGTGAGCTTGTAGCTGGGCGTGCCGGTCCGGGCGCTGGCGAGTTCGCCGCCGACGATCCGGGCAACGTACTCCCCGCGCGGCAGGAGCGCGAAGTCTTCGGCCGCCTGGGTCTTGTCCCAATCGCGGGCGAGCGCGTCACGGTCTCCTTTGAGAATGTCCGACAGTCGGGTAGGCGCGGTCATCGGACACCCCCTGCCTGTCGGCACGACGGGCAGCCCTGGGCGATCCAACCCTCGATGGCGGCGCGGGACCATCGGCACAGGTGGCCGAGCTTGACTGGCCGCGGCATCTTCCCCGCGTCGCTCAGTCGGTAGATGTGACGGGCGCTGCACCCCAAGAAGCGGGCGACGCCTCTCACATCCAGCATGGCGGGCAACTCGCGGGTGTCCGCTTCCCGTCCGGCGAAGCACTCGCCGGTGCCGATGACTGACTGAGTCATGGGACCTGCTCCCTCTATCCGTGGTTTCTTGGCCGCGCCAGTCGCGGCCTTACACAGGAAGGCGCGTGGGAGCATTCGTGGTCGTGAGGTGGCAGATTGGTGGGGATTCCGGGACGCAAAATGGGCTAGCCCACTTTGCGGTGGGCTAGCCCTGTTCGGAGAACTTGCGAGGGAGGCTATTCGGCATTCGGTTCCATCACCAGACGCACCGTCTCGCGCACCTGCTCGTCGGTCATCTCCCCCCTGTTGTACTTTGCCTTGAGATCGGCAGCATCTCGTCTTCGCTCGTCCTTCTTTGCAGGGGTACGGCCGGACGTGGCCAACCGGCGGATTTCCCGATACGTTTCTCCCTTCTCAGCCTTGAGCATGCCTGCGTCCGGCGGTTCATTCTCCGCGCCGTTGGCGGGATTCCGCGACTTCCCTTCGATGGCGTGCTCGAAACCGACGCGTCCCCGTTTAGCAGTGTGGCGCGTGCCCGTTAGCTGCTTGCGGCGAAGGTTGAAGCCGAGGGCTTCGGCGATCACGAGCCACTCCGGTGACCGGCTCACCATGCCTGGCGTGCGGCAACCGAGTGCCCTGGCGATGGCGTTTCGCCCGAAGAGTTGCCGGGCGGCCTTCTCGGCGGCTCTTCGGGCCTTTGGGGTCATCTGGGGATCACTGAGGATCGTCACAAGTTCGTCGTAACGCGCCCCCCGTTTGGCCTTGTACTCGGCGATTGCCTTGTCGAGGTCGCCTTGCGTCCAGTGCCGGAGTTCACCACTCTCCTTCACGCGTCGCCGCCCGTGGCCCAGATGGCCTTGGCGGCCCCAAGGTGGACGGCGCATTGTCTTGTCCAGCCAGGCCAGGGCCTGGCGGACCGCCTGGGCGAACCTGACGGGATCTCGACCAACCAGCAGGGCTGTCAGGGGGGCCGGGAATGAGATGAGTTCCTCGAACAAGCTGGCCTTCGGCCCCAGTTGGGTGGCTCCCGGGTACGCTGGTGCTGCGAAGGGTGGTTCCCCGCCAGCAATCTCTGCCCAGCGCCGCGCGATAGCCCAAATCAGGACTGCCGGGGTGTTGTAGCGAGAGACGTAGTGGGCGAATCCCGGGGGCTCGTGTCCACCGACAGGAGGCGGAGGTGGTTCTTCAGGCGGCGGTAGCGATGCGGACAGGACGCTGTCCAGGCGTGGCCCCAAGGCGTCAAGGATCGGCCGAATCTCGTGGAGCAGCCAGACCAGGACGGGCGCGGCGCGCCTCTGGTGCCACTCGCCGAGGTGCTTGTACCATTCGGGCATCGCCTCTTCGTCAAGGCCAGCTTCGTCCAGGACCACGCAGGGGGACTTGTTGAACTTCCGGGGGAAGCGGGCGCTGGCGGTCTGGATACTCCGAGTAACCAAGTCCGGCATGGTTCTCCACCCCTTCCGTTGCGCGGCCCCGACGAGGGCGGGAAAGGGCAGAGGAACCGCCAGCGTCGGGGTCGTAACGGCGGTTCGCGAGGCCGCCGCGCTACACCCGCCATCCTACGAACAGGCGCGACCTCACGTCAAGAGTTGACGGAAATGTACGCTCGCATCTATACATGCGTTGTGGTGTGCGACGGTGCAAATCGTGCTGAAGGGGCGTGGCGGTAAGGCCGCGAGGCTCAAGTCTCGACGAACGCTGGCAGAGATTCTGCGCAGCCAACCCTGGTCGCAACATCCGAGTTCATGTCCTTGCGGGCATTCACAACGGCCATTTGCCACAGTTGACGCTGAATCCGGTCCGACTCGATGAGCATCCGATGCGTCTGGTCGAGATCGCGCAACTGAGCCGCACCCAGGCGACGCTCAACGTACTCCCTGAAAAGATCCGCCGCCTCGCCGCGGTCCGACTCCGGCAGGAAATCGGCCCGCAGATAGGCGGTGCCGATCGCGTTGGCTTCATCGCGCACGAGCGCCTTGCGGGCATCATACCGGTCGGTCACAATCCCGAATGTGAACGCCAGCATGAACGCCGTCAGGCCCAGGATGGCGCCTGAGATCGCCGAGACCGGCGACTCCTTCTCATCATCCGAGCGCCGGCGGCTGGCTCGCCCCAGCCTGTATCCCACCTCATTGGCAACCATCACGATGCTGATCGTTGCCGCGAAAACGGCCCACATGGGTATTGCGTCCAATTCCATTCAAGCCTCCTTTGCGCCGGCCGACACGGCAGTCACTAACACCATCACCGTCAGATCCACCGTGTTTTGAATCTGATCATTCCCCTTCGCCTTCCATTTCGTCCTGTGGTCACCCGGAACCGGCAGCCCGTTTCGGGCTGCCGGTCCTGGAATATGTTTACTGCCGCGCCATGGCGATGCGGATGGCGTCCTCCGCTTTGACCAGGTGATCCGCATTCTCCGCCGCATCGGTGATGGCGAGTTGGACTCCCTTGATCTCACCGTTGAAGGCGTTGCCCTGCGAACCGTACTCCGGAGAAACCGGCGCACCGCTGTCTTCGCCCACGTCGCAACCGTCGTCGGCGGAGAAGACGAACGCCAGCGTCGCCCCGATGTCTCCCTCGCCGGCCTTCTTTCCGTCGATGAAGAGCGTCGCCTTGCCGCTCTTGCCCAGGCCGCATCCCGCGTAGGCAAACTCCATGCGCACCTGGTGCTCGCCGGCCGGAATCGCCTTGTCGGAACCGACGATGAAGTGCTTGAGACCGCCCCAGTTGTAGCAGTACTTGAGCTTGCCGTCCTTGGCGTACAGGCTCCAGCCGCCAATGTTGGCGCCCTGGGAGATGATGACACCCTCGGCCCCCTTCTCCGGCACCACGATTTCGGCGGTAACGGAGTGCGACTTGTTCTTGATGTTGAGGACGCAGTTTTCCGACAGCCGTCCCATTTTGCCGGAGAGGAGCTGGGTGTTGCCTTTGATGAGCACCGGCCGGCCGGCCGTGTCCGGGTTCATCTTCTC
>Ga0315273_10014915_pt1 | contig 10031 bp, 5 predicted proteins | sample YL17G02_0_MG_FD_205753 | JGI IMG/M metagenome (GOLD analysis project Ga0315273, IMG submission 205753) | Sediment microbial communities from Yellowstone Lake, YNP, Wyoming, USA - YL17G02_0 | ecosystem: Environmental > Aquatic > Freshwater > Lake > Sediment | place: USA: Wyoming | collected... | reverse complement strand
CACGCGCGGCGCGTGGTGCGCATGCGTGACGGACACATCGAGAGCGACGGCCCGGCGCTGCGCCGCCCGGCCCCCGCGCCGGCCGCCGTCACGTGAACCTCCGCGAGAGCATGGGCATCGCCCTGGGGGCGCTGCGGGCCAACAAGCTCCGGTCGTTCCTGACCCTGCTGGGCACCATCATCGGGGTCGGCTCGGTCATCTTCGTGCTCTCGGTCGTCGAGGGGCTCAACCGCTACGTTTCGGAGAAGATCCTCAATGCCGGGGCAAACGTCTTCTGGATCGACAAGTACGGCATGATCACCAGCGAGGATGAATTCCACGAGGCGCAGAAGCGGCCCGACATCACGCTCGAGGACGCCGATGCGCTCCGCCTCACGCTGCCCCATGCCCGCATGGTCGTGGCCATGGCCGACGCCACGGCCCCGGTGCGCCAGGGCAGCAAGGTGGTCCGGGGTGTGGGGATCCGGGGCCGCGGGGCGGGTTACGACGTGATGGATGACCTCGCCATCGACCAGGGGCGCCACCTGACCGAGTTCGACGACCGCCGCCGCCAGATGGTGTGCGTCATCGGTCCGGAGGTCGCCGAGGAACTCTTCCCTGGACTGGAGGCGACCGGGCGCCTGGTCCGCATCCGCGACTGGACCTTCGAGGTCGTGGGCGTGACGAAGGCGAAGGGCAAGATGCTGGGCCAGTCGCAGGACCGCTTCGTGGCCATCCCGATCCACACGTTCCAGAAGTACTGGCAGGCCCGCGGCAGCTTCTATATCTCGATCAAGAGCGTGGACCAGCCCTCGCTGCCGGTGGCCGAGCAGGAGGCGCGCAACCTCATGCGCGCGCGCCACCACCTGCCGCCGGGCCGTCCCGACGATTTCGGCGTCAGCACCGCCGACACCTATCTGGAGCTCTACCGGAACATCACGGGCGGCGTCTTTGCCCTCACGATCGGGGTGGCGGTCATCTCGCTGCTGGTGGGCGGCATCGTGATCATGAACATCATGCTGGTCTCCGTGACGGAGCGGACCCGGGAGATCGGCGTGCGCAAGGCGCTGGGCGCGCGCCGCCGCGACATCCTCACGCAATTCCTGGCCGAGGCCTCGACGCTCTCCGTGATCGGCGGACTGTTCGGGATCGGGTCGGGCGTGGCGTTCGCCCTGCTGGTCGGGATGGTGAGCCCGCTGCCCTCGGCCGTGAGCGTGCCGTCCCTGTTCCTGGGCCTCGCGATGTCGTGCCTGGTGGGCGTCTTCTTCGGCTCGTACCCGGCCTGGAGAGCCTCCCGCCTCGACCCCATCGAAGCGCTGCGCTACGAGTGACCATGGACCTCCCGCTGCTGCTCGAGACCTTCGCGCTCGCCGGAAAGGCCCTGGCGGCCAACCGCATGCGCTCGCTGCTCGCCCTGCTGGGCATCGTCATCGGCGTGGCCACGGTGATCGGGATGGTCTCGCTGGTGAATGGTTTCCAGCGCTCCTTCGAGCAGAGCATCCGTTCGATGGGCTCCAACACCATCTACATCCGGCGCATCCGCCCCGGGGTGAACTTCGGTGGCGACATCCCCGACAGCCTCCGCCTGCGCAAGGCGTTCACGATGGAGGACGGGCGCGCCATCCTCGAGCAGGCTCCGGCCGTCCGCGCCATCGCGCCGCTGAAGTACCCGTTCAACAGCGTGCGCATCGGCTTCCGCGACAAGCTGACTAAGCCCACGTTCGTCTTCGGCACGAACGAGGACTACACGCTGGTCCACGGCTATGAACTCGGGCGCGGCCGCTACTTCACCGCGCAGGAGATCGAGCGCCGCGCCAATGTCGCGGTCCTGGGCGCGGACACGCGGGAGGCGCTGTTCGGCAGCCGGGACCCGCTGGGCCGCACCATCCACCTGGCCGGCATCCCGTTCACCGTGATCGGCGAGTACACGCCCAAGGGGAAGCTGCTCGGAAACAACTTCGACGAGGTGGCGACGGTCCCCTACACGGTGGTGGACAAGTACTTCCCCGCGCCCTCCGACGCGCCCCCCTGGTTCCCGCGTCGCGGTGAACTGTTCCTGGACGCCATCGCCGTCTCGCCCGAGCTGAACGCCGAGGCCCAGCGCCAGATCATGGAGGTGCTGCGCATCCGGCGGAACCTGCCCAGCAACAAGCCCAACGACTTCGTGGTGATCACCGACGATGCCTTCATGACGCTCTACAACACGGTCACGGGCGGGATCGTGGCGGTGATGCTGCTCATCTCGGGCGTGTCGTTGCTGGTGGGGGGCATCGGCGTGATGAACATCATGCTGGTGGCGGTGACCGAGCGTACCCGCGAGATCGGCCTGCGCAAGGCGGTGGGGGCCCCGCGCCGCGCGATCCTCACGCAGTTCCTGGCCGAGGCGGTCGCGCTCACGGCGCTGGGAGGTGTGATCGGCGTCCTGCTGGGCGCGGCGATCGCGGTGCTGGTGAAGGCGTTCTCGCCACTGCCGACCTTCGTGTCGCCGTGGTCGGTGGTGGTCGGGCTGCTGTTCTCGGCCTCGGTGGGTGTGTTCTTCGGGCTGTATCCCGCGGTGCGCGCCTCACGGCTGGACCCGGTGGACGCCCTGCGTTACGAGTAGTCCTGCCTCACCGAAACGCTGCGACCGCGCCCCGGCGTCCGCACGCGACTCCTGCTATATTCCGCGCATGTCCCCGCGCGCCCGCACTCCGCGTCCGTCCCGGGCGCTGCCCGAGCCGCCGGCCCGTGCCGCGGGTCCGCAGGGCGCCGGGTGTTCCGGTCGCGGACTCTCCGACATCGTCATCCACGGGGCGCGCGAGCACAACCTCCAGAACCTGACGCTGCGGCTGCCCCGCCAGAGCCTCATCGTGGTCACCGGCGTCTCGGGCTCGGGCAAGTCGTCGCTCGCCTTCGACACGCTCTACGCCGAGGGGCAGCGCCGCTACGTCGAGTCGCTCTCGGCCTACGCCCGCCAGTTCCTCGGACAGATGGAGAAGCCCGAGGTGGACGCCATCGAGGGCCTTTCCCCGGCGATCGCGATCGAGCAGCGCAGCGCTGGCTCGAACCCGCGCTCGACCGTCGCCACCATCACCGAGATCTACGACTACCTGCGGTTGTTGTTCGCACGGCTCGGGGTGCAGCACTGCCCCGGTTGCGACACGCCGATGCGCCGCCAGAGCGTGCAGGAGATCGTGGATGCGGTCGCGGCGCGCTTCGGCGGCGGGCGCATCGCCCTGCTCGCGCCGCTGGTGCGCGGCAAGAAGGGCGAGTACCGCAAGGAGCTCGAAGCGGTGCACCGCCAGGGCTACCTGCGAGCGCGCATCGACGGCGAGTGGGTGGAGCTGGACGAGCCGCCGAAACTGGCGCGCTACAAGCGGCACGACATCGACATCGTGGTGGACCGGCTGACCGTGGACGAGGGCGCGCGGTCGCGCCTGGCCGACTCGCTCGAGACCGCGCTCAAGCTGGGCGGGGGACTGGTCGCGGTGGCGCGGGCCGAGGGCACGCGCGGCGCGGGCGGGGAGGACCTGCTCTTCAGCCAGGGCGCGGCCTGCCCGAAGTGCGGCACCAGCGTCGCGGAATTGCAGCCGCGCAGCTTCTCCTTCAACTCGCCGTTCGGAGCCTGCCCCACCTGCGAGGGGCTCGGGAGCCTGCTCAAGGTGGACCCGGAGCGTGTGGTCCCGGATCGATCGCTCTCGATCGCGGACGGCGCCATCGCCGCCTGGGGCGACGCCGGTGGCACGTGGGTGGGAGGGACGCTCAAGTCCCTGGCGAAGAAGTTCGACTTCTCCCTCCAGCAACCGTGGAAGAAGCTCCCGCAACGCGTTCAGACGCTGCTGCTTCACGGCACCGGCGGGGAGGAGCTGCGTTTCGAGTACAAGATGCGGAAGGGCTCCTCGTGGGTCCACACCGGCGCGTTCGAGGGGGTGATCCGGAACCTGGAGCGGCGTCACCGGGAGACGACCAGCGAGCACATCCGCCGCTGGATCCACAGCCTGATGAACCCCCTGCCCTGCCCGGCGTGCGGCGGCCGCCGCTTGAAACCCGAGAGCCTGGCCGTGCGCCTCGAGGGTCGAGACATCTCCGCCTGGGCTGCGTCGTCGGTGGAGGAGGCGCGGGCCGCGCTGGCGGCGCTGAACTTCGAGGGGGCCCGCCGCGCGATCGCCGAGCCGATCCTCAAGGAGATCGCGAACCGGCTGGGGTTCCTCGAGGATGTCGGGCTCGGCTACCTGACGCTCGACCGCGCGGCGGCGAGCCTGGCAGGCGGCGAGGCGCAGCGCATCCGGCTCGCCACGCAGATCGGCTCCCAGCTCACCGGCGTGCTCTACATCCTGGACGAGCCCTCGATCGGGCTGCACCACCGCGACAACCAGAAACTCCTCGCTACGCTGCTGCACCTGCGCGATCTGGGGAACACGGTGATCGTGGTGGAGCACGACCGCGATACCATGCTGGCGGCCGACTGGCTGGTGGACCTCGGTCCCGGCGCGGGGCGTCACGGCGGCCGCCTGGTCGCGGCGGGCACGCCGGCCGAGGTCCTGCAGGTCGCCGGTTCGCTCACCGCTCAGTATCTCTCCGGCGCGCGCTCCATCCCCGTGCCGGCGGCGCGCCGTCCGGGCGACGGCCGCCACCTCGAGGTCCTGGGGGCGCGCGAGCACAACCTGAAGGACGTGGACGTGCGTTTCCCGCTGGGCACCTTCACCTGCGTCACCGGCGTGTCGGGCTCGGGCAAGAGCACGCTCGTGAACGACATCCTGCTGGCCGCCCTGCAGCGCAGGCTGCTGGAGAGCGGCCCGGTGCCGGGGGCGCACCGTGCCCTCAAGGGCGTCGAGCACGTGGACAAGGTGGTGGCCATCGACCAGAGCCCGATCGGGCGCACCCCGCGCTCGAACCCTGCCACCTACACCGGCACGTTCGGTTTCATCCGCGATTTGTTCGCGCGCCTGCCGGAGGCGAAGGTCCGCGGCTACGGGCCCGGGCGCTTCTCCTTCAACGTCAAGGGCGGCCGCTGCGAGACCTGTGCGGGCGATGGGCTGCGCAAGATCGAGATGCACTTCCTGCCCGACGTCTTCGTGCGCTGCGACCTCTGCCACGGCCGGCGCTACAACCGTGAGACCCTCGAGGTGCACTACCGGGGCCGCTCCATCGCCGACGTGCTGGAGTTGACGGTGGAGGAGGCCCTGGAGTTCCTCGGGGCCGTGCCGCCGCTGCGGCGCAAGCTCGAGACGCTCAAGTCGGTCGGGCTCGGCTACCTGCACCTGGGCCAGTCGGCCACCACGCTCTCGGGTGGCGAGGCGCAGCGCGTCAAGCTCGCGACCGAGTTGTCGCGGGTGGCGACGGGCAGGACGTTGTACATTCTGGACGAGCCCACCACCGGGCTGCACTTCGAGGACGTCCGCATGCTGCTCGAGGTGCTGCACTCCCTGGTCGAGCGCGGGAACACGGTGGTGGTGATCGAGCACAATCTGGATGTCGTCAAGAGCGCCGACTGGTTGATCGACCTGGGTCCCGAGGGTGGAGAGCGCGGCGGTGCCGTGATCGCCACCGGGACCCCCGAGGTGGTGAGCCGCGCACGGGGGTCCTGCACCGGAGAGGCTCTACGAGAGGTGCTTTCACGATGAATCCGACTGCCAGCACTCCCCGCGAAGCACCCCGAACGTCCGGCGCCGTTCCCACCGGCACGATGAAGGCCGTCCTCAAGACGAAGGCCGGCCCCGGTGTCGAGATCCGCGAAGTGCCCATCCCGGCCGTGAGGCCGGGGCAGTTGCTCCTCAAGGTGCTGCGCGCCGGCATCTGCGGCACCGACCTGCACATCTACGAGTGGGACACCTGGAGTCAGAACCGCATCCAGCCGCCGGTAACGATCGGGCACGAGTTCGTCGGCGAGATCATCGCCGTGGGGGCGGGGGTCACGGAGTTCCAGTTCGGTGAGCGGGTCTCCTTCGAGAGCCACATCGTCTGCGGGCACTGCACCGCGTGCCGCACCGGCAACGGCCACGTCTGCCAGAACACCAGGATCATCGGCGTGGATGTCGATGGCGGCTTCGCCGAGTACGCGGTCGCGCCGGCGGAGAACGCCTGGCGCGCGCCGGCGAACGTGCCGCTCGAGGTGCAGAGCATCATGGAGCCGCTCGGCAACGCGGTGCACACGGCCTTCTCCGGCGACCTCTCCGCCTGCCGCATCGCCGTGACCGGGTGCGGCCCGATCGGGCTGTTCGCGCTCGGCGTGGCCCGTGCGGCGGGCGCCTGCCAGGTCATCGCCAGCGACGTCTCGCCCTACCGGCTCGAGCTCGCGCGCAAGATGAAAGCCGACGCCGTCATCGACGTCTCGAAGGAGGACTTCGTCCAGCGCGTCTCGGAGCTCACCGACGGCCGCGGGCTGGACGGCGTGCTGGAGATGTCGGGCAATGCGAAGGCCATCCGCGACGGTCTCGCGGCGCTGCGCAACGGCGGCCGGCTCTCGCTGCTGGGGCTGCCGCGCGAGGAGTTCGGCCTGGACTGGAACAAGCTGCTGGTCTTCAAGGGCGTGACGATCCATGGCATCGCCGGGCGCCGCATGTACGAGACCTGGTACCAGATGGACAACCTGTTGCGCTCCGGCAGCCTGGACGTGAGGCCGGCCATCTCGCACGTGATGCCGATGGAGAAGGTGGTCGAGGGCATCGAGCTGCTGCGCTCCGGCAACGCGGGCAAGATCGTGCTCGTCCCCTGGGGCCAGGAGGGGTAGGGCCACGGCAGGCGAATCTGCGTGCGGGTTTCGGCCGCGCAAGAGACGGAGCACCTGGAATGCCCCCTGGGGGTCTTCACCCGGGCGGGCTTGGAGCCAGGCGCCCTGCGGCCCCCTGGACGGGGCACGAATGTCCGGGCAGAAATGCCTTGTCCCCGCTAGCAGGATTGTATAGAATTCGTAAAGTCTCGGATGATGTGTAAAGCCTCGTGATGCTCCTCCTGGAGCTTTGTGTCCCCTCACCCCGCAGCTGGAGGAACGCCCCATGCCAAGGCTACTTCCCCTTTCCCGATTGTCCCTGCTCGTCGCGCTGACCGCCCTTCTCGTCGTCCCGGGTCTCGCCTCGCGGCCGGCTCGTGCCCAGGACGAGCCGCCGGTCTACCTGCGCAATAATCAGATGGTGCTCGATACCAAGATGGAGCTCCTGCGCAGCGAATACCGGGAGCGCCAGATCGAGATCAAGGAGGCCCGCGAACGTGCCAAGGAGCTGCGCGAGCAGGCCCGGCACCCGAAGCGCGCCCGCGGGCGGAAGATCGAGCTCAGGCTCGGCGACGAGGACCGGGTTCCCACGGCGGCGCTGACCGGCCGGGGCGCCGAGTTCGCCGGCGCCCAGGGCACGCTCGTCGCTCCCCTCAACACCAAGGCGAACGACAAGACCGCTGACGCCGCGAACGCCGGGCAGGCCGAGCAGAGCATCGTCTTCCTCGGGCAGAACGGGCTGTGCGCCTGGAACGACGGCCAGGGCTTCAACATGTCGCCGATGGACGTGCAGGGCTACGGCTACAGCACCAACGGCGGCGCGACCTGGACGGACGGCGGCATCCCGCTCAAGTCCGGCACGATCGCGACCTGGACGAGCGATCCCGTCGTCACCTTGAACGAGAAGACCAGCGCGTTCTACTACTGCGGCCTGACCACCAACACCGGCACCAGCAACAACGGCGTCGGCGTGGCCCGCGGCCACTTCAGCGGCGGCGCCTTCGTCTGGGACGCGGCCACCGTGGTGGCGAGCGGCCCCAGCACCAGCGAGGGGTTCGACAAGCAGTGGATGTGCGCCGACTCCCTGAACGGCAACCTCTACGTGACCTGGACCAAGTTTGTCGTCGGCGGCGACCACATCTGGTTCGCGCGCTCGACGAACAACGGCGCGACCTGGAGCGCGGCGGTCCAGATCAGCAAGACCTGGGAGAACGGTCTCGTCTCCGGCTCGCGGCCGGTCGTCGGCCCGAACGGTGAGCTCTACATCGTCTACAGCGCCTTTGGCGCGGTCGACGCGGATTCCATGAAGATCGTGAAATCCACGGACGGCGGCCTGACCTTCTCGCCGTCGTACGTCGCCGCGACCGTGATGGACAACTACTTCACCGGCGCCCCCGGCTTCAACCGCGGCCGCGCCGTCACCTTCCCCGCCGTCGCCGTGGATCGCAGCCTCGGCACGAACCGCGGGCGCCTCTACATGACCTACCAGAATGCAGTGAACTTCTACGGCGACGGCCTCGGCGGCGGCACGTCGAAGAGCGAGGTCGAGAACAACGGCAACTTCAAGAATGCCACGCCGTTCACCATCAACCAGACGCTGCGCGGCGCGATCAGCAACGCCACGACCGACCAGATCGACAACTGGAAGTTCCCCGCCACCCTCGGCACGACCTACGTGTTCTTCGCGGACTCGGTGAAGACCTCGACGTTCAAGTACACGATGCGCCTCTACTGCCCGAAGGACACGGTCGCGGTGTCGCGCCTGGCGTTGAGCAGCGACGGTACCAACAGCAGCACCAACACCCACGCGCTGATCGTCTGGACCTGCCCGGAGACCAACACCTACTACCTGCGCATGCAGTTTGCGGTCAGCACGGGCGGTTACCGGATCCGCACGGGCTTGCACACCCCGGTCGGGTCCGACGGCGGGCGCGACGCGCGTGACGTGGTGGTGGCATCGTCGGCCAACGGCATCGCCTGGGGCGCGCCGGTCCGTATCAACGACGACCTGCCGTACTACGACAACTGGCTGCCCGAGGTCGCGGTACCGTCCGACGGCAACGTCTACGCCATTTGGTACGACTGGCGGGACACGCCGGCGTCCTGCTTCGGCGGCTCGAACATCTACATGACCCGCTCGCTGGACGGCGGCGCGACCTGGGCGGCGAACCAGGCGGCGACCGACGCGACCACGGCGAACTGGACGCAGGTGGGGACCAACATCGCCCCCAACCAGGGCGACTACAACGGCATGTACGGCGGGGACTGCATCGCGCTCGCGATGGCCGACGGCCGGCTGGGCGACGCGGACATCTACACCGCGCGGCTGCTGCACACCTTCACGGCCGGATGCGGGGCCGACGGCCAGGTCATTGGCGGCGGCACCTTCGGCTTCACCGACCAGGTGACGAACGCGAGTGTGATGTTCCCCTGCACTGTCAACTACACGCTGACCGGGGACCGGGTCTGGCCCGGGTTGCCCATCTCGGGGTCGGCTACGGTCCCGGCGGGCAGCGTCGGCAACCTGCCGTTCTCGGTGCCGGTGCCGGACTCCGCGGCCAGCGGGATCGTCAAGCTCTGCCTGACGGCGACGCTGCCGAACGGCGCGCTCTCGTCGAGTTGCTGTCTGAACCTGACCGTGGACCGGCTGGTGGGGACGCTGGTCTCGCTGGTGAAAGCCTCGGCCGCCGCCGGTCAGGTACAGTTGCAGTGGGAACTGGGCGTGTCTGCGCCGGCCACGCTCTATCGCAGCATCGAGGGGCAGACCTGGGCGCCCATTGCCTCGCTGACCCCGGATGGCTCGAATCGCATCTCGTACCAGGACGAGAACGTGACGCCGGGACAGCGCTACGGGTACCGGCTGGGCCTGGTGATCGACGGTCGCGAGGTGATGGCGGGCGAGACCTCGGTGGACGTGCCGTTGGAGGCGGTATTCGCGCTCAAGGGCGTGCGACCCAACCCGGCGAATGGTCCGCTCATGCTGTCCTTCTCGCTGGCGAACTCCTCGCCGGCCAGGCTCGAACTCGTGGACCTGAGTGGTCGGCGAGTGTTCGAGCGGAACATCGGTGACCTGGGTCCGGGCTACCACGTGGTGCGGCTGGACGCGAATCTGCCGGCCGGCATCTACGTGGTGCGTCTGACGCAGGGTGCCCGCACGCTCACGACCAAGGCCACGATCGTCCGCTAGTCGCGGGCTCCGCGGTTGGGACGGCCGGCGCTCAACGCGCCGGCCGTCTGCTTCAAGGGCGTGACGATCCATGGCATCGCCGGGCGCCGCATGTACGAGACCTGGTACCAGATGGACAACCTGTTGCGCTCCGGCAGCCTGGACGTGAGGCCGGCCATCTCGCACGTGATGCCGATG
>Ga0315273_10014914_pt1 | contig 10032 bp, 7 predicted proteins | sample YL17G02_0_MG_FD_205753 | JGI IMG/M metagenome (GOLD analysis project Ga0315273, IMG submission 205753) | Sediment microbial communities from Yellowstone Lake, YNP, Wyoming, USA - YL17G02_0 | ecosystem: Environmental > Aquatic > Freshwater > Lake > Sediment | place: USA: Wyoming | collected... | reverse complement strand
TGCGGGCGGCCCGACTTCACGGCGCAGAAGGCGCACGCGCGGGTGCAGACGTCCCCCCGGATCATGAAGGTGGCGGTCTTCCGCGCCCAACACTCGGCGATGTTGGGACACAACGAGTCCTGGCAGACCGTGTGGAGCCTCCCTTCCCGGGCGACCCGCAGCGTCTCCCGGTACCCCTCCCCGGCGGGCAGGCGGACCTTGAGCCAGGGAGGTTTCCGGGGCTCTACCGGATCGGGATGGTCCACTCCTGGAGGATCTCCTTGAGGCGCGCCATGAACGGATCGGCCACGGCGCCGTCGATCACGCGGTGGTCGAACGAGAGGCACAGGTAGCACATGCTCCGGATGGCGATCGCGTCGTTCACCACGACGGGCCGCTTCTCGATCGCGCCGATCCCCAGGATCGCCACCTGCGGCTGGTTGATGATGGGCGTCCCGAAGAGGCTGCCGTAGAGGCCGTGGTTGGTGATCGTGAAGGTCCCCCCCTGGACTTCCTCCACAGAGAGCTTCTTGGAGCGCGCCCGCTCGGCCATGTCGTTGACGGCGCGGCAGAGGCCCAGGAAGCTCTTCTCCTCGGCGTTCCGGATGACCGGGACGATGAGCCCCCAGTCCAGGGCCACCGCCACCCCCAGGTTGATGTCCTTCTTGTAAACTAGGTTCTCTCCGTCCACCGAGGCGTTCAGGATCGGCCAGGCCTTGAGGGCCTCCACCGTCGCCTGGAGGATGAAGGGGAGATAGGTGAGCTTCACGCCGTACCGCTCCAGGAACTCGTCCTTTTTCTCCCGGCGGATCCGATCCACGACGGTGTAGTCCACCTCGAAGAAGGAGTGGACGTGGGCGGAGGTCCGTTTGCTTGCGACCATGTGCTCGGAGATCTTCCGGCGCATGACGGAGAGGGGTTCCACCCGAACTCGCTCGCCCGGCGCGAAGATCGCAGGGGGAGGCGCGGCGGCGGAGCCCGGGCGGGCACCGCCCGACTCCAGGTAGTCCAGAATGTTCTTCTTGGTCACGCGTCCCGCGATCCCGGTGCCGGAGAGGACGGCCAGGTCGACGTCATGCTCCCGGGCGATCCGGCGCACCAGGGGAGAGGATCGCGTCCGGAGCCGCTCCTCGGGGCTGCCGATTGCGGCGCGCGGAGGCGCTACGGGGGAGGGCGCGGGCCGGGCCGCCCCGCCCGGGGAAGGGATGGTCGTCCGGCCGGTTTCCGTCCCGGCCGGCCGTGGGGCGGCGGGTTCCGGGGCGGGGGCCGTGGCGACCGCCTCGGTCTCGATGCTCCCCAGGACGCTCTTGATCTCCACCGTCGTGCCTTCCCCCACGGTGATCTCGGCCAGGACCCCGGCGGCGGGCGATGGGATCTCGGCGTCCACCTTGTCGGTGGAGATCTCCAGGATCGGCTCGTCCCGCTTCACCCGGTCGCCCACCTTCTTGAGCCACCGGACGACGGTCCCCTCCTGGATGCTCTCCCCCATCTGGGGCATGATGACGTCCACTCGCATGTCACGCTCCGCTGTCCCGCTTCGATCCGGGCGGTTTGGCCCGGGCCCGGCGGGTCCGCTTCTGTCCGGCCCGGGTCCTTGTTCGAAAGAAACCCGGAAAGGAACGGTCAGTAGGCCGCAAGCCGCCGAGCGGCGGCTACGATTTTCTCCTCGTCGGGCAGGAAATGGCGTTCGAGCGCCGGCCCATACGGGACCGGCGTATCGAATGCCGTCACGCGCGCGACGGGCGCGTCGAGCCACTCGAAGGCCTCCTCGTTGAGGATCGCGGTGATCTCCCCCGCGATTCCTCCCGTCCGGGTGTCCTCGTGAACGATCAGCACTCGTCCCGTCTTCCGCGCCGAGGCGACGATCGCCTCGCGGTCGAGCGGCAGGAGCGTTCTCAGGTCCACCACGTCCGCGGAAACCCCTTCCGCCTGCAGGTCCTCGGCCGCGTCGAGGCAACGCAACAGCATTGCCCCGTAGGTCAGGATCGACAGGTCCTTCCCTTCCCGGCGCACCGCGGCCTTGCCGATCGGAACGAGGTGGTCCTCCCCCGGCAGCTCCTCCCTCAGGCGCGGATTGCGGTAGAGGAATTTGTGCTCGAGGTAGATCACCGGGTCGGGGTCGCGGATCGCGGCCTTGATGAGGCCCAGGGCGTCCGCGGCGGTTGCCGGCTGGACGACCTTTAGACCTGGCGTGTGGACGAAATACATCTCCGGGTTTTGCGAGTGAAAGGGACCGCCGTGGACCCCTCCCCCCGACGGCCCCCGGATCACGATCGGCACGCCGAGGCCGGTACGGTAACGCATCTTCGCCGCGAAGTTCGTGATCTGGTCGAAGGCGCAGGCGATGAAGTCGATAAACTGCATTTCCGCCACCGGGCGCATTCCCAGAAGCGAAGCGCCGATGGCCGCCCCGACGATCGCGGATTCCGCGATCGGCGTGTCCACGACACGATCGGGACCGAACTCCTTCAGGAAACCCTCGGTCAGCTTGAACGCTCCGCCGTAGGCACCGATGTCTTGTCCGAGGAGGAAGACGGCGGGATCCCGCCGCATCTCCTCCGCCAGCCCCTGCCGGATCGCCTCGAGATAGGTCGCCCCCGCCATCGTCAGGATCCTTCTGGACAGGCCGCCTGGGACGAGGAAGGCGCCGTGACGCCGGAGAGCACCGGATGCGGAATGGCCTCGGGCGAGCCGCCGGCCGCATGCATCGCCTCGTCGAGTGTGGATTCGATCGTCCGCTCGATGTCGGCCAGATGCGTTTCCGTCGCGTGGCTCTCTCCGACGAGCCGCGAGCGGCAGCGAGCGAGCGCATCGTCGCAGCCGTAGCCCGCCTCGTCTGTCAGGACGACCTCCAGGATCGCGGGGCCGGCGCCGGCCCGAGCCCTCCACAACGCCTGCGCGACCGCATCGCGAACGGCGAAGAGATCCCCGCCACTCACCGTGTCGCCCGGAATACCGTAGGCCTCGGCGCGGTCCGACAACCGATCGAGCGCCGCTTCCCGGTAAAAGGGAGAAACGGGATCAGGGGTAGTTTCCTGGCCCAGGACGATCGCGAGGAGCGGAACGCCGCGAACGGCGGCGAAGTTCATCCCCTCGTGGAAATCGCCGCTCGCGGTCCCGCCGGGGCCGACGAGCACGATGGCCGCTACGGGCGGTGTCCGCTTCCGGGTGGCAAGAAGCGCCCCGACGGCCACGGGCAGCGCCGCGGCCGGAAGCGATCCCGGCGCGAACACGCCGCGGGCGGGATCGCAGGCGCCCGCCATGGCCCCACCTGCCGGGAACGGCTCGCCGGGCCTTGCCGATTCCCCCCGCCCGAGGGCCAGTTCAAAGATCTCCCGGGCGCTCCAGCCCCGGGCGAGAAGAACCACCGGGTCGGGCTCCCCCGGGAAGAGCAGGTCGGTTTCCATGGCCCCGGTCGCCGCGGCCGCACTGACGGGTAGCCGGCGCAGGCGGGCCGCATCGCTTCCGAGCCGGCGCAGGATGCCGCGGCCCTCGAACGCCAGGCGCCAGAGACGAATAGCCTCGTCGGGCGGGGGCGCCACGGACCGTTCCTTTCCGGCCGCGGAGGGCACCGTCATGCACGCCCTCCTGCCCCGGGCTGCGCCGCTCCCCTCGCCTTCGCCGCCTCGAGGAAGATGTGGATCGGACGGGCGTGGTTTGTCAGAGCGGCTTCCATGATGACTTCCGACAGGCTCGGGTGCGGATGGATCGTGTGGAACAGCTCCTCGACCGTGGATTCGAGCCGCAACGCCACGGCCGCCTCGGCAATCAGATCCGTGACGTGTGGGCCGATCATATGCACACCCAGAAGCTGGTCGTAGCGCGCCTCGCTGACGATCTTGGCGAACCCCTCGGTGGCGCCGAGGATCGCCGCCTTGCCGAGGGCGGCGAACGGGAACTTCCCCACCCGGACGTCGAATCCACGCCGGCGCGCTTCGGCCTCCGTCAGACCGATGGAGGCGACCTCGGGATCGCAGTAGGTGCATCCGGGGGTCTGGTCGTAGTCAATGGGTTGAACAGCGCGGCCGGCGATGTGCTCGGCGGCGAGGATCCCCTCGTGGCTGGCGACATGGGCGAGCAGCGGGGTCGGTACGATATCGCCGATCGCGTAGACGCCCGGCTCGCCCGTCCGCATGAACCCGTCCACCTTCACCATCCCCTTCTCGAGAATGACGCCGGTCCCTTCCAAGCCGATCCCCTCGGTGCGCGGCTTGCGCCCCGCCGCCACCAGCAGCAGATCCCCCGCCAGTGTCAGTGTCTTTTCCCCCTGGCGGGCGGTGATCTCCAGACCGGAGTCCGTCTTCCTCAGCCCTTCGACCCGCGCGTTCGTGTGGACGGCGATCTTCCTCTTCCGGAACGCCCGCTCCAGCTCCGAGGAGATCTCCTCGTCCTCGATCGGCAGCATCCGCCCCAGCAGCTCGACGAGCGTGACCTCCGAGCCGAACCGCGACCACACCGACGCGAACTCCACGCCAACTGCGCCCGCCCCGAGGATGATCAGCGATTTCGGGACCGTCTTGAGGTGCAGCGCCTCGTCGGAGGTGATGATCGTCTTGCCGTCCGGATCGATTCCGGGAAGCCCCTTGACCGTCGAGCCCGTCGCGAGGATGACGTGGCGGGTCGAGAGGCGCCGGACGGGAGCGCCGTTTCCGGGGGTCACCTCGACCGTTCCGCGGCCGGCCAGCCTGCCAAAACCGCGAACCGTCTCGACCCCGTTTTTCTTGAGCAGGAACTCGACCCCCTTTGCATTCTTCTGGACGACCGATTCCTTCCAGGCATGCAGGGCCGTGAGGTCCAGCCGCACGTCGGAGACGGCGACGCCGTATTTCGCTCCCCCTCGGGCCTCCTCGAGCAGCCCCGCCGTGTGGAGCATGGCCTTCGTCGGGATGCAACCCCAGTGCAGGCAGGTCCCGCCCGGCTGGGGGTCCTTCTCGACGAGGACCGTCTTCAACCCCAGCTGCGCGGCGCGGATGGCGGCGACATAGCCGCCGGGCCCGCTGCCGATCACAACGACCTCGTAGGGCGTTCGGTTGTCTTCCGCCACGGACGGGATGTCCTTTCCGGTTCTATTCCGCTACGCGGTTTTTGCGGGCTCGGGCGGCGACGCGTTCGCGGCCATCCCCGAGCCGGTGGTCGAGGGAGCTGCGGTCAGGCCACCGACGAACTGGGCGACCTCGCGGTTGACATGCATGGAGCAGAACTTCGGCCCGCACATCGAGCAGAATTCGGCGCTTTTGAAGTAGTCCTCGGGCAGCGTCTCGTCGTGCATCGAGCGGGCGGTTTCGGGATCGAGCGCAAGGGCGAACTGGCGGTTCCAGTCGAAGGCGTAGCGGGCGCGCGACAGCTCATCGTCGCGGTCGCGGGCGCCCGGCCGCCGGCGCGCGATGTCGGCCGCGTGGGCCGCGATCCTGTAGGCGATGAGGCCCGCCTTCACGTCCTGGGCGTTGGGCAGGCCGAGATGCTCCTTCGGCGTGACGTAGCAGAGCATCGACGCCCCGGCCCAGCCGGCAATGGCGGCACCGATGGCGGATGTGATGTGGTCGTAGCCGGGGGCAAAGTCGGTCACGAGCGGCCCGAGAACATAGAACGGCGCCTCGGAGCAGAGCTCCTGCTCCTTGCGAACGTTCATCTCGATCTGATCCATCGGAACGTGCCCCGGCCCCTCGACCATCACCTGCACGTCGCTCTCCCACGCGCGGCGCGTCAGCTCGCCGAGGACGCGCAGCTCCTCGAACTGCGCCGCGTCGGAGGCGTCGGCCAGGCAGCCGGGCCTCAGGCCGTCCCCCAGGGAGATCGTGACGTCGTAGCGGCGACAGATCTCGAGGACGCGGGAGTACTCTTCGTAGAGCGGGTTCTGCCGGCGATGCCGGATCATCCACTGCGCCATGAGCGCCCCGCCCCGGGAGACGATGCCCGTGATGCGGTTCGCCACGAGCGGCAGGAACTCCATCAGTACGCCGCAGTGCAGCGTCATGTAATCCACGCCCTGGCGCGCCTGCCGCTCGATGACCTCGAAGAGCAGGTCGGTCGTCAGGTCTTCCGACGTCCGGGCGATCTGGATCGCCTCGTAGATGGGTACGGTCCCAACCGGCACCGTCGAGGCGCGCAGGATCGCCTCCCGCGTCTCGTGGATCTCGCGGCCGGTGGACAGGTCCATGACGGTGTCCGCTCCGTAACGGACGGCGAGGGCAAGCTTGTCGAGCTCCTCCGGGATGCTTGAGGTCACCGGGGAATTGCCGATGTTCGCGTTGATCTTGCAGGAGGCCGCGATGCCGATGGCCATCGGCTCGAGCTCGGTGTGGTTCACGTTGGCCGGGATGACCATCCGGCCGCGGGCCACTTCGTCGCGCACAAGCTCCGGCGCGATGCCTTCGCGCCGGGCCACGTGGGCCATCTCCTCAGTGATGACCCCGCGCCGGGCGGATTTCATCTGGGTGAGACACTCGCCGCTGCTCTTCCTGACCCATTCCCTTTTCATGTCCGTTTCCCCTGTTCTGCCGCGCGTACTCGACCGCCCGAAGCTCGCGGATGACGGTCACCTTGATCCGGCCGGGATAGTCCATTTCGCTCTGGATCCTCTTCGCGAGATCGGACGCCAGCAGCGCCGCCTGCGCGTCGTCCACCTTTCGATGGTGGCAGATCACGCGGATCTCCCGGCCTGCCTGGATCGCATAGGACTGCTCCACGCCGTCCATGGCGTTGGCCAGCCCCTCGAGCTTCTCGATCCGCTGGATGTAGTCGGCGAGGCTCGTCCGCCGCGCGCCCGGCCGGGCGCCCGACAGGGCGTCGGCGGCCGCGACGAGCACGGCAATCGGCGAGGTGGCCTCGCAGTCCTCGTGATGGCTGGCGATCGCGTTGACGACGATCGGGGGCTCGCCGTAGCGGCGGCCGATTTCCTCGCCGATTTCGGGGTGCGTTCCTTCCCGCTCGTAATCGATCGCCTTGCCGATGTCGTGGAGCAGCCCAGCGCGGCGGGCCAGCTTCTGGTCCAGCCCCAGCTCGGCCGCCATGATGCCGGTCAGCCAGGCCACTTCCTTGACGTGATCGAGCACGTTCTGCCCGTAGGAGGTCCGGAACTTGAGCCGCCCGAGCAGGCGGACGATCTCGGGGTGGACCCCCTTCACGCCGACCTCGCGGATCGTCTCCTCCCCGGCCTTTCTCATGGTGTCTTCGAGGGCGCGGGTGTTTTTCTCGACCAGTTCCTCGATCCTCTGGGGGTTGACGGTCCCGTCCTTGAGAAGCCGGTCAAGCGTCATCCGCGCGACTTCACGCCGCACGGGGTTGAATCCCGAAAGGGTCACGATTTCGGAATCGGCGTCGAAGAGGATCTGAATGCCGGTCGCCTTCTCGAAGGCCCGGATGTTGCGCCCTTCGTGGCCGATGATGCGGCCCTTCACGTTCTTGTTCGGCAGGGGGAAGGTCGTGACGGTCCGCTCGGCCGAGAAATCCGAGGCCAGCCGCTCGATGGCGAGGGACATGATCTTGCGAGCCTCGTCCTCGGCGGTCTTCTGCGCCTCCTCTTTGATGTCGCGGATCATCGAGGCGGCCTCGTACCGGGTCTCGGTCCGAAGGTTCGACATGAGCTGGCGGCGGGCTTCCTCCTGCGTCATCGCCCCGATCCGCTGGAGCTTCTCGTTTTCCTCCTCGACCAGCGTGGCGATGCGCTTTTCCTCGGCTTCGACGGCCGATGCCTTCTCACCGAGGGCCTCCTCGCGCCGCCCGATCTCCCGCTCCCGCCGATTCACTCCGGCGTCGCCGTCGCGGAGGGCCTGTTCCCGGGAGCGAAGCTCCTTCTCCTGCTTCTGCCAGGCGGCCGTCTTGTTGCGGAGGTCTTCTTCGAGCCGGCTTCTCTGTCGGAGCGCCTCTTCCTTGGCGGCCAGGGAGGCCGACCGGCGGACCGCTTCGGCCTCATTCCCAGCCTCGCGGAGAAGCTCCTCGGCTCGAGCCCGTGACCGGGCGAATCCCGAGGCAGCCGCTCGGGACTGGATCAGCCAGGCGGCGACGAAAGCGACCACCCCGCCGCCTGCCGCGGCGACCGCAATGAGTGGCGTCGTCAACCCGTCCATGACATCTCCAGCGCGCCGTCGCGCAGGTGGTATGACGGAAACGGCCCCAGTTCCGCCAGCCTGGGCGGGGCGGGGTTCGACCACCCCACCGCCCCCCGGCGGAAGGGGCCTCGGTGACGGCCTAAAAGACGGCCGGACAAGGACTTGATGCTAGCACCCACCGACGGGAGCGTCAATCCGGGAGGAAAATTCTACGTGGCGGGAATCGCCGGGAATGGAGTGAGGGACCTCAGGCCCGCCCCAGCAGCCCCTTGAGCACGTAGCCGGCGATCTCCGGGTTCTCCTTCAGGCGCCGGACGGAATAGGCATACCAGTGCCGGCCGAAGGGAACATAGACGCGGAGGCGGTGCCCTTCCTTCAGGATGATTCGCCGCAACTCGGGATCCACTCCCAGCAGCATCTGGAACTCGTAGCCGTCCGGGGGTACGCCCATCCGGTGGATGAGGGCCAGGGCGGACCAGACGAGCCTCGCGTCGTGTGTGGCGATGCCGACCCTGCATCCGGCGCGAAACATCTCTTCGAGCAGAAGGACGTAGTTGGAGCGGATGATCTCCGGGTCGCGCCAGGAGATCGGCCGCGGCTCAACATAGATCCCCTTGCACAGCCGGAAGCTCGTTTTCAAGGCGGCGAGAGCTTGCACGTCGGCCAGCGTCCGGCGCAGGCACGACTGCACGACGATCCCGACGTTGTCGAACTCCTCCTTCATCGCCCGAAACACCGTGATCGTGTCGGTCGTGCAGGTGGAGTCTTCCATGTCAATGCGGACGAACACGCCGTGCTGCCTGGCTTCCCCCACGAGCCACGCGACGACCTCGCGGCAGAGGGCGAGGTCCAGCTTGAGGCCCATCTGGGTCAGCTTGATAGAGATATTGGCGTCCAGCCGGTTCGCGACGATCGCGTCGAGAACCTCCTTGTAGACCCGGGCCGCTGCCCAGGCCTCTTCTTGTTTCGTGATGTACTCGCCCAGCACGTCCAGGGTGGCGCAGGCGCCCTCGCGGTTCATCTCCCCGACGGCGCGGACCGCGTCCCCGAGCTCGGCGCCGGCGATGTACGGGGCCGAGAAACGGCGCACGATGGAGCGGGGAACGAAGGGGATCGTGGCGACGACAAGGCGGTTGAGGGGGTTCATCGGCCGGTGAATCCCTGGGCGATCGGCATCCGGCGCCCCATGCCGAAGGCCTTGGAGGTGATGCGCAGGCCGGGGGCGGCCTGACGCCGCTTGTATTCGTTGCGGTCCACGCGTTCGACGATCGAGCGGACGACGGCCGGGTCGAAGCCTGCGGCGGCAATCGCCTCCGCCGACCGTCCTTCCTCGACGGCCAGCTTGAGGATCGCGTCGAGCGTCTCGTAGGGGGGAAGCGAGTCCTGGTCGGTCTGGTTCGGCCGCAGCTCCGCCGAGGGAGGCTTGGAGAAGATGCCCTCCGGGATCACGACCCGGTCGCGGTTGATCCGGCGGCCGAGGGAATAGACGAGGGTCTTCGGCACATCGGAAAGGACCGCCAGGCCGCCGCTCATGTCGCCGTACAGGGTACAGTAGCCGACCGCCATCTCGGACTTGTTTCCCGTCGTCAGGACGAGCCAACCGAACTTGTTCGACAGGGCCATCAGCACGACCCCCCGGCAGCGGGCCTGGAGGTTTTCCTCCGTCACGTCGGCAGGAAGACCGGCAAAGACCGGCGCGACGGTGTCGAGGGCGGATTGGAACATCCCGTCGATCCCGATCGTCCTCAAGTCGATCCCGAGCGCTTCTGCCACCGCCCGGGCATCTTCCACGCTCTGCCGGGAAGAGTAGCGCGCCGGCATCGCCACTCCGTGAACCCTGTCGGCGCCCAGCGCGGCGACGGCCACGGCGGCCGTGACCGCGGAGTCGATCCCGCCCGACAGGCCGAGAACCACCGAGGAGAAGCCGCACTTGCGAACGTAGTCCGCCGTTCCCATAACGAGGGCCGGCAGGGCTTCTTCCGCCGGGGCGGGGTCGTGGCCGGGC
>Ga0315273_10014911_pt1 | contig 10033 bp, 7 predicted proteins | sample YL17G02_0_MG_FD_205753 | JGI IMG/M metagenome (GOLD analysis project Ga0315273, IMG submission 205753) | Sediment microbial communities from Yellowstone Lake, YNP, Wyoming, USA - YL17G02_0 | ecosystem: Environmental > Aquatic > Freshwater > Lake > Sediment | place: USA: Wyoming | collected... | reverse complement strand
GATGATGCGCATTGCGCCGCCACAGCGGGGACACACCAGCGGAAAAACCTCATAGATGCGAGCGAGCAGCAGCGCCCAGGCGTAGCGGGCGGCGCGACGAGGGGCCGGTTCGGCGGCGGGCTCCGCGTTGGCTGCGGGCGGCGCGGTGGTCGCCCCCGGCGCGAGGGCGGTGACCGCAGTGCGCAGGGGCGCGTTGGGGGCGAGGACGCCGAAGTAGCGGTGGCGGTGAAGGCGCGGCGGGGGCACCAGCGCAGCGCGGCAGCCGAGCAGGTCGAGCGGGGTCAGGCGCAGCGGTCACTGCCGCCGGGGCCCGCTTTCGGGGGGTCGTAGATGAGGTGCTCGCGGTCGCGCTCGCGCAGGCGGTGCAGGGCGAACGGTGGCCGGGCGCAGTAGCGCAGCCGCCGCTTGCGCCCGGCGCGGTCGGTGGCCGCGGGGCGCACCGAGGCGTCGACGGAGAAGCCGCCGCCATGTTGCCATTGCCCCATCGCCTGCGCGTCCTAGTCCGGCAGCAGGCCGCGGCGCACGAACACGCACCAGCCAAGCGCCGGCGCACCTGCGCCTGCACGGTGGCGATGGTGTTGGCATCAAGCCCGGTCGCAGCACGGAAAACCACACCGTCCGCCGGCGCGGGCTCGAACACGCCGTCGATGACGACACAATGAAAGTGGAGGTGGGCATTTCAAGCAGGCCGGGTTGAGCGGAGCGGAACCCGGGGCCGCAGCGTTGCATGGGGGGTGCCCCCCCGGGTTTCGCTCCGGCGGCTATGGCAGGCAGGACGGGGTGCCACACTTCACCACCTTCAGGTCGGCATTGTTGAAGTTGCGGTAGCTGATCACGGGCAATCCGTCGGCACCCAGCGCGACTGACGTGCCGCCCCAGCCGACCGCGCCCACAGTGTCCACCGTCGGGGCTGTCCAGATCAGCTGGCACGCGTCATCGCTGCAGCGCGCAACCTTGAGCGTGCCGGCCACCGTATCGTAGTAGCTGATCACCGGGAGGCGATCCGAGCCGAACCGCAGCGACGGCCAGTCGCCCGAATCGACGATCGTGTTGCTGCTGGTGCCGGTGCAGGCGGTGTCGCTGCACTTGGCCACCTTGATGACTCCTCCGTAGCCGTTGTCGCGGGAGGCGATGACCGGAAGCCCGTCGGGACCGATGGCGATCGACGGGTGCATCCCCAAGGGGTAACCCGGGTTCTCGAGCGTGATCGTGGTCGATCCGGCGCAATCCGCCCTTGAGCACTTGGCCACCTTCAGGCTGTTGTAGCTGTGGTAGGCAATGATCGGATTGCCGTCGCGACCGGTCGCGATCGACGAGCTTTCGCGCCCGGAGCTCTGCGCGCTGTCCACCGTCCTGACGACGCTCGTCGCGCTGCACGCCGCGTTCGCGCACTTCGCCACCTTCAATGCGTCGTTCGTGTCGTCGTAATAGCTGATCACGGGCAGCCCATCCCCGGATATCGCGATCGACGTGTACTGGCCCACGTTCCCCGTGCTATCGACCGTCGCAATCGTGTTTCCGTCCGTGCACGACGCGTTGCCGCACTTCGCGACGCGCAGCACCCGGTTGGTGCCGATCCACCCGCTGTAGCTGATGACCGGGCGGCCGTCGGAAGGGATCGCGAGCGAGGAGTGCTGCCCGCCCGCGCCGGGGCTCGACAGGGTCGTAAGCGTGCTTGCGCCGCTGCATGCCGCGTTGGCGCATTTCGCCACCTTCAGCGTATGGTTGGTGTAGTCGTGGTAGCTGATCACCGGCAGGCCGTCGACTCCGACGGCGATCGAGCTGTTCTGTCCAACGTCCCCCGCGCCATCCACCGTCGTGATCGTGTCATGGAGTCCGACGACGAGGTCGTACACCTCTCGCCCGACCAGACCGTCGCCATCCTTCACTTCGAGCGCGACCGTATAGACGCCGGGCGCATCGTAGGTCCAATTCGCCTGTTTCACGGTCGACCAGCCGGTATCGAACGAGCCGTCGCCGTCGAAATCCCACCGCACCGGCAATGCACTCGCGGCAGTCCGGTCATCAAAGGACCGCGACGCCGAGAACGAGACGACACCGCCGACTTGCGCTGCCACCGGAGACAGTTTGTCGATCACCGCGACCGGCGGGATCATCTGGCAGGTGCCGGTCAGAACTCCGCCCGTCTGCGTGGCGCAGAAGCGGAGCTCGTCCGGCTTGATTAGCATGTCCCAGACGAAGGGGGCGACGACGTTGGCTGCGTCATAGACCACCAGCGCTCCGGAGACTTTCTTCAGGAGGGCCTTGCTGGATTTCAGGAATAGGACAGCGAGTTCCTTGTCCGCAGCGTTCCGGTATATGGATTTTGTGAAGGAGCGCCAGACTTCTGGTTTGAGAAGCGCCTCCGAGACCTTCTCGATCAGCACCTTCGGAATCCTTTCAACCTTCCCTTCGATGATGTCCGACAACGCCTGCGCCAAAATGTCAAGTTCGTCGCTCGACTCGACATACTTCTCTATCAAGGCGTTGCTCGCGGGACAGAAGGCAACCAGGTCGATAAGGTCGCAGCCGATGCGTAGCAGGTTTGCGCCGCCCGCCATGAGCTTCGCACGGGTACCGACCCCGAACTTGACGAAACTGATGGTGAACGAGCCGTCGCCGAGCCAGACCTCTTCGGTCACCGGGGTGGGAATGCCGACGGGGGGCCACGCGAACTTCAACTCCCACCATGACGCCTTTCCGGCGACGACCTGTGCTGGACGCCCGCTGATGTCGACGCCGTAGAACAGATGGGTGGGGTTGACAGTCAGGATCGAGGCGCCCGGGACATCTCCGAGAAATGGTGCGGAATCGATCCCCACCACGGGCGTCAGCCCGAGCGCAGCCCTGGCACCCTTGAACTGCTGTCCGGCGGCAGGGGCCGCATTCTGGATTGCATCGATGACCAGCGCGACCGCGTCCTGATAGATCTGCGGAAATGCCGCCTCGTCCAGCAGGTCCCGCGGCTGCGTATCGAGGACGTAGTCGATCTTGCCCTTGAGCTCCTCGAACCGCGGATCGCTTTCGGCATAAGCGAGAATTGCCAGTCTTTCCGACCGCCCGAATCCCAGCAGCAGTGGATTCGTCATGATCAAGCCGCGGGCGATCGCATCCACGGTGATGGCCGAAGCCCCGGCCGCGATTTCCGACGCGGTCAGGTACGCGACCAGGAAGGGCGTGCCTTCGGCGTCGCTCACGAACAGGATCTGGCCCTTGTCGGCATCGACGAAGCCCATGTCGGCAACCGTCTCGCCTTCGCCCATCGTGCGCTCCGAGAAGAGCGTGCTGACCGTGAGTCCCTCGAGCGAGATACCGCGATCGTCGAGCGGCGGAAACTGCACCGCAACGACCTTGGTCTGGAGCGACGCCGGTTGTTCGGGCGTCATCATGGTCTGGACGTAGGCTTCGACTCCCTCGGCGGACGTGCGCGTCGCCTGCGGATCCAGCGCATTGGCGATCAGCGCCTCGCCGCGCAGCCCGAACAGGTACCGGATGATGAGCAGGCCGTCGGTCAGCCCGTCGGCGGTGCCGTTGCCGTCGACATCGAGGGAATTGCGGATGCCGTCGAGGTAGCCCTTGATCGCGTCCGGATCCGTACGCGTCGCGGTGGGACCCAACGCGTTCACCGTCAGCGATGGCCCCGACAGCCCAAACAAGTAGCGGATGATCAGCAGGCCGTCGGTCAGTGCATCGCATTGTGTGACGGTTTCGCTGGCGTCGACGTCCAGCAAGGCGGGCGCGACCGGCGTCGGCTGAGCTGGCGCCGCACTGGCGAGCAGCATTGTGCCGGCAAGCGCCGACATCGCCACGGCGAGCGCAAGCCGCCGCCAACGTGCAGCCGGCTGCGACCACGCGATCGAAGATGGACGGGGATTCCGGATCATGGCAGCCTCCCTCATGAGAGCCGATCGACGAGAAGCAGGGGCCGCGGGCGCAGCGCGGTAGCGGTGGAAAATTGCGCGCGTTGCCAAACCAGCCGAGCGCGTCGCGACCCGCCTGGGCGAGCTGCCGAGGTCCTGCCGGTGGTGGTTAGAGTGCCGCGCGTCCCCTTGCCGGGGCGCGGGCGCCGTGGCTGCAGCGGGGCACGCATTCCATCGCCCGTCGCCGCGGTGACCCGGCGATACCGACAACTCCGCTGCAGACTCAGGCGCGGCATCGATGGCGCGCGCAGGTGCGAGCCTCATTGCGCAGCCCGCTCTCGGCGCCTCTCTATAGCTTTGACGCTACGCCGTACGAGGTCGGGTCGCGTTGAGCTGTGTCAATGACTGTTCGTGTGCCGCCGCCCCCAGAAGGCCGCCGAGTTACGCGACATTCGGAATCATCTTCATCAAGCACCTCCGTCGGCTCCATTGTCCCTCGCCGTTGGTGGTGCCCGATAACCGCCGGGAAGCTCATCGGCTGCGGCATTCCATTTTCCCTGGTCTACGCGGGAAATTCGCATGGCGTCAGTGGCTGCGATCAAGATGGGTATGTGACGATTGCAGCCAGCGCGCCGACTCGCCGCCTTGCTCGCTTTGCGGCAACTCGGTTCGGAACAGTATTTCTGGTGTCTCGCGTTGCGCGGATCGGCTCGAAATTTCGCCCCGCAAAACAGACAGTTGTGCTGCTCTGGGCGACACATGGGCTCATCCTCCTTGCGCCAAATCATGCGACGCGAGGGCGTGCCACCAAGCGCACTACGAGCGGATCAGGAAGCTAACGCCACTAAGAAAGACGAAGCCGGAAAGGCAAGGAAGAAGAAACAGAAAAACCCTTGAGATAAAAACCGCCGAAGAAAATCGACGAAGAAAATCCACGACTTTCAAACCGCCAGATTCAAACGACTTTCAGAACGCCGCTGACATAGCGACCCACTCCAGCCATTGCGCCATACAAGAACCGGACGTTCAACCGCGATCTACTCGAAGTCTTCAGCTACTGGATCACCTCATCGGCACGCAACAGCAGCGATTGCGGGATCGTCAGGCCGAGCGCCTTGGCAGTCTTGAGATTGATGACCAGCGCGTATTTTGTTGGTTGCTGGACGGGCAGGTCGGCGGGCTTCGCGCCTTTGAGGATCTTGTCGACGTAGGTAGCGGCGCGCCGAAACAACTCCGGACCGCTCGCGCCGTAGGACATGAGACCCACGGTGTTCACCAAATCCCTCGAACCTATCGTCGGCAGGCGGCTCTTCGCGACGAGGTCTGCAATCCGTTTTTGGTGAAGGATGAACATCCCGTCGCCCAGGATAAGTACGGCGCCGGCACGCTCCGCGGCCATCGCCCCAAATGCCGCACCGAGGTCGTCGGGCTCTCGCGCCTCCACCGCTTGAACCTGTACCGTCAACGACTGCGCCGCGATCCGTGCCTCTCGCAGCCAGACTGGGTGAAATGTGTTGCCCGGATTCAAGAGGATAGCGACGCGGGAAACCTCAGGGATGATTGCCTTGATAAGTTCCAGCTGCTTCCCAACTATTTCGGGCCCAGCTACGGCGGACAACCCTGTGATGTTTCCCCCGGGCCGCGCGAGGCTGGCAACAAGTCCACTCCCTACCGGATCGCTGGAGCTCGCCACGACGATCGCGATTGTGCGAGTCGCGCGCTTGGCTGCCAAGGCGTTTTGGTCAGCTGGCACTACGATGACATCAACATTGCGACGGACGAGTTCGGCCGCGAGATCCGGGAGCCGCTCATACTTTCCCTCTGAAACTCGCCACTCGATCGTGATGTTCCGGCCCTCGACGTAGCCGAGTTCCCGCAGCCCTTGGATGAATCCCTCCCAAAGACCCCCGCCTGGCTCAGAGCGACTCGGCCGAAGATTTGCCAAGATGCCAATGCGAAAGACTTTGCCAGCCTGCTGCGCCTCGGCGGCAAGCGATGCGGCGAGGAGGCCGCCAGCGAGAGTGCCGACGAACGCACGCCGATGCATCACTGAATCACCTCGTCGGCGCGCAGCAGTATGGACTGCGGAATCGCGAGGCCGAGCGCCTTTGCGGTCTTCAGATTGATCACCAGCTCGAACTTGGTCGGCTGCTCGATCGCCAAGTCGCCGGGCTTGGCGCCCTTGAGAATCCTGTCCACGTAGGCGGCGGCGCGCCGATACAAGTCAGCGACGTTCGCGCCATAGGACATGAGGCCTCCGACATCGACAAACTCCCTCAGTGGGTACTCTGCCGGGAGCTGGTTCTTCGCCGCCAGATCCACGAGGCGTCTTCGCTCCCCGAGGAACATGCTGCTTGCCAACACAGTTACGCCACCGGCGCGCGCCCTGGACATTTCCGAAAAGGCTCGCTCGAAATCGGCGGGATTTCGCGCCTCGACGAATTGAGGTCGCACCCCCAACGCCTGCGCCGCGACTTCCGCTCGCGCCAGCGAGTCCCTTTCCGCGCGTTCGCCGAGGAAGCCCGGCTGCCAGAGGACAGCGACCCGGCTGACCCCAGGAACGGCCTGCTTGAGCAGCTCCAGACTCTTGCCGACAAGCTCCGGGGTGAGGGAGGACAATCCCGTGACATTGCCGCCTGGCCGCGCTAGGCTGGCGACGAGACCGCTTGAAACCGGATCGCCAATGGTAGCGAAGACAATGGGAAGCGTCCTGGTCGCTTGCCTCGCGGCCAGAGCCGGTTGTATGGATGCGGCCACGATGACATCGACCTTGAGCGCAACCAGCTCGGCCGCGAGAGCGGGGAGCCGCTCGGACTTCCCCTCGGCATCCCGGTATTCGACCACGACACTGCGGCCCTCGACGTAACCGAGGTCACGCAGACCTTGCAGGAATGCCTCGGGCAGGTGGGGGGCTGGAACTATGTCGCGCCCCAGGTAGCCTATTCGAGCGACCTTGGTCGTTTGCTGGGCTTCGGCGGCGAGCGGTGCGGCGAGGAGGCCACTCGCAATGGTGCCAATGAACCTGCGCCGGTCCATCACTGAATCACCTCGTCCGCGCGCAGCAGTAGCGATTGGGGGATGGTGAGGCCCAACGCCTTGGCAGTTTTCCCGTTAATGTAGAACCCGAACTTGGTCGGCCGCTCGATCGGCATATCGGCGGGCTTGGCGCCCTTGAGAATGCGATCGACGTAGCTGGGGATGCGTCGTTCGAGATCCCGATAGTCCGCGCCGTACGACATGAGCAGGCCGCGTTCCATCAACACTCTTTGCTGTGTGATCGACGGTATTCGCAACCGGATCGCCAGCTCGCCGATGCGCTCTGCATTGGCGCTCGGAATCGGGGTTGAGTGTACGATCAGCGCGCCTGGTCGGGCGCCCGCTATTGCCGCCAGGGCAGGTTCCACGTCCGCTGCGCTCGCCATGGGCAGCGGCAGAACTTTCAGCTTCAGGTTACGGGCCGCGTCTTCCGTATCCCGGAGGAAAAACGTGGACCCGGGATTGGCGGGGCTCCAGATGACGCCGACATCTGAGACTGCCGGGACGAGATCCAGCAAGAGCTGAAGCATCTTCGCCACGTGGTCGGAATGCGCCACGGTGATGCCTGTGATGTTGCCGCCCGGTCGCGCAAAACTCTGCACCAGTCCTTCCTCGACTGGATAGCTCGGCCCAATGAACACGATCGGGATCGTCCGGGTTGCTTCCTTCAGCGCCTTGGTCGCCTCGGAACCCCTCACGACGATAACATCGGGATTGAGCCGCACCATTTCCGCGGCCACGTCGCGCAGTCGTTCAGGCTTGCCTTCCCACGATCGCTCTTCGATGACGGCGGTGCGACCCTCGACATAGCCCAGCTCGCGCAACCCTTGGCGCAAGACCTCCGTACCAGTGCCCGTGCTCCCAGGATACAGGACCCCGATCCGCGGCAAGCGGCCCGCTTGCTGTGCCTCGGTAGCGAGGGCAGCCATCGCGACCCCTGCACCGGCGGCGCGAATGAAGTGGCGTCGATCGATCATGATGTCGATTGGTGGGCTTGAGGCGACCCAGGAATGGAAGCGTAACGGTCTCGGCATACTACGCCACCAATGAGTTTCGCCTCGCCGTCGGATGACTGCTTCTGGCCGATTGCAGCCCGTCAGGCAGCGCCGACGTAGATCATCACTGACGCCGCCGGTCGGGTCAGGTTCGGCCTGCCCCACGATACGCAGTACGTTCGGCGGATATGCCAATTAATTATCAATTCATAGTATTTGATAATCCTCGGTTATATAATGCGGTATGGCCGCAGGCTCCCATTACACCGACCAGCAACGGCGCGAAGCCGTCCTGTTCCACCATCACCGGGGCGTTGGTGCGTGATTCCGCTCGACGCCCATGGACATCGCTGAAATCCTGTCGGGCAAGCGCGTTAGCGTCGATGAGATGCTGGCGAGGCACGACAGTTCCGGCCGCGATTAAGGCGGCCAAGTGCCGCTCGTGATCGGCGCGACACTCGATCCGACTATTGACCCGCTCGTACGGTTCATCGACGGCAAGCGGCAGGATCGCTTCGGCGGTCTGCGTCAGCACGTCCGCGGCGACGAGAAATTCCACGTCAGCCGACAGGTCTAGGTAGTAGGGAAACCTTCTCATTTTCCGATGCCCAGCCGGGCGGCGAGCTTCTCGCCGGTCGCCACGATGTGACCGTCGGACAGGTGCGAGTAGCGCGCCACCATGGCGAGCGTGCGATGCCCCAGCACCTTGGCGATCTCCACCAGCGACACGCCACTCATGGCGAGATACGACGCCGCGGTGTGCCTGAGGTCGTGCCAATGGAAATCGGCTAACCCTGCCGTTTTCTTCGCCGCCGTCCATGGCGCATTGAGGTCGATGCAATCCGCCTTCTTCGCACGCGGCTTCGGCGGAAACAGCCGGTCATCCGTGAGGCTGCGTACCTTGGCGCGCTCCTGCAACAGCGTGAACGCTTCGCCAACCAAAGGGATGGCTCGCCGCTCGCCGTTCTTCGTGTCGTGCAGCGTGATGACCTGTCGTTGGAAGTCGATCTGCCCCCACCGCAGCGACATGATTTCCGACTGACGCGCCCCCGTCGTCAGCGACAGGACCACAGCCAGATAGAGGTTCTGATGCGGACGGCACGCGGTCAGCAACCGCTCGCGCTCATCGTCAGACAGGAACCGCACCCGTCCTCGGCTCTCCTTCGATTTCTTGACCAGCTCGCACGGGTTCTTTTCGAGCCAGCGAAGTTCCTTGACGCCGTGCGCGAGGCAGACGGACAGCGCCGCCAGGTATCTGTTAACGGTGGGGCCGCTACGCTTTGCCTTCGGGCGGCGGGCATCCTTCTCCGGGTCGCCGGTCGGCGGTGTAGCGAAGACTTGCGTTTCCTCGCTCAACAGCTTGTCGCGCTGCTTGGCGATCCGGTCCGGGGTAATGTCGGCCAAGAGCGCCGTACCGAACACCCCGCGCCAGTATTCGAGGCGCTCCGAATCTTTGGCGTGCGGCGCGTATTCCTCCGCCAGTTCGTTGAACGTGTGGCGCCTGCTCTGCCCAAAGTGCCGACCTTTCTTCATGTCGGCCTCGATGGTCTTTGCCCACTCGCGGGCGTCGGTCAGGCGCTCGAAGGTCGCGGTCTCAGGCGGGAACCCGCGGAGCCGGACCTTGGCGCGGTATGCGGTGCCCTTGTCGGTCATGCGCTTCTCGATGGTTGCCATGGTGTTTGCTCGCTTGTGGGAGATAACAAACACAGCATAGGACAAACCAGAGAAATGTACAACACCGGATTTACTATCTTGAACTTTACCTTCTACTTTTCATAGCAGATAGACCTTAGGTCTAGTCGATTGCGGGACACTCATGGGACAGTAGCCGGCAAATTTGCCAACTTATCCACAGGGGAGTCTGCGGGTTCTTCGAGGGGGCGAGGTCGCCGAACTGGGCGGGACCAGGCGAGCAGCGGGGATGTCCCAATGCCCTGCTTTTCTGGCGTAGTGTCCCGCCAGTGTCCCAGAAAACATAAAAGAGTCAGGAATTTCTTCCTAACTCTTTGTTTTATTGGGGTGGCTGATGGGACTCGAACCCACGACAACCGGAATCACAATCCGGGACTCTACCAGCTGAGCTACAGCCACCATGGAACCCAAGTACCGCGACCCTTGCGCTGCCACCGACCGCGAAACATC